>DGYFI06202__coassemble_560_pt1 | contig 24521 bp, 20 predicted proteins | sample DGYFI06202__metabat2_high_PE_036 | metagenome-assembled genome bin DGYFI06202
AAGGGGACTTTTTTGCAAAAAAGTCCCCTTCCTTCCCCCCGCATCATCCCCGCAGCACGACAAAAAAACGCGGCCTGCCGGAGCGGGCCGCGTTTTTTTGTCGTTTAGGGGCAGGTTTTATTCCTGACCGTTATGTTCCTGGTATTCGGCGATGACGCGGTCGGCGATGGGTTGGGGGGCTTCTTCGTAGTGGGCGAATTCCATGGTGAAGAAGCCCTGACCGCCGGTCATGGAGCGCAGGTCGGGGGCGTAGCGCAGCACTTCGCTCATGGGGACGTGGGCCTTGATCTCGGTCACGCCGGCGCGGGAGTCGGAGCCGAGCACCTTACCGCGGCGGGAGGAGAGGTCGCCGATGACGTCGCCCATGTTTTCGTCCGGCACGGAGACGGTCAGCAGGACGACGGGTTCGAGCAGCACGGGCTTGAGGCTTTCCATAGCCTTTTTGAAGGCCAGCGAGCCGGCGACCTTGAAGGCCATTTCCGAGGAGTCCACGGTGTGGTAGCTGCCGTCATAGACTTTGACGCGGAAGTCCACCACCTGGCAACCGGCGAGGAAGCCGCGGGCGGCCGCTTCCTGGATGCCCTTGTCGATGGCGGGGATGTACTGGCGGGGGATGACGCCGCCGACGATGGCGTCCTCGAACACGTAGCCGGAGCCGCGCGGCAGGCCTTCCAGTTCGATCCAGCAGTCGCCGAACTGGCCGCGGCCGCCGGACTGCTTCTTGTGGCGGCCCTGCACCTGGCATTTGCCACGCACGGTCTCACGGTAGGGGACCTTGGGGGTCTTGAGGATGATGTCCACCTTGAAGCGGCGGCGGGCTTTTTCCACGGAGAGCTCGATGTGGAGCTGGCCCATGCCGGAAAGGAGGATATCGCCTGTTTCTTCGTCGCGGCCGAGCTTGAGGGTGATGTCTTCATCCAGCAGGCGCTGGATGGCGGCATAGACCTTGTCTTCGTCGCCCTTTTCCTTGGGCGAGAGGGCGTAGGTGATGAGCTGCGGCGGCAGTTCGGGGGCGGGCAGGGTGAAGGGGGCCTTTTCGTCGCAAAGGGTGTCGCCGGTGCGGGTATTCTTCAGCTTGGCGACGGCGATGATGGCGCCGGGGCCCACCACGTCCTTGCAGGGGGTCTGGTTCTTGCCCACCATGTAGAGCAGGTTGCCGAGGCGTTCATTTTCCTCGCTGCGGGTATTCTTGACGGTGGCGTCGCCGTCGATGGTGCCGGAGAGGATGCGCAGGAAGGAGAGCTGCCCGGTGAAGGGGTCGGCCAGGGTCTTGAAGACGAAGGCGGCCAGCGGCTCATCGGGGGAGGAGGCGCGTTCGTTGCCTTCGGCGTCCACGAAGGGCGGACGTTCCAGCGGGGAGGGCAGCAGGGCCTGCACGGCATCCAGGATGGCGGCGCCGCCCTTGTTCTCCAGCGCGGAGCAGACGAGCACGGGCGTCAGGTCGCCGCGCAGCACGCCGCTGCGCAGGCCGTTGTTCAGGTCTTCGTCGGACAGGCTGCCTTCTTCGAGATATTTTTCCATGAGGGCTTCATCGCTTTCCGCGATGTTTTCCACGGCCACATCCCGCAGCAGGGCCACATCGTCGGCCACGTCGTCAGGCAGGGCGATGGGCGTGGCGGCGCCGTCCGGACCGAATTTCCAGGCCTTGCCGGTGAGCACGTCCACGTAGCCGGTGAAGCTTTCGCCTTCGCGCAGGGGGTAGTGCAGGGCCACGGGTTTGACGCCCAGCGAGCTCAGGCTGTCGAAGGCCATGGAGAAGTCGGCGCGGTCGCGGTCCAGCTTGTTGATGACGAAGAGGGCGGGCAGTTTTTCCTCGCGAACGGCGGTCCAGAGCTTCTTGGTCAGGGGGCGCACGCCGTCCACGGCGTCGAGCACGAAGAGCGCGCTGTCCACGCCCTTGAGCAGATAGTCCATGTCCCCGGTAAAGTTGCCGTCGCCGGGAATGTCGAGCAGGAAATGCCGGTTCTTGTTCCACGTCCAGGTGGCGACGGCGGGCTGTATGGAGCCGCGGCGGCGGACTTCTTCGGGCTCATAGTCAAGGCTGGTGGTCCCTTCCTCAATGGCGCCCATCCGCGAGATGGTGCCCGTGGTGAAGAGAAGCATTTCCGCCAGCGAGGTTTTGCCGCACCCGCCGGTGCCGACGAGAGCGAACGTGCGTTGAGCATCTACCGGGTTGGACATAGAAAACTCCCTTAGTAATCAGTGTGGCACGGAGCCGGAAGGACCTCAGCCGATAGGGGCATGGCGCGTCTCCGGCTGCATGCCCGGCAGCGTGGGCCGATGGTGCCCCGCGCCTTGGGGCGGGGGAGTGGCAAGACGGTGCGGCGTATCTCCCGCGCGGGCGGGAACGGCGTCCTGTGCGCCGCGGATGACCGTCATCTTGCCGGCAGGTCGGCCCAGCATGGTTTTTCACCTTTTTTAACCATAGCGCGTCGCCCGAAAAAAGGGAAGTCCCCCCATGAACATGGATATCTTGACAGAAAGAGGGGGAAAGATGACTATATGTGGATAGGATGTCCCATTTGGGGAGGCAAACATGGTTGTGCTGGCTGCCGGGGCCTTTATCGTGCTCGTGGGCCTGATCTTCAGTTTTCGTATCATGCGGCGCGGCATAGGCTCGCTGGAGCGCAGCACGGAGCGCATGCGGGAGCGCATCGAAGGCGAGGAACGCAAGATCGCCGAAGACATGCGCAACATGAGCAGCGAGGAGCACATGGATGTCACCACGGCCGCCGTGCGGGATCTGCTGCGGCTGACGCCGGGGCGTGAGGCCTGCCCCGTGGAGGTGGAGGGCCGCCGTCTGGTGCTGCATCTGCCGGAAGGGGAGGTCAGTCTGGCGCTGGCCATGCAGGAGGCGTCCCTGCGCTCCCTGCACAAGCGCATCCAGGGCCATGCGGTCTGGCAGGTGCGCGGCTGCCGCCGCGATGCGGATTTCCACGATGTGGCCTCGGCCATGCGGCATCTCGACCATATCCTGCGCGGCCACGAGAAGGAGGCGGAGGAACTGCCGCAGTTCGCCCGCCGTTTTGCGCATCCGCGTGGTACGGCCCTGCCGCCGCACCGGCAGGCCCCTGCCGCCGTCGGCCGTCTGGCGCAGGGCAGGCCCGCCGTGAAGCGGAGCCTGCCGGGGCAATAGCGGATTTTTTTGTGGAGAACGTTTTGCGTTCTCCACCATACGGTCTGTCGTTTCGCGGGGAAAACGTGGTTTTTCCGCTTACGCTGGGCCGGGCGGCGTTGTGCCGCCGTCACGCGCCGTGCCCTTTTTCAAAAGTAAAACGCCCTGAGCGAGGTCAGGGCGTTTTAATGTAAATTGTGCAAATAATTTCAAGCAGATAAAACAAATAATCTCGACACGCTCCGCTTGCCTTTGGGGCGGGGTTACCCTTCCCCCAAAGCAAACAGCAAATAGCTTAACAGGCCCTAGGCCGGATTCGCCGCCGGATCTGCGGCGGGCAGGTAAAAAAGCGCCTTGAACCAGTCCGGCACAGCTACAGGACGCCCCTCCCGGTTGACCAGCGCATGCTGCGTGCTGCCGGTGGCCAGCAGGGCGGACTTGTCCTCATTCCACATCTCATATACAAAGACGAGCGACGCGCGCCCCCATTCGCTGATGCCCGCGTGCACCTGCACGAGGTCGTCATAGCGGGCCGGGGCCCGGTAACGGCAGCGGGCCTCGCGCACCGGCAGCAGGATGCCGCGCTTCTCGACCTCGCTGTAGCTCATGCCCCGGCAGCGGATGTATTCGCTGCGGGCCCGTTCGAAGATGTGGAGATATTCCGCATAATACAAAACCCCCATGGTGTCGGTTTCCCCGTAGGAGATGCGGTGCGACAGCCAGACATCGGAAGCAGGAAAGTTGGTATGCACGCCATTGCTCCTTCGCAGGCAAAGCCCCTGCGAGCGTCGTTGTTCGCGCTTGTGCGCTGTGGTCTTCTGCTGGCGCTGACGCTCTTGAGCGCCTGCGCCGGGAAATCGTCGGACGTCAAGGTGGAGGCCCCGCGCTGGCGGCCCCTCGGCCCGGCCGTGACGGCGGAAGCGCCGCAGGAGTTCGTCCGCTGGCTGGATCCGCGCAATCAGGATCTCACGTCGTGGCGCGAGATGGGGCCTACGGTGCGGAAGTCTCTGCGCTATGTCAAGAGCAAGCCGCAGGATGCGCTGGCCGTCAACCGGCCCGGACTCAAGCTGACCTGGGGCGAGATGCGGCGCACGCTGGAACGTCTGGAGGCCCTGCTGCCGCGTCTGGATGCCGAGCCGGGGCTTTTCCTGGCCAATTTCACCTGGAAGGCCGTGCCCAACGGCATAGATTATTCCGGCTATTATGAGCCGTATGTGCGGGCCAGCCGCACGCCCAAGCCCGGGTATCCGCAGGCCATCTACAAGCTGCCGCCGGATCTGGCCGCCGTGAAGCGGCGCAACCGGGGCCGCTATTATGACCGCCGCACCATCGAGGAAAAGCAGGTGCTGGCCGGCAAGGGGCTGGAACTGGCCTGGGCGGCTGACCCCGTGGACGTCTTCTTTCTGGAGATCCAGGGCTCCGGGCGGCTCATCTTTGACGACGGCACGCAGGCCTTCGTGAACTATGCCGGACAGAACGGCCACAAGTACAAGAGCTCCGGCCGCATCATGCGTGAAAAGGGCCTGCTGAAGGAAGGGCATATCTTCGAGCAGCGCGAATGGTTCAAGAACAACCCGCAGCGCGTGGACGAGATCCTGCACGAGAATCCCAGCTACGTCTTTTTCCGCTTCGGCAACCGCGGGCCCACGGGCGCTATGGGGCAGGTGGTGGACGACTGGCTCTCGCTGGCCACGGACCGCAAGTACATCCCGCTGGGGGCGGTGGTGGCCTACGGCGTCAATGCGCCCGACCCGGATTACGGGACCATCCCGCTGCGGGGCATCGGCTTTGCGCAGGACGTGGGCGGGGCCATCAAGCGTAACCGCATAGACATCTTCTGCGGCGGCGGCGAGCGGGCCAATTATGTGGCCAGTCATCTGGACGCGCACGGCCCGGCCTGGGTGCTGGTGGCGCGGTAGGGCCTTGCGGCGCGGACGGGGACGGCAGGGGCCGCCCCCGACGTGCCGTGCCCCGTGTACGGGAAAGGAGAGGAAGAAATGGCCATTCTGATTTGCGGCGGCGCGGGCTACATCGGCTCACATGCCGTGCGTGCCCTGCGTGCGCAGGGGCGTGCTGTCGTGGTGCTGGACAATCTGCGTACCGGGCACCGGCAGTCCCTGCCGGCGGACGTGCCTTTCATCGAGGGCGACATGCGTGATCCGGCGCTGCTGGATGACGTGTTCACCCGGCATGCGGTGGACGGCGTGCTGCATTTTGCCGCCAGTTCGCTGGTGGGCGAGAGCATGCAGCTTCCCCTGCTGTATTTCGGCAACAACGTCCACGGGATGCAGGTCCTGCTGGAGACTATGGTGCGCCACGGGGTGGAGCGCATCGTCTTTTCCTCTTCCGCCGCTGTCTACGGCGAGCCGGACAGTGTGCCCATCACCGAGGACGCGCCGTTGCGTCCCGGCAATCCCTACGGCGAGAGCAAGCGCATCATGGAAAGCATGATGCGCTGGACGGCTGCCGCGCACGGGCTGCGCTACGTTTCCCTGCGATATTTCAACGTGGGCGGCGCGGCGGCGGACGGCTCCATCGGCGAGGATCACCGGCCGGAAAGTCACCTCATCCCGCTCATTCTCCAGGTGCCGCTGGGGCGGAGGCCCCACATCACCATCTTCGGGGACGACTACGATACGCCGGACGGCACCTGCATCCGTGATTATGTGGGCGTCGAGGATCTCATCGCCGCGCATGTGCTGGCGCTGGAACATCTGGAGGCGGGCGGCCGGAGCGACGTGTTCAATCTGGGCAGCGAGCAGGGCTTTTCCGTGCGGGAGATGGTCGAGGCGGCCCGCCGCGTCACCGGTCATCCCCTGCCGGTGGTCATGGGGGAACGGCGCCCGGGCGACCCGGCCCGGCTGGTGGCCTCATCCCGCAAGGTGGGGGAGGTGCTCGGCTGGCAGCCGCGTCAGGGCGTGGAGGAGATCATCGCCTCGGCCTGGCGCTGGCATAGCGGCCATCCCGATGGTTATAAAAAATAGGAATTTTTCCTGATAAAGACCTTGCCAAACGGCGAGGCCTTTTTTATGCTGATAAAAACCTAGTAGAATAGTATGAAATTACCTCCTTTCCTCAAGGATATTCCCCTGATTTTTGTCACGGTATTCGCGCTGTTGCTCATCTGTTTTTCCTTCACCAGAACGCGCAATGCGGAGGCGACCATGCAGAACTCGGCCATGCCGCCCCTGAACAGGCAGGAAGCGGCCGTCATCCTGAACAAGGCAACGGAACCGCCGTTCAGCGGCAAATTCAACCACCAGGGCGATCCGGGCACCTACATCTGCCGGCAGTGCGGCATGCCGCTCTACAGCAGTGACGCCAAGTTCGATTCCGGCTGCGGCTGGCCGAGCTTTGACGCCGAGCTGCCCGGCGCGGTCAGGCGTCTGCCCGATGCCGACGGCCAGCGCACGGAGATCGTCTGTGCCCATTGCAACGGTCACCTCGGCCATGTCTTCGAGGGCGAAGGCTTTACTGAAAAGAACACGCGGCACTGCGTCAATTCCGTGAGCATGGCCTTTGCGGAAAAGGGCAGCGAAGCGGAAAAGGCCGCCTTTGCCCGTCGGCAGGCGGCGGGTCTGACGGCCACGGCCATCGTGGCGGGCGGCTGCTTCTGGGGCGTGGAAGATGCCTTTGAGAAGCTGCCCGGCGTGATCGAAGCCGTCTCCGGCTATACGGGCGGCACGGTGCCCGCGCCCAGCTACGAGCAGGTCAGCACCGGCCGGACCGGGCATGCGGAGGCGGTGCTCATCCGCTACGATCCGTCGAAGATCACCTACGAGCAGATCCTGCGGCGCTTTTTCGAGATCCATGATCCGACCCAGCTGAACCGGCAGGGACCGGACGTGGGCACGCAGTACCGCTCCGCCGTCTTCTATACGTCGGGCAGTGAAAAGTTCATCGCCGAACACCTCATCGACGAGCTCAAAGGGCTGGGCTACAAGGTGGTGACCACTGTGGAAAAGGCGGGGCCGTTCTATGAAGCGGAGGCGTACCACCAGAACTTTGCCGCGCGTACGGGCCGGGGCGGTTGTCATCTGCCGGTCAAGCGCTTCGAGCAGCGCGCGGACTAGAGGCTGCTGACGCTCCCCGTTGTCTGTTTGGGGGAAGGGAACTCCCTTCCCCCCAGCCCGCGTCTTTCCCCCAGCATGGTGTGGGGAGATGCATGCCAAGGGAAGGCGCGGGCATTCCTTCCATGCGGGACAACCCGCGCCAGCAGCGAACCCAACGCCGGATGTATTAGCATCCGGCGTTTTTTTGATTGCCTCAAGGCCGCTGGTGCTGGGAAAGGCGACCCTTGTTGACGGCAGGTCGCACGGGGCAAAGTGGGAACGAAAAAGCCCGGTCAGGGACCGGGCATAAGCGCGCTTCAAACGGAAAATGTTCCAGAAGCGAAAGGAGAAGGACACCTACGCGGGGAGAGGGACGTCCGTCTGGAAGCCGGTGGCCATGCAGCGGGCAATGAGTTGCCCGTCGGCGTCGCGGACTTCCACGCTGTAGCTCTGGATATGCGCCCCCTTGCGCACAAGGTGCGCTTCAGCCTTGAGAGGGCTTGCCAGGCCGGGTCGCAGGAATTCGATGGTCGAATTGAGGCTGACCACGCCATTGACCTGGCCGGCATTGGCTGCCGCCCCAAAGGCCACGTCGGCCAGCGCGAAGATGGCGCCGCCGTGGGCAAGGCCCATACCGTTCTTGTTGTTTTCCGTGATGGGCATGCTGACGCGGGCATATTCGCGGGTGGCTTCCTCGATGGTCATGCCAAGGTGGCGGACGAGTTTGTCGTGTTTGGCTACATAGTTGTTCATGCGTATCCTCAAAGGCGGTGTTCAAAAAAGGCGGCAGGCTGTCGCCGCTGCCATGAAAAAGGCAGGCCGCCGCAGCGGCCTGCCGAAAAGGGACGGAGAAAGGGCGTTACGCGGAGATCTGCTGGATGCCGTCCAGCTTCCACGTCCCGTTGCTGCCTTCCCGGACAAAGTGCCAGATCTCGCGGGCATTGGTCGGCGTGGACTGCTGCGGGTCCTCACGCAGCAGCACGTCGAAGTAGACCTGCGCGTACTCTTGCGGTCCTTCTTCCTTCACTTCCAGCAGCTGCGCATTGACCAGGATGATCTCCGTGCGGCTGGGGGTGGGATCCTCCGCGAGCTGCTCACGCAGGGCCTCCTGCACGGCCGGGGTGGTGAACTGCGCGATATCGTTGAGATCACGCTTGTCCCACGAGGCCTGCAGGCGGTTGTAGGCCAGCTTGGCGCCCTGAAGGAATTCGTCGGCATCGAAGCCTGCCGGGAGCTGCGGGCCTTCAGCCTGCGGAGCCGCGTCATTGCTCAAAGAGCCCCAGGCCGATTGGGCCGGGCCGTTATCCGCCGGGGTTTCGGCGTACTGGCTGGCATAGGCGTTCTGGGGGATGGGGGTCTGCATCATGCCGCCATTGGCTCCGGCGGCCGCGGCCGGGGCCGGAGAAGGCGCGGAAGAACCGGCGCGGCGACGCATGAAGAAACGATAGCCGAGATAGGCCAGCGCGGCGAGGATCAGGATATCCAGAAAGCCGCCGCCGGAAAAGCCGGCGCCGGACAGCAGGGAACCGAGCAGCGTACCGGCCAGCAGGCCGCCGAGCATGCCGCCCATGCCGCCCAGGAACCCACGGTTGGGCTGGCCGACGGCGTTCTGGCGCTGGGCCGCATTGGGCTGGGCCTGGCGCTGCATGGTGGTCGCAGGCGGGGCAGCCGGGCTGCGCATGGCGGGACGGCTGCCGAAGGAGCGGCCGCCGCCCATGCGGGCGGCCTCCGCCATATCGGGCATGACGACGGCACAGGACGCAAAGAGCAGGAAAAAGGCTGTGATGAGAGCTTTGAATGACATGGTTGGACTCCCTGAATGGGGGTTGGACGACGCCGGGAGGCGTCGTGTGAATCTGCCAGTTTCTACTATATAGTCATGGCTGCCCGTCTGGCAAGGGGAAAGCGTCCGCAGAGTTGCCGCAGGAGCGGAGGCGAAGCTTTTTTATAAAATATTATCCTAAAAATAAAGTTAGTTAGCAAAATTTTGTGCTTGGTAACAGAACGTAACGCCATTCACGGCCGGACGAAAAAAAGGAGGATATCGCTGCGCGGCAGGCGGTGTCAGACCACTGGTGCGGGCCGGGCAAACGCTACCGTTCTTGGGGGGAGAGGCCGCATATGCGTGTCGAAGCGTCATCTGTAAATGAATAAATGTATCATATTATGTCTTGACAAGCGTATGATTAGGGGTAGAAAGAAATTAAGTAGTTCAAAGAATCACAATGTCAGCGCGGAAGGCAGGAAGGCCGCCGGATGGCGCGCTTGGCATGTGCCGCGATCTGCCTTGCCGCATAAAGCAGTAGGGGGTTACCAGGAAATTGGTGTATTACTGCTGACGAGTGTGGAGTTGTCCGCCCTGGGGCGGAATGGTGTCAATTCAATTGGAGGAGATGGCTATGACAACGAAAGCAACGTTCAACGAGGATAAGGTCGCCCTCTTACTGGGTTCCCTTATCTTCATCCTTGCTCTGGGCAAGTTCGTCGGTCTTGACGTGCTTGGCTGGGCGCTCAAGATGGGCATGTGGGTGGACGACCCGCTCAAGTGCTGGAGCTCCGCCAGCAAGATCATCCCCGGCGTGGGCGCTCTCGTGGCGACCTATGTCTTTGTGGCGGCGCTGCTCAGCCTCGGCGTGAAACTGATGAACGGCAACGTGGGGCGTTTCCTGTCCGCCTTCACGGTGATCTTCTTCATCGCCGTGGCCTGCTATACCGTAGGCGCCAACGCCTATATCGCGGCCAACCCCACCCAGCTGGAAAAGCAGGGCATCACCTGGGCCCTTGGTCTAAGCACCGAAGCCGGCCTGATCCTCGCCCTCATCGTGGGCCTGCTCATCGGCAACCTGACGCCGGGCTTCGCCAACTGGCTGCGTGACGCTTGCCGCCCCGAGCTCTTCGTGAAGATCGCCATCGTGGTGCTCGGCGCCGAACTGGGCGTCAAGGCCGCCGGCGCGTCCGCCTTTGCCGGCCATGTGTTCTTCCGAGGCCTGTGCGCCATCGTGGAAGCTTACCTGCTCTACTGGGCCGTGGTCTACTACGTGGCCCGCAAGTACTTCAAGTTCAATAAGGAATGGGCCGCCCCGCTGGCCTCCGGCATCTCCATCTGCGGCGTGTCCGCCGCCATCGCCACCGGCGGCGCCATCCGTGCCCGGCCTGTTGTGCCGATCATGGTGTCCTCCCTGGTCGTGGTGTTTACCTGCATCGAGATGCTGATCCTGCCCTTCATCGCCCAGCAGTTCCTGTACACCGAGCCCATGGTGGCCGGCGGCTGGATGGGCCTGGCCGTGAAGTCCGACGGCGGCGCCATTGCCTCCGGCGCCATCACCGAAGCCCTGATCCTGAACAAGGTGGCCGGTATGACCGGCGTGCAGTATGAACCCGGCTGGATCGTCATGGTGACGACCACGGTCAAGGTGTTCATCGACATGTTCATCGGCATCTGGGCGCTCGTGCTGGCCTGGATCTGGACGGCCAAGTTCGACAAGACCCGCGGCGAACGCACCATGACCTGGGGCGACGTGTGGGAACGCTTCCCCCGTTTCGTGCTGGGCTATCTGGCGACCTTCCTGATCATGCTGTTCATCTGCCTGCTTGAGCCCAACGGCCCTGTCCATGACATCGGCAAGAAGGTCTCCGGCGTGGCCAACTGCTTCCGCGTCATTTTCTTCCTGCTGACCTTCTTCTGCATCGGCGTGGTCTCCAACTTCCACAAGCTGCGTGAGGAAGGCATCGGCCGCCTGGCGGTGGTGTACGTGGTCTGCCTGTTTGGCTTCATCATCTGGGTGGGTCTGTTCATTTCCTTCGCCTTCTTCCACGGCATGCATCCGCCGGTCATCGGCGGCTAGTCATCCCGTCCCATTTAAGGAGAACTCTCATGGAAGATAAAGAAGTCAAGCTGCACGAAGAAATCAAGAATATGGAATATGAGCCCCTTGATGAGACGGAAATGAAGCTCATCCACTGGAGCTGGGGCCTCGGCGTGGGCCTGCTGGTGGTGCTCTTCCTCATCAGCAAGTTCGTGATGACCGTCCATTAGGCCATATCCGCCACCATCTGACGTAACGAGACCGGGAGGGGATTCCCCTCCCGGTCTTTTGCAAGGAGCGACATCCATGCCCCGCTATCATCTCCGTTTTCTCAAGGGCCCCAATTATACGCTGCGGCTGGCGCAGGAAGCCACCGTGGAGGCTCCTTCCTTTGCCGAGGCGCTCGCCCCGTTCACCAACTGGCCCATCACCGAATCCTACGACCACGCCACGGCCACGGCCTGGAATCCCGGCACCTGCATGTATTATCAGGAGATGTGGGAGGCGGCTCTCCTGCCGGACACGGACGAGAGCGCACCGGCGAACGATACGGCCGGCAAGGCCGATAAGGAAGCCCAGGCATGAGATACGTGGTCAGCGGCTGCCTTGCGGGACTGTCCTGCCGGTATGACGGCGGCAGCAAGCCCTGCGAGGCCGTGCGCAGGCTGGTGGAGGACGGGCTGGCGGTCACGGCCTGCCCGGAAAGCCTGTCCGGTCTGCCGGTGCCGAGGCCGCCGTGCGAGCAGCGGGACGGCCGCGTCGTCATGCGAACAGGGGAGGATGTGACGGAAGCCTTTGAGCGCGGCGCTGAGCGGGCCATGCGCATCGTGCGGGAGCACGGCTGCACGGCGGCCATCCTCAAGGCGCGTTCGCCGTCCTGCGGCTTCGGGGAGATCTATGACGGCAGCTTTACCGGAGCCACCTGTGCGGGGGAGGGCGTCTGGGCGCGCCGTCTGCGCGCGGCGGGGCTCATCCTGTATTCCGAGGACGCACTGCCCCCGGAACTGACGGGAAAAGCGGACTGAACGCCCCACCCCGACAGGGCGAGCGGCAAGGACAACAGCGTATGGTTAGAGCGTGTTGCCTTTGAAAAAGGTAAAACGCGAGGCGGCGGCACAGCGCCGCCCGGCCCGAACCAAGCGGAAAAACGCGTTTTTTCCGCGAAACGACAGGCTATATGGTTTGGAACGCGAAGCATTTCAAACTGGAAATGCTCTAGGAGCGGTTTTGCCGGACGGCAGCCGCTTCTTTTTTGTATGGAGAAAACCTCAACAGGCCAGTGAACGCGGGGTGGCGCAGATCCCACGCCGGGCCAGCTCTTCCACGACCTTGCGGCAGAAGGTCGGCAGCATGGCTTCGGCCTGCGGACTGATGTTCATGGTCATGCTGTGATAATCAAAGGGCTGCAAGCCGAAGGCGACGGCCTCAGGACGGTGCCCGGCCAGCTCGCAGGTGGCCAGGGTGTCCAGCAGGTCCGTCTGGTGCATGGAATCCCTGAAGCTCAGACTTTTGCGCAGATCGTCATTCTCAAGCAGATAGACCGTTCCGGGCGCTTCGCCGCCCAGCACCACATCCAGCACCACCAGCAGATCGCAGGACTGGATCTCCGGCATGAGCATGATGCCGCCGGTCTCGCCGGCCAGGAACTGCACATTGTCCGGCCAGTCATACTGTTCCTCAAGGTAGGCGACGGCGCGCACGCCGAAGCCTTCATCACAAAGCAGCACATTGCCGACGCCCATGATGAGGATGCGGGGCGGGGCCTTTTCCGGGCTGAAAGAAGCGGGCATGATGCGTCCTGAAAAAAAGCGGGGGCCGTGGCCCCCGCTCTTTGAGTCATGATAAGGGATTACAGCACCTTGAACTTGTGCACTTCGTTGCTTTCGCCGTCGATGACGTGGACGGCGCAGGCGATGCACGGGTCAAAGGAGTGGATGGTGCGCAGGATCTCCACCGGGCGCTTGGGATCGGCCACAGGCGTGCCGATGAGGGCCTGTTCGGCCGGGCCCAGGGCGTCCTTGGCGTCGCGCGGGCCAAGGTTCCAGGTGGTGGGCACCACCAGCTGGAAATTGCCGATCTTGCCGCCCTCGATACGCAGCCAGTGCGAAAGGCCGCCGCGAGGCGCGTTGACGAAGCCCACGCCGCGCGCTTCCTGCGGGATTTGGAGGTCTTCCACGATCTGCTGGTCCTTGACGATATTGTCCTGGTAGCTCTTCAGCCAGGCGTCGATCTGCTTGGCGATGGCCAGCGTCTCGATACCGCGGGCAGCCGTGCGGCCCAGGGTGGAGTACAGCGCGTCGGGGCCCACGTTGAGGGCTTTGAGCACATGGTCCACAAGGGGCTTGATGGTTTCATGTCCCTGAGCGTAGCTTACGAGCACCTGCGCCAGCGGGCCGGTCTCCACGACCTTCCCGTCATAGCGGGGGGCTTTGAGCCAGGAGTAGCGGTCGGTGTCGCCCATCTTGGTGAACTGGGGCTCGGTCACGCCGTCGTAAGGCGGCAGGGCCTTGTCGCCCTTGAACCAGCTGTGGCGCACATGTTCGGCGATCTTTTCCGGTTCGAACTTCTTGACGCTGGAGAGGTCGCGCTTGTAGATGATGCCGGGCTTGAGCCAGCGGCTGTCGAGCTGGCGTTCGCCGCCGGGAGCCGGGAACTCGCCGAAGGTCATGAAGTTGTGAGTGCCGCCGAATTGCGCCCAGTCCTTGTACTTGCTGGCCACCATGAGCAGGTCGGGGATGTAGACCTGCTCCACGAAGTCGCGGGTCTCCTTGTACAGGTCGGTGTATTCCTTGATGCGGGCGGGCGTCAGGGACTCGTAGCAGGTCACGCCGCCGGCCACCAGGAACTGCGGATGCGGGTTCTTGGCGCCGAAGGCCGCCATGGCGCGGGCCGTCTTGACCTGCACGCGCAGGGCTTCCAGATAGTGGGCCGTGGCCACGAGGTTTTCTTCCGGCGTCAGGTAGTAGGCCTCATGTCCGCCGAGGAAGTAGGCGTTGGTGAACGGACCGAGCTGGCCGGAAGCCACGAAGGCTTTCAGCTTGTCCTGCACGGCCTTGAAATCCTCGGTCTTGGCCGGGCGCGGCGAGATGGAGGAGGCCAGCTGGGCCGCCTTGGCCGGGTCGGCCTGCAGGGCGCTGGTCACGTCCACGAAGTCGAGGGCGTGCAGGTGATAGAAGTGCACGAGATGGTCATGCAGGAACTGCGCGCCCAGCACGAGGTTACGGATGTAGGTGGCGTTGGCCGGAAGGTTGACCTTCATGGCGTCTTCCAGCGCGCGGGTGGAGCAGAGAGCATGGGTGTAGGTGCACACGCCGCAGGTGCGCTGGGTGATGTGCTGGGCGTCACGGGGGTCACGGCCTTTCAGGATGTTTTCCAGACCGCGGAACAGGGTGCCGCAGCTGCGGGCGTCCTTGATCTTGCCGTTTTCCACTTCCACTTCGATGCGGAGATGCCCCTCGATGCGGGTCAGGGGATCCACCACAACAGGGCCGGAGTAGCTGCTCTGGGGGGTTTTCTTGTCGCTCATGTGGTGTTCTCCCTCGCTAGTTCTGATAGAAGGGGCTCAGTTCGTCCCAGAAGTTGGGTTCGCTGCAGCCGATGCAGGGGTGACCGGCACGCACGGGCCAGTTGGTCTCATTGAACAGGGCCTTGGGGCAGTTGTTGAAGGTGCTCGGCCCCTTGCAGCCCAGTTCATAGAGACACCAGCCGTCGCGCGCTTCCTTGGAATTGAAGGAAGGCGCGAATTCGCCGGCCTCGAAGTGGGGCAGGCGTTCGCACTGGTCATGCACGGACTGGCCGAAGAACATGGTGGGACGGCCGTTGTCGTCCACTTCGATCTCCTTGCCCTGCAGGAAGGCCACGATGGTGCCCACAAGGTTGAGCGGATTGGGCGGACAGCCGGGGATGTTGATGGCCTTGATGCCCAGGTCGGCATAGCAGTCATTGACGCCCTTGGCCTGGGTCGGGTTGGGCGCGGCGGCCTGGATGCCGCCGTAGGCGGCGCAGGTGCCCATGGTGATGACGGCTTTGGCCTTGGGCAGGATGCGCTTGCCGATGTCGTACATGGTATGCCCGGCCACGTAGCCGAATTTGCCCATGTCGGCGGTGGGCACGGCGCCTTCCACGATGCAGATGAAGCCGTCCGGGCCTTCCACGGCCTTGTTCAGGGCATCTTCCGCGGCTTCACCGGCGGCGGCCATGATGGTCTCGTGGTAATCCAGGGAGATGGTGTCCAGGATCAGGGAGTCAAGGAAGGGTTTGTAGGTGCGCAGCAGGGCTTCGGAGCAGCCCGTGCATTCGGCGAAGTGCAGATAGACCACGGAAGGACGCTTGCCCGTCAGGGCGGCGGCCACCTGCGGCGCAAAGGCCGGGCCCATGCCCATGGTGACGGCCACGGCCGTACAGAATTTCATGAAGTCGCGGCGGCTGACGCCGGCGCTGTCAAGGCGCTGTTCCGCATCTTTTTTGCCCAGTCCCACGGCAATACGCATAAGAGCCTCCTGGCAAGAATGTGTGAACACAAGGCAGAATGGAATAACGGCGCGGCGGACCGCCCCGCCCGTCCGCAGCCGGCAACGCGAGGCCGGGCCACAGACGGATATGTCTGGATAGACCCACACTATCCTCTTGGAAAGGGCAGGTCAATAGGGTCATGTTTTTTGGGCATGATGTGAAAAAGGGAGCACAGGCCGCGGTTGCCATGCGGCACGCCCTGACGTAAGGTAACGGCCGACATTCCAGCATATCCAGTGAGGTTTTTTGCATGAAAGAAGAGTCCCTCTGCCTCTATGCGGGGTATACGCCGGGCAACGGCGAACCGCGCGTTTTGCCCATCAACCAGAGCACCACCTTCACCTACGCTTCCACGGCGGACGTAAGCAAGCTCTTCGACCTTGAGGCCGAGGGCTTCTTCTATACCCGTCTCGGCAATCCCACCGTGGACGCGGTGGAAAAAAAGATCGCCACGCTCGAAGGCGGCGTGGGCGCGCTCTGCACCTCGTCCGGGCAGGCGGCCAATATGCTGGCCGTGCTCAATCTGGCCCGCAGCGGCGACCACATCGTCAGCACGGGCAGCATCTACGGCGGCACCTTCAACCTCTTTGCGGTGACGCTCAAGCGCATGGGCATCGAGGTCACCTTTGTGGACCAGCATGCCGCCGAAGCGGAGATCGCCGCGGCCATCCGTCCGGAGACGAAGGCCGTCTTCGGCGAGACCCTGTCCAATCCCTCCATGGACGTGCTGGATATCGAGCGCCTGGCCCGCATCGCTCACGAACACGGCCTGCCCCTCATCGTGGACAATACCTTCGCCACGCCCATCCTTTGCCGTCCGCTGGATTTCGGCGCGGACATCGTGACCCATTCCACCACAAAATATATGGACGGCCATGCCGTGCAGATGGGCGGCGTCATCGTGGACGGCGGCCGTTTCGACTGGGCGGCGAGCCCGCGCTTCCCGGAATTCGTGGAGCCGGACGCCTCCTATCACGGGCTGGTCTACACCCAGGCTTTCGGCAAGGCGGCCTATATCGTCAAGGCCCGCGTCCAGCTCATGCGGGACATGGGCATGTGCCAGACCCCGCAGGGAGCTTTCTACATCAATCTGGGGCTGGAGACCCTGCCCATGCGCATGGAAAAGCACTGCGCCAACGCCCTGCGGCTGGCCCAGTGGCTGAGCGGGCATGAGAAGGTGGGCGAAGTGCTCTATCCCGGGCTGACGTCGAGCCCCTGTCATGCGCTGGCGCAGAAGTACATGCCCAGGGGGTGCAGCGGCGTGGTGTCCTTCACCCTCAAGGGCGGACGCGAGGCCGGGGCCCGCTTCATCGACGCCCTTGACATGATCTCCCTGCAGGTGCATGTGGCCGACATCCGTACCTGCGTCCTGCATCCGGCCAGCTCCACGCATCGTCAGCTCAGCGACGAGCAGCTGGTGGAAGCGGGCATCACGCCCGGCATGGTCCGTCTGTCCGTCGGGGTGGAACATCCCGATGACCTGCTTGCCGACCTGCGGCAGGCGCTGGACAAGGCGTAGACGCCGGCTCCCCACGCAACGGCAAAAAGAAAAGCCCCGTGAAAAAAACGGGGCTTTTTTTGTGCTTGGAGCGCTTTGCCGTTGAAAAAGGCGAAACGCAAGGCGGAGGTCCTATTCCACCAGCCGGTCGGCGACCTTTTGCAGTTCCCTGAGTTCTTCCGTCAGGGCCTCGGTGGATTCGGTGGCCTGCGACATGTCGCTGACCAGCTCCTTGCTGATGGTGTTGACTTCCTCGACGGCGCTGTTGATCTGGGCAGACGTGGCGGACTGTTCCTCGCTGGCGGAGGCGATGAGCCGCACCATGTCCGCCGCTTCGGTGGACAGGTTGACGATGTCGGCCAGATGGTCGCCGGAGGCGCGGGCCAGGTCCGTCACATGGTTGATGTTGCTGACCGCCTCGTCCACGTTCTTCATGTTGGTGACGGCGTCACGCTGGATGCCGCCCATGGTCTTGTCCACCTCGGTGGTGGCGGCCATGGTCTTTTCGGCCAGCTTGCGCACCTCGTCGGCCACCACGGCAAAGCCGCGTCCGGCTTCCCCGGCACGGGCGGCCTCGATGGCGGCATTGAGGGCGAGCAGATTGGTCTGGTCGGCGATGTCGGAGATGACGGTCATCACCTGGGTGATGTTCTGAGCCTCGCCATGCAGGTGTTCCATATCCGCGCGCAGGCGCAGGGACTTTTCCTGCACGGCGCTGATGGCCGCCACCACTTCGTTGACGATGTCCTGTCCTTCGCTGGCCTTGTCGCGCATGGTGGCGGAATGAGAGGCGGCATCCTCCGCATTCTTGGCGATGTTGAGGACGGCGGCATTCATCTGTTCCATGGCCGACATGGTCTCGGCCATGCGCTGCGAGGTCTGGCGCGAGGAGTCGTCCGCCTTGGCGATGAGCTTGAGCACGCTGCCGCAGGCCGTGTTGGCCGTGGTGATGCGCGTGGTGGTCTCGCCGGCGGCCTCCTGGATGCGTTCGGCCGTTTCTTCCATGTGCCGCTGCTGGCGGCGGATCTCCGTGAAGTCCAGCCAGACGACGAGCGTATCCCGCACGTTCTGCTGATTGTCGAAAATGGGCGTGGCCACGGCCGTGCCGAAGGCGTCGTCCTTGCCGGAGACCTTCAGATGGCGGTCTTCACGCAGGGTCTTGCGCGCGTCCACGCAGCGGCGGCAGATGTCGTCATCCGCGCCGATGAAAGCCCGCATGCCCGTGCCTTCATAGCTTTCCGGGTCGCCCTTGTGGGCAAAGAGCTCCAGCATGGGCGCATTGACGAAGCGGATGACTTCCTCCGTATCGCAGACCATGACCGGGATGGGCATGGAGCTCAGCACCCCCTTGGAGAAGGCAAGCTCCGCCACCAGCTTGTCCAGCATGCTGTCCAGCGCGCGGGCCAGTTCGCCCACCTCGTTTTGGGCCGTATCATGCAGGCGGGAAGAGTGATCCCCCTCGATGACCACCTGGCGGGCAAAGCTGGCGGTATGGGCCAGAGGACGGCAGATGCCGCGCCGCACGAAGATGAACGAATACACCAGCGCGCCGGCCAGCAGCAGCAGGGTCAGGGCCAGCAGGGAGATGCTGCGCATGACGCGGGCGCGGCTCTCTTCCACCTGGGCGGCGGTGCGGGTGGAGAGGACGCGGAAGAACTCGGCCAGCGGCTGCATGATCTTGTCGGTCTGCTGATTGTAGTCCGTGCCGAAGACCAGCGAACGGGCCAGCTCCATATCGGGCTTGCCCTTGACCTCGGAGCCGTCCGGCCCGGTGGTGATGCCCTTGACGGCGTTCATGGCCTTTGTTTCCAGCACCACGAGCTCGTTGGATAGGTCGTTGGCCTGCTTGACCAGAGCGAATTCCTGCTCGGTGAAGCCGTTCTCGCGCATGAGATCCATCAGACTGACGCTGCGTCCGGGCGCGACGCTCTTGCTCTGGGCGCGCGGGATCTTTCCGGAGCGTTCGTCCACGATGGCGAGATACGTTTTTTCGTAACGTTCATCACCGGTGACGGCGTATTCACGCACATTGTTGGTGAGCTGTTCCGAAGACTGCATGAGTTCGTTGGCCAGCTGCAGGGCGACCTCTTTCTGCCGGTTCATGCGGATATTGCCTTCCACATTGCGGTACAGCGTGAGGACGAGAAGGGCGACGCAGCAGATCAGGACGAACATGACGCCATTGACGATACTAGTCGAGCGCGAGATGGTCATGCGGATTCTCCCTCTACGTGATATGTCGTTCTTATCGGCCTCTGAAGAGAAAGCATTAGCACGATAGGCAGATATCCGTCAGCGCGGAGAAGGCGGTCCCGGTACGGCGGGAGCCCGCGAGGAGGGCGTCCCGCCGTACCGGAGGAGGGAGAGGAAAGGGGGGGATCAGGCGGCGGGGCTGTTGACCTGCATCTTCCAGATGCCGCAGGGGCAGACGCCCGCGCAGATGCCGCAGCCGATGCAGCGCGCCGGGTCGGACGTGTAGGTGGCGCTGCCGTCCGCCTCCAGCGTGCGGCTGATGGCCTGCTGCGGGCAGGCCGTCAGGCAGAGGCTGCAATCTCGGCAGGTGCCGCAGCTGATGCAGCGTTCGTATTCATGGGCGGCATCGGGCCGTCCGGCGGCCGGGCAGGGGGCGAACCAGGCCGTATGCAGGCTGGCGGCCGGGACGAGAGAGCGCGCGGGCGCGGCTTCCGCCGCCGTGCCGCGCAGACGGGCATCCACGGCCTCGGCCACGCGGCGGCCGGAACCGATGGCGTCCACCAGCAGGCCGGGCCGCACCACGTCGCCCACGGCATAGACGCCGTCCAGCACGCTGCCGTCGGCGGCGGGGGCGAGCCAGTCGCGGAAGCGCGGGGCCGTTTCGGGCACGAAATCCAGTTCCGGCGTCTCGCCCACGCTGATGATGATCATATCCGCCGGGAAGAGGCGGCCTTCCTCGTCCACGAGGCCCTGTTCGGTGATCTCCTTCGTACGCACCGGCCAGACGATCTTGCCGCCGAGGGCTTCGATGTGCGCCATCTCGTGCGCGAAGGCGGCGGGCTTTTGCACGTCCACGCAGGTCACTTCCGTCGCGCCGCAGGCAAAGGCCCCGGCGGCCACGTCCATGCCCGCATTGCCGCAGCCGATGACCACCACCCGCTCGGGCACGGCGGGCGATTCGCCCCGGTTCACGGCCTTGAGGAAGTCGATGCCCGCCACCAGCCGTTCCTTGCCCGGCCAGGGGAAGACGCGCGCCTTGTGGCCGCCGGTGGCGACGATGAGGGCGTCATGTTCCTTGCGCAGGGCGGCGAATTGTTCGGCATCCACCCGGCAGCCGGTGCGGATGGTGACGCCGGCCTCCCGGATGCGCTGGAGTTCCGCGGCCAGCACGCTTTCGTCGAGGCGGGCATGGGGGATGACCTGCCGCAGCTTGCCGCCGATGTCCTCGTCGGCCTCGTAGACCGTGACGGCATGCCCCTTGTGCGCGAGCTGCCAGGCCGCGCTCAGGCCGCCCACGCCGCCGCCGATGACGCCCACGCTCCTGCCGCTGGACGGCGCGGTGACCGGCAGTTCCGCATGGACGGAAAGGCGTCCCAGCGCGCCTATCTGGATGGCGTCGTCCAGCTGGTTGCGCGTGCAGGCGGTCTGGCAGAGGTTCGGGCAGACATGGCCGCAGACCGAGGCGGGGAAGGGGCTGTGCTCCAGCACGAGGCGCAGGGCCTCGTCCACGCGGCCCTGGCGCAGGAGGTTGAAGCGGCGTTGCGAGGGGATGTCCGCCGGGCAGGCATGCTCGCAGGGCGCGTCATGGCGGGCGTTCTCCCAGACGGGGCGGCGCAGGCGGTCCGCGTCATGCACGATGAGCCCGCGCACCGAGAAGTCGTCCGGGCAGACGTCGCTGAAGATGCCGTCCTCCACCCAGCGGTTGCGGCGGAAGTCGTGCATGTCCGGCAGGCCCTCGTGACTGTCCGCGGCGTGCGGCGCGGGCAGGATCTTGCGCCAGTGCTTCCAGACGGTGAGCTCCCGGCGCAGGCGCGGCCGCTCCACCGCGTCGAGGAAGGCTTCCAGCCCGGCGTCCAGAAAGGCGATGTCGTCCTCGTCCAGCGGATGCACGGCCACGTCCGGCGGCAGTTCGCCCAGCGGGCCGCGAACATAGATGACGCCGCCCACCATGCCCACGCAGGGCCGTTCCCCCAGCACGCTGGTCAGGGTCTGGCTGTTCCAGCCGCAGACGATGGCCTTGCCGCCGCCCATGAATTCAAAGGAGAAGCTGCCCACGCTCTGCAGCACCCAGAGTTCCGGGGCCTCATAGAGCGGGTCGTGCTTCATGAGCGAGCCGGAGCGGGTCCCGGCGCGGCCGCCGATGTAGATGCGTCCGGCGGCGGCGCAGTGCCCCGCCGTGTCCCCGGCGTCGCCGCGCACGATGATGCGGCCGCCGGCATTGAGCCAGCCCACGTCCGCCGGGGCCGGGCCGTTGACGATGACCTCGGTGTCCGGCATGCACATGCCGCCCACGCGCTGGCCGGGATTGGTGACCAGGAAGCGCAGGGGTCGGCCTTCGCGGTTCCAGAGCGGCCCGCCGATGTCGTGCTGGCCGGAAGCTTCGATGACGAAATCGGTTTCGCCGCGTTCCACCGCCTCCTCGATGCGCAGCAGCAGGTCCTGCGTGGAAAGGCGCTGGTGTTCATGTACGGTCGTCAGATGCAGCATGACAAATCTCCGTCAGCAGGCGTAGGAAATGTGCAGGGTGTCGGCCACGTCCTTGCTGGTGGATACCAGCGCGTCGGAGCGGCCCACGGGCAGGGAGCTGTTGCCCACCGGGGCGAGCAGCTTCCGCAGCTCGTCGTCAAAGGTCAGCATGTAGTCCACGATGTTCTGCGCGCCCCTGTCCACGTCCAGACGGCGGACGAGGCGCGGGTCCTGCGTGCAGATGCCGGTGGGACACTTGCCGGTGGAGCAGGCGTTGCAACGGCCCTGCTCGTTGCCCACGCAGCCCAGCAGCTGGATGAGCAGCTTGCCCATGATGATGCCGTTGGCTCCCAGACAGATCATCTTGAAGGCGTCGGCCGCGGCGTTGCCCGTCATGCCCATGCCGCCGCCCGCCCAGAGGGGGATCTGCCCCTGCAGGCCCTGCGAGACGGCGGCAAGGTAGCAGTCCCGCAGCTTGGAGACGATGGGATGGCCGGTATGGTCGAGGGATATCTCGTTGGCCGCGCCCGTGCCGCCCTGGATGCCGTCGATGAAGAAGCCGCCGCAGATGCGGTACGGGTCGCGCAAAAGGTTGTTGTAGACCGATACCGAGGTGGCCGAGGCCGCGCACTTGATGGCCACCGGCACGCGGAAGCCGAAGGCCGCATTGAGGGAAAGATGCATCTTCTGCACGGATTCCTCGATGGAGTAGAGGCCCTGATGGTTGGGCGGCGAGTGCAGGGTGGTGCGCGGCACGCCGCGGATGGCCTGGATGTGCGGGGCCACCTTGGCCGCGGGCAAGAGGCCGCCGTCCCCCGGCTTGGCCCCCTGACCGATCTTGATGAGCACGCCCGCGGGATCGGTCTTCATGCGGGGCATGGCCCGGATGATGCGGTTCCAGCCGAAGTGCCCGGACGCGATCTGCAGGATCATGTAGCGGAGCTGGTCGGATTCCAGCAGGCGCACGGGCATGCCGCCCTCGCCGGAGCACATGCGGATGGGCAGGCCGCAGACCTCGTTGAGGTAGGCCGTGGCCAGGGCGATGGCCTCCCAGGCGCGTGTCGAGAGCGCGCCGATGCTCATGTCGCTGAAGATGACGGGATAGATCCAGTGGACGGGCGGGGTGCGGCCGTCCAGCACCAGATTGTCCCCGTCACGCCGCAGGGGCAGGTCCTGCGCCAGCATGACCCGGCCCAGCGGGGCGCGCATGTCGAAGGTGTGGCGCTCGGAGTCCAGCGCCGGGTCGGTCATCTGGCTGATGCGGCCCACCACGATGGCGTCCAGCGTGCGCTGGGTGTTGAGGTTGGTACGGCCGCCGCGCTTGAGGGCCCCCCCGGCGCGGGCCAGCAGGGCAAAGCGGTTGTCCGGGTTGCGGACGGGCCGTATGGCCCCGTTGGGACAGACCTTTTCGCACATGCCGCAGCCCACGCAGGCGCGGGCGAACTCGGCGCGCTGCCGGATGACCGGACGTGGCCGGTGCTCCTGCCGCGGCGCGGGGAAAGGCCCGTCCGACAGGGGCAGGCTGTGCCGCCGCACGCTCACCTCGATGGCGTCGAAGGTGCAGGCCGCCACGCAGGAGCCGCAGAGCGTGCAGCTCGCCTCGTCATACTCGATCTTCCAGCGCAGATCGTTGCGCCCGATATCCTGGGTCCTTACTGCTTCCATCTTTGCACCGCCAGATCATTGTCGATGAGCACGAGCTCCCGCTCGTTGGGGTAGATGTCCTTCGAGGCGTCGCGGCCGGGCATGATGGCGTTGAGCCCGCAGACCTCCGAAGCCATGGCCACCATGCCGTCGTCGAAGCCCACCACCACGGGCCGCAGCTTCTTGGAGTCGCAGCAGGTGAGCATGCTGCCGTCGGGCAGCAGGCCGATGATGGCGTTGGGGCCGTTGATCTCCAGATGGGCCAGGGACTCGCGGATGCGCGTCAGCACCGCGCGGTCCGGGCGGTGCTCCATCTCGGCAAAGGGCAGGGGCGTGATGACGTGCTTGAAGTAGCGCAGGGGCCACTTCAGCTCATGCAGCACATAGTGCAGGGTATAGAGGAAATTCTGCGAGTCGGACTCGAAGCCCACATAGCCCCGGTGCAGGGACTTCTGGAACTCCTTGTTCTTGGTGAAGAAGGTGTTCTCGCCATTGGCGCAGAGCGTGTACCCCTGCAAAAAGAAGGGATGGGCCGCATAGCGCACGATGTCGTAATTGGTGTTCTGGCGGCACTGGGCCACGATGTTGCGGGCCAGCAGGCGGGAATCGTCGTCCCAGAGGCGGAAATAGGTGGCGATGTCCGCCGGATCGCCGATCTCCTTGAGGGTCAGCACGTCCGGCCAGAAGGAATAGACGTAGCCCGCATCATGCCGCTCCAGCAGCTCGCGCAGGGCCAGGCGCGTGTCCACCAGCAGCTCCTCCCGTTCGGCCCGGCTGCGGTAATGGTACACCTCGGGATAATCGTAATTGCGGAAGATGTACCGCGGCATGGCCTCGATGCGCAGGCCCGGACGCCGGTCCACGTCCGGCACCCATTGCGCCGCCTGCACGAAACCCCGCTGCTCCATATAATCGTTGACCAGCTGCACCCCCTGCGGCGTACAGGCCAGCGAAAGCAGCGGCTTGTCCTTGTAATGGGCAAACACGCCCTCCAAATCCTGCATGACCAGCGCAAAGCCCGAATTGTCATGCCCTTCCTGCTGCGGCAGCATGAGCTGCAAGGCCGCCGAAGGCGCAAGAGGCGTCAGGCTCTTGATGGATCCGATTCTGCACATATGTCCGTCCTGTGGCGGCCCGCACCCGCCGAGTTCGGGATAACGGACGCGGGCCGCGCGTATTGAGGGTGTTTGTTGCGAGAGTTTGCTTGTTTGGGGGGAAGGGGAACCCCTCGCTCT
>DGYFI06202__coassemble_561_pt1 | contig 24520 bp, 21 predicted proteins | sample DGYFI06202__metabat2_high_PE_036 | metagenome-assembled genome bin DGYFI06202
GTAGCGCGTCATGAGGCGCAGCGAGGGACGGGAAAAGTCGTCCAGTTCCCCGGTCAGTTCCAGCCCCGGCACGATGGCGCGCACCACGGGGATATCCAGATCCCGACGGGTCAGATCCACATAGAGCGGCGTCCGGCCCTGGGCGGTCAACAGCTCTTCCAGCAAGCGCAGATTGGCCGCAGCGGAACCGAGGTCCCAGTCGGGGAGCTCCTCAAGGCAACGCTGCGGCAGCGCTGAAAGGGCCGGGCCGGTAGGCTCGCCATAGGGATAGGGCCAGGGGGTTTCCGTCAGGGCGGACAGAGCTGCCCTGCTGCCGCTGAGTCCGGCTCCGGTGGCGCGCACGATCTCTCCCCGGCGGCTCATGACAAAGCACTGATAGACCGGGATGCCGCATTCCGTGGTCATGTCCTGGAACTGCACCTGGATGCCGCGTGCGGCGTAATCGTCCAGCAGGGACTGCAGGAGCTCGTCCCGCGAATGCAGAGTAAAGCACTGATCGCGCCGGAAAGGGGTGGTCGCTTCTGCATCGCGTTCGATGATCTCCACCAGCGCGGCCACCTTCGCTTCTTCCAGCGTATTGCCGGAGGCCAGTCCGGTGGAGCCCGCCGCCAGAAAGAGCGAGGGCTCGGCCAGATCGCAGAACAGGAAGACCGCCTGCGCCGGGACAAGCACCTCCTTGCCGGACGGGTCATGGGCGGGGACCCAGTGCAGCGGCGTTTGCGGCCCGCAGCAGCCCGCAAAGGGTGCGTCCAACGGCAGACGGGCAGGCGGCAAGGCTGCTCGTCCGGCGGCGGCGAGTTCGTCATGGGAAGCCAGGATCACCGGCAGCGGCGTCTTGCGGTTCTCCACTTCGCCCGGCTGGTCCTGGCCTTCAGGGCCGCGGATATCCACATAGGCGCTGCAACGCTCCACGATCTCCATGCTGTAGGAGGCGCGCGCCTGCGCCAGCGACAGCCCGCGCCCGTAGGCCGTGGCCTCGCCGCGCAGGGTATGGCGCACGGCCTGCGGCCCTGTCCCGCTGCACGCGCGGATATCCAGATGCCAGGCCCGCAGGAGCGCAATGGGGCAAAGCGAGGCCTGGTGGCGCATTTCCGGCCCGGCCAGCACGCCCGCCTCCAGCAGGGCATCGGTGGCGCGTAAAAAGGTCTCCTGTGCCGGGCGACGCTCAAGGGGAGGCAGGTGAAGAGCGGCAATACGCGCGTGGGCGTCGGGCAGCGCCTGCGCCTGTTGCCGCATGGCTGCGGCCGAGGCGTCCAACGCCTCTTCCGAGAACAGCGGCGGCAGGTCCACGTCTTCCGGCCGTGGCAGAGCGTGATGCCCGCGGATGTTGCGCTGGAAGAGTTCGCTCCACTGCCGGGCGGCAACAGCGTCCGGGCAGGCGGCCGCACGCAGGTAGATCAGCGGCGTGGAGGGCGCCAGCCGTTCCGGTGCATCGGCCGGAAATACGTCCGCCGCCCCGGCCAGCTCCGGCAGCAGCAGCGCGCATTCGAGCACCAGCGAGGCTGTGGCGGGGCGACGGAAGGCATCAGCCTCCGCGTCGTAGCAGTCCCGCGCCAGCTGCTTCAGGCTTTCCAGGCCTTTTTTGGCCGCCTGCCGCAGGCAATGCTGGTGCAGGAAGTCATCCAGCGGTGCGGCTTCCAGCCGGGCAAGGGCGGCTTCCCAAGTCAGGGAGGCGGGAGGTTCGCAGGAAAAATAGCCGGTAGTGGCCTGCGTCTGACTGTGCGTATAGGTATAGTCCAGCATGTCGTCGGGACGATTCATGGTTTCTCGCTCTGCTGAAAGGATGACAAAGGGGACAGCAGTATAGTCGGCAGGCAACGGACGGGCAAGGCGAAAAGCGCACGGCCGGCCCGCCGGAGACCGCCCGCGCCCAAGGCCTGGGGTCGATGCCGCCTAACAGTATGGACAGGTTACTTTTGGGGAGAAGGGGACCCCCTCGCGCTGCTGTCGATGCCCGTAAGGCTCCTGCGTCGCCTAACGGGCACGGCCTAAGGCCGCCTTTCGGTCGCCGCCTGCGCGGGAGGGCCCAGCCTTTTCGCAGCGAAGCGAGAAAAGGCGTTCCCGTGATCCTTCCCCCCAAGCCCCCCATCCCTTCCCCAGCGCGCTTTTGCCAAAGGGAAGTCAGTGATGATTTGTCCAATGGAAATCTTGGGAGGCAAGCCCACAGGGCCTGGATACGCGCAATAAAAAAAAGGGCAAGCCCGCAGGCTTGCCCCTGGATATCCAATCCCGAAGGATATTAACGCTTCGAGTACTGGTAACGAGCGCGAGCGGCGCGCAGACCGTACTTTTTGCGTTCCTTCTTGCGAGCGTCACGGGTGAGGAAACCGGCCTTCTTCAGCAGAGGACGCAGGGCGGGATCCACCACCAGCAGGGCGCGGGAAATGCCGTGGCGCACGGCTTCCGCCTGACCGCTGACGCCGCCGCCGGCCACGTTGACGCGCACATCCAGCTTTTCAGCCAGCTTGGACAGCACGAGGGGCTGACGGATGATCATCTGCAGGGTCTTACGGGGGAAGTACTCCTCGAAGGAGCGGCCGTTGACCGTGATGTTGCCGGAACCGGCATAGATGCGGGTGCGGGCAGTAGCCGTCTTGCGGCGGCCAGTACCGTAATCGAATTTGTCGCTCATGACGTGCACTCCTTAGTAAGGCAGGGTCAGCGGCTGCGGGTTCTGGGCGGCATGGGGATGCTCGGCGCCCGCGTAGATCTTGAGCTTCTTCAGCATGGCGCGGCCCAGACGATTCTTGGGCAGCATGCCGCGAACGGCGGCCATGAGCACACGCTCGGGCTTTTCAGCCATCATGTCAGAAAGGACGGTGGTCTTGAGGCCGCCGACCCAGCCGGAATGACGGTAATATTTCTTGTCCTGCATTTTCTTGCCGGTGACCTTCACCTTGTCGCAGTTGACCACGACGATGAAATCACCAAGATCCATGTGGGGGGCGAACTCGGGCTTATGCTTGCCACGCAGGCGGTGGGCGATCTGGCTGGCCAGACGGCCCAGCACCAGATCCTGAGCATCGACCACATACCACTGGCGGTTGATGTCCTTGGGGGTAGGGCTGAACGTCTTCATGGGGATGAACTCCTCTGCAAAATACAGTAGCCGTAATGCGGCGGAAAATCCTTCATGCGACGTGCCGCCTAACGGGGGTGACGACAATATCGCTGCAAAGAGAAGGCTACATAGCCTTTCACGCGCAAAATGTCAAGCCGTCTCCCGCCACACTCACGGAGACGGCCCCTTTTGGTGCGCGCTTGAGCATTAGCCTATTCTTCCCTATAATGCCAGCACTTTTTTCACCGTTTCCGTGCGCGCCGTCCTGCGCGCCGCCGTTCCGCGAGGAGCTCCCATGCCGTCCATCCGCAAGAGTCTGCTGCAACTCACCTTTTCCGGAGCCTACCTGCTCCGCTGGAACGACAAGCTCCGGCCTGCCGAACTCGTGGAGATCGACAAGCAGGCCCACAAGATGCTGGTGGCCTGCGCCCTCTGGCACGAGAACAGCCGCCACCTTCCCGCCGAGGAGCGCCTTGCCCTGGCGCAGGAGATCATCGAGGGAGGCCTGTTCGACTATTATTACCGCCTCATCATCACGGACATCAAGCCGCCGGTCTTCTACCGCATCAAGGAGAACAGGGAGCATTTCCAGCAGCTCACCAGCCATGTGCTCAAACGGCTCGAACCGGCCCTCGCCCCGCTGGGCGACTTCTGGCAGCGCATGCAGGCCTGGCATACCGACGACACGGACAGTCCGGCCCGGCGCATCCTCACTGCGGCCCATCTCTACGCCTCGCAGTGGGAGTTCCGCCTCATCAAGCCCCTCAACGGCTTCGACGAGGAGATGGACGAGATCGACGTCTCCTTCCGGGAGCGCCTCGCCGGTTTTGCCGACGTGCGCGGCATGCCGGACATCGTCAAGGGCAATACGGCGCTGGCCCGCTTCGCCAATATCTGCGGACAGCTCCGTTTCCAGATCCGCTGGACGCAAGCCCCCCGCATCCCGGCCACTTCCGTGCTGGGGCACATGTTCATCGTGGCGGCCTACGCCTATTTCTTCAGCCAGTCCATCGGGGCCTGCCGGGCGCGGGCCATCAACGATTTTTTCTGCGGCCTGCTGCATGACCTGCCGGAACTGCTGACCCGCGACATCATCTCGCCGGTCAAGCAGTCCGTGGAGAGCCTGCCGGAGATCATCCGCGAATACGAGGAACAGGAGCTGGAACGCCGCATCTTCGCTCCGCTGCGGGCCGAAGGGCTGGAAGAGCTCGTCGGCCTGCTCTCCTACTATCTGGGCCTGGAGACGGGTTCCGAATTCGACGAGACCATCCTTGAAAACGGCCATGCCAAGAAAGTCCGCGACTTCGCCACCCTGCACGGCAGCTGCAATGCTGACGCCCTCCAGCCCAAGGACGGCCGCCTCATCAAGGAATGCGACAAGCTGGCCGCCTTTCTGGAGGCGCACAGCTCCATCCGCAACGGCGTCTCCTCGCCGCACCTGCAGGAGGCCCTTGCCCGGCTCAAGGGCGATCTGGTCAGCAGCCCGCTGGACTGCCTGCACCTCGGCGCGCTGCTGGCGGATTTCGACTGACGGGCTGCCCGGGGAGGAGATTTCGCATGCTGCGCCGCCTGTACCTTCCGCTGCTCTGCCTGACCCTGCTGCTGCCGTGCATGCGGCCGGCGGCCCATGCGGCCACGCTGGCCGACCGAGGCCTTGCGGCCTACGCCGCCAGCATGGAATATTATTACCGCAAGCCGCAGCCGCAACTGCTGCCCACCCTTCTGCAGCGGATGGATGATGCCGGCCTGCTGGCCGATGGGGAAAAACGCCTTCTGGTCGCCGCCTTCCTAGGGGAATGCCTGCGCAAGGACGCCTCCACGCGGAGCCTGCTGCAAAACGCTCTGGCGCACGCCGGGCAGGAGCCCGGCCACAATATCCGGCGCACGCTGGCCTGGGCCGTGCATCTGGCCGGCCTGCGCGATGCCCCCGCCCTCGTGCGGCAGCTCCTGCCCAATCGTGCCGACCTGACCCTGCGGGAACACATCCTCTCCTCGCCGAGCCCGCTGCTGCGCTGGAAGGCGACTGCGGACAGCAGCGTGCTGCACATGTACTGGACGGCCTTCATGGCCGGAGGCAACACGGCCTACGTAGAAGCGATCATCGACGCGACCCGCCGTTATGCCCGGCTCAAGGCGAGCGGCCGCCAGTATGAGGATGATTTCGACCTCTGCCGTCAGGCCGCGGCCAGCCTTTACGAATTCACCCCCCGCCATACGCTCGTGCGCCGCTGCGTGGAAAAGGCGCTGGCCGCCACGCAAGATCCCGCGGAGATCCAGACGCTGCGCCTCATGCTGCGCTGAACCAGCCCTGCACTCTCCCTGAGCCCACGCCCCGCATGGGCTTCAGGCTTTTGGGCGTGTCCGCCGGATGTGGGACACGCGCCCGACGTCCTCATGCCCTCTCGTCCCTGCCGCGCCGCAGCTTGCGGTACAGCGTCGGACGGCTGATGCCCAGACGGCGGGCGCAGAGGCTCATGTTGCCTTCGCAGGCTTCCAGCATGTCCTGGATGAGCCGCAGCTCCCGCTCCGCCAGACTGCCGCCTTCAAGGACGGGGGACGCCGTTTCCCCCTCCGCCGCCTGCCCGAAGAAGTGCTCCGGCAACAGCTCATTACCTTCGGCCAGATGCATGGCCCGTTCCACGCGGCTCTCCAGCTGCCGGATATTGCCCGGCCAGGCATAGGAAAGCAGAGCCCGGCACGTCCGTTCCGGCAGGGGGAGCGCCGGCCTGTCCAGCAGCTGCGCCTGCCGCCGGATGAAATGCTCGGCCAGCAGAAGGATGTCCTCCGGGCGTTCGCGCAGGGGCGGGATGCCGATGGTCAGCGTACTGATGCGATAATAGAGATCTTCCCGGAACTTGTGATCCACGATGGCCTGCCGCAGATCCCTGTTGGTGGCGGAGATGATGCGCAGATTGACGGCGATGGTCCGCAGGCCGCCCACCCGCCGTATCTCCCCGGATTGCAGCACCCGCAACAGCTTCACCTGCATGTCGAAGGGCATATCGCCTATCTCGTCCAGAAAGAGCGTGCCGGAGTCGGCCAGTTCCAGCTTGCCGGGCCGTCCGCCCCGCTGCGCGCCGGTAAAGGAACCCTCCTCATAGCCGAAGAGCTCGCTTTCCAACAGCTCCTTGGGGATGGCCGCGCAATTGAGGGCCACGAAAGGCTGATGCGCCCGCTTGCTGCTGTTGTGGATGGCCTGGGCAAAGAGCTCCTTGCCGGTCCCCGTCTCGCCGCAGAGCAGCACCGGCGCGCCGCCGCCCGCCGCGATGCGGGCATGGTGCACGGCCAGACGCAGCCTTTCGCTCTTGCCGAGGATGGACTCGAAGGTGAAGTGCGCCATGTTGCCCGTGACCTCAACGGCCATGCGCATGACTTCCTTGCGCTCCTGGATGGTCAGCAGCCCGCCCACCACCTCCCCGCCCGGCATGCGCAGCGGGTCCAGAGAGACGAAGTGGATGACGCCGGACTGCCGGGCCACCGCCTCCTTGGCGCGCAGGCTACTGCCCGTGGCCAGACAGTGCAGCAGCTCGCCCGACTCCATATATCCGTTCAGCAGCTGTCCCTCACAGGCCGAAGGCAGGCCCAGCAGGCTGCGCGCCCGCCGGTTGCATTCGGCTATGCGCCCTTCGGACGTGATGGTGAGGATGCCGCGCGGGTCCGCGTCGATGATGGCCCGCAGGGACTGCCGCTTGATGGCCAGCTCACGGAAACGGCCGCGTTCGCGCAGCTGCGCCCGCACGGTCTCCGCCGCCTGCCGCACCAGCCCCAGCGTATGCACATGCATCCTGCTGGACTGTCCGCTCAGGGAGATGGCTCCCAGCACCCGCGTGCCGTCCGGCGAGAAGACGGGCGCGCCCGCGTTGCTGATGTCCCGCGCCGGGACGGAATACATGCGGCTGCCCGGCAAAAAGACCGGGATACGCTCGGCCAGGGCAAGGCCTATGGCGCAGGTGCCCACATCCTGCTCCGTCCAGCGGTAGCCCGGCAGGCAGCGCCTGCGGGTAAAGTGCTCCATGAGGTCGGCATCCCCCACCACATAGAGCACGTAGCCCTCCCCGTCGGCGAGCGCCATGCAGAAGCCCGTATCCTTGAGCAGGCGGTACAGGCTGTCCAGTTGCTCCCTGGCCAGCTGGAAAAATTCCTGCTGGGCGGCGATGCGTTTGCGCAGGGCGGCGGGGCCCAGCTTCGTCGCTTCGGAAGCGCCGCCGTGATGCGGGTCGATGCCGTAGGCGGCGGAACGGGCAAGCGAACGCTTGATGACGGCATCCAGTTCGGGAAGAAAGGGCGGTGTCTGCATGATCTGTAATATCCTGAAACAGCGTCTCAAAAAATTACACCATTGGACGGCATAGCGCAAGCCTTCAGGATAACAAGCTTGTTTTGGCTAAAAGCGGACTTTCGCCAGCACGATAATGTAATGAAACATTACACAATGGACAGCCCCTTACGGGACAGCCTTCAAAAAAATTACCGCAACATATCGAAATAAAACAATAAAACACAAAAGGCACACCCCTTGCTTTTTGGCGTCCAACAGCAGCGGCAGGCCGGAGCGCCTGCAAAGGAGTATGCCATGTCCATTCAACGATTCGGGACCCCGACCACGCCGGGCGCACTGCCCTTCTCCAAGGCTGTCGCCGCCGGCGGCTGGCTGTACGTCAGCGGGCAGGTGCCCCGTGATGCCGACGGAGAGATCGTCAGCGGCAGCATCAGCGTACAGGCTCGCGTCACCCTCGACAACCTTGCCAAGGTCCTCGAACAGGCGGGATACAGCCTCAACGACGTGGTCCGCGTCACCGTCTACCTTGATGATCCCCGCGATTTTGCCGGCTTCAACAAGGTCTATGCCCGCTATTTCTCGGCGGAACATGCCCCGGCCCGCGTCTGCGTGCAGGCGTCCATGATGAGCGATCTGCGTGTGGAAGTGGATTGCGTGGCCTACCGGGAGCCCTAGGGGGAGCGTATGGCGACGCATGCACAGGATATCCTGATCGTGGGCGGCGGCATCACCGGCGCGGCGCTGGCCTACGGCCTGGCCGCACCGGGACGCCGCATCACGGTCCTTGACCGCCAGACCCCCACCAACCGGGCCTCGCGTACCAACGTCGGCCTCATCTGGGTGCAGTCCAAGTTCCTCCACCTGCCGGACTATGCCCGCTGGGGTTTCCTCTCTTCCCGCGAGTATCCGGCGCTGGTGAGCGAACTGGAGGCCCTTACCGGCCTGCGCATCCCCGTGCAGTTCCGGGGCGGGCTCATCCCCGTACTGAGCGAAGAGGAATACCGGCAGCGCGGGGAATACATCGACAAGCTGCGCGAAGCGCTGGGCGAATACCGCGGCGGCATGATCGACCGCGGCGAACTGGACGCCCTCCTGCCCGGCATACGCTTCGGCAGGGAAGTCACGGGCGCGGCCTGGTGCGAAGAGGACGGCGTCATCGACCCGCTGGCCCTCCTGCGGGCCTTCCGGGCGGCGCTGCCGCGCAAGGGCGTCGAGGTGCTGGACCGCGACGTGCTGGACGTGCAGCCGCACGACGGCGGCTACCGGGCCGTCACCGACAACGGCATCTACGAGGGCGGCACGCTGATTCTGGCCGCCGGTCTGGCCAACAGGCGCTTTGCCCGCTTCGCCCTGCCCTCGCTGCCGGTCTATCCCGACCTGGGGCAAGTGCTGCTGGTGGAGCGCATGCCCTACGTCATGCCCATACCGGTGCTGGGGGCCACCCAGACCTTCGGCGGCACCACCATCATCGGCTTCCGCCACGAGAACGCCGGCCATCGGATGACCATCGAACAGAAGGGCGTTTCCGGCGAAGGGCAATGGGCCATGCGCGTCTGGCCCGAACTGGCCGGCAAGCGCGTCATCCGCGCCTGGACGGGCCTGCGCGTCATGCCCGACGACAGCATGGCCATCTACAGCCGTCTGCCGGGGCATGAACATGCCTACCTCATCAACACGCACAGCGCCGTCACCATGGCGGCCGCGCATGCCCGCCTGCTGCCGCCCTTCCTGCTGGGCGGGGAGCTCCCGGAGACGGCCCGCGGCATGACGCTGCAACGCTTCGGCTTTGCCTGTTAGCGCGGCCCATCTGCAAAGGAGAGCATTTATGAGCAATACCCCCGCCAAAATCGTGCACATCATCGTCAACGGCACGTCCGTCGAGGTGCCGGAAGGCGTCAGCGTGGCGGCCGCGGTGCTCGGTCACAGCCATGAGCGGCATTTTTACGAACACAGCCTGGACGGCAGCAAGCGCTCCCCGTGGTGCCTCATGGGCGTCTGCTTCGAGTGCATGCTGGAGATAGACGGCAAGCCCGACGTGCAGTCCTGTATGGTGCCGGTGGCCGAAGGCATGGTGGTCAATACCCAGAAGCGGCCCGCCGTTCCCGGCGAAAACGGATCGTCCGATCAGGGAGGCAGGGCATGAACGTCACCAATTTCGACTGCATCGTCATCGGGGCCGGCCCTGCCGGACTGGCTGCCGCCTGCGCCGCCCGGGACTGCGGACTGGAAGTGGCCCTGCTGGACGAGCAGGCCGCGCCCGGCGGTCAGCTCTTCCGCAATGTGGAATCCCCGCTTGCCCAGCGCCTGCTTGACGAGAAGGACAGACGCACCGGCCTCGATCTGGTGGCCCGCTTCCGGGCCGGCGGCACGGACTACCGTCCGCGCTCCACGGTCTGGGCCATCGACGGCAAGGCCGTCAGCTATTCCCGCAATGGCGTTTCGGAGCGGATCACCGCCTCCCACATCATCCTGGCTCCCGGCGGCATGGAGCGCCCCGTCCCCTTCCCCGGCTGGACGCTGCCCGGCGTCATGGGCGCGGGCGGCATGGACATCCTGCTGCGCTCGGACTGCCTGCCGCCGCTGGACAGGCAGCACCCCGTGGTGCTCTGCGGCAACGGCCCGCTGCTCCTGCTGCTGGCCTGCCATCTGCTGGACGCCGGGGCCCCCGTGGCCGCCTGGCTGGATACGGGCGACACCCTGCGCCGCCTGGCCGCCCTGCCCCACATGCCCGCCGCGCTGGGGGACCGGCCCTATCTTGCCAAGGGCCTGCGCATGGCCCGCCGCGTCCTGTCCTCCGGCATCCCCATCATCCGCAACGTACGCAGCCTGCGGGCCGAAGGCGACGGCCATGTGGAACAGGTACGCTATACCGCCGGCAAGGGAGAACAGCGCCTGCCCGCGGGCATGCTGCTGCGGCACGAGGGCATCATCCCCCGCACCCACATCCCCAACGCTCTGGATCTTGCCATGACCTGGGACGAGGTGCAGCGCTGCTGGCATCCCGCAACGGACATCCACGGCCGCACGAGCTGCGAATATATCTCCGTGGCCGGGGACAGCGCCTTCGTGCACGGCGGAGACGCCAGCCTGCTCAAGGGCACGCTGGCGGGTATAGATGCGGCGCGCCGCCTGCGCGTCATCAGCGAGGCGGAGGCCGCCCGCCGGGGCGATGCCGCCCTGCGTGAGCTGCGCCGCATGGAATGGGCCCGCGGCTTTTTGCGCCACATCTTTGCCCCGCATCCCGACATCTTCGATGTGCCGGACGAGACCATCATCTGCCGCTGCGAGAACGTCAGCGCGGGCGACATCCGCGCCGCCGTGAAAGAAGGCTTCACCAACGTCAACGAGATCAAGCGCTTCACCCGTTGCGGCATGGGGCCATGCCAGGGACGCATGTGCGGCCCGGCGCTGGCCGAACTGGCCGCTCAGGCCTCCGGCCTGCCTCCCCGCCAGGTGGACATGCTGCATGTGCGCATGCCCTTCCGCCCCGTCCCGCTCAATGAATACTGCACGCTCAATGGCCTCGGCTACGAGTGAGGATCATACAGCGTAACCGCGTCCGTAAATAAGGAAGAGGTTTTCCCCAGCTACGACAGCATTTCAGGAGGTTCCCCATGCCCATTCATTGGCTAGACTATTCCATCATCATCCTTTACTTTTTCGTGATCGTCTACATCGGCTGGTGGTCCATGCAGAAAGTTTCCAGCTTTGACGATTATGCCGTGGCCGGTCGCGGCATGCCGCTCGCCATCTTCTTTGCGGCCATCGCCGCCACTCTCTGCGGGGGCGGCGCCACCATCGGTCGCGTGGCCTATATGCACACCACGGGCGTCGTGGTCTTTGCCGGGCTCATGGGCGTGGTCATCAATCAGATCATTTCCGGCCTCTGCATTGCCGGACGCGTCCATTCCATCCCCAACGTCTACACGGTGGGCGACCTCTGCGGCATGTATTACGGCCGGGCCGGCCGCCTCGTTTCCAGCGTCGTCTGTTTTCTGTTCTGTCTCGGCCTGTTCGGCGTGCAGATCCTGGCCATGGGGGCCATCCTGCAGACGGCCACCGGCATAGACCTCATCCCGGCGGCGCTCATCTCCTCCGCCATCACACTGGCCTATACCTGGGCCGGCGGCATGCTGGGCGTCACCATGACCGACGCCATCCAGTATGTCATCATTGTTGTGGGGGTGAGCCTCTGCGGCTATCTGGGCATCGAGCGGGCCGGCGGCTATGACGCCATGATCGCTCAACTCCAGTCCATGCCGCAGTATGTGAACAACCTCAAGCCCTTTGCCGACTGGGGCGTCATCCAATTCGCCGGCCTGTTCTTCGGCTTCCTGTTCGGGGAATTCTGCGCCCCCTACTTCATCCAGCGCTATGCCTCCACCAAGTCCGCCAAGGACAGCAAGACCGGCGTGCTCATCTTCTCGGTACACTGGCTCTTCTTCCTGGCGACCACGGCGGGCATCGGCCTGGCTTCCATGGCCCTGCAGCCCGACGTCAAGCCCGACCTGGCCTTCACCAACCTCATCCGCGACGTGCTGCCCATCGGCGTCACCGGCATTGTGCTGGCGGCCCTGCTGGCGGCGGTCATGTCCAGCGCCGCGGCCTTCATCAATACGGCCAGCGTCGCCTATACGCGCGACATCTATAACAAGTTCATCCATCCCGGCGCGTCGCAGCAGGAGATGCTGCGTCAGTCCCGGCTGTCCACCCTTCTGGTTGGCGGCGGCGCCATCGTCGTAGCCATCCTCTTCCAGGATGTTTTCGGCCTCATGCTCTACATCTTCAAGTTCTGGCCGTCCACCGTGCTGCCGCCGCTGCTGCTGGGCATCTTCTGGGGCAAGGTCTCGCCCCGCGCCGGCGCGCCGGCCATGGTCGTGGGCGGGCTGGCCTTCCTCATCTGGAGCGACAAGATCCTCGGCGAACCTTTCGGCATCCCGGCCAATCTCGTCGGCATCAGCCTGAACTGTCTGACGCTCTTCCTCGTCCACCAGCTGACCAAGCGCTCCGTGCCGGTCTCCGGCCCCTATGCGCCCGAAGTCCTGTAGGAGACATTTGCCATGCATGAATTCTTCAAGATATTCATCCTGCTGTCCTTCGTCCTCAACATCGCCTGCGGCATCTGGGTCTTTTTCGGCATCATCCAGTGGATACGCGAGCTGAGGCACAAGACCCGGTAGAGCGTTTTGCCGTTGAAAAAGGCAAAACGCGAGGCGGCGGCACAGCGCCGCCCGGCCCAAAGTGAGCGGAAAAACCGCGTTTTTTCGCGAAACGACAGGCCGTATGGTTGGGAACGCGAAGCGTTTCAAACTGAAGATGCTCAAAAGAAGAGGCAGGGGGAGCGCCGCTGACGCCTCCTGCGGCGCTCCCGCTCCTCCTCAGTTTCCCCATACGTACGACAGGAGATACACGACATGATCCTTCAGGGCGGAAAACTCTACTACGACACCCCGGTCGGCATCCTTTGTCTGGATTCGCAATTCCCCAAACCGCGCGGGCATTTGCGCAACCCGCTCACCTATCCTTTCCCCACGGTGCAATATCTCATCCGCGGCGTGGACGTGCCCCGGATGCTCTTCAACCCCACGCCGGAACTCATCGAACCCTTTCTGGAAGGCGCGCGCGAACTGGAGCGCCAGGGAGTGCTGGCCATCGCCGGTTCCTGCGGCTTCATGGCCCGCTTCCAGCAGCGCATCGCGGCCGAAGTACGGGTGCCGGTCCTGCTGTCCAGCCTGGTGCAGCTCCCGCTCCTGCGGCTCATGCACGGCGCGGACGCACGCATCGGCGTCCTGACCGCCAGCGCGGCCTCCCTGACGCAGGATCATTTCGGTAACTGCATGACCGACATGCAAAGCGTCTGCATACAGGGCATGGAGCATAATCCCGAATTTGCCGAGACCATCCTGCAAAGCAAGCGCACCAGTCTTGACCTGGACCGCCTGCAAAAGGAAGTTGTGGACACGGCCGCCGATTTTGCCGCCGCGCAAAAACTGGACGCCCTCCTGCTGGAATGCACGGATCTGTCCGCCTTTGCCGCACCGGTGCAGCGGGCCGTCCAGATACCGGTCTATGACATCAATACGCTGGTGGCCTACACGGCCTCGGCCGTCGTCCGCCACGACTACCTGTAGACACGCCACGCTATCGGGCGGCGGACACCCCCTTTCGCCCCCGTCCTCCCAGGGCTTTCCCGTCCACGCGGGGAAGCCCTTTTTGCGTACGAAAGAAAGGCTTGCCTTGTCCGGGCAAGTATGCAAAGCAGAGACGTTCCGCAGACCCTGAAGCCCCTTTGCCGGCAGGGTCGCGTCCTCTCACCCCTGTGTCCGGTCGCCATGCCCCATCTCTGCCGCTTCTGCCTGCTGCTCGCCGTCTGCTTCCTGCTCTGCTCGCCCGCCCGTGCGCGCGATCTGGAGATTCTGGCGGCCGGGGACGTGATGCTTGGCGGTGGCATGCTGGATGCCCCCATCCCCTCCCTGCTCTTTGCCCCGGAGACCCGCCGCCGCATCGAACAGGCCGACGTTTTTCTCTGGAATTGCGAGAATGCCGGACCGGCCTCCCATTCCAAGGGAAACCTCTACATCTTCCATGCCGATGAGCTGTTCTTCCCGCAGATGCGCTTTGCCAACGGCGCAGCCTGCACCGCCAACAACCATGTGTTCGACGGCTATGAGGAAGGGGCCGCGAACCTCCTGCATATGCTGGAACAGAACGGCATCGCCCAGAACGGCCTGCATCCGCGCGGCCGCTACGCGCCGCTGCCGCTGGCCTTTGGCAGCCCCACGCCCGTCTATCTGCTCACCGGCTCTCCCATGTCCCAGATCGGCAGCGGCCCGCAGCTGGTCACCCTGAGCTACCCGCTCCTGCGCGAGTGGATACGCACGCTGCGGCAGGCCGTGCCGGAAAGCCTCATCATCGTCTACTCGCATGACGGCGTGGAGGGACAGCTGGAGCCAACGCTGCGGCAGCGCCAATGGGCGGATCTCTTTGCCGCGGCCGGAGCCGATGTCGTGCTGTTCGCGCACAGCCATCTGTACGGCGGGGTGGAGATCCTCTGGGACAGTCCGCGCAGGACGCTGGTCGCCTGGAGCCTGGGCAATTTCCTTTTCGGCGGCAACCGCAAGTGGAAGAATCACCGGGATGTCCGCCTGTTGCGCGTCCGTATTGATCTGACGAACGGCAACAAGGAGGCGGTATGGCTGCTGGGGCATACGGACAACTGGCAATATTCCTTCTATCCTGCCCGCGGCAGCCAGTAGCCTTTTTCAGGGCGCGCCGTCAGCGACCGGTGCGTCCGCTCTCCGGCAGGATGCGGCGGCGCCCATGAGCGGAAAAACGCATTTTTCCCGCGAAATGACGAGCCGCAGGATTTGGGATGCGGAGCGTTTCGACAGGAAACGATGATGCGTCCAGAGGCTAGGAAGCGCTTTTTTCCTTTTCGCGCAGGTTCTTCATGCGCGCCTGCTGGGCCCGCTGCACATTATGCCGCATCTTGCGTTCGAAGTTCCCGGACATAAGCTTTTGGTCTTCGGCATAACCGCACAATTGCTTGTACTCTTCCACGCTGATGCCATGCTGCGCCAGATGACGCGACGTCAGGGAAGAGCTCTCCTTGCCGCAGAGGCAGCACTTGATGTACGCATCCGTTATGGCCTCTTCCGGCTTGCAGACAAGATCCCCGGCATCCGGCTTTCTGGACTTGGGAGCTTCCTGCGCTTTCTCCTCTTCCGGCGCCGCCGTTTTCGTCACGCTTTCCGGCAAAGGCTCACCGGCTTCGCAGGCCTGCCTTTCCGACAGACGGCGCTCGATATCCATATTCATGCGTTTGGCGATCTCATACTGGGCCATGATGAACTCAACAGGCTGATCAGAGAACCTGTTGAATACGGCGTTAAGGATATCCTTGTCTTCAAGAGCCATACTCTATTCTCCTCTTCATTTTTTGCCAAATTTACATAAAACTATATAAAGCTCAAGCATTTTTCAGACAAATATCATATCGCCTCGACAAGAAGTCCATCAATATCGGAAAAAATCTAGAGCGTTTTGTTTTTGAAAAAGAAAGAACGCAAAACGACAGGCCGCAGGATTTGAAGCGCCAGGCGTTTCAAACGGGAATCGCTCTAAGAGACAAGAGGTTTCCCGAGAAGAACAGATGTGTCTGTAAGAGGGCCGCAGACAGGGGCGGAGACGGGACAGGTCTGTCCCGCCTGTAATGAACAGGCGGACGGCCATGCCTGCCGTCGTGCGCTCTGCGCGGCACGCAGGGCGAACGGCGTTCCCTCCGGCCAGGAACGAAGAGGCTCCCCGGCTCCCGCGCCGGCGGGAAGGTCATCCTTCCGGCATGGCGGGACTGGCGGGGGGACAGTCGCGGCGGCCGCGGATACGGGCTTGCGCTTCGTCCACCTCGTCCTGCCAGCCGTTGCGCGTTTCGGTCAGGCAGTCGAAACGGCGCGAATAGGGCTTGATGTCCAGCAGCGGGGTGCCGTCCAGGATATCCAGAGCGCCCACATGCAGGATGTTGCCCTCCACCCGCAGGAGGGGGACGATGCTCATGCCGATGGGATTGGGGCGGCACGGCGCGCGCGTGGCAAAGACGCCGCGCTCCACATCCTGCAGGAAGGGCTTTACCGCAAGCCGCGGTTCTCCCGCCCGGTCAAGGACATAGAGCAGATAGATGTGCGAATAGCCGTCCAGATCCCTCAGGCCGGCGGCAAAGGCGGGAAAGACCTCCACGGTGCCGGGGAAATCGGCGGCATAGACGGGCTGGATGGGCGTCTGCGCCGCCACATGGTGGCGGCTATGGATGACGCCGATGGGCTGGAAGGAAAACCGCTGCATGGCGCTCCCTCTTTCAGGCCCCTTCCCCCTGCACGATGAACGGCGTGACCAGAGGACGGCTTTCCGTATACACGGCAAAATGGCGGGCCGTCAGGGCCAGGGCCTCTTCCAGCTGCGGTTGCGTGGAGAAGCCGTAGATGACGGTCAGGCAGGCGGCCGTGGTCTCGGTGATCATGGCGCGCGTGGAGTCGCTGGTAGCGCCGCCGAACGGTCCCTGCTCATCCACGAGCAGGGGCAGGCGGCAAAGGTCGATGCTGTCCTTGCCGATGCCGGTGTACGCTTCCCCCTCGCGCCCGAGACGGAGCACGATATCGCCGCTGATGGCGTTGAGATCGTAGGAGCCGATGGAGAAGCCCGTCTCCAGGGAGGCCAGATTGTTGGCGTCCACGATGCTGTTGATGCGGTAGAGCTCCTTGCCCTGCCGGATACGGCGGTACAGGGCTTCCGACGAGATGCGGTAGCGGCCGGGATCCTTGTCGAAGGCCTTGTAGGCGGCGCGGGATTCGCTCAGATTGGGGATATCCGCCAGGGGCGTCTCCTCGAGCATATGCCGCAGGAAGGGAGCCATCACCTCGCCCAGGTAGGTTTGCAGATCCTCGCGGGAGGGCTCCACCGTCACCATGTGGGCAAGACAGCCCAGGCGCGTATGCGGACAGCGTTCCAGCAGGGCGGGGTCGATATGGATGGCGGGCAGCATGGTCATCTCCTGAAAAAACGTACGGCGCAAGGGATCCGGCCCCACGGCCCGGCATGCCATGCCGGCGGCGGTGCGGCCTTCCCCGTTCTTTTACGTTATCGGGAACATGGCTTCAACAGAAAATACGGCCGCGTACGGCACGGAGGGAAGGCGCGACGGGCAGGGACGCAGCGCTCAAGACGCCCGTTGCGCCTCCATGCGGCAAACACGTCGGGAAAACGTCGCAAAAAAGCCTTTTCTCCGCATCCGGCCTATGGCATACTGCCTTCTGTAAAAGAAGGAGTCCCCTTTATGCAAGCTCGCAGCCGTTCCATACATCTTTCCGTACACATCCACAAAAATCCGGCGGCCATGGCCGAACGCGCCGCGCACATCCTTGCCGCCGCCTGTGAGGAAGCGGTCAGTGAACGCGGCGTCTTCAAGATCGCCCTTTCCGGGGGGCAGACCCCCATCCCGCTCTTCCGCCTGCTGACCGCCCATGACTGGGCGGATCGTCTGCCGTGGGACAAGATCACCTTTTTCTGGGTGGATGAACGCTGTGTCGGGCCGGATCATCCGGACAGCAATTACGGTCTCGCCCGGCGTGAGATGCTCTCGCATCTGCCGGTGACGCACTTTTTCCGCATGCGCGGCGAACTCGATCCGGTGAAGGCCGCCACCATGTATGAAGAGCAGATCCGTGCCGACTTCAACATCGGCCCCACCGAGATCCCCCGCTTCGACTTCATGCTGCTGGGCGTCGGCGATGACGGCCATACGGGCTCCATCTTCCCCAACTCCCCCGCCCTGCTGGAACGCAGACGCCTGGTCATCGACCAGTACGTACCGGAACGCAAGGCCGACCGGCTCACCCTGACCCTGCCGGTCATCAACAACTCCCGCTGCTGCATGTTCCTCGTCACCGGCAAGGAAAAGCATGCCGTGCTCTCCAAGACGCTCAACCTGCTGGACGAGCCGACCCTGCCCGCCCAGTTCGTGCGGCCGAGCGTCGGCGACCTCATCTGGGTCGTGGATGAGGCCGCGGCCACCGGAGAATAACGCCCGTCAGCCCCGCCCCCTTCGGCACGCCCGCAGGCAGCCGAAGGGGGTCTCTTTATTTTAGAGGAGCCGCCATGCCCACCTATGTCGATCCCGCCAAGTGCGACGGCTGCAAGGGCGGTCAGCGTACCGCCTGCATGTACGTCTGCCCCAATGACCTCATGCTGCTGGACAGCACGAGCATGAAAGCCTTCAATCAGGAACCGGACGCCTGCTGGGAATGCTATTCCTGCGTCAAGATCTGCCCGCAGGGGGCCATCTCCGTCCGTCCCTATGCGGACTTCGCCCCGCTGGGCGGCGTCTGTCTGCCCCTGCGCGGTTCGCAGCAGATCTCCTGGACCGTCCGCTTCCGCAACGGCCTGCAAAAACGCTTCAGCTTCCCCATCCGCACCACGGCCGAGGATTCCATCGAACCGCCGGCCCCCCTGGCTCAGGATGCCTCGCTGGAAGACAACCGCCTGAGCACGGAAGCGGCCCCGGCCGCCGGGCCCGCTCAGGCCATGCAGACGAGCGCCGCGGTCAGCGAGCCGGACAAGCAGCGCATTTTTCGCACGCACAGCCCCCGCCGGGAGGACGCATGAGTTACGAACAGTCCCCGCAGGCCGGCCTGCCGCTGGCTACGCCTGACATCATCGAACACGATCTGGATATGCTCATCATCGGCGGCGGCATGGGCGCCTGCGGCGCGGCCTATGAAGCCGTACGCTGGGGAGACCGCCACGGCCTGAAGATGCTCATGGTGGACAAGGCGGCGCTGGAACGCAGCGGCGCCGTGGCGCAGGGCCTTTCCGCCATCAACACCTATCTGGGCGACAACAGCCCGGAAGACTATGTGCGCATGGTGCGCACCGACCTCATGGGCCTTGTGCGGGAAGACCTCATCTATGACGTGGGCCGCCATGTGGACGATTCCGTCCACCTTTTCGAGGACTGGGGCCTGCCCTGCTGGATCAAGGGCGAGGACGGCCACAATCTGGACGGGGCCGAAGCCAGGGCCGCCGGCAAGTCCCTGCGCAAGGGAGACAAGCCCGTGCGCTCCGGCCGCTGGCAGATCATGATCAACGGCGAATCCTACAAATGCATCGTGGCGGAAGCCGCCCGCAAGGCGCTGGGGCCTGAACGTATCCTTGAACGCGTCTTCATCGTCCGGCTGCTGACGGACAAGGACGATCCCGGGCGCATCGCCGGGGCCGTGGGCTTCAGCGTCCGCCGCAACGAGGTGCACGTCTTCCGGGCAAAGGCCGTCCTGCTGGCCGCCGGCGGCGCGGTGAACGTCTACCGCCCCCGCTCCTGCGGCGAGGGCTTGGGCCGGGCCTGGTATCCCGTGTGGAACGCCGGTTCCACCTACGCCATGAGCGCCCAGATCGGCGCGGAAATGACCATGATGGAAAACCGCTTCGTCCCGGCACGCTTCAAGGACGGCTACGGTCCGGTGGGGGCATGGTTCCTGCTTTTCCGGGCAAAGGCCGTCAACGCCCTGGGCGAGGACTATTGCGAGACCAACAGGGGCATGCTGCGTCCCTATGAGGAACGCGGCTACGCCCGCGGCCGCGTGGTGCCCACCTGCCTGCGCAACCATATGATGCTGCGGGAGATGCGCGAAGGCCGCGGGCCCATCCTCATGGATACCCGCACGGCCCTGCGCAGCACCTTTGCCACTCTGGACGAAAAGCAGCAGAAAGCCCTGGAAAGCGAAGCCTGGGAAGATTTTCTGGACATGTGCGTGGCGCAGGCCAATCTCTGGGCCAGCACCAATACCGCACCGGAAGAACGCGGCTCGGAGATCATGCCCACCGAACCCTACCTGCTGGGCTCGCATTCGGGCTGCTGCGGCATCTGGGTCTCCGGTCCGGATGAGGACTGGGTGCCCGCCGAATACAAGATCCGGGCCGCCAACGGCAAGGTCTACAACCGCATGACCACCATCGAGGGGCTGTTCACCTGCGGGGACGGCGTGGGCGCTTCCGGACACAAGTTCTCTTCCGGCTCACACGCCGAAGGCCGTATCGCCGGCAAGCAGATGGTGCGCTGGTGCGTGGACCATGCCGGGGAAAAACCGACCCTGGCGCAGACACCGCAGGCCCTGGCCGACATGATCTATGCGCCGTGGCGCACCTTCCAGGCCTACAAGGACGCCAGCACCGACGTCGAGGTGAACCCCCACATGCTGACGCCCCGCCACTTCATGCTGCGGCTCATGAAATGCACGGACGAATACGGCGGCGGCGTCTCCACCTTCTACATCACCTCGCAGGCCATGCTCGAGCGCGGTTTCGAGCTGCTGGACATGCTGGAGGAGGACTCCGCGCGTCTGGCCGCCCGCGATCTGCACGAGCTCCTGCGCTGCTGGGAGAACTATCACCGCCTCTGGACCGTCCGCCTGCACATGCAGCATATGGCCTTCCGCGAGGAGACCCGCTACCCCGGCTTCTACTACCGCAGCGACCATATGCCGCTGGATGACGCCGCGTGGAAGTGCTTCGTCAACTCCGTCCATGATCCGAAAAGCGGCGAGACGCGCCTCTTCAAGCGGCCCTACATCCAGCTTGTCCCCGAGGGGGACAGCTAGGACACTTCCCGTTTGAAACGCTTGGCGTTTCGCGGAAAAAGCGCGGTTTTTCCGCTTGGTTTGGCCCGAGCGGCGCTTGTGCCGCCGTCTCGCGTTCGCCTTTTTCAAAGACAAAGCGCTCCAGCCGCAGACAAGGGCGGAAAAAAGATTGACATGACCCCGCGTTTCGGTTAGATACCACTCTTGTGTGAACGCACAAAAGGGGAAGTAGCTCAGCTGGGAGAGCATCGCCTTCGCAAGGCGGGGGTCGGGAGTTCAAGTCTCCTCTTCTCCACCAGAAAGAACAAGGGATCACGGTCAAGCTCCGTGATCCCTTTTTTCATTGCAGCGCACTATGCCGGCGCAGGGGCGGTCCGCCATTGCTTCGTCTGCGGATGGCCTGCGAGAACTCGTCACGCCGGGGCGTTTTGCCACCGAAAAAGGTAAAATGCTCCATCCCTTGCGATATACCGATATATTATCTTCTACAACTATTGCTTTCATTGAAAAGGGGTTCTATCCTTTTTTCAGGAATGACCTGAAGATGGGCCATGCGCCCTTCCCCGTCCGGCGAGCCCGGCCGGCCCCTGCGCCTCCATCTTCAGGCACGGGCAACCGTCGTCAGGGCAACACGACATTTTCAAGATCGCATCTCTTCTGTGAGGAACCACATGACGTGCATGCATCTTCTTCAGGGACGCGGCCTGGGCCTGCTGCTGTCCGCCCTGCTCCTGCTGGGTGATCCCGCCGTTGCCGGAGCGCAGGACAAGGTGGGCAACGGCAGCCTGATCATCTCCGACGGCAGGTGGGACAGCGTCTACGCGCTGCAGCTCCGGCCCAAGACCGGCAACGCGCTGGCTGAAAGCGCCCGGCTCGTCATCAACGGCGGCTCCGTCAGCAGCAGCATCTACGGCGGCTATGCCAGGAGCGACAAGTCCACGGCACGTGCCGGCAGCAACAACGTCATCATCAGCGGCGGCCTGACTGGCAATAGCCCCGGCATCTACGGCGGCTACGCCAGGAGCTCGGCAAGCGCCGTCGCCGCAGCCAACAGCCTGTCCATCAGCGGCTCGCTCGCGCTGGGCGACATGGCCTCAGCCTATGGCGGCTATGCGCGTGCCGACGGCGGCGACGGCGGCGACGGCGGCCTGTTCATGACGTCGAACAACCGTATCGCCATCGGCGGCACGTCCCGGCTCATGCAGGCATTCGGCGGAAGGACCAGCGCCATCAACGGCGGGAGCGATACCGTTGCCGCCGCCTACGGCAATATGGTCAGCGTCGCCGGAGGAAGGGTGGACGAACTCTACGGCGGCTCGGCCACCGGCAAAGGGACGGCAGAGGCTTCCGGCAATACGGTGACCATTTCCGGCGGTACGGTCGGGCATGCCGTGGGCGGGCAGGCCTTCAGCACCAGCCGGGAAGCCGTGGCCAACGACAACGTCATTTCCGTGACCGGCGGCCGGATAACGGAAAATCTCATCGCCGCGTCCGTCCAGAGCGATGCGGCCGGCGCTTCCGCCAGCAACAACGCCGTCTATCTGCGCGATACCGTGGTGGAGCAGAACGTGACCGGCGGCTTTGCTCCCGACAATACCCTGCCGGTCAGCCTGAACGGCAACAGCATCGTGGTGGGTGCAGGCGCGACCGTCCAGGGGGCTGTCCACGGCGGCGATGCCGCCGGTACGGCCGGCGGCAACAGCGCCAGCTACAACACCATCAGCGTGGTGGAGGGCGGCCGCGTGGACGGCGACCTGGTGGGCGGCAACTTGGAAAAAAGCGCGGGCGAAGCCTCGCACAACACCGTCCTGGTCAATAACGGCAGCGTGAGCGGCGATATCTACGGCGGCCGCACGGCAGCGGGGGGCAGCGCCACAGGCAACAGCATCATTATCGGCCGGCAGGCAAAGCTGCCGGCCGGCATCCGGCTTTTCGGCGGCGAAGTGGGCGGTGCCGCCGTCGCTGCCCGCGGCAGCGGCAACACCCTCTTTGTGGACAGCTGGCAAGGGACGGTGGAGCGCGCGGCGGGCTTTGCCAACCTGCACTTCGTCCTTCCCGCGCCGGGGACAGCGACGGCGGGCGTCCCCATGCTGACCATCAGCAATGCCCGGGCGGAGGACTTCGACGGCACGACGGTCACGGCCCAGCTGCCGGACATCATCACCGGCGGACGCGCCCACCTCGGCGAGACCTTCGAGCTGCTGCACGACGGCAGCGGGGCCATCGCCAAAGCCGATACAGGCAGCCTCATCAGCCTGCTCCAGGGCTACGCCGTCCTGTACGACGGCGCCATCTTCAGCAGCAGCGACTCCATCTATATCCGCATCGACGGCACCCGCCCCAATCCCCTTGCGGGCGCGCTGACCGAAGCCCGCATCGGCGCGTCCGGCCTGCTCAATCAGGGCGGGGATCTGGTGGCCGGGGCAGCCATGCGCGAGGCCCGCGCCGCCGCGCGGCAGACCGAAGGCACAGGATGGGCGGCCTTTGCGACCATCTACGGCGGGACGGCGAGCCTGACGACGGAGACCGACGTGACGACCCGGGGCCTGTCGCTCGTGACCGGCCTTGCCCGCCATGCCGAGACCGTCTGGGCGGACGTCCTGCTGGGCGCGTTTTTCGAGGCGGGCTACGGCAGCCTTGCCACCTCGCGGGAAGTGACGGGCACGACCGTATGGGGCAACGGCGACACCCATTATACGGGCGGCGGGCTGCTTGCGCGCATCGACCTGACCAGGGGACTGCTGCGGGGCCTCTATGTCGAGGGCAGCGGCCGTGCGGGCGAAGTGGCCACCTCCTGGAACAGCGACGACCTGCTGGACAACCTGGATCGTCCTGCCGACTATGACCTGTCCACACCCTACTATGGCGGACACGCAGGCCTGGGCTATCGCCTGCCCCTGGGCGAGACCTGGACGCTGGATGTCTACGGCAAGTATCTCTTCACCCATCAGAACGGACAGGAGACCGGCCTCCACGGCGACAGCATCCATTTCGATGCCGTGGACTCCTCCCGCCTGCGACTGGGGGCCCGACTCGACGGCAACATCCTGCCGGCAGCCTCCGTCTACATGGGCGCGGCCTGGGAATACGAATATCTCGGCACGGCCCGTGCCGCCTCGCGCACAAGCGACATGAGCATCCCCTCCACGACCATGACGGGCAGCAGCGCCCTCTTCGAACTGGGCCTTGCCGTCACGCCCGAAACCGCCCCGCTGCGCCTCGATCTGGCATTGGAAGGAGCGGCAGGCACACGGCGCAGCATCGGCGGCCGTGTGCAGCTGGTCTATGAGTTTTAGGGCCATCCCGCCGGAACGGTCAGGGGCCGCGGGGATATGCTCCCTGCGGCCCCACTCTTTTCTCAGCCTCTTTCCCCGGCAGCGGCGCGGCTACGCGCCCCCCTTGCCGCCGCAGGACTTGCACGGACGGTAGCCGGCAGCCCCGGCTTCTTCCGCCGTCTTGAAGACCTTGCTCGCGCCCTTGCTGTTGTAGTAGCGGCACGACGGCAGATGGTAGACCTTGCTGCCCGGATTGCCGTGTATCTGCTGACCGGCGGCCTCGCGTGCAGCCGGGGCAGCCTCAGCGGCAGGCCCGGAAGGAGCGGGCGCAGCCTCCTGCGCGGCGGGAACAAGGCAGGGGGATGTCAGCAGGGCAAGTGCCGCCAGAGCGGCCAGAACGTGTTTTTTCATACGTGAATTTCCTCTTTTTCATATGGCGTTGACGGGCTGTGCCGCCGGATATGGCGGTTTCAGGCCCCATGACGGTGGAGCATACACCCAAAGCCGCGGACTGTCAGCCGGGCGTCCCGCCCTTCCCCGGGAAAACCCGCCCGAAGATGACGTGCCCTTCTTCTTTCCGCCATGTTGCCCGACATCCCCCGATATTCCCATTGGTTCCGAAAAGTTGTCCATCCGCCCCGCATCTGGAATTGACTTGACACTTCCGGAAGATTAGCATGTCAGCAAGGTTTTTCTCCAGTATGACCCATTTCCCATTTCGAGGACGACAAAGAGTGGCATCGCGATGGCCAGACGCTCTCCGCAAAAAGCATGGAAAACCGAT
>DGYFI06202__coassemble_576_pt1 | contig 24094 bp, 20 predicted proteins | sample DGYFI06202__metabat2_high_PE_036 | metagenome-assembled genome bin DGYFI06202
GGTTGGGGGGTGCGGGGGGAAGGGGGACCCCACCCGCGCGAGGCGGGGGGTCCCCCTTCCCCCCGCAAGATCCGCCCCGCCGGGCAATGCCGTCCAGCCTAACCGCAGCGGGAGAAGCCGCAGGTGGGGCAGATGAGGCAGCCTTCCTGAAAGACCAGTACGGCGTTGCATTCCGGACAGTGCTGCTGTTCGATGTCCGTTACACCGATGCCGAGCTGTTCGTCTTTGAGGTAGCGGCGTTCCAGCACCCAGGCTATGGCGTCGGGGATGGAGAGCAGGAGGCCCTTGCCGCGGAAGACGGGGTGTTCACCGCCGATGCCCTTGATCTGGGCCACGATGTCCCGCACTTCCACGCCGGAGCGCAGGGCCAGGGAGACCAGCCGTCCGATGGCTTCGGCCTTGGCCGTGATGGAGCGGCCCGATTTGCCGATGGTGGCAAAGACCTCAAAGGGCTTGCCGTCCACCTCATTGACGGTCAGATACATGGCGCCCAGGCCGGTCTGCACTTTCTGGGTGAAGCCCTGCACCACGTCGGGACGCTTGCGCACGGCGGAGACCGGAGCCTTTGCCGGTTCGCCGTCCATCTTGCGCTGCCCTTCGCCGGTGGCCAGCACCTGCACAGCCTTGCAGCCGTCGCGGTAGACGGTGACGCCCTTGCAGCCTTCCTTGTAGGCCAGCCAGTAGATCTCGTGGATATCCTGCTCGGTGGCGGAGTGCGGCAGATTGACGGTCTTGGACACGGCGTTGTCCGTATGCCGCTGGAAAGCGGCCTGCATGCGCAGATGCCAGACGGGCGCGATATCCATAGCCGTCACGAAGACACGGCGCATGTCCGCGGGCAACTGGGCCAGATCGCGGATGGAACCCTTTTCGAGCACCTGGCCCATGAGTTCATCCGAATCCAGGCCGGCCTCACGCAGCGCGGCCTCGAAGTGGGGATTCACCTCGAGCAGACGCTCGCCGTCCAGGATATTGCGGGTGAAGCAGAGGGCAAAGAGCGGCTCCACACCGGAGGAGCAGCCCGCAATGAGCGAGAGCGTGCCCGTGGGGGCTATGGTCGTCACCGTGGCGTTGCGGTAGGGGCCCTCGCCGCGGGCGGCATAGGTCGAATGGGCATAGGCCGGGAAGGGACCGCGCTGGCGGGCCAGCTCGGCAGAGGCCTTGTGGCCCTCTTCATTGATGAAGGCCATGATGCGTTCGGCAAGCGCCGTCCCCTCTTCGGAATCGTAAGCGATGCCGAGCTGATAGAGCAGATCGGCAAAGCCCATGACGCCGAGGCCGATCTTGCGGTTGCGCCGCACGGTCTCGGCGATGCGCTCCAGAGGGAAGCGGGAGGCGTCCACCACATTATCGAGGAAGCGCACGGCCAGATGCACCACGTCGCGCAGCGCGTCCCAGTCTATGCCGCCGTCGGCGGGCACGGCCTCCTCGTTATATCCGGGCCGGTAGAAGCAGGCAAGATTGATGGAACCGAGGTTGCAGGCCTCATAGGGCAGCAGGGGCTGCTCCCCGCAGGGATTGGTGGACTCGATCTCCCCCTGCTCCGGGGTCGGGTTGTCGCGGTTGATGCGGTCGAGGAAGATGATGCCCGGGTCCCCGGATTCCCAGGCCTTGCGGACCAGCAGATCGAATATCTCACGGGCGCGCAGGCGCTTGGTCACCTCGCCGTTCAAGGGCGAGCGCAGCTCGTATTCCCCGTCCGTTTCCACTGCCTGCATGAACGCTTCCGTCAGGCCCACGGACAGATTGAAATTGTTGAATTCGCCGTCCTTTTCCTTGGCCCGGATGAATTCCACGATGTCGGGATGGTCCACCCGCAGGATGCCCATGTTGGCCCCGCGCCGTGTGCCGCCCTGCTTGACCTGCTCCGTGGCGGTATTGAAGATGCGCAGGAAGGAGACGGGACCGGAGGCCACGCCGCCCGTGGAGCCTACCCGGCTGGCCTTGGGGCGCAGGCGCGAGAAGGAAAAGCCGGTGCCGCCGCCGGACTTGTGGATCATGGCCGCGTATTTGACGGCATCGAAGATCTCTTCGATGGAGTCGCCCACCGGCAGCACGAAACAGGCGGAAAGCTGACCCAGCTCCGTGCCCGCATTCATGAGGGTCGGCGAATTGGGCAGGAACTTCCAGGAGGTCATCAGGTCGTAGAAGCGACGGGCCAGGGCGGTCTGATCGTCCAGCGACGCGCCGTAATCACCGTCCACGGCGGCAATGGCGGCGGCGACCCGCCAGAAGAGGTCGCGGGGTTCTTCCACGGACAGGCCGTCAGGGCTTTTGCGCAGATAGCGCTTTTTCAGCACGACTTCGATGTTGGGCGTAAGCTGCGGATGGGGCAGCTGTTCAGGCATGGGGATCATCGTCATTTCTTCTTTGGTCATAAGGTGGCGAAAGCGATCCTGCCGCAGCCTGACGGCGCACGCCGGGCGCGCCGGACGGGGCTGTCCCGCCGGAACTGCGGGGATGCGGTATTATGCAAAAAAAAACCCTCCTCCCGAACGGAGGCGTTCGGGAGGAAGCTCCTTTCCGTATACCCTCCTGCGCCCTGCTTGAAAAGGGCCGGCGACAGGAGGCCGGTACCAGACGAATGTGGTGCGGATCACGTCACCAGGCCGGCAGGCCCCGGCTCCGCTGCCGGAACAGCCAGATGCCCCGCAACAGGAGCGGCAGCAGCGCGGCCCCCCAGAGCATGCCCAGCTGCCCGGCGGGTGTGGCTTTGGGCCAGTGCAGCCGGGCGGCCAGGAGCAGCAGGGCCGCAAGCGCCATGCCTGTGGCGTAGGCCTGCTCCTCCATGATGCGGGGGCTGTCGGCATTGAGCGTGTCCCGCAGCAGCGCGGTCAGGCAGGCCGCCAGCCAGGCCAGCAGGGCCAGCCCCACATCCTGCGGCGCGTAGAGCCCGGACGCCAGACCGGCATGGACCATGAGCGCGGCAAAGAGGAACAGGCCCAGCGTATCGGCCAGCATGAGCACGGGAGCGGCATGCCGCCCCCGCGAGGCCGCGTAGCCCAGCAGGCCGCCCGCCAGCATGCAGGCCAGCACTTCCCGCGGATGCACAAGGAACAGATACTGCCCGCTGCGCAGCAGGAGATGCCGCAGCACCTCCGCCGCCAGCGGGGTCAGCAGGGCCGTCAGCAGGGCCGCGCCCCGCCGCGAACCGCCTAGACCGGCCCGGCAGGCTGCGGCAAAGGCCAGCAGGAAGACGACCGGCAGTTCGGATCCCAGCAGGAACAGCAGCCAGAGGGAATGCACGGCCGCACCTATTTGGCGAAGCCGGAGGCCCGGCGCTCACGGATGACCGTGACCCGGATCTGTCCGGGGTAGGTCAGGTTCTTCTCGATCTTTTCCGCGATGTCCTTGCACAGCAGATAGGTCGTGTCGTCATCCACGCTTTCGGGATTGACCATGACGCGGATCTCGCGTCCGGCCTGGATGGCGTAGGCCTTGGACACGCCGTCGAAGGACGTGGCGATGTTTTCCAGATCCTCAAGGCGCTTGACGTAATTTTCCAGCAGTTCCTTGCGCGCGCCGGGACGGGCCCCGGAAATGGAGTCCGCCGCCTGCACGAGCACGGCCAGCGCCGTGGACGGGCGCTGATCCTCGTGGTGGGCGGCAATGGCGTGGACGATGTCCTTGCCTTCGTTGTACTTCTTGGCGATATCCGCGCCGATGAGGGCATGCGGCCCCTCGACCTCGTGGTCCACGGCCTTGCCGATGTCGTGCAACAGGCCGGCGCGCTTGGCCTTTTTGACGTCCATGCCCAGCTCGGCGGCCATCATGCCGCAGAGGGCGGACACTTCCAGCGAGTGCTGGAGCACGTTCTGGGTGAAGGAGGTGCGGTAGCGCAGCTGGCCCAGCAGACGGACGATCTCGGGGTGGATGCCGTGCACGCCGGCGTCGAAGGTGGCCTGCTCGCCCACTTCGCGCACCTGCGCGTCCAGCTCCTGTTCGCATTTCTGCACGATGTCCTCGATGCGGGCGGGATGGATTCGGCCGTCCTGGATGAGGCGTTCCAGCGCCATCTTGGCCACCTGGCGGCGCAGGGGGCTGTAGGCGGAGAGGATGACCGTCTCCGGCGTGTCGTCGATGATCAAATCCACGCCGGTCGCCGCTTCCAGCGCGCGGATATTGCGGCCCTCGCGGCCGATGATGCGGCCTTTCATGTCTTCGCTGGGCAGGCTGACCGCCGTGACCGTCTGTTCATTGACATAGTCGCCGGCATAGCGCTGGATGACGCTGCAAAGGATCTCCTTGGCCTTGCGGTCGGCCATCTCGCGGGCCTCGGTCTCGATCTGGCGGATCATGCGGGCGGATTCGTGCCGCGTGCGGGCCTCGATCTCGGCAAGCAGGCGCTCGCGGGCCTCGTCCGCCGTCAGACCGGCGATCTCGGACAGGCGCTGTTCCTGCTCCTCGATGCGGCCCTGGAGGTATTCCTCGTTTTCCGCCAGCTGGCGTTCCTTGCGGGCAAGTTCCTTTTCCGTGGCGAGCAGCTCGTGTTCCTTTTCCGTGGCCTTGCCGAGGCGCTCTTCCAGCCGGTCGCCCATTTCTTCGAGCTTGCGCTCACGGTTCTTGACTTCCCGCTCGCGCTCCTTGAATTCGTTTTCCAGCTCGCGTTTCTGGTTGTACAGGTCATCCTGCCCCTGCAGGAGGATCTCCTTTTTCTGGGCCTGAGCTTCCTTGCGCGCCTCCTCAACGATGCGCTTGGCCAGCTCGTCGGCATCCCCGATGCGTTTGGTGGTCGCACGGCTTTGCAGCACATAGCCGAGCGCCGCGCCCACAAGGAGCGCCAGCACCGCCGCCACGATGGTCAATATGTCCATAGATTCCCCCCGGAATGGCGGCAAAGCCGCCCAACGCCGCACCTCAAGGCGCAGCGGTCAGCGTGTAACCACGGCGGGGGCAGGTAGAGACGCGCCCAGATGGCGCAAGACAGGCACACCCGGAGGTGTCCGGGGCAAATGCCCCAGAGTGCCGTGTCATGTCTTCGGTGCAGAACCTGGTTTCCCAGGTGGGCGCCGAGGCGCTCCCTTCAGGCTTCCCTTGCGGGCATGCTCACCGGTAGCGGGTACGGCTCCCTTTTGTATGCTTGTAAGGTCAGCACCAAGACATAAATCACGCACACCCCAGGGAGTTAAAGAGGTTGCGACTCTTCTATTTGCGTAAGCAGGTCCTGGATGCGATTCTGCACATCCGCCTGCTTCTTCTGCGCTTGCAGTAAATCGTCCGCCAGCCCAAGGGCCAAGTACGTCAGCAGAATATCTTTGGTCTGCGCGCCGTGGGACCTCAGTTTCAAATCGGCGAACCGTTCTTCCACCAGAGCGATGGTTGCCCGGAACTTTTCCAGATCCGCGCCGGGACGAAAAAAGATATCAGTCCCGAGGACGGTCAGCCTGCTCGCGTTTTCCGGGCTCATGGGCGTCTACTCCGCGCTGTCTTGCTCTTCCACAGCCTGTATCAGGGCATCCAGCCGGGTCAGGGCCTCGGCACGCCATGCCCGTTCCTGCGCCAAAGCCTGCTGCAACGCTTCGTTTTCGGCCACTAGAGCCTCTTTTTCCCTGGCAGCCGCCGCCATTTCAGCCTGTTGCCGGTCGCTGTCGGCCTGCATGGCCTCCAGCTTGTGCAAAAGTTCCGAAACGCGGACTTCAAGCTGCTCAAGAACATCCATGAACCTGTTTATAGCATTGCCGGGCCGGTTAGGCAAGATGCAGGCAAGCAAAAAGCCTGCCTGCGCGGCGGCAAGCCCGCCCCGGAACGGGGAAATCCTCGTGCCGGGACAGGCTGCGGGACCTGGAGCGCTTGCCGCTGGAAAGGCGGGGACACGAAACGGCGGCACAGCGCCGCCCGGCCCGACGTGAGCGAAAAAACCGCGTTCCCCGCAAAACGGCAGGCCGTGGGAACGGAACGCAAAGCGTTCCCAGCGGAAAAGGCGCTATTGGACGTAGTTGGGGATATTGATGAAGACCTCACGGGTGAAGGTGACCACCCGCTCCATGATCCACGGCAGCGCCAGCAAAAGCGCGATGAACATGCTGATGATCTTGGGGATGAAGCTCAGGGTCGTTTCCTGGATCTGCGTGGCCGCCTGGATGATGCTCACCACCACCCCGACGCCAAGCCCCACCGCCAGCATGGGCAGCGCCATCATGAGGCAGAGCTCGATGGCCTGCCTGCCGAAACCGATGACAAAATCCGTCGTCATGCCTGCCCTCCCGTCATAAGAGGAAGCTGTTGACCAGCGAGCCCACCAGCAGGTTCCAGCCGTCCACCATCACGAAGAGCAGCAGCTTGAACGGCATGGAGACCATCATGGGCGGCAGCATCATCATACCCATAGCCAGCAGCACGCTGGAGATGACCATGTCCAGCACGAGGAAGGGGATATAGATGAGGAAGCCGATGGTGAAAGCCGTCTTGAGTTCGCTGATGACGAAGGCGGCGGCAAGCATCATGGTGGGCACTTCATTCTTGTTCTTGGGCGCTTCCATGCCCGAAATGGCGTAAAAGACCGAGATGTCCTTCTCGCGGGTGTGCTTGAACATGAAGACGCGCAGCGGTTCCTGCGCCCTGTCCAGCGCGACCTTGTAGTCGATCTGCTCCTGAAGGTAGGGCTGCAGGGCCTCGTCGTTGATGCGCTTGCCCACCGGGAACATGATGACCACCGTCATGAACACCGCCAGGCTGGCCAGCACCTGGGTGGGCGGCAGCTGCTGCACGCCCATGGCCTGCCGCAGGAAGCTGAAGACGATGATGATGCGCGTGAAGCTGGTGACCGTGAGCATGATGGAGGGCGCCACGGAAAGGACAGTCAAGAGGAAGAGGATCTCCAGAAGGACGGAGACCTTGCTCGGTTCGGTCGCTCCGCCGGAGAGGGTGAGCTGCATGCTGGGCAGGGTAAGATCCTGCGCGGCCCCCACCTGCTCAGGGACGAGAACCGTCAGCGCCAGCGCCGTGAGCAGAAGCGGCAACGCTCTGCTCCAGGAGGTGCTGAAAATCCTGACAAGGCGTTTCATGGTCTAGGCTTTCCTCCGTCAGCAGGCAGATCTGCTGTTCGGTCACGGCGAGCAGCAGCCTGCGATTCATGAAGCGTACCACCATGAGTCCCTTGCGCGGGCCCAGGGGCATCTGCGCTTCCATCATGAGCGCGTCACGCGGCAGCGTGCCGGGGCGCGGGATGAAATTGAAGCGGCCGTAGCGGCGCAGCAGCCACACCCCGACCCAGAGCACGCCCAGCAGCAGGCACAGGATGGCCAGAGCCTGCACATAGCTGCCCCAGGAGAACATGGGCTGCCCCAGCGTATTCGCCGCCGGGGCGGCTCCGTCAGCGGCCAAGGCGGCCGGAGAGGATACTCCGGCCGCCCAGATCCCTGCACATGCCGCCGCCAGGATGGGCAGGCAGCGTTGAAGGCGACTAGCCAAGCTGCTTTACCCGTTCGATGGGGCTGATGATGTCCGTCAGACGGACGCCGAATTTTTCGTTGATGACCACGGCTTCCCCGCGGGCCACCAGTTTGCCGTTCACAAAGACTTCCAGCGGTTCGCCGGCCAGCTTGTTCAGCTCCACCACGGAGCCCTGACCCAGCTGCAGCAGCTCATTGATGAGCAGGCGGGTGCGGCCCAGTTCGGCGGAGACATCCAGCGGGATGTCCAGGATGAAGTCCAGTTCGCGTTTGAGCTTCTGGTCGTGCGGCTGGCGGGCCGCCTCCGTCATGTCCTTGAACTGCGCGTCCGTAGCCTGTTCGGAAAAGCTCGACAACCTGTCCGAACCGCTGTTTTTTTCGTCATTGGCAAGGGACTCGGCCCATTCCGAGGCCAGCGCTTCATCCTCGCCGCCTGCGGGCGCGGAAGCATCCCCTCCGAGGTCAACGTCGGCGAGCAGGTCGTCCGCTCCTCCGCTCCCATCCAGCTGGGCCGCCCACTGTGCGGCCATATCGTCCTGATCGTCCTGCGCCATGCTCACATCCTCGTTTCAGGCGTGGGGAAGCTATTCCACCACGAAGTTGGTAAAGTAGACACGAATGACCCGCGGCGCGCCCAGGATCTGGTTGAGCCGCGCGGCGATCTCATGCTTGAGCGACACCTTGCCCTCCGGCGTGGAGATCTCGCCGTAGGTCTTCCCGGCCAGCAGCATGATGATGGTGTCGTTGATGCGGGCGCTCTGCGCCTTGAGTTCCTTCGACACGTCGCTGTTGACCTCGATCTCCATGCCGACGGTGAGATAACGCCGTCCGCTGGGATCGGTCAGGTTGACCCGGATGGGCTGCAGCGGCAGGACGATGCCCGTGCTGCGCACCGCTTCCGGCTGCGGCTCGATGCGGGCGGAACCAGCCCCGGAAGCCGCCGCGGCAGGGGCCTGCCCCGCCGTCGTGCCGGTTGCTGCGGCGGGCTGTCCCGCTGCCGGCGCTGAACCGGCTTCCGCCGGCGCGGCCGCGGCCGCCGGATTTTCCGGCGTCGCGCCGTCAGGCGTACGCAGGAAGAGCCACCAATAGGCCGCGCCACCCGCAGCGCTCAGCGTGATGAGCAGTATCGCCAAAAATATGACGATTCGTTTGGCGCGGGACTTCTTCTTTGGGGTGTCTGCCGCAGCTCCCGGAGGAAGGGCCTGCGATTCCTTGCTGCCGTCTTTGGCTGCCATAGCTGCTCCTTGCCGTTGGCGGTATCCCGAAACATGTTCCCGGCGGCAGGCCACATACGCTGCCACCGTACCGTCGCATCATGGATCCGCGTAAGCTATTGCAATAACCGCGCCACGCTAGACTTTTGGCGGTCGCGGACCAAAAATATCCGTCCCGATGCGGACGATGGTCGAACCTTCGGCCACGGCCGCCGGGAAATCGCCGGACATGCCCATGGACAGATGCGGCAATGCCAGCCCGGTGCGCGTCCGCAGCTCTTCGCGCAGGTGACGCAGACGCGCGAAATACGGGCGCGCGGCGTCCCCGGCGTCAAAGACCGGCGGCAGGCACATGAGGCCCTGCACATCCAGGTGCGGGCACTGCTCCAGAACATAATCGGCAAGTTCCGGCAAATCTTCAGCCATGATGCCGGATTTTTGCGGCTCGGCCCCCACATTGATCTCAAAAAGCACCGGCTGCCGGGCGTCCAGCGCGGCGAGGCGCTTTTCCAGCCCGTCAGCGAGCTTGCGGGAATCCAGCGTGTGCAGCAGGGCAAAAGCCCCGGCCACCAGCGGCGCCTTGCGGCTCTGCACGTGGCCGATCATGTGCCAGCGGATATGGGCACAGGCCGGGTCGGCAGCCAGGTCCTGCCGCTTCTGCAGGGCCTCCTGCACGTAGTTCTCGCCAAAATCCACCTGGCCGGCCGCGGCCACGCGGGCCACGTCTTCCGCCGCGTGCAGCTTGGAGACGGCCACCAGGGTCACCTCCTCCCGCTTGCGGCCGGCGGCGCTCACCGCCTTGTCCAGCCGTTCCAGCACAGACGCATAACGTGCGCATACATCCATTTTACAGCACCTCCGCGACGCGGGTCATCTCCTGCACGAAGGCCGGGTCTTCGGTCCAGTTCTCCCGCACCTTGACCCAGAGCTCGAGATGCACCTTGCCGCCCAGCAGTTCCTGGATATCCTTGCGGGCCTCCATGCCCACCTGCTTGAGCACCTTGCCGCCCTTGCCGATGACCATCCCCTTGTGCATGGGGCGGGCTACATAGATGACCGCGTGGATGACGGTCTGCCCTCTTTGCTCGTCCTCTTCCCAGTGCTCCACCTCCACGGCGATGCAGTAGGGGACCTCCTGCCGCAGCTGGAGGAAGAGCTTCTCGCGGATGATCTCCGCCGCCATGAAGCGCACCGGGGCCGTGGAGATCTGGTCGTCGGGGAACTGGGCCTCGCCTTCGGGCAGGCGCGAACGGATCAGCTCCATCAGGGCGGGCAGACCGTCCTTCATGAGGGCCGATACCGGAAAGATCTCCGCCGAGGGCCACATCTCGCTCAGACGGGTCAGCAGGGGCAGCATGCGGCTCTTGTCCGCGAAGAGGTCCACCTTGTTGACCACCACGATCATGGGGCGCGTCTCGCTGGCCAGCGCTTCGGCCACCGGGGCGAGGTCGCGCTCCAGGTAGTCGGGATGGCGGATGTACAGGTGGCTGTCCAGCACGGGCATGATGACGTCGGCCTGATTGAGGCTCTGCCACACGGCCTGGAGCATGGCCTTGCTCAGCCGCCCCCGCACCTGCGAAAGGCCCGGCGTATCCATGAAGACGGTCTGCGCCGTTTCGTCGGTATGGATGCCCACGATCTGGTTCCGCGTGGTTTGCGGCTTGGGCGTCACGATGGTGACTTTTTGCCCCAGCAGCGCATTGAGCAGCGTGGACTTGCCCGCATTGGGCGGCCCCATGAGCGCCACCCAGCCGCAGCGATAGCTTTGCGCGGTCATTTGATGCCTCATTTTTCGTTAACGGGAATGATGCCTATGTCTTCCACAACACGCGCCCGCGGTCAAGTCCGCCCGCCGGGCGCGCCGCCGGGGGAGCGCCCCCGGTCGGGAGGAAAAAGGGGGAAGCGGCAGGAGCGTTTTGCCGTTGAAAAAGGGAAAACCCGCGGCGACACTGCGCCGCCCGGCCCGAACCAGGCGGAAAAGCCGCATCTTTCCCGCGAAACGCCCTACCGTATGGTTTGGGACGTAACGCCCTCCCAACAATAAATGCTCAAGGGGCGTCCGCCCTGCATGGCAGACGCCCCTCCCGTCATCCGGCCCGCTGCGGGGCAGCCGATCCGAATGGTCTACTTGTGCGCCGGCAGCACCGCGCCGGCATACTTCTTCTTCATGAAGGCGGCCAGCTCGGGGCTGGTCAGCGCCTTGTAAAGGGCGACGAGTTCGGGGCGCTGTTCGTCGCCGGCCCGCACGGCCAGGATATTGGCGTAGGTGGCGGCGGCCACGGAATCGGCGGCCTCCACGGCCAGGGCGTCGGCCACCTTCAGGCCGCCCAGGATGGCGTAGTTGCCGTTGATGATGGCCACATCCACGTCAGGCAGGGCGCGCACGAGCTGGGCCGCCTCGATTTCCTCGATCTTGAGCTTCTTGGGATTTTCGGCGATGTCGCGGCGGGTGGCGGCCAGACCGGCGTCCTTCTTCAGCTTGATGAGGCCCTCGGCTTCCATGAGCAGCAGAGCGCGGCCCTCGTTGGTGGCGTCATTGGGCACGGCCACCATGGCCCCTTCCTTCAGGTCCTTGAGGCTCTTGCACTTGCCCGCGTAAATGCCGAACGGCTCATAGTGCACGCCGCCCATGCTCACCAGCTTGGTGCCCTTCTGGGCATTGAAATCATCCAGATAGGGCTTGTGCTGGAAGTAGTTGGCGTCCAGCTCCTTGCTGTCCAGCGCCACATTGGGCTGCACGTAGTCGGAATATTCCACCACCTTAAGGGTGTAGCCGTCCTTCTTGAGGAGCTTGGCGGCTTCGGCCAGGATCTCGGCATGGGGCGTGGGCGAAGCGCCCACCACGATGGTATTGCCCGCATGGGCGGAAAGGGGCAGCAGCAGGGCCGCCAGCGCCAGGAACAGTTTTTTCATGGCTGTGTCTCCCACAGGCTAAAGGGTGTCACGCGGCCGCTCAGGAGCCGCGCTTGTCGCTGCGTCGGGTGGCCCAGTTGCCGAAGCTCTGGAAGGCCTGGACGATGATGATGAGCAGCACCACGGTCATGACCATGATGTCGGTCTGGTAGCGGTTGTAGCCGTACATGATGGCCAGCTTGCCCAGACCGCCGCCGCCCACCGCGCCGGACATGGCCGAATACCCCAGGATGGTGATGGCCGACACGGCGCTGCCGTTGATGAGCGAGGGCAGCGCCTCCGGCAGCAGCACCTTGCTGATGATCTGCCAGGTGGACGCGCCCATGCTCTGGGCCGCCTCCACCACGCCGCCGTCCACCTCCAGCAGGGAGGATTCCACCAGCCGGGCCACAAAGGGCGCGGCCGCCAGCACCAGCGGCACCACGGTGGCGTTGTTGCCTATGGTGGTGCCCACCAAAAAGCGGGTGAAGGGGATGACTGCGATCATGAGGATGAGGAAGGGGAAGGAGCGGGTCAGGTTGACCACCACGTCCAGCACCCCGTAGACGAGGGCATTGGGCCGGATGCCGTCCTTGCGGCAGATGACCAGCACCACCCCCATGACCAGGCCGAAGACATAGGAAAAGAAGGTGGCCACCAGCGTCATGTAGAGGGTGTCCCACACGCCCACAAGCAGCATCTCGACGGTTTGCTGATCAATCATTGCGCATCTCCTCCAGATGGATGTCGTGGGCGCGGGCGTACGCCATGATGCGGGTACGCGAAGCTTCGCGCTCGGGCAGCTGCAGGACCATCTGACCGAAGGCCACGCCGTTGATGTCGCGCGTGTCGGCGTACATGATGTTCACCGGGCAGCCGCATTCCAGCACCATATTGGCGATGACGGGCTCAAAGGAGGAGCGCCCGTTGAAGATGAGCCGGTACATGTGCTCGCCCGGCAGCTTCTGCAGGGCTTCCGGCAGGACGAGCCGCCGGGCGGCCTCGGTCTGCGGATGGAAGAAGACCTCCTCCACCAGCCCCTGCTCCTCGATGACGCCCCGGCTGATGATGGCCACATGGCTGCATATCTTCTCGATGACGCTCATCTCGTGGGTGATGACCACGGCGGTGATGCCCAGCTGGGCGTTGATGTCCTTGATGAGGGCCAGGATGGAGTCCGTGGTGGCGGGGTCAAGGGCCGAGGTGGCCTCGTCGCAAAGGAGCACGCGCGGATTGGTGGCCAGGGCGCGGGCGATGGCCACGCGCTGCTTCTGCCCCCCGGAAAGCTGCGACGGATACGACTCCATGCGGTTGGCAAGGCCCACCAGATCCAGCAGCTCCTCCGCGCGCTTGCGGGCCTCCGCGCGCGGCGTCCCCACAAGCTCCAGCGGAAAGCAGACGTTTTGCAGCGCCGTGCGCTGCATGAGCAGGTTGAACTGCTGGAAGATCATGCCCATGGAACGGCGGGCCGCCCGCAGCTCCGCCTCCGGCAGCCGGCAAAGGTCCTTGCCGTCAAAGATCACGCTGCCGCCCGTGGGGCGCTCCAGCATGTTGATGCAGCGCACCAGCGTGGACTTGCCCGCTCCGCTCTGCCCGATGATGCCGAAGATATCGCCCTTGCCGATCGCAAGGTCGATGCCGCGCAGGGCATAGACTTGCGCATTCTTGCCGGAAAAACGTTTCTCCAGCCCGACTATCTGAATGACTGGCTCATCGGCCATAGCACCTCCCCGCGCGCGGCTCGTCCCCATCCGCCTGCGCTTCCCAAGCGGCAGTACGGCAAAAACTGCGCCGCGTCCCGCCCGGCAGGCAGGATACGGACGGTCGCCCTTGCGCCCGCCCGGTACGCTTCCTTTCAAAGTGCAACCGCTCTAGCATATTTTCCGCCGGGCGCAAAGGGGAGCCCCCCGGCCCAGCCCGGCGGCGCCCAGGAACGGCAAACGGGAGGGCCGCCCCGCAGGGCCTCCCTCCCGCCATATGGCGTGAAACGCGACGCGTTTACACGGAAAAAGGCTCTATTGGTTCGCGCCGCAGCAGCGCTTGTATTTCTTGCCGCTGCCGCAGGGGCAGAGATCGTTGCGCCCCACCTGCTGCCGCGCGCGGGCGGGCCGGGCCTTGGGCGGCTCCACCTCGCTGCCGCCGGAGTAGGAAAGGTTCTGCTCCTCTTCCTTGTGATGCAGGGGCGGTTCCTCTTCGCGGCTCTCCGGCTGCACGTGGACCCGCGTCAGGGTGCGGAACACGCCCTCGCGGATCTGGAAGAGCATGTTCTGGAAGATCTCGAAGCCCTCGCGCTTGTACTCCAGCTTGGGATCCTTCTGTCCGTAGCCGCGCAGGCCGATGCCGTCCCGCAGGGCGTCCATGTTGCGCAGATGCTCCTTCCAGCAGCGGTCGAGCTCTTCCAGCAGGAAGTAACGCAGGATGGGCTGGTACATGGACTGCGCCTCTTCCCGCAGCTGGCCGAAGATCTCGTGGATCTTCTCCTCACAGACCTCGCGCTCCGGCAGGGGCGTGCCCGGCTCCATGACCCGGCCGAGGTTGAAGATGTCCGCCAGGCGGGCCATGACCGTCTGCCGCGCCTCGTCCATCTGGTCGGCGGGCACCCGGTCGAGCTGCCCGTAGGCGTCGTCCAGCACGTCGCTGCGGAATTCGGCCACCACGGGCTCCATGTCCGCCTCGGTCATGATGTCACGCCGCAGGCTGTAGATGACCTCGCGCTGCTGGTTCATGACGTTGTCGTAATCCAGCAGGGTCTTGCGGATCTCGAAATGATGCGCTTCCACGCGCTTCTGCGCGCCTTCCACGGCGCGGGTGACCATGCGGTTCTCGATGGCTTCGCCGTCCTTGAGGCCCAGCCTTTCCATGAGCCCGGCGATGCGGTCGGAACCGAAAAGCCGCATGAGGTCGTCTTCCAGCGAGAGGTAGAAGCGGGACGAGCCCGGATCGCCCTGACGCCCCGAACGGCCGCGCAGCTGGTTGTCGATGCGGCGGCTCTCGTGCCGTTCGGTGCCGAGGATATGCAGGCCGCCCAGCTCGCGCACGCCCTCGCCGAGGATGATGTCCGTACCGCGGCCGGCCATGTTGGTGGCGATGGTCACCTTGCCCTTCTGCCCGGCCTGGGCCACGATCTCGGCTTCCCGCTCATGCTGCTTGGCGTTGAGCACGTTGTGCGGGATGCCCATGCGCTTGAGGTGCGCGGAGAGCATCTCCGAGGTCTCGATGGAGATGGTGCCCACCAGCACGGGCTGCCCCGTCTTGTGCAGCTCGCGGATGGATTCGAGGATGGCCTCGTACTTCTCCTTGCGGCTGCGATAGATGAGGTCGGGATAATCCTTGCGGATCATGGGCCGGTTGGGCGGGATGGAGACCACTTCCAGACCGTAGATCTGCTGGAATTCCACGGCTTCGGTGTCCGCCGTGCCGGTCATGCCCGACAGTTTGTCGTACAGACGGAAATAGTTCTGGAAGGTGATGGCGGCCAGCGTCTGGTTCTCGGCGGCCACGGTGACGCCTTCCTTGGCTTCCAGCGCCTGGTGCAGGCCGTCGGAGTAGCGGCGGCCCTCCATGGGACGGCCGGTGAATTCGTCCACGATGACCACCTGGCCGTCCACCACCATATAGTCCTTGTCGCGCTTGAAGATGTGATGCGCCTTGAGGGACTGGAGGATGCCGTGCTGGGCCGTGACGTTGACCGGATCGAAGAGGTTGTCCAGCTTGAGGAGCTCTTCGCAGCGGATGACGCCCTCTTCGGTGAGCATGGCGGTGCGGGCCTTCTCGTCCACGGTGTAGTGTTCCGGGCCGAGCTGGCGCACCACCCCGTCCATGATGCGGTAGGCGCTCACGTCCTCGTCCGAGGGGCCGGAGATGATGAGCGGCGTACGGGCCTCGTCGATGAGGATGGAGTCCACTTCGTCCACGATGGCGAAGCTGTGCCCGCGCTGCACGAGCTGTTCGGCATAGAACTTCATGTTGTCGCGCAGATAGTCGAAGCCGAACTCGTTGTTGGTGCCGTAGGTGATGTCCGCGGCGTAGGCGGCCTTGCGCTCCTCGTCGTCCAGACCGTGGACGATGATGCCCGTGGTCAGGCCGAGGAAACCGTAGAGCTTGCCCATCCACTCGGCGTCGCGCCGGGCGAGGTAGTCGTTGACCGTCACCACATGCACGCCCTTGCCGGACAGCGCATTGAGGGCCACGGGCAGGGTCGCCACAAGGGTCTTGCCTTCGCCGGTCTTCATCTCGGCGATCTTGCCCTTGTGCAGCACCATGCCGCCGATGAGCTGCACGTCATAATGGCGCATGCCCAGCACGCGGCGCGAGGCCTCCCGCACCAGGGCGAAGACCTCCGGCAAAAGCTCGTCCAGCGTCTTTTCCCCGTCCTGCACGGCCTGCCGGTACTCGCCCATGCGACGGGCGAAATCCTCGTCCGCCAGGGCCTGCATATCGGGTTCAAGCGCATTGATGCGCGCCACCAGCGGACGCAGGCGCCGCAGATAGCGCTCGTTCTTGCTGCCGAAGATCTTCTTGAAGATATATCCGAACATCGGGACTCCTGGGAAGCCCGGCCGCATGCCTGCGGCCGAAAGGGAATGGGTTCACGGAGAGGGGGGCATGCCCCGGCCTGTCCCCATAGTATAGGCAGGCTTTGCCGTTTGGCAATGCCGTAAATCTTTGCAGAAAAAGGAAAGCGGCGCTAATGTCCCTCCCCGCCGTGCCGATAAGAGGAAAGGAACTGACGGGTTGCGGCCATCCGGATCAAGCGGGCGGCAGCTCTTCCTTGATGACGGCCTCGGCCTTGATGCGGTCCAGCAATTCCGCGAAAACGGCTTTCACGTTCTCGCGGATGTCGCCGGCCACCACGAGGAAGAGCAGATCGTCCCCCGGCCGGAGTTCGCCTTCGGCGGCTTCCGCCAGGATGGCGAAGATGCCCGGGCGGGCCTCCATCTCGCGGCGGATGGCCTCCATCCGTTCGCGGTCGGGCCGGACGATGACCCGCCCGACGGCCGCATGTTCCTTGCGGGACCAGCCCCGCACGACGCCGTTGTGCACCAGCATCATGCCTACATGATCGCTGAAGCCGGGGCGCTGTTTCAGTTCCTGGAGCGTTTTGGTGATGTCCATAAGTCGAGCTCTCCTGTTGCGCGCATGACATATGCGCTGACGCAGCAGTCTACATGTATCGCCGCCCGGCATAAAGGATTTTTTCATGGCCAATCTGTCGCAGCTTCTCAATCGTCTGCCCGATATCCCCGTGGTCCGCATGAGCACCATGGGGCATGCCGTATGGGTGTGCTGGCAAAAGACCCCGCCTGCGGCCGTCAATCAGACGCTGCTCAACTACGGCGGCATGCTGCTGACCGAAGAGGGCGATCAGGCGCTGTGGTTCTTCTTTACCGACGACGCCTTCCTGGCGCTGGCGCGCCTTTCCGTCTGGGGCAACTTCAACGAGCTGGCCGTCGCCATCGAGATCTTCCCAGGCCGTCTGCAATTCGGCGCGCGCCGGGAGATGAACCTCTGGGTGGACGGCAAGCTGGCCGCCCAGTCCATGATGGTGCGCGAGAACCTGGAAGTCTGGGTGCACCCCAAGAGCCGCGAGGGCAAGAACACCCTGCCCGGCATCGACTTTGAGAAGACCGCGCCCCGTCAGGGCATCGCCCAGCTGGACTGGGCCCTGCTCAAGGCGGACGTGCGCATGCCCTACACGTCCACCCAGTCGTGGTTCGCCATCCTGCACCCGCTGGGCAGCCCGCTGGACAAGGAATACCAGACCGGCTGGCCCGCCATGTTCGAACGGCTGGAAAGCCTCTTCCAGGAACACAAGATGCGCTTCATCGTCCACGAGACCTTCGTCATGGTCGCCGTGGAGAACCTGCTCATGCTGCGCACCTTCCTGCGGGACTACCTCCAGACCTTCGACCGCGAAAGCGACCAGAAAGCCCCCTGCTGGCCCTGCGTCTGCGTGGTGACGGACCGCAAGAACTTCAACTTCAACAACGATCTGCCCAAGAAAGTCGGCCTGAAGTGGGACAGCCTCATGCCCGACTTTCCCTACCTGAGCTACCGCAACGCCTACCTGCTGGGCGAGGGCTTCACCATCCGCGACATCGCCTTCTCCGGCGACCAGTCGAGCATCGACAGCTGGTGCAACATCATCCTCGATGAGAACAGCGTCAGCCACCGCTCCATCCCACTGCTCATGGCCGGGCATCTGGCTTCCAGCGGCGCGGGCGACACCGGCTGCTTCTACTGCGGCATACGCACCCACACCGCCGCTCAGTGTCCCACCCGCACCTACGCCCCCAGCCGTCCCCAGATCTGGGACGAGCTGGCCGCGCTGGACCTGGACACCATCAATGAGGGCTTCCGCCAGATCGAACACGTGCTGGTCGCCAAGGGCCTCAACGGCTACGGCGAACTGCTGAACACCCCCGGCCCCACCGCCACCCTCCTGCAGGCGGTGCTCGACCTCAACGGGGCCGGCCAGCTGCGCAACGTGCCCCGGCAGTGGCTCTACCGCATGCGGGACGCGGACGAGAACGAAAACGTCCAGCGGGATGACAGCCCGGCCTGGGATTTCCTCGACAAGCTGGCCCAGACCCCGCCGGAAGGCCTCCTTTCGCTGGAAAAGGCCATCAACGAGTCCATCACCCGGCATTCGCGCGACCCGCGCCTGCGGACGGTGCTGGGCTTTTTGCAGGTGGAGCGCGGCGACTACGCCCATGCGCCGCAGTCCTTCCGGGAAGCGGCCAGCCTCACCCCCTCGCCCGCGCTGCAGGCCTGGAACGAATATCTGCAGGGCCGCCTGCACGAAGAGCTCGGCCATTACGCCCAGGCCCTCGAACAATACGCTCAGGTGCTGCGCCTCATGCCCCAGTGGCATGACCTGCGCTACCGGGAGATCGTCTGCAAGGTGAAGATGGGCTTCGGCGAGCAGGTGCTCGATCAGATCGCCAAGCTGGTCAAGGAAGAGCCCGCCTTCTTCAACCGCATCCTCATCGACCCGGCCCTGGAACGCGGACGCCTGCTCATCCTCTCCTCGCTCTATGACCTCTGGGATGCCGCCCTCAGCCGCGCGCTGGACGAGACCGGACGCATCAACGAGATGGAAGAACGCCTCGGCCAGTGGTTCGAGGAGGATCACCCCGTCCACATCAAGCTCGGCAAGCGCATCGCTCAGCTCAAGCACATGAGCGAGGTCAAGAACTATACCGCCTTCCTGCGCGTGGTCGAAGAGACGCCGCCTCTGGAAAAGGAACTCGACGAGTGCATCCAGCACGAGGTGGACGACCTGCGCGAACGCTACAAGGGCTACCTGGAACGCCTGCAGGAAGTGCGCGACGAAGCCTCGTGGTTCCCCTTCCCCTCCGCGCTCAAGGAATTCAGTCAGGAATTCAACGAATGCGCGGGCATCATCAACTGGGCCTTTGCCTGCAACTTCAACGACGCCGCCACCTTCAAACGCGCCCAGTCCACCACGCCGCGCCTCAATCAGCTGCTGCGGGACCTGCGCAAACGCCTGAAGTTCCTGCGCATGGTGCGTGACGTGACCCTGTTCGTCATGACCATGGGCAAGACCTTCCTCTGGGTCGAACTGGCGGGCCTGCTGTTCTGCTTCCTGGGCGTGCCCGCCGTGGTGCTCTGGGGCCAGAATTTCTATATGGGCTGGCTGCGCGACCTCATCGGAGAGAACCAGTGGGGCATCCAGAAGGTCCTGGTCTTCATCGTCTCGGTCATCGCCCTGGGCATCGCCGCCCTGCGCTCCACCCTGGTCTTTGACTCCAAGCGGGAAAAGCTCCTCAACGAAGCCCGCGAACAACGCGAAAAGGCCCAGAAGATGCGCCTGGACCGCATCCGCCGCCAGCGCCAGATGGAAGCGGAGAACGCCCGACGCATGCAGGAGGCCGAAGCCGAACGCCAGCGTCAGGAAGAACTGCGCCGCCGCATGGAAGACAACTAAAAACCGCTCCACCGCCTGCCTCTCCGGCAGGCGGTTTTTTTATGTCGCGCGACGCATCCTCTTGTTTTGCCTCGTCGGCGGCATGGGATCAAAGTCTTTTCCAAGTTTTTCACTCGGAAAAGGCTTGACTTTCTTTTTAGGAATGGTTACTAATGAACCAACAAGGAGGCACACCATGTCGAGCCTGAAGGATTTTGCCTTATACGATATATCGTGGAACCTTTCCCCTGAGCATGCCGTGACCATGTATCTGGAATGGGGCAACAACGACTGGCACGCGGAATACCCGCCGGTGCGTTCCAAGGAAGACGTGTCCTACTACTTCGTGGTGGACAACTGGGGTGAAAAACCCGTAGTGCGCCTTGTGCGCCGCAACTCCGAAAATGCGGAAGACCTGCTTTCCGTCCCGCTGCCCGACTCGCTCCTGGAAGATTTCCACGCTGTGCACGGTACCTGTCGCGGCATCAGCGAACCCACGCCCGCCATCAAGAACTGGCTGCGGCACGAAATGGGCCAATAACCTCCCGGCGGCCCCCCACTTATCCGCCGGAGTCTCATACCCTCCCACTCCTCGCGGCATGACGCATGCCGTTGCATCACACCATCTGCCTCGCGAAAAGGGCTCGCCGAGGGGCGAGCCCTTTTCCTTATCAGAGCCCCAGACGACACGACAGGCACAGCGCAGCTCTTCGGACGGCCCGCTTTTCCCACATGAACGAAAAGAATCGCTTTTCCTAGTGAGCAGCCTGCGCTTTTGCTAGGGTCAGCCCCCCTGAGCGCACTGGCTGCGAAAACGTCTTCTGGTCAGGCTGCGATCCAGCCCACGACCTGTCGCATGCTCTTTTTCCGCTCACTTTTGGCCGGGCGGCGCTGTGCCGCCTCTTCACGGTTTGCCCTTTTCATGGGCAAAAGCACTCTCCACAGGAGGCATATCTCATCCATGAATCCGCATGACTCCCGCACCGAGCGGCAGCGCTGGAAAACGACGGCACTGTCGGCTTTGTGCGCCGTCCTCCTCGGCGGCGTCACGCTGCTCTCCCCCCTGCAGGCCGCTACCGTGCAGGCCAGTGAAGAGCGCATCGTGAACAAGCCGGACGGCTCTCCGCTTTTCGCGCTGCATTTCTTTGATCTGGGGGAACGCTACGAGGACTACGAGGATCCGGACGTACCGGGCTACTCCCCCTGGCAGCTCAGTGGCGCCCAAAAAGATGCCGTCACCAGAGCCGCCGCCCTCTGGGCGGAAGTGCTCGGCCCCGACAGCCGCAACAGCGCCCCCATCCCCATCACTATCGGGACGTATCTCGTCCAGAATGCCGACGCCTCGAGCGAGCCCAACGGCGCCCCCGGCGCGGGGGACGCCATTTTCCCCACAGGCGTGCAGGACGCCATCATCAACGGGATCACCCCAGACTCGCCGGGACTCATCCATATCGGCACGCTCGACTTCGCCATCCCTGACGGCCTCTCGCCCGTGCCGTCCGTCAGCGGCACGGATCTTGTCGCCGTGCTCTACCATGAGATAGGCCACGCCCTCGGCATATCGTCCCTGGCCCCGGCAAAGGACAGTCAGTACCTGAGCACCTGGGATGTCCACCTCAGAGACCAGTACGGCACCTGGCTCAGGCCGGACGTGACCATCGCCAAGGAGGGCGAGGGCACGCCGGGCACGGACTTCATCGTGGGAGACGGCGCGCAAAGCGGCGTCACCTTCCAGGGCGAACATGTGGCGGAAGTCATGGGGGCCGGTGAAGGCCTGCCCGTCAACGGCTATGAAGATGACGATGCGGAACTCTCGCACATCGAGCTTGAACACAGCCTGAGGAGCCACCAGAATTACCGCAACTACACCACCTTCATGGAGGCGGAGCTGGCCGCCCTGCAGGATATGGGCTACTCCCTCGACCGCCGGAACTTCTTCGGCTTTTCCGTCTACGGCGATGACGGGACCATCATCAACCATAACGCCTACTACGCCCGCAATGCCGCCGGGGATGCCTACCTGACGGGACAAAGCAATACGGCCACCCTGGGCGTGGGCCTGCACATCTACGGCAAACGGAATGACGTGACGCAGGCCGCCGACCTGCTGGCCGACGGCGTCGCCGGGACCGGCATACGCATGGACGGCAGCGAGAACACCCTGCGCATAGCCTCCGGGGTGCGCGTCAGCGCCAACGGCGACGGCGGCACCGGCCTGCTGGTGGCCTACGGCAAGGAACAGAACATCATCAGCAGCGGGGCCATCGAGGCCCTCGGCGCGGGCGGTGTGGCGGCCCGCTTCGACTTCGGACACAATCTGCTGGGCGATGCCACGGAATACCGCGGCTCCTGGATCTGGTCGGTGGACGGGCAGCCGGAGTCCATCGCCGGCAGCGGCAACCTTGATGACAGCGGCCTGCCCCTCAATCTCGACGGGGCGCTGGTCTCGACCTTCGACGTGAGCGGCAGTCTGAGCGGCAGCGCGGCCGCCATCTACATTGCCGAGAATGCCCTCGTCAGCAAGATCAATGTGCTTTCCGGGGCGTCCATCAACGGCGACATCATTTCCGACTGGGATCCCGAAAACCCCGACCTCCAGTATGCCGGCCCCACCACCGACCTGCACACCGCACTGACCTTCGGTCTTGCGCCGCAGGCTGACGGCAGCGCCGGCAGCACTCCGGATGCCGCCTTTGCCATGACCCTCAACGGAGGCGTCTACGGTGCGGAAAGCATCGACATGACCCTCAGCGGGGGCCGCCTTGCCGTCACCGGGCCGCTTGCCGTCTACAGCCTTGCCAACTCCGGCTATCTGGCCCTCGGCGGCATGACGGCGTCCGGCGCTGCTGCCGATGTATCCACCTCCTTCGTCAATGCCCCCGGCGCGACGCTGGAGACCGGCGTCAGGGCCGACGGCAGCGTGGCCGGCGTCAGGGCGGACACGGCCACTCTGGCCGGGGAGTGGAGCCTCCGCCCCCTGCCGGACTTCTACGCCGGCAATGCCGTCATCACCCCGGATGCGCCTGTGCAGGCCGACACCATCAACGGCGGCTTCTCGTCGGTCAGCCTCGTCGCCGGCCAGTCGCCCACGCTGGATTTCCACCTCAGCGCCGCCAGCCCCGACGCGCCTCAACTGCACGTCTCCCGTGCTGCCGATGCCTACAGCCGCTATGCCGCCGGTTCGGGCGCGGCCTCCCTGGGCCGTGCGCTCAGCGGCATCGCTGAAACGGCGCAAGGCGACATGCAGGACCTGCTTGCCGCCATCGACTGGTCGCCCCGCGACGGCAGCGGCGTGCGGCAAGCCCTCGACCAGCTCGGCCCCGAAGCCTACGACGCTTCCGCCCGCGCCTCGCTGGGCCAGCAAAACGAATTCACCACCCTGCTGCTGCGGCGCATGCTGGCGGGCGAACGCGCACGGCAGGCCACGCAGGCCGCTGCCGTCAAGCAGCATATCCCCAACGCGGATCAATGGCAGGCATGGGCCACCCCCTACGGCGCGGCCTCCTGGCAGGGAAGCCACGGCGGCGCGTCCGGCTGGAACAGCGCCGGAGCCGGTCTGCTGGCCGGTATGGACCGCCATTTCGATTCCGGACTGACCCTCGGTTTCCATCTGGCGCTGGCCGCCCGCCGCACCACCATCAACGGCGCGCATGACGCCGCCGCCGACACCCAGTCCGCCCTTGCGGGCCTGCAGGGCCTGCTGGCCCCTGAGCAGTGGGACGGCCTCTACCTCACGGCACAAGCCCGTCTGGGCATGGAGCAGGGAGAGATGGACCGCAACGTCCGCATCGGCGAGACCTACCTCCGTCACAATGAGAGTCGTTGGACGGGCCTCACCGGCAGCGCCATGCTGGGCGGCGGCAAGGACTGGAGCCGGCGATTTGAAAGCGGCTCCCTGAGCGTCGGGCCGCTGGGCTGGCTGGAATACGCCTTTTTGCGCCGTCCCGGCTTCTCGGAGCGGGACGGTCAGGCCAGCCGCCTGCGTGTGGACGACAGCCTGTATGAGTCGCTGCTGCTCTCGCTGGGTGCGCATGCCGGCTGGGATGTCGCGCTGGAAAACGGCTCTACCCTCGGGCTGGATGTCCTTGCCGCCTGGCGGCATGAATTGCTCGACGGGACTTTCCGCACCACGTCGGCTTTCCGAGGGTATGGCAGTCAGGATTTCCGTTCAGCCACTGAACTTGCGGGGCGTGACGCCCTGCTCCTTCAAGGCAGTCTGCGCCTGCATCACACCAGCAACTTCTTTACCCAGATCGAGGCGGGAGGCGAGTTTTTCCGCACGGATGCCGCCGCCGTCAACGCCGGTTTGAGCTTCGGCTGGGAATTCTAGCCGTTGTTGCCTCGATCCATTTGCGTATAAGAGGGAAGGAGCATCTTCCTTTTTGCTTTTGCCGCTGGGCAGCGGCTTCTGCCCGGCATCAGGGCTTGGCCGCCTGCGCGGCGGGCGGCAGGGGATAAGGGGCCTGGGCGGCCCCTTACCCCCTACGATCCCCAACCCCGCCTTGGGGCAGCCATCCCTGACGGGGGAGCGTCTCCCTTCATCCGTCCCCTGCTCCCCTCCCTGACGCGCGTCGTATGGCCTTCGCCCTCCCGCTGTCCCGCGTTCACGCGGGACGAGCGTCCGGGCGGCGTCGGAGCTTCCGCCCCTGCGGGGCGGCGATCTCCTC
>DGYFI06202__coassemble_585_pt1 | contig 23501 bp, 18 predicted proteins | sample DGYFI06202__metabat2_high_PE_036 | metagenome-assembled genome bin DGYFI06202
ACCCCCTCCACCCCGCAAAAACTTTTATTCTGGAGCGGGCGCAGGTCCCCGTCGTTGATCCGCCGGACGGCGTATTCCGTCAGGCCCCGCCCTAAAAAAACAGAACAGGATGCGGCATGCTCCATTTTAGAGCATCACGGTCTGCCGTTTCACGGAAAAACGCGTTTTTCCCGTTTATTTTTGGGCGGGCGGCATCTGTGCCGCCATCTCGCGTTTTTTCTTTGCGCCGCCGGGCAGGGAATCCGTACGGCGGTGTTGTTCCTTTGCGCCACCGGGGGACTGGCGAGCAGGGGCCGGATGGGGCGGCAGGACTGCCTGCCGGAGACCTTGCCAAGATTTTTTGAAGGGTAGGGGGTGTGGGGGAAGGGGATTTTTTGCAAAAAGTCCCCCTTCCCCCACAGAAAGAAAAAATTATGGAATGGAATGAACAGGCGCTGGTGCTGCGCATGGGGCCGTTTCGGGAGGCGGACATCTGGCTGCGGTTGTTGTGCCGCACGCGGGGCATGCTGACGGTGTTTGCCTTTGGGGGGAGCCGGAGCCGGAGGAGGTTTTGCGGCTGCCTTGATATCTGGAACACGTTGCGCTGCCGGATACGGAGCTCGCGTGACGGGCGTTTCCTCAATCTGGAGGAGGCGACGCTGGCGGCGGGGCCGCAGCGTTTGCGTACGGACTGGCGGCGCATGGGGCTGGCGGCCAACTGCCTGCGTTTTACGGAAGCGCTGGGGGTGAGCGACGAAGCGGCGCCGGACGTGTTTGCTTTGCTGGAGGATCTGCGGGCCACGCTGGACGGCAGCGAGCGTTTGCCGGGCTTGCTGCCCTTGTTTTTTCGTTTGCGCCTGGCCGGAGCGCTGGGGTTCGCGCCGGGGCTGGAGAAGTGTGGGCGCTGCGGCGGTACGCTGGAGAACGGCGGCTTGTTTGCGGTGGACGAGGGGCTGGTGCTTTGCCCGCGGTGCCGGGTGCAGCGGCAGGAAATTGGCCGTTACGGGGTGGTAATGCCGTGCGGGGGGCTTGACCTTTTGCGCACCGTGCAGCAAGAATTTCCTTCCCGGTGGCCGGTGGACGAGCCGCCGGGGGAGATCCGCCGGGCCTGCGCCCGTGCCATTGACGGATTCGTGCAGTATCATCTGGGGCTGGCCTGGGAGGGCAGCTACTTCCGGCGAGTTTAGAGCATCTTGCCTTTGAAAAGGCAATATGCGAGGCGGCGGCACAGCGTCGCCCGGGCTGAGCGTGAGCGGAAAAACCGCGTTTTTTCGCGAAACGTTAGGCCGTATGGTTTGAACGCGAAGCGTCCAAACGGAAAATGCTCCAGGCGGGGCGCATGGGCGCGCCGTCTGCGGAAAGATGGATTTTTTCGCGAGGAAGGGGATCTTCCCGGCTGCTGCGACGAGAGCAAAAAGCCGCATCTCGGGTTTCGCCAGTTTTGGACGTGGCCGGGAAGGTGCGGGAAATGACTTCTAGACAAAGGACAAGGCATGTATTTTCAGGATGTCATCCTCACCCTGCAGCATTACTGGGCCAGGCAGGGGTGCGTGGTGGAGCAGCCCTCGGGCGTGGAGTGCGGGGCCGGAACGTTCAATCCCCATACCTTTTTGCGGGTCATCGGGCCCGAACCCTGGAACGTGGCCTATGTGGAGCCTTCGCGGCGTCCCACGGACGGGCGCTACGGGGAGAACCCCAACCGCCTGCAGCGGTATTTCCAGTTCCAGGTCATCATGAAGCCCTCGCCGGAGAACATCCAGGATCTCTACCTGGGCAGCCTGGCCGAGCTGGGCATCGACCCGTCCCGGCACGACATCCGTTTTGTGGAGGACGACTGGGAATCCCCCACGCTGGGGGCCTGGGGGCTGGGCTGGGAAGTCTGGCTCAACGGCATGGAGGTGAGCCAGTTCACGTATTTCCAGCAGGTGGGCGGCATCGACCTGGCGCCGGTGAGCGTGGAGCTCACCTATGGTCTGGAGCGCCTGACCATGTATCTGCAGGGCGTGGAATCCGTGTATGACCTCAAATGGAATGAGAACGTCACCTACGGCGACATCTACCACCAGAACGAGGTGGAGCAGTCCCGCCACAATTTCGAGGTCAGCAATGCGGAGATGCTGCTGCGGCATTTCAATGATTTCGAGGGGCAGTGCAAGGCCATGCTGGAATGCAATCTGCCGTGGCCGGCATACGACTACTGCCTGAAGTGCTCCCACACCTTCAATCTGCTGGATGCGCGCGGAGCCATCTCCATCACCGAGCGTACCGGCTACATCGGCAGGGTCCGCGCTCTGGCCGCAGGCGTGGCAAAACTCTATGCGGCCCAGCGCGAGGAAATGGGCTATCCCATGCTCAAGGGGGCGAAATAATCATGGCGACTTTTGTACTTGAGATCGGCAGCGAAGAACTGCCTTCCCGTTTTCTGCCTGTGGAAGAGGCGGAGCTTGCCGCCCGTTTTCGTGCCGCGCTGGACGAGGCCGCCGTGGAGCACGGCGAGATGCGGGTCATGAGCACGCCGCGGCGCGCCGTGGTCATCATCGAGAACGTGAACCCCGTGCAGCAGGAGCGGGAGGAGGAGATCTCCGGGCCGCCGGTGCGTGCCGCCTACGATGCCGCCGGCAATCCGACCAAGGCGCTGGAAGGCTTTGCGCGCACGCACGGGCTGACCGTGGCGGACGTCTACCGCATCCAGACGGAGAAGGGCGAATATGTGGCGGTGCGCAAGCATACGGGCGGCGCGGCGGCGCGCGATCTGCTGGCGCAGATCTGCCCGGCGGTCATCACGAGCCTGCCCTTTGCCAAGCGCATGCGCTGGGGCGCGCATACTCTGGCCTATGCGCGGCCGCTGCGCTGGATCGTGGCCCTGCTGGATGAAGAAGTCATCCCCTTCAGCGTGGGGCCGGTGACGAGCGGGCGCGAGACCTGCGGCCACCGCATCCACGGGCCTGGGCCGTTCAGCATCGCGCGGGCCGCGGACTATCTGTCCGTCGTGGCCGAAAAGTGCGCCATCACCGTTGACCCGGCCGCCCGCCGGGAGATCATCGTGAAGGGCGGCAACGAGCTGGCGCAGGCCGCCGGCGGCAAGGTGCTCTGGCGCGACGGCCTGCTGGAGGAAGTGCAGGGGCTGGTGGAGCATCCCGTGCCGCTGCTGGGGGATTTTGACCCCGCCTATCTGGAAGTGCCGGCCGAGGTGCTGCTGACCAGCATGGAGAGCCACCAGAAGAGTTTCGGCATCGAAGGGCCGGACGGCAAGCTCATGCCGCATTTCCTGACGGTGCTCAACCTGACGCCGCAGGACATGGCCGTGGTCAAGCACGGCTGGGAGCGCGTGCTGCGCGCCCGTCTGGAGGATGCCCGCTTCTTCTGGCATCAGGACCTGCGGGAGAAATTGGACACCTGGCTGGAAAAACTGGAACACGTCATCTTCATCGCCCGACTGGGCAGCATGGCCGACAAGACCCGCCGTCTGGAATCGCTGTGCCGCTGGCTGGCGGAGACCGCTGCCGCGGGCAGGGTGGACGCCGGCGATGCGGCCCGTGCCGGACGCCTCTCCAAGGCGGATCTGGTCAGCGGCATGGTGGGCGAATTCGATACCCTTCAGGGGATCATGGGTGGCATCTATGCGGCGCGCAAGGGCGAGAACGCCGTGGTGGCGCAAGCCCTGCGCGAGCAATACCTGCCTGCCGGGCCGGATTCGCCGCTGCCGTCCAGCCTGGCCGGGGCGCTGCTCTCGCTGGCCGACAAGGCGGACACGCTGGCCGGTTGTTTCGGCCTGGGCATGATCCCCACCGGCGCGGCCGACCCCAACGGCCTGCGGCGCTGTGCGCTGGGCATCATCCGCATCATGCTGGAATTCGACCTGCGGCTGGACGTGCGGGAGCTCTTTGCCCGTGCGCAGGAGCTGTACGGGGACCGGCAGTGGAAACTCGGCCGGGAAGAGGCGCTGGACAAGCTGCTGGAATTCTTCACCGCGCGCCTGCGCAACTACTGGCAGAGCCACGGAGAGGACACGCTGCTCGTGGATGCGGCGCTGGGGGCCGGGCTTGCCGATGTGCCGTCCTGCGCGGCGCGTCTGGCAGCGCTGCGGGACTTCAGCCGTACGGCAGGGTACGCGGCGGCGGTGCAGACCTTCAAGCGCGTTTCCAATATCCTGCGCAAACAGGCTGGTGACGGCGCGCTTGAGCTCGTGTGGGAGGCTTCCCTGCTGCGGGAAGAGCCGGAAAAGGCCCTTGCCGCCACTCTGGAGGAGCTGCTGCCGCGTCTGGACGCCCTTCAGGAAAAGGGCGAGCATGCCGCCGTGCTGGCTGCGCTGGAGGAAGTGCGGCCCGCCGTGGACGCCTTCTTTGATGGCGTTATGGTCATGGCCGAAGAGGCCGCCCTGCGGAAAAACCGTCTGGCCATGCTCAATGCGCTTGGTTCGCGCTTTGCCCGTCTGGCCGATTTTGCGGCTCTGCAGATCTAACTGAGGATGCTCCCGTCGTCCCTGCCCTGCTCCGGCGTCTGCCTGCGCAGCCGTCGGAGCAGGGCAGGGGTGTTGCGCGTCCTTACGCTTGAAATCCCGGCCTGTCCGCCGCCGTTCGCTGCCGGGAAGAAAAATAAATTTCAGGCGGACAGAAAAAATGCTTGACTTCCTGGCGGAACGGGGCTAGTTATCCTCGTTCGCAACGAGAAATCATCCTGCTGAATGGCAGGTCAACTGATTGGAGGATCGTCGTGGCTAACCATAAGTCTGCCATCAAACGTCACAAGCAGAGCCTGAAGCGTGCTGCGCGCAATCGTGCTGCCCGTACCCGCGTGAAGAACGCCATCAAGAACGTGCGCGCCGCTATCCAGAGCAAGGACAAGGAACAGGCCAATGCCGCGTTGAGCGTTGCCGCCTCTGTCCTGGCCAAGGCTGCCGGCAAGGGCGCCCTGCACTGGAAGAAGGCTGCTCGCAAGGTTTCCCGTCTGTCTCGCGCCGTCAACGGCATCGAGGCTGCCTAATTTTCCGTTCTACTTGCGGAGTCGTGTCACGCGCTCGTAGCTCAGCTGGATAGAGCAACAGGCTACGAACCTGTAGGCCAGGAGTTCGAATCTCTTCGGGCGCGCCACAAAAAAAATAAAAAACACGAAAAAAAGTGTTGACGACAACGAGGAAAGCAAGTAGAAACAAACTCACGCGCTCGTAGCTCAGCTGGATAGAGCAACAGGCTACGAACCTGTAGGCCAGGAGTTCGAATCTCTTCGGGCGCGCCACAGAAAATAAGCGGTTACGGAATTGCCCGTAACCGCTTTTTTCGTTATGCTGTATCTGTTTTTCCCGCCGCCCGGCGGTACACGCCAGACGTAGGAGTCATACATGAATGCCATGAGCAAGATTCGCGTGGTGGTCAAGACGCTGGCCGTACAGGTCTGCCTCTTCATCGGGATCCTTCTTGTCATGTGGGGGGCACAGGCCCTTTACGGAAAGATCGACCGCACCACCTTCCCAGAGGCGGTGAGCCTGCCGGAAAATGCCGCCCAGCTGTCAGAAAATGAAAAGGGCAAGCTGCTGGTGGACGCCATCACGCATCAGCTGCGCCGTGAACTGGATTCGACGTTCGGCTGGACCATGAACGACATCCTGTTCAATCGGTTTTTCCTCGATAACCGCGCTTATCGGCAATACGGCGTCTACCACGCCACCAAGGTGCTCATGGATCTCTACTCCATGGAGATCGCCAAGCTGGGCGCCAATGACCGCGAAAATGTGGATCTGTACAACGCCCGCCTCAACAACTTTGCCATCGACCCGCGCAGCTTCATGTTCCCCTCGGCCGAGGGCCAGTACAACAAGGGCCTGAAGCTCGTGGAAAAGTACAAGGCGGATCTGGATGCCGGCAAGGCCGTCTACAACTGCCGCACGGACGACCTCTATGCTTCGCTCAATGTGGTGGTGGGGCAGAATATGCTCGGCTATGCCCTTGGCCTCCTGTCGGATGCCCAGAACCTTTCCTTCGCCACGCTGGATAACCGCATCTACGAAGCGCAGGGCATGGTGCTGGTCATCCGGGATTACGTGAAGGCCCTGTATGAGCTCTACCCTGAGATCCGCGACAAGAACAACGAGGAAAACATGCGCGCCGCCATGGACTATCTCACCAAGATCTGCGTCTATGACCCGCTCTACATCACCTCGTCGTTCAATTCCGGCGAGCTGATCATCTCGTATCTCATGTTCGCCCGGAACCGTCTGGAAGACATCCGCGACAGCATCCGCATTTAAGGCGATGCCGTCCTTTTGCCGCCTGTCCCTCGCGCCGGTGCGCACGGGGCAGGCGGTATTTTGCAAGTCGTCGCGGGTCTGCGGCCGTCCACGCGCTTCGGCCGCAGGCCCGCTTCTCTCATCTTTCGTCCCGCCCGCCGTCGCTCACGGCGGCGCGGCCTTCCTGTCGGGATGCGCGCGGACCGGCAGCCGGGAAACAAGCAAGGAGACCGGGATGCGATATGTACGCGCTGCACTGATCTGTCTGGTGTGCAGTCTGGCAATGGCTTTGCCCGTGCGGGCCGAAGGAGGGCAGACATCCTTTTTCGACAGCATCAATGCCGTCCTGTCGGGATTCGACGTCGGCATCGGCGGGACCGTCATCACCTCGGAATACAAGGACACCCGGCTGGCCGGCAGCACGCTGCCGCTGCTGGGCTACGAGGGGGAATACTTTTATCTGCGCGGCGTATCCGGCGGCCTGCACCTTTACCGGACGTCCTGGTTTGAGTTCAATGCCCAGATCTCCTATCTGCCGCAGCACTTCTATGCCGACAACAGCGACGATTGGGCCATGCGCCGTCTTGACGACCGCTACTCAAGCATGCTCGCCGGGCTCAATACGCGCATCATGACGCCTTACGGCATCGTGGGGGCTACGGTCTCCACGGATGTGCTGGGCTACAGCAACGGGGTCATCGTGGACGCGAGCTACAGTTATCCTTTCCGGCTTTCCCGTGTGGCGCTGGTGCCGACGGTGGGTCTGCAATGGACGGACGTCAACTACAATGACTATTACTATGGCGTGAAGGCGAGCGAGGCCCGGCGGAGCGGCTTCCGCGAGTACGATCCCGACGGTTGCGTCTCCCCGTATGCGGGCGTGACGGCGCGCATGCAGTTCACCGACCATGTCAGCGGTTTTGCCTCGGCGCGGGCGCTTTTCCTGAATCAGGAGATCACCGACAGCCCGATGGTGGACACCAGCGAGAAGTACAGCCTCAGTCTCGGCGTCATGTACAAGTTCTGATGCTCCGCCCGCGTACGCGCGGAACAGGGAGCGGTTTGCCAAACAGGGGCTGGTGGTCGGACAGGCCGCACAGCCCCTGTTTGCTTGGAGCACGTTGCCGGTGGAGAAGGCGAAACGCGAGGAGGCGGCACAGCGCCGCCCGGCCAGAAGCGAGTGGAAAAAACGCCTTTTCTCGCTTGCCAATGATCTATGGACGGCCACCGGCCGCTGACGGCACAAGGTCGATGACCACGATCTCCGGGGGCGCGCCTAGGCGGATGGGCAGCTTGGAAAAGCCCACGCCCGTGGTGACGTAGAGCAGGCTTTCTCCCGCAGGGGACGTATGCCGTGAAAGTTCCGTGGGCGTGCCGTAGGCTCGCTTCAGCAGCGGTTCGACAAGGCCGATCCGGCCGCCATGCGTATGTCCCGACAGTTGCAGGTCAAAACGGCCCACACTGTCCGGCAGCAGGCGCGGGCGATGGGTCAGCAGCACAAGCGGGACGTCGGATGGCCGCCCAACGGTCAGCGCGGCCACGTCGGCATCCTTGTTCCCCTTCTGGGCGCGCACGTCGGGATCGTCTATGCCAAGCAGGGTGAGCGGCCCCAGGGGGAGCATCTCGTCAGCCAGCACGCGGATGCCGCAGCTGCGGACAAAGTCCAGCGCATGCGCATGGCCGCCGAAGGCATCGTGATTCCCCAGCACGGCGAAGACCCCCCAGCCGGGCCCGGAGCCGCCGCAGGGCTTCCCGGTCGGCCGAGGTCCCTTGCAGGGCGTCATCCAGGAGGTCGCCCCCCAGCAGGATGATGTCCGGGGTCTGGCCGTTGATGGCGTCCACGCTTCGCCGCAGGAAGGGCAGGCCCGTTTGCGGGCCGATGTGCAGATCCGCGGCAAAGACGATGCGCAGCCTTTCCGCACCAGAAGCAGCGGCAAGCGGCAGCTTCAGGTGACGTACCCGCAGGCTGTGCGCTTCCGAAATGCCATAGGCATAGAGTGCGGCGCAGGCGACCAGCAGCGCCGCCAGCTTACGCCGCGCCGCCGGGGAGAGGGGAGCTCTCCTCTGGGGGAAGCGCCGGCGTCCCAGTTGCCGGCTCAGCAAGAACAGATCCTTGCCGAGGACAGCCGGCAGGCAGGCAAAGGCCAGCGGTTGCCAGACGGCCCCGGCCCGCGCGAACAGTTTTTGCGCCATGCTGCCGTCAGGCAGCAGGCCGTGGATGTAGGGGAACAGGCCCATGACCACGAAAAAAGGAAACGCCGCCAGAACGAGGCGGCGTTTTTTCGTATGGCGCAGCAAAGCATGATACAGGTAGCCATGCGACAGCATGTAATAGAGCAGGGTACGGGGCAGAAATTCCATGCGAACTCCCTTGCTGGTGGATGGCGCTGCCCGGCAGGCGGTCATGTTCGCCAGGCTTTCGGCGCGCTGCCGATACGGCAGGCAAGGTGCGGGCTGTTACGCAGATGGTATGGCCTTATGGGGATAATTCAAGATGGAGAACGCTTTTTCGTGCATCTCCCTGAAAATCATCCCGTGCGGGAGTCATAGCGTCCGCCCTGAAGATCGTGCCGATCGCGGGGCCGGCCCCACGCCCCCATCCCTTCCCCTCAAACAGGCGACGAATAGGGTCAACAGGCCCTAGGCGCTCTCCGAACCGTCCAGCCAATGCAGGAAGGCCAGCAGGATGGCGGAGGGCTGGCGGGTACGCGGCCAGACGGCATAGTACGCGTGTTCCGTCGTGACCGGCAGCAGGTCGGGAAAGGGCATGATCAGGCGTTTTTCGCGCAGCAGGCCCTCCATGAGGCGGGTCCGCCCAAGCGCGACCCCAAGGCCGTAAGAAGCGGCCAGCGCCGCACCGTAGGCCGTATCCAGCGTCATGGTATGCGCTCTGCCCAGATTGAGCGAATTCTTTTCGGCCCACTCCTGCCATTCGGCCGTGACGGTGCTGTAGTGCCAGGGCGCGCAGTCGTGCAGCAGGGTGCAGCTTTCCAGATTTTCCGGGTGGCCGTAGAGGCCGTGCTCTTCGGCATAGGCGGGCGTGCAGACGGGCACGGCGCGCTCGTCCATGATCTTGCGGGATTCCAGCCCGGTAAAGGAGCCGCTGCCGTAATACAGCGCCACATCGACGCCGGACTGATGCGAGAAGTCCGTGGGCGTGTTGCCGGTGTGCATGGTGATCTGCAGGCTCGGATGGGCGGCCTGGAACTCCGGCAGTCGCGGCAGCAGCCAGCCCAGCGCTATGCTGGGATGGGCGTAGATGGTCAGGCTCGCCAGTCCGTCATTGTCGAGCAGCCGGTTGACCTCGGCGTGCATCTTGGCCAGCGCCGCCTCGTACACCTCGCGCAGGCGCTCGCCGTCCACCGTCAGGGTCACCGAGCGGGTCAGCCGGTTGAAGAGGGGAAAGCCCAGCACTTCCTCCAGCCGGGCGATGCGGTGGCTCACCGCGCCGGGCGTCAGGCAGAGATTCTTGGCCGCCGCCTTGAAGCTGAGGTAACGCGCGGCAATGACAAAGGTTTTGATGTTGATGATGTGATTGTCGTCGCTGAGGACAGCCGCAATGCTGCGGGCATGCTTCCGGGCGACAGGATCGTCGGCGTAGTTCATGCGTGACCTTGTGTTGCGTGGAACAGCGTATGGGGAGGATTTCCCTCTCCATCATCACGTACACGGGGCGGAGCGTCAAGAGGGCCTGCTGCTGCGCGCCGCCGCACCCAGGCCCCCGCGGACGGGCGGCGACATTCGGGCGCAGCGGAAAATCTGTGCCCGGACCGGCACCTGACCGCTTTGCAGACTGGAAAAAATCGTGTAGGGTGGCCAAAGGCGACAAACGTATGTTGCCAAGTTAATTTTATTCACCCACAATTACGGGAGATTCACCTATGAAGTTGGGCAAACGTCTCGCTGGACTGGCCATGCTGGCCCTGACGCTCGGCTTTGCCGGTCAGGCTGTGGCCGCGGAACCGATCAAAATCGGCGTGTATCTGCCGCTGACCGGTCAGAACGCCTTTGGCGGACAGCTGGAACTGGAAGGTATCCAGCTCGCGCACAAACAGATGCCCACCGTGCTTGACCGTCCCATCGAGCTGGTGGTGGTGGACAACAAGTCCGACAAGGTCGAAGCCGCCAACGCGGTGAAGCGCCTGACCGAGCGGGACAAGGTGGTCGCCCTCATCGGCACCTACGGCTCCTCTCTGGCCATGGCCGGCGCGGAGATCACCGAAAAGGCCAAGATCCCCGGCGTGGGCACCTCCTGCACCAATCCTCTGGTGACCATGGGCAAGAAGTACTACTTCCGCGCCTGCTTCATCGACCCCTATCAGGGCGCTGCCGCCGCCACCTATGCCTTTGAGAACCTCGGCTTCAAGAAGGCCGCCGTGCTCATGGACATGACCAACGACTACGCCGTGGGTCTGGCCAACTTCTTCTCCCGTTCCTTCAAGAAGCTGGGCGGCGAAGTGGTGGCCAACCTCAAGTACAGCTCCGGCGACCAGGACTTCACGGCCCAGATCACCGAACTCATCGCCAAGAAGCCCGACATCGTCTTCATGCCCGCCTACTTCGCTGAAGGCGCCATCATCATGAAGCAGGCCCGCGAACTGGGCGCGACCTTCCGCCTCATGGGCGCGGACGCCATGGACAACCCCGACACCGTGAAGCTGGCGGGCAAGGCTGCCGAGGGCTTCCTGCACACCACCTTCCCCTATGACCCGACCATGCCCACCATGAGCGGGGAAGCCAAGAAGTTCACCGACGCCTGGAAGGCCGCCTATCCTGAAAAGGACACCAACGTGAACGGCGCTCTGGGCTACAACAGCTATTTCATGATCTACGACGCCATCAAGCGCGCCGGTTCCGCCGATCCCGAAGCCATCACCAAGGCGCTGGCCGCCACCAAGGACCTGGTGACCCCGCTGGGCACGGTGTCCGTCAACGCCACGCATGACGCCGAGATGCCCGTGGGCATCATCGAGTACAAGGGCGGCAAGCGCGTCTATGTGGGCGAAGTGACGCCCAAGCAGTAAACTCTCTCCGCTTTCATCACGGCCCGCCGGGGCGCTTGTTCCGGCGGGCCATGATCGGGCGGCGGCAGAATGCGGAAACGGCTGCACGCCGTCGCGAGCGGGCCGTCGGCCCGGCAGACAGCGTGCTTTGACAAATCTATCGTTCTAGGTGGCCTCATGACCCTTGAAATGTTTTTTCAGCACTGTTTCAATGCCCTGACGCTGGGGTCGCTCTATGCGCTCATAGCCATCGGCTACACCATGGTCTACGGCATTTTGCGGCTGATCAACTTTGCCCACGGCGATATTCTCATGGTCGGGGCCTATTTCGTCTTTTTCGGCACCTTTGCCTTTGGCTGGCCCTGGGGCCTGGCGGCCATCCTGGCCATCGTGGGGGCCAGCGTCATCGGCGTGGCCATCGAGCGCGTGGCCTACCGGCCTCTGCGCGAAGCGCCGCGCATCTCGGCGCTCATCAGCGCCATCGCCGTCTCCTTCTTTATTGAAAGTCTTGCCGTGGTGGTCTTTTCCGGGCAGCCGCGCCCCGTGATCCAGCCGGAGTGGCTGATCACGGAATGGCAGCTCGGACAGGTCCGCATCCTCAAGCTCACGGCCTTTGTCCCCGTGATGACGGCCATCCTTGTGGCGGTGCTGCTCTATGTGGTCTACAAGACCAAGCCAGGCCTGGCCATGCGCGCCATTTCCCGCGATATCGAGACCACGCGCCTCATGGGGGTGCGCGTGGACAACATCATCGCCTTCACCTTCTGCATCGGTTCGGCGCTGGCCGCGGCCTCGGGCATCATGTGGGCCCTGCGCTATCCGCAGGTGCATCCGTACATGGGCATCATGCCCGGCCTCAAGGCCTTCATCGCGGCGGTCTTCGGCGGCATCGGCTCCATCCAGGGGGCGGTCATCGGCGGCCTCGCACTGGGGTTCGTGGAGATCATGGCCGTTGCTTTCCTGCCCGAGCTTTCCGGCTACCGTGACGCCTTCGCCTTCGTCCTGCTGGTGTTGGTGCTGGTGGTCAAGCCCACCGGCCTGCTGGGCGAACGCCTGAAGGAGAAGATCTGATGCGCCTGAACTTCACCACTCTCGCCAACATCCTGCTCATCCTGCTGGTCGGAGGTGCCCTCTGGCTGGTGGAACGCCACGGACTTATCGGCGACTATCAGATTTACATCGTCAAGCTCATCTTCATCAACGCCATCCTGGCCCTGTCCCTCAACCTCATCTACGGCTTTACGGGGCTGTTCTCCCTGGGACACGCGGGCTTCATGGCCATCGGGGCCTATGTGGGCGCGCTCTGCACCCTGCTGCCCGAACAGAAGGAGATGATGTGGATACTCGATCCCATCATCTGGCCTTTCTCCGTCCTGCATACGCCCTTCTGGGTGGCGGTGCTGGCCGGGGGCGTGGTGGCCATGCTCTTTGCCTTCGTCATCGCCGTGCCCGTGCTGCGCCTGGGGGATGACTACCTCGGCATCGCAACGCTGGGCTTTGCGGAGATCATCCGCGTGCTCATCGTCAACATGTCGTCCATCACCAACGGCTCGCTGGGCATCAAGGGCATACCCGCCGAGGCGACCCTGATGACCTGCTACGTCTGGATGATCATCACGCTCATCGTGCTGGCGCGCCTGCTCTTCGGCAACTTCGGCAACGTGCTGCGCTGCATACGAGACAACGAGATCGCCGCCAACGTCATGGGCATCAACGTCTTCAACTACAAGGTGCTGTCCTTCTGTCTGGGCGCCTTCTTTGCCGGCGTGGGCGGGGCGCTGCTGGGCAGCCACCTCTCCACCATCGACCCGAAGATGTTCAACTTCCTCCTGACCTTCAACGTGCTCATGTTCGTGGTGGCGGGAGGCCTCGGCTCCCTGACGGGCAGCCTGCTGGGCGCGGGCATCATCACCGTGCTGCTGGAATGGCTGCGCGCCATCGAGGAGCCCATGGACTTCGGCCTCTTCGAGATACCGGGCATCCCCGGTATGCGTATGGTCGTCTTTTCGCTGATCCTGTTGCTCATCATCCTGTTCCGGCGCGAGGGCATCATGGGCACGCGGGAACTCACCTGGAAGAGCCTGCGCCGTCTGGGGAGGAAAAAGGCATGAGCGGCAAGGATATCCTTTTGCAGGCCGATGGCGTCACCATGCGCTTCGGCGGAGTGACGGCCGTGTCGGAAATGTCGCTGGCCATCCCGCGCGGCAGCATCGTGGGCGTCATCGGGCCCAACGGCGCGGGCAAGACGACCCTGTTCAACGTCCTGAGCGGCTTCTATACGCCGCAGGAGGGGCGGGTCATCTTTGAAAAAAGAAACATCAAGGGCTTTGCGCCGTACCGCGTCTGTCGCCTGGGCATTGCCCGCACCTTCCAGAACATCCGGCTTTCCGCTCAGATGTCGGCGCTGGAAAACGTGATGGTGGGCTGCCATGTGCGCCGCCGCTGGCCGTGGTGGATGGCCCCGCTGGGCCTGCCCATGTACTACCGCGAGGAAGAGGCCATCCGGGAAAAGGCCCTGCGCCTGGTGGAACGGCTGGATCTGCTCGCCTACAAGGACGAAAAGGCGTGCAGCCTGCCCTATGGCGCGCAGCGCCGTCTGGAGATCGCCCGCGCCCTGGCTACGGAACCGAAGATGCTGCTGCTCGACGAGCCCGCGGCAGGCATGAACCCGCAGGAAAGTCTGGAACTCATGCACTTCATCGGTCATATCCGTGACGAGTTCGATCTGACCATCCTGCTCATCGAACATGACATGAAGGTCGTCATGGGCGTGTGCAGCTACATCTGGGTCATGGAATACGGCTCGCTCATCGCCGAAGGCGATCCCGACGCCATTCGCAGCAATCCCGAAGTGATACGCGCCTATCTGGGTGACGAGGTGACCCATGCTTGAAATTCGTGACCTGCATGTACGCTACGGCGGGATCCAGGCCGTACAGGGTGTGAATCTGTCCATCCGGCGCGGCAGCATCGTGACGCTGGTGGGCGCCAACGGCGCCGGCAAGAGCAGCATCATCCGCTCCATCGCCGGACTGAACAAGACCATCAGCGGCGAGATGCTCTTCACCCGCCGGGAAGGCGATACGCCCGTTTCCCTCATGGGCCTCAAGCCGGAGGACATGGTGCGCCGGGGCATCTCCCTCTCTCCGGAAGGACGGCGCATCCTGCCGCACCTGAGCGTTGAGGAGAACCTGCTGCTCGGCGCGTATACCCGCAGCGACCGCGACGGCATCAAGGCGGACATGGAGCGCGTGTACGAGCTTTTCCCCCGTTTGCGCGAGCGCCTCTGGCAAAAAGGCGGCACGCTTTCCGGCGGCGAACAGCAGATGCTGGCCGTGGGCCGGGCGCTCATGAGCCGGCCGGACATGCTCATGCTGGACGAACCCTCGCTGGGCCTCGCGCCGCTGCTGGTGCGGGAGATCTTCAACATCGTCCGCCGCATCAATGAACAGGGCATGACCGTCCTGCTGGTGGAACAGAACGCCTATGCGGCCCTCAACGTGGCCCATTACGCCTACATACTGGAAGTGGGCCGCGTGGTGCTGGAAGGGACCGGACAGGAACTGCTGGAAAATCCCAAGGTCAAGGAAGCCTACCTCGGCGGCTAGCTCTGTTGCCGCTGTCTACTCATTGTTTATTTGGGGGGAAGGGGAACCCCCTGCGTTGCTGTCGATGCCCGTAAGGCTCCTGCGTCGCCTAACGGGCACGGCCTTAAGGGCCGCCCGTTGGGTCGCTCGCTAGCGCGCAAGGGTGTTCCCCTTCGCCCCCCATCCCTTCCCCCAACGCGCTTTATTACGCGAATGTCACGCCGTCGTGACGCACAGGCGTTCCTTAGTTCCCGATAGTCGTATCATGAAGAAAAAAGCGGCGTGATCCAACTGACAAGCTCCACGTTGTGAAGAGACCTCGCCCCTGTGGGGCGTTTCCGGCATATCGCCGGAGTCTACGTCCGAAGAGCATCTCCCTGTCGTGGCGCACAGGCTTTCCCCGGCTCCCGTCCAGTTATGTCATGAGGAAAAAAGGACGTGTCCCGGCTGACACGTTCCACGCCGTGAAGAGACATCGCCCCTGAGAGGCGTTTTCGCCATATCGCCGGGGGACCTGCGTCCGGGGGACGGTCTGTCGGGGCGCGTCGTCCGCCATCCTCCAGAACGAGATTTTTTGCGGGAGGAAAGGGGGCGCGGGGGAAAGGAGGGGGCTTTTTGCAAAAAGCCTCCTCCTTTCCCCCGCAAAAAAACAGTCCTTTCAGATACTAGGACTTGGCGTCCAGCGGTATATCCGGCTGTGCGGCTGCCTGGGGCTGCCTGCCGCGGGTATCGCCGGACTTTTCGATGAGTTCGTCCACCAGATCGCGCAGGATCTGCACCTGCTCCATGACGTCGAGGAGGCTGTTGGCGGCATCCAGCATGGCCTGTGCGTTGCCTTCGGCGATATCGCTGACGTGCTGGATGTTCCGCGTGATGGCGGTGCTGGAGGTGGACTGTTGTTCGCTGGCGTCGGCAATGGCCTTCACCTGATCCACGGCCCGCCCGATGGTGTTCACGATGTCCACGAGGGCGGCGTCCGAGGCTTCGGCAAGCTCGGTGGATTCTTCGACCAGCTTCATGGAGACTTCCATTTGTTCGACGCTGGTACGGGTGCTCTGCTGGATGCTGGTCACCGCGGTATGTACGGTCCCGGCGGAGGACATGGTCTTTTCGGCCAGCTTGCGCACCTCGTCGGCCACCACGGCAAAGCCGCGCCCGGCTTCACCGGCGCGGGCGGCCTCGATGGCGGCATTGAGGGCGAGCAGGTTGGTCTGGTCGGCGATATCGCTGATGACGCCCATGATCTCGCCGATGCTGCTGGCGTGCTGGGCGAGGGCTTCCATATCGCCCTTGAGCGCGGCGGCATGGTCACGCACATTGTTGATGCTGGCCGCGCAGCGATTGACGGTCTCGCGGCCCTGTTCAGCCTTTTTACGGGTCTCCTGCGCGGCCTCGGCCCCGGCATCGGCGTTATGGGCCACATCGGTCACGGACGTGTTCATCTGCTCCATGGCCGCGGCCGTCTCGGTGATGCGGGCGGCCTGGGTGGAGGAGCCTTCACGCGCCTGGGTGATCTGCTGGGAGAAGTGTTCGATGGCGGCGGTGAGGGTCTGCACGATGGTGGATATCTGGGTGGCGGCGTTGAGCATGCCTTCCTTGCGGGCACGCTCGGCGTAGGCCTGGGCGGCTTCAGCCTTTTGCATGGCCTCCTGAGCCACGGCGGACTCTTCCCAGGCCTTGTAGGCCTCGTCCTGGGCCTTGCGCATATGCTCGAAGAGGTTGATGGACATCTTGATGATGTTGGCGAAGACGCCGTAGGATTCGCCGTCGTCGGCGATATCCAGCCGTCCCTGGGCGATGAGGTCGGTCACGGCCATGAGTTCGTCCGGGTCCTTGCCCAGCTTGCGCAGGGTGTCCCGGATGATCCAGGCGGTGAATATGACGGTGACGATCACGGTGATGGCGAGCGTCAGCAGGATGTAATCCTGGGTCGTTTCCGTTCGGTGCAGGGAGGCCTGGGCGCGCTCTTCCGCAATGCGGCTGCTGCGGGCGAAGAGCTCCACCAGAAGGTCGCGGGCCGCCCGGTAGGTGCTGCCGTTCTGCGAGAAGACCACTTGCTGCATCTCTTCCGGCGAGAGCTGTTGCCGGCGTTCCAGCAGAGCGGCGGCTTGCCCGTAGCCGTCCATATAGTGGTCGAGCGTGGCCTTGCACACGCCCCAGTAGCGGGGATAGGCGGATTCTTCCGCGGCGGCGTCAAAGGCGGTCTTGCGGCGCAGCTCTTCGGAAAGCGTGCGGGCCTGCTGGACGATGGCCTGACCATCGCCGGATCTCACGGCCTCGGGCTGCACGGGGAAGGCGCTGACGGCCTTGCGCAGACCGTCGAGCAGTTCGCTGCCCTGCCGGGCTGCCTCCTGCCGTGCCGTTTCCGTCGGGGCAAAGGCCATCTGCAGCTCCACGGCGCGCAGATCGCCCAGTAGGGCCGCCAGATGCCCGGATGCGGCAGCGGTCGGCATGACGGTGCGGGAAACATCGGCAACCGACTGCCGGATAGCGTCGGCTCCCAGATACGAGAGCAGGGCAAGCACGACGGCGCCGCAGGCGCTCAGGGCGACGCTCAGACTCAGTTTGACGGCCAGTTTCATTCTCTTACCTCCGAAGGGGAGCGGCGCGGCCATTCCAGCCGCCTGCCTCCAAATACTTCTTATCGGCCTGAGATGAAAGAGTCTTAGAGCGTCGGCAGCAAGCGGCGGCAGGGCGGGCGTCGCGGGCATCTTGCCGCTTGCCAGCCCTGCGGGCCGCAGGTAAGATGAACTGTTCCAACATTGACGGCACGACAGTGCCGGGGAGATCCTATGACGAAAACACTTTTGGCAGGCTGGCTCACCGTCTGCATGGCGCTGGGCTTCGCCCTCACGCCGGAACGGGCAGCCGCCGCATCCGAGACGTCCGGCAACGCCGGCGCCGCCGTCCACCATCTGAAGCAGGGTGAGGAGATGCTGACTCGCCTGAAAAACGGCCTGACGGTCTATATCATCAAGGATGCACGTTTCCCGCTGGTCTGCACCCGCCTTTACGTGGGGACGGGTTCGGCCAACGAGCGGCCTGATCAGGCCGGCATCAGCCATGTGCTCGAGCACATGGTCTTCAAGGGGACGAAAGACCGTCCCAAGGGCCAGATCGCGCAGGACGTGGAGGAGCTGGGCGGTTACCTCAACGCCGCCACGTCCTTCGACATGACTTATTATCTGACGGACATGCCCGCCAAGCACTGGCGGACGGGCATGGACGTGGTACGGGACATGGCCTTCAACGCCACCCTGGACGCCGAGGAGCTGGAAAGCGAAAAGAACGTGATCGTTTCCGAGCTGCAGGGCGATGATGACGAACCGCGCCGGCGTCTGTTCGAATCCCTGCAGGTGGCGGGCCTGAAAAACAGCGTCTACGGGCGTCCCATCATCGGCTTTGAGGAGACCATCCGGGCCGTCACGGTGCAGGATCTGCGCGACTACATCGCCACCTGGTACCAGCCGCAGAACATGCTGCTGCTGGTGGCGGGCGACATCGAGCCGCAGCAGGTGCTTGCCCACGCCGAAAAGCTGTTCGGCGGGCTGAAGAACACCGCCGATCTGACGGCCCCGGCTCCGGTGGATCTCATCCATGCGCCCGGCGGCCCTCGCGTGGAGGTCGTGCGCGGCCCGTGGAGCAAGGTCTACCTCGGGCTTTCCCTGCCCGTGCCCGGTCTGCCGGATATCCGCTCCGTGGATCTGGACGTGCTGACCTATGTGCTCGGCGGGGACGGCACCTCGACCTTTTACCGCAAGTATCAGTATGAAAAGCGCCTCGTGGACAGCATCGCCATGGGCAACATGGGGCTCAAGCGGGCGGGGCTCGTCTATCTGACGGCCACGCTGGACATGAACAATCTGGAAAGCTTCTGGGATGGCCTGACGCGTGATCTTGCCGGTCTGAGCGGCAAGGACTTCCCGAAAGACGCCATCGAGCGCGCCCGTTTCAATCTGGCCGACTCCGTGGACCGCGTCGGGGAGACCCTCAACGGGCTGGCCTCGTGGCGGGGAACGGTGCAGTTCGAGCTGGGCGGCCGCGAAGGCGAGCGCAACCTGCGCAGCGCCCTGTCCACGGTGGACGGCCTGCGTCTGGAAGAAGCCCTGCGGCAGTGGATACGTCCGGAACGGGCGCGGGTACGCGTCCTTGTGCCGCAGGATGTCCAGATCCCGGATCTGGAAGCCATCCTTGACCGCAACTGGAAGGCCGCGGCGGCGGAGAGCGCCGCTCCGACGGCGGAAGCCGGTGCGGCGGCATCCCAGACCATCGACCTGGGGCAGGGGCGCACGCTCATCCTGCAACGGGACGCCACCGTGCCCTATGTGGCGCTCAGCTTCCGGCAGGGCGGCGGCAATGCTCTGCTCGTGCCGCAGCATCAGGGCCTTGCCGAGTTGACGGCCCGCACGCTGACCGACGGCTACGGCGACAAGGACGCGCAGGCCGTGGAACGCTGGTTCTCGGAACGGGCGGCGCAGCTCTCCGCCTCTGCCGGTTTGCAGACCTTTGCCGTGGACATGAGCGGTCCGGCCCGCTTCACGCACGAGTATTTCCAGCAGCTCGACAGCCTGCTGCGCTCGCCGCGCTTTGAAAAAAAGGATATGGAGCGCCAGGTGCAGAACATGAAGGCCGCTCTTGCCCGGCGGCAGGACAATCCGCAGGCGCTGCTCTTCGCGCGGGTGCGGCCTTTCCTGTTCCCGCAGCACTGCTACGGCTTCGACAGCCTCGGCATGCCGGCCAACCTGGACAGCTTCACGCGGGAGAATCTGGTGAACTACTGGAAGCGCCAGTCCTCCCTGCCGTGGGTGCTCACCCTTACCGGGGATTTCGACCCGGCCGCCGTCAAGGCCTGGGCCGCACAGCTGCCCGTGCCTGCCGCCGCGTCCTCCGGCGGGGTGAGCAGTCCCCGCTGGACAGAGGAGAAGACGCTGGGCATCCATGCGCCGGGCCGCAATCAGGCCTATCTGCTGCAGGTCTTCCCCACGGTGCCGCAGGATCACCCCGACGCGCCCGCGCTCATGCTGCTGGACGCCATCCTTTCGGGACAGAGCGGCCTGCTGTTCAGCAAGATGCGTGACGAGCAGGGCCTCGGCTATACCGTGACGTCCTTCTATCAGAGCCTGCCGGAAGCCGGTCTCATGGCCTTCTATATCGGGACGACGCCCGACAAGGTGGAGCAGGCGCGCAAGGGTTTTGCCGGGATTATCGAGGACGTGCGGCAGAAGCCCCTGCCCGCGGCCCTGCTGGAAAAGGGCTTCAACCGTCTGGAAGGGGAGTACTACCGCGGCCGCCAGAGCCTCGGGGCGCGCTCCACGGAAAGCGCCACCCTGGCCATCCTCGGCCTGCCGGAGACCTTCCGGCGGGACGTGCTGGAAAAGGCCTCCCGCCTCACGCCTGCCGACGTGCAGGAGGCGGCCCGCAAGTACCTTGCCCCTGAGGCCTGCCGCGAACTGCTGCTGACGCCGGAAGGGGCCGCGGCGGCTCCGGCCACGCCGGCGTCCGGCAGCTCGCCGGACGCTTCTCGCTAGAGCGTTTTATCTTTGAAAAAGATAACACGCGAGGCGGCGGCACAGCGCCGCCCGGCCGAAAGTGAGCGGAAAAGCCGCGCTTTTCCCGCGAAACGACAGGCCGTATGGTTTGGAACGCCAGGCGTTCCAAACTGAAAATGCTCTCGCGGCACCATCCGTAACGCATACGCTCACGCCCCGGCTTCCCCGCCGGGGCGTTTTTCTTTTTTCGACACGCCGGTCAGGACTCAGGGCACGGTCCGCAAGCGGGTAACAGCTTGACTTTACAGCGTCTGCGGCATGGGCTACACCTCGACAAGGAGCGTGTCATGACGACAGATCAAACCCAGCTTTCCGCACATGACGACAACCTTTGCCTGTGGTGTCCGCCCATCACGACGGCCCTGCTGTGCGCCATACAGCAGCGGGCATTCCTCTGTCTGAGCTATCCTGACCGGCCCCGCGAGCTGGGCCCGGTGGAGTGCCGCCTTCTCGAGATGGACAGGGACCGCGCCACGCTGCTGTGCCGGGCGGCTGCGCTGCCCCAGTCCTTTGCGCAGCAGGAATGCAGCCTGTACTTCAAGGTGCGGGAGCCGGAAGCCGGTCAGGTGGTCGAAGGGGTGGACATGCGCATGCCGCTTTCGGCAAGCGACCTGCTGCTGACGACGCAGGAACGGCTCACGGGACGCCGCTACGGCTTTTACAGCAGGACGGCGGTCATGGAGGTTGGCCCTGCGCCGGCGGGAGCCGCGGCCATCTGGCCGGACGCCGGTGAAGAGCTCCTCGCCCTGCGGATCAAGACGCCTTTTCGCTGCGTGCAGCGCGAATTGAGACGGCATGCGCGGTACTGCGTCTCGCCGGAGCAGCTCTATGCGGCCTGCTTCTGGTTCGCGCCCATGCTGCCGGTGGAGGGGGCGGTCATGCTGGACTCCATTGCCCGGTACACGCCGGAGATGAAGGCGCGCACCGAGATCGTGGACATCTCCGCCGGCGGCGCCTTCGTGCGGCTGCACGATGACCCGCTGCTGAAAGACATGCAGATAGACCCCTCCACGCTCATGCTCCTTTATCTCGCGCTTGAGGACGAGCAGGAGGAGAGCGCCAACTTTTTTGCCGCGGCTCGTTGCGTGACGCTGAACCGCAGCAGGCGCGAAATGAGCGCCAATATCCATATGCGCTTTATCCGCCATGCCGTCCTGCCCCTGCGGGAAGGCCCCATCCACTGGCTGGATGTGGATGACGACAAGGGCATCCCCTTGGTGGACCGCTGGATCGCCCGGCAACGGACGGAGGACCTTTCGCGCGGCGTCTTTCGCCTTTGAGCTTCCCCGGAACCCGGCCTTGCCGGAGGTCATCCGATACGCAGACTGCGCGGGCTGTCCCTGCCGTGAGCGGGGCAGCCCGCTGTTTTCCGGCGTGCGGGCCCCGCTGCGGAGAGCTCCGCTTGACATGGCGCGCATCGTCGGCTTGGATAGGGCTTTCTTTCACCTCAGCGACGGAGTTTCCTCATGTCCAGACATGCCCTGAAATACGGCGATAGCGAATGCTTCCTTGATGTGCCCGATGGCTGCCTTGCCGCCGAAGTGCTGCCCAATGCCGTGGACCTGCCGTCTCTGCCGCCGGCGGAGGTGGTGCGCCGCGCCCTGCGCGAGCCCGTGGATTCTCCGACTCTGGAGGCCATCGTGAAGCCCGGGGACAAGGTCTGCATCGTCATCCCCGATATTTCCCGCCTCTGGCAGTCGCCGCAGGTCTATGTGCCGGAAGTGGTGGCCGCGCTCAGCGCCTGCGGCATCCCCGACGCGGACATGACCCTGCTGGTGGCCACGGGCGCGCATCGCCGCCATACGCCGGAAGAGCATGCCCGCCTCGTCTCCGCCGATGTGGCCGGCCGCATCCGCATCGTGGACCATCAGTGCCGCGAGGATGCCGACCTCGTCCAGGTGGGCACGACCTCGCGCGGTACGCCCATCGTGGTCAACAAGACCGCGCTGGAAGCGGACAAGATCATCCTCTGCGGCGGCGTGGTCTTCCATTTCCTCGCCGGTTTCGGCGGCGGGCCCAAGATGCTGGTGCCCGGCATCTGCGGCTACGAGACCATCCAGCGTCACCATCATCTTGCCTTCAATGCCGCGGCGGACAGCGGCACCAATCCGCTCGTGCGTGCGGGCATCCTTGAGGACAACATCTTCCAGGCCGACCTTGCCGAAGGCGCGGCCCTGCTCAAGCCCTGCTTCAGCCTCAACGTCATCACCAACGCCAAAGCCGAGATCATCGCCGCCTTTGCCGGGCAGTGGCTGGCGGCCCACCGTGCGGCCTGCGCGCTGGTCGACCGCATGGACCGCGTGGACATCGCCCGCCGCACGCCCCTGGTGGTGGCCAGTGCGGGCGGCGCGCCTCGCGACATGAACGTCTTCCAGGAGATCAAGCTCCTCAGCAACGCGCTGGCGGCCGTGGAAGAGGGCGGCACCATGATCCTGCTGGCCCGCAATCCCGACGGCTTCGGCAATGCCGAGACGGAACGGCAGCTCACCGCCTACCCCGATCACCACGCGCGGGAGGCGGCCCTGCGGGAGACCTTCTCCATCGGCGGTTATGTGGGCTTCCTGCTGGCGGAAGCCGCGGAACGGCATAACGTCATCCTCGTGGCGGACATGGATCCGGCTCTCTTTGTCTCCACCCGTCTGCACGTCGTGCCCAGTCTGGACAAGGCGCTGGAACTGGCCGCCGGCTTCCACGGCGGCAGTCTGGCCGTGCCCACCACGGTCATGCCGCAGGGCGCCGTGACCCTGCCGCGCGTCGTCGGGTAGTTTTTTCTCTTCTTTCTTCCGCTTGTCGCTGGATGGCGGCTACCGCCCAGAGCCTGGGCGTGGTCGCCTTCCGGCGGCATCTTTTTTTGCGTTTTTTCTTTTTTTCTTTCTTATTTCTGCTGTTTGCTCACGGCTTCAGCCCGGCATCCGGGCGTGGTCGCCTGCGCGGCGGGCGGCAGGGGGTGAGAGGGGCTAGCCCCTCTACACCCCCTACGACCCCCGTACTCCCCCTTGTCCGTGTGGCAGAGGGCGTCACTGTCGCATGTCGTGTTCCCTGTCCGCCGCTCGCCGCAGGGGGCAAGTCGGCGCGCATCTTCCCGCTTCGCGGGCGATATGCGCCCCTGCTGCGGCGCTCCCGCTGCGCGGGGATCGCCTCCGCGCCCCGGCTCGCTGGG
>DGYFI06202__coassemble_596_pt1 | contig 22713 bp, 16 predicted proteins | sample DGYFI06202__metabat2_high_PE_036 | metagenome-assembled genome bin DGYFI06202
CGTGCAGGGCGCAGCGGGCGGCAGCGGCTATGAGGGCTTCCTTGCTGGCCATGTCCGCGCTATCGGGGGAACGGGTAAGGATGACGAGGAGGATCTGCCGCCCGTCGGGGGATTCCGCGAGGCCTACGTCATGGGCCAGGCCGCCGCTGGAGCCGGTCTTGTGGGCCAGCTGCCAGTCTGCCGGGAGACCGGCGCGGATGCGTCCCGTGCCGGTCGTGCAGGCGGCCATCCAGGCCAGCAGCTGCCGGCGTTGCGCGGGAGGCAGGGCCTGTCCCGTCAGGAGGGCGCGCAGGGTACGGGCGTAGGCAAGCGCGGTGGTCGTATCCCGCTCGTCGCCGGGAGCCGACAGGTTGAGCTCCGGCTCCATCCGGTCCAGACGAAAGGTGGCGTCGCCCAGCTTCCTGACGTAGCTGGTCACGGCTTGCGGCCCGCCGAGACGGTCCAGCAGGAGATTGGTGGCGGTATTGTCGCTGGAGCCGAGGGAGGCGGCGCAGAGTTCGGCAACGGTCATGCCGTCGCTGCCGCGCCCGCCTGTGACGGGTGACCAGTCCACCTCTTTTTCAGAGGGCCAGTGCATCTTTTCCGACAGCAGGCCCGGCTCTTTCAGGGAGCGGTCCAGGATGCAGGCGGCCAGCACCGCCTTGAAGGTGCTGCAAAAGGTGAAACGCTCATCACCGCGCCAGACCAGTTTTTGCCCGCTGGCCACATCCACGGCCACAAGGCCGATGCGGGCCTGATGTTCCTGTTCCAGTGCGCGCAGTCCCGCAGTGTCCGCGCCGTCCTGAGCGGACGCGCAGAGCGGCGAAAGGAAGGCGCAAAGGAACAGCAGACAGCAAAAAACGTGACGCAGCGGACGATATGCCGGCAACAGCATGGGGGAACCTTCTCCTTTTATAAAATTTGAGGAGCCGCCACCTAGACGGCGGCAGCTCCCTTTCGAAGATATGGCAGCGGGCTGCCGGATCAGCCGTAGATGAAGGCGTCCGGCACGTCGGCCAGCGTGGCGACCATGACGGCCTTGATGGTGTGCATACGGTTTTCCGCTTCCTGGAAGACGTAGCTGTTGGGGCCTTCGAAGACTTCGTCGCTGACTTCCATGTATTCGAGGCCGAAGCGCTGGTAGATCTTTTCGCCGATGGTGGTTTCCCGGTTATGGAAGCTGGGCAGGCAGTGCAGGAAGCCGCACTGCGGATTGCCGGTCTTGCGCATGACTTCGGCGTCGATGCTGTAGGGGGTCAGCAGGTTGATGCGCTCCTGCCAGACTTCGTCAGGCTCGCCCATGGACACCCAGACGTCGGAATAAAGGAAGTCGCAGCCGTGCACGCCCTCTTCCACGCTTTCGGTGCGGGTGATGCGCGCGCCGGTCTTTTCGGCGATGGCGCAGGCCGTCTGGTAGACCTCATCCGACGTCCAGAGGGCGCGCGGGGCTACGGAGCGGAAGTCCAGGCCGAGCATGGCGCAGCAGACCATGAGCGAATTGCCCATATTGTAGCGGGCGTCTCCGAGGTAGGCCAGCGTCTGTTCCCGCAGGGGCTTGGCGCAGCACTCGCGCATGGTCAGCATGTCGGCAAGCATCTGGGTGGGGTGCCACTCATTGGTCAGGCCGTTCCAGACCGGAACGGACGCGTAGGAGGCCAGTCGCTCCACGATATCCTGCCCGAAACCGCGGTATTCTATGCCGTCATAAAAGCCGGAGAGCACGCGGGCGGTGTCGGCCATGGATTCCTTTTTGCCCATCTGGGAGCCGGAAGGCCCGAGGTAGGTGGTGGAAGCTCCCTGGTCGTGCGCGCCCACCTCAAAGGAGCAGCGGGTGCGGGTGGAGTCCTTTTCAAACAGCAGGACGATGTTCTTCCCTTCCAGAAAGCGCGGTTCACGGCGTTCCTTCTTGGCCTTTTTCAGGGCTGCCGCCAGATCCAGCAGATAGAGGAAGTCTTCGGGAGTAAAATCCGTTTCCTTCAAAAAATGACGATTGGTCAGTCTGCTCATGCAATCTCCACCCCCTGCGGGGCCGCTCTAGTCCATATTTTTTCGCGCCTGGCCGGCTTGCTGTGCGGCATGCGCACAGGCGGCCGCGTAGCGCGTTCCCGGCAAAGATCTCATGCAAAGGCTCCTGTGCGACAACCGGCGGCATACAGCCGTTTTTCGGTCGCCGCGGACAAAAAGCCTCGTGCAGCCATACGATCAGCGAGCGAAGAACCTAGCACGGGAAGTCCCCCCTTGTCCATGCGGCGCGCCGCGGCGTATCGAGGGTTTCCGGGATGCTTCCGGCCTCCCCTTCCCATTGCTCACCATTCCCTTTGCCGCTATACTCGCCTTCAAGGAGATCTCCCATGCGGAAACGTTCTGCCTGCATCCTGCTGTCCGTCGTATGCTGCCTGCTTTGCCTGACTTCTGCCGCTACGGCTGCCGATACGTCCACGCCCCGTCTGCTCAAGGTGGTGGCTCTGACGCGCGCCGGGGTGAGCGCTCCCCTGCAAAGCGATGCCATGCTGGACTCCTGGACGGAACGCACATGGCCCAAGTGGCCCGCCAGCCGGGGCGAGCTGACCCGCCGGGGAGCGGATCTCGTCAGTGAGCTCTGGGGCGAGCTGCGCAACCGCTATCTGGCGCTGGGCGTCCTGCCGGGCAATGCCTCGCCGGCGGCCGTCTATGTGCGCGCCGACAACCTGCAGCCTGCCCGGGCCACCGCTTCGGCCCTGCTGCGCGGCATCCTCCCAAGGGGGAACAGCGGCTATGCCATCGACAGCCTGACGCCCGATCCGCTCTTCCACCCTGTGGAAAACGGCATGTGCATCTTCCACCTTGCCGCCACGGCCAAGGACGTGATGGACAATATGGATGGCGGGCTGGCCGGCCTCAATGCCGAATACGCTGAACAGCTCTCCCTGCTGGACAGCATCGTCGGTTCGGCGGATACGGAGCTCTGCACGCGCTATTCGCTGCCGCCCGGCTGCCGCCTGTCCTCCATCCCCTCTTCCGTCGCCATTGCCCGACAGGGGACACGGGCCTTCATCCTGGGAGGGCTTGGCATCGCTTCCAGCCTGACGGATGTCTTTTTGCGGGAGTTCAGCCAGTGGCCCAGCGAACCCGCCGCCTGGGGGCAGGCCGATACCGCCACCATGCGCCAGATCCTGAGCCTGCACAGCGCCGTCTTCAATGCCGTGCAGCGGACGCCCTCCGTAGCGGGCGCACAGGGCAGCACCCTGCTCAGCGAGCTGATCGCCGCCCTTGAGGGGCATATGACGGACAGCCGGGCCAACCGGTCGCCCATCGTGGTGTTTGTGGGTTCTGACATGAACATCGCCAATGTGGCCGCCCTGCTGGACATCCACTGGCAGGCTTCGGGCTATCCCGTGGACCTTATCCCGCCCGCCGCCGCGCTGACCTTCGAACTCTGGCAGCAGGACGGTGGTCAGGTCGTGCGCATCAAGTTCTTTGCCCATGCGCTGGAGACCCTGCACAGCAGCACCCCCTTCGAAGACGAGGAAAGCCTCGCGGCCTTCACCGTCCGCCTGGGCAAGAACGGGGAACCCAATCTGCCGGCCGCCGATTTCTACGCGCGTGCCCGTGCCGCCATCCGCAAGGACTGCATCTTTACAGGACTGGCCCTGCCGCAGCTGGTGCCCGTCGCGTCCGAAGGCGCGCTGGAGTCCAACGCCGCGACGGCCCCCGACGATACGGAAAACGATGAAGAAGACCCGCAGGGACAAGCCCCCCGTCCCTAAAGCTTGTTGACGCTATTCACTGTCTTTTTTTTGGGGGGGAAGGGGAACCCCTCGCTCTGCTGTCGATGTCCGTAAGGCTCCTGCGTCGCCTAACGGACACGGCCCTCCGGGCCGCCTTTCGGTCGCCGTCTGTGCTGGAGGTGTTCCCCTTTCCCCCAAGCCCCCATCCCTTCCCCAGCGAGCTTTCACTACCGGAACAACAAAAAACGGCGGCGTCCTTTTTGGTGGACGCCGCCGTTTTTTGTTGCAGTCGTGCGCAAGGCCCCGGCTCAGGGCTCAGTCTCGCGGATTGTCGCGCGGGAGAAGCAGGTTGAGCAGGACGCCGGTCACCGCCGCAAGGCCGATGCCTGCCAGCGTGAAGGAACCGAAGTCGAATTGCATACCGCCTACGCCGAAAATGATGATCAGCGCCACGATGACCATATTACGCGGCTGGAGCAGGTCATGCCCCGCCCGAACCAGCGTGTTCAGGCCCACCACCATGATGGCCCCGAACAGCAGGATCATGATCCCGCCCATGACCGGCGTGGGGATGCAGCTCAAAAAAGCCCCCACCTTGGCCACGAAGGACAGCAGGATGGAACAGATGGCCGCCCAGGTCATGACGGCGGGGTTGAAGGCCCGCGTCAGGGTCACCGCGCCGGTCACTTCGGAATAGGTGGTATTGGGCGGGCCGCCCAGAGCACAGGCCGCCATAGTGGCCAGACCATCGCCCAGCATGGTGTTCTTGATGCCCGAGTCCCGCAGGAAATCCTTGCCCGTCACGGAACTGATGGCGATGATGTCGCCAAAATGCTCGATGGCCGGGGCCACGGTGATGGGGATGATGAAGAGCATGGGCTCCCAGGAGAACTGCGGCAGCACGAAGTCAGGCAGGGCGAACCAGGGCGTGGCATGCACGGCGTCCCAGTTGCCGACGCCAAGGCCAAGGGCCACCAGCAGGCCCACGGCGATGCCGCACAGGATGGGGATCAGCCGCAGCAGGCCGCGCCCCAGCAGCGAGACCGCGACGGTCGTCAGCAGGGCCGACATGGACAAGGCCAGCGCCGTGCTGCGGGGGATGAGCTGCTGCGACCCGTCGCCGGAAAGGCCCAGCGCCATCTTGACGGCCACCGGCGCCAGCACGAGCCCGATGACCATGATGACCGGACCGGTGACGATGGGCGGCAGGATGCGCAGGATGACGGCAGTGCCCCGAAAGCGGATGAGCGTGCTCAGCGCCACATAGAGCAGGCCGGAGAAGATGAGCGCCCCCATGGTCAGGGGCACGCCCCAGGTCTTCACGCCGTACATGATGGGCGCGATGAAGGCAAAGGAGGACGCCAGGAAGATGGGCACCTTGCCGCGCGTCACGATCTGGAAGATCAGCGTGCCGACGCCGGCGGTAAAAAAGGCCACATTGCTGTCCAGCCCGGTCAGCAGCGGCACCAGCACCAGCGCGCCAAAGGCCACAAAGAGCATCTGCGCGCCGAGCAGCGCCTCCCGCAGGCGAAAGACATAGCGGCAGGGATCGTCATGGGCGGTCGTGGGGTTCATGGTCTTTTCCGCTGCTATTTGGTGCCGAAGATGCGGTCGCCCGCGTCGCCAAGACCGGGGATGATGTACCCCTGTTCGTTCAGGTGGCTGTCGATGGCGGCGGTATAGATGTCAACGTCGGGATGGGCCTGCTGCAGGCGGGCGATGCCTTCCGGGGCGCAGACGAGATTGATGCTGCACATCTGGCGGCAGCCCCGCTTCTTCAGCAGGTCGATGGTGGCGATGAGCGAGCCGCCCGTGGCCAGCATGGGGTCAAGGATGATGGCGAAACGATGCTCCAGATTGCCCGCCAGCTTGACGTAGTACTCCACAGGCTCCAGGGTCTCTTCGTTGCGGTACAGGCCCACCACGCTGATCTTTGCCCCCGGCACCATGTCCAGCACGCCGTCCATGAGTCCCAGTCCGGCCCGCAGGATGGGCACGACCGTCACCTTCTTGCCGGAAATGGCTTCCACTTCCACAGGGCCGGCCCAACCCTGGACCGTGATCTTTTCGGTGCTGAAGGATTTGGTGGCCTCATAGCTCAGAAGGCGGGCCAGCTCGTTGGCGATGCTTCGAAACTCGCCTGTTCCTGTAGATTCCCGGCGCAACAGTCCGAGCTTGTGCCGCACCAGCGGATGATCGACTACATGTACAGCCATAACGGCCTCCTCAACGCTGTAAAATAGTTATAAATAAACTTTTTTATCCTAGCTTCCTCCCCTTTTGCCTGTCAAGAGACAGTTTCTCCGCGTATTTACAGGCAGTCCGTTTTGGCGTAGCACGAGCCACAGCGTCAGCATGCCGGATGCGGCCCCCGCGAAAAAACGCCCCCTTTGCGAGGAAGCGCCCGCCGTCTCCAACCCCTGACGCCTTGCCGACACGATACGCTTTCCTGCATCCTGCGGGGGTACTTGCCATGCCTGTGCTGCACCACATCGAAGATTTCCTCCGCCTGCGAGACGCGGGCCTGCCGCTGCTGGACGTCCGCTCCCCTGCCGAATTCCAGAAAGCGCATATGGCGGGGGCGCACAACCTCCCCCTTTTTTCCGATGAGGAACGCGCCCGGGTCGGGACGACCTACGCCCGGCAGGGGCAGGAGGCCGCCACCCTCCTTGCCCTGCGGCTGGTAGGCGGACGGCTGGCCGATATGGTGGAGACGGCCCGGCAGATCTGTCCGTCACGGCCGCTGACGCCGGAGGCCGCGGCCGAGCTCGCCTCCTGCGCCACCAGATCGTCCACCGCATCTCCCGCATCTCCGGTCGCTGCGGTCCCGCCGCTGCCGGGAACGCCCTCCGCTCCTGCCCGGCATGTGCTGCTCCACTGCTGGCGGGGCGGCCTGCGCAGCCGCAGTGTGGGCTGGCTGCTGGAAAGCTGCGGATTTACCGTGCATCTGCTGCGCGGCGGCTACCGCGCCTTTCGTACGCATGTCCGCAAGGAGCTGGCCCGCCCGCGCCCTGTCCTGGTCCTGGGCGGCATGACCGGCTGCGGCAAGACGGACATCCTCCACGCCCTGGCGGACAGGGGGGAACAGATCATCGACCTGGAAGGTCTGGCAAACCACCGAGGCTCCGCCTTCGGGGCCGTGGCCCTGAACGGCGGACAGCCCGGCAACGAAGCCTTTGAGAACAGCCTGTTCGAGCAGTGGCGCGCGCTGGACCCCCGCCGCCCTGTCTGGCTGGAAGATGAGAGCCGCCGCATCGGTCACGTCACGCTCTGCGAGGAGTTTTTCCACCATATCGAGGCCTCGCCGCTGCTTGTGGTGGACTTGCCGCTGCCCCTGCGCATCCGCCGCCTTGTCGCCATCTACGGCAACGCCGCTACGGGCTCCGCGCCCGATCCGGCTGTTGCCGAGTCCCTGTGCGCGGCCCTGGAGAAGTTGCGCCACCGTCTGGGCGGCGAGGCCTGTACGCGCTGCTGCGAACTGGTGCGGGCGGGACAGCTTGACGAAGCCGTCGGACGCGTGCTCCACTATTACGACAAGTGTTATGGTCACCAGCAGGCGCAGCGCAGCGGCCGTCTGCTGGGACGTCTGAGCTGCGAAACGGACGCGCCGCAAGAGACCGCCCGGCGTCTGACGGCGCTGGTCGCGGAGGCTGCCGCCTCCGGCAGCGGCTGCTCCTCTTCGCTCTTTTCCAACCTCCGGCAAGGAGTCCGCCCATGACGCCACGATCCCGCCTGAATTTTCCCTGCGCGCCGGATGATCCGGCCCTGCCCACGCCCTGCCTCCTGCTCGACGAGGCGCGCATGGCGGGCAATATCGCCCGCTTCAATCGCCACCTGGCCCGTCAGGGCCTGGCCGCACGGCCGCACCTCAAGACCTGCAAAAGCATGGCCGCGGCCCAGCGCATCCTGCGGACGCCCGCCGGGCCGGCCACGGTCTCGACCCTGGCCGAGGCGGAATACTTTGCGGCCAACGGCGTGACGGACATCTGCTACGCCGTGGGCATGACGCCCGACAAGCTGGAGCGGGTGCTTGCCCTGCGTCGCGGCGGGACGGACCTCTCCGTCATCCTGGATGATCCCGTCACGGCCGGCCTGCTGGACGCGGCGGCAAAGCGCCTCTTCAACGACGGCGACAGTCCCCTTCCCGTGCTGCTGGAACTGGATTGCGACGGGCACCGCAGCGGTCTCGATCCGCAGGGAGAGGAACTCCTTGCCGTCGCCGCGGCGGTGCAGGCGTCCCCCTTCCTGGGATTGCGCGGCGTCCTGACGCATGCCGGCGCTGCCTATGCCTGCACGGATACGGCCCAGATCGCCGCCCTGGCCCGTCAGGAGGGAGAGGCCGCCATTGCCGCCGCCGAGCGCCTGCGCGGCGCGGGCCATGACTGTGCGGTGCTCAGCGTCGGTTCCACGCCTACGGCCCTGCTGGGCGAATACCCGCAGGGAGTGACCGAGGTGCGGGCAGGCGTCTACCCTTTCATGGATCTGACCATGTGCGGCCTTGGCGTCTGCACGCCGGACGCGGTGGCGCTCAGCGTGCTCACCACGGTCATCGGTCACCGCCGTCAGGATGGGGCGCTGGTGGTGGATGCCGGCTGGATGGCCCTTGCCCAGGATCGCGGTCTGGAAGCCAGCTTCCCCCGCTGGGGCTACGGCCTGCCCTGCACGCTGGACGGCACGCCCCTGCCGGGCCTGCGGGTCAGCGTATGCAATCAGGAGCACGGCATCATCAGCCCCTGCACGGGGGAGGACGCCCCCGGCCCGGCGCTGCATGAGCGCTTCCCCGCCGGGAGCCGCCTGCGCATCCTGCCCAACCATGCCTGCGCCACCGCCGCGCAGCATGACGCCTACCATGTGCTGCGCCAGGGGCAGATCACGGCCTGCTGGGAGCGCATCCGCGGCTGGTAGAGCATTTTATCGTTGAAAAAGATAAGATGCGAAGCGGCCGAGTGCGGCGGCGTCCCTTGCCGTCGCCGCGACGACACGATACACGCACCTTGCCGGCTGGGCATGTCCCGCTCCGGGAGCCGTCCCGCCGGCCTGTCTAACCAAGGAGGATATCATGGCTGCAACTGTCTACTACACGGACATGCACACCCGCTCGCACGAGGACAGCAAGATCGCCAAGCTGGCCCGGCTGTGCGACGCGGTGGGGCTCAAGCGGGTCGTCCGCAAGAATGACCTCACCGCCATCAAGCTGCACTTCGGCGAATACGGCAACGACACCCACCTGAACCCGGCCCTGGTGCGCCAGGTGGTGGACAAGGTGCGCAGCGCGGGCGGCAAGCCCTTCCTGACGGACACCACCACGCTCTACTCCGGCACCCGCCACAATGCCGTCGACCACCTGCAGACCGCCTACAGCCACGGCTTCGCGCCGTCGGTCGTGCAGGCCCCCGTGGTCATTGCCGACGGCCTTTACGGCGAGAACGACGTGCCCGTGCGCATCAACTGCAAGCACTTCAAGGAAGTGCACATCGCCACGGAGATCCGCCGCGCCCCGAGCATGGTGGTGCTCTCGCACTTCAAGGGGCATGAGATGGCGGGCTTCGGCGGGGCCATCAAGAACCTGGCCATGGGCGGCGCTTCGGTGCGCGGCAAGCGCGACCAGCACGGCACCCACGTGTCCGTGGACGCCGCCACCTGTGTCGGCTGCGGGAAGTGCGTGAAGAACTGCCCGCAAAAGGCCCTGAGCCTGAAGGACAAGAAAAGCAGCGTGGACACGTCCCTCTGCATCGGCTGCTTCGAGTGCATCACCGTCTGCCCGACCAAGGCCATCAGCATCGACTGGGCCACGGAGATGGCCCCCTTCGTGGAGCGCCTGACCGAATACGCCCTCGGCGCGGTCAAGGGCAAAAAGAACGTCTGCTACATCAACTTCGTCATGAACGTCACCCCGGACTGCGACTGCGTGGCCTGGAGCGACATGCCGCTCGTGCCGGACATCGGCCTGCTGGCCTCCACGGACCCTGTGGCCCTGGACCAGGCCTGCTTCGATCTGGTCAATAAGGCCCCGTGCCTCGATCCCAGCCTCAAGGTCGCGCCCGGCGACGACAAGTTCACGGCGCGCTGGCCCAATACCCGCGGGCCCCTGCAGCTCAGCTACGGCGAAGAGATCGGCCTCGGCAGCCGCCAGTACGTGCTGGAAAAGATCTAGAGCAGTTTCCCGGCCGGGCCCGAAGCCCGGCCCCTGACCTCTGCCCTTCCTCCGGCGGCCATGTGCCGCCGGAATTTTTTTATGCCCCACGCCGTTTTGTGAAAAAGAAAACAAGAGGTTTTCTTTTATTTTTATGACAAAAAGTAACCAACTGAAAGAACAATCTTTTTTTCAAAAAACTCAGACCGGGAAAAAAGCCGCGAGCGCTGGAATCCCGCGCAAAAACCCGCCAGCTTATTGCCTTTTTGCCTTCCTCATGGCAGGATGCGCTATCGACTCTGCATACTGTCGGCAACATAGGGGAGGTTCGTTGTGCCAAGCCATATCCTGCTGCTGGTTCTTGGAGCCGCCCTTCTGCACGCGACGTGGAACATCATCGTCAAGGGAGGGGACAACAAGCTCTTCGAGTCAGCCCTCAATGCACTGGGCGGAGGTCTCGGCGCACTTTTCATCCTGCCGTTCCTCCCACCGCTTCCTGTCGCCTGCTGGCCGTTCCTGGCCCTTTCCTGCTGCTGCCACCTCACCTATTACATCTGCATCTCCGCCGCCTACAAGGAAGTCGATCTTTCCTTCGGCTACACCATCATGCGCGGCTGCGCCCCCCTCATCACTTCCATCGTCATGCTCTGCCTCGGTCAGGGACTCAGCCTGACGAGCTGGAGCGGGGTCGCCATCCTCTGCCTCGGCATCTTGGCGCTTTCCCTGGACAATCTGAAACGGCACGCCAACCTGCGGGGCATCCTCATCTCCCTGCGCACCTCCTTCGTCATCGCCGGCTATACGCTGGCGGACGGTTTCGGCGCGTCGGCTGGCGGCGACGGCTACGGCGTGGCCTACGCCTGCTGGATATTCTTCCTCAACATCTTCCCGCTGCATATCTACGTCTTCCTGCGGCACGGTCGTGAATATTTGCCCTATCTCCGGCAGCGCGGGGGGATAGGCATCTTCGGCGGGCTGTGCGGCCTGGGTTCCTACGGCATAGCCATCTGGGCCATGACCAAGGCGCCCATCGCCATGGTGGCGGCCCTGCGCGAGACATCCGTCATTTTCGGCATGCTCATGGCCGTCATCTTTTTGGGCGAAAAGCTTACGCCCAGCCGCATCCTGGCCGTCCTGCTCGTGTGTTGCGGCACAATGGTACTCAAGTACGGTTAGCCAAAAGGCCGGCCGCTGCATATAGTCGGTTGCCTGCCCTTGACGGGCGAGGCTTCTGCCTTTAGTGTGGCCAATGTTCTTTTTTGGACAAATCATATTTTGGAGGATTACATGGGGGATTTACCAGAAAAGCATGAGCTGATGGAGGAAGCACGCGAGGCTCTTGCCAAAACTCTCGGCCCCACCGAAGTGCTGGCGCTCGCCCTGGGCGCCATCGTGGGCTGGGGGTGTTTCATGCTGCCCGGCATCACCTTTCTGCCCAATGCCGGCCCGCTGGGTACCATCATCGCTTTTTTTATCGGCGCATTCTTTCAGTGCATCGTGGCGCTGGGCTACAGTTTTCTCATCAAGCCCTATCCGGTGGCGGGCGGGGCTTTTGTGTACGCCTACGCGGGATTCGGCTCCAAGGGAGCCTTCATCTGCGGCTGGGCGCTGGTGCTCAGCTATGTCTGTGTCATTGCCGCCAACGCCACGGCCATCATTCTGCTGGTACGCTTCCTGCTAGGGGAAAGCATCCAGTTCGGCCATCTCTATACCGTTCTGGACTGGGATATCTACCTCAGCGAAGTGGGCTACATTACGGTCATCCTGCTCGTTTTCGGATATATGAACTTCCGTGGAGTTGATGCGGCCAGTGCCGTTCAGGTCTTCCTGGCCTTTGCCCTGACCATCGGCGTGCTGGTACTCACCATCGGCACGGCCACCGCCGAGACCGCGAGCCTCGACAACCTTCAGCCCCTCTTTGCGGAAAACCGCTCGGCCATTGCCTGCGTCATGATGGTGCTGGCTTTGACGCCATGGCTATATGTGGGCTTTGACACCATCCCGCAGATGGCGGAGGAGTTCTCCTTCTCTCCCGGCAAAGCCCGTGATCTCATGCTGCTTTCCATCATCTGCGGCGCCGTCATCTACGCCCTCGTCACGCTGTGCGTCGCCGGCCTCATCCCCTACAAGGAACTGCTGGCCGCCAACCATGACTGGGCCACGGGCTGGGTCGCCAATCAAATCTTCGGTCGCTGGGGCGGGGTAGCCCTTGCCGTTCCCGTGTTGGCGGCCATTCTGACAGGCATGAACGGCTTCTTCATGGCCACCACGCGCCTGCTGTTCAGCATGGGCCGCAGCAAATTCCTGCCCGGCTTCTTCTCCGAAGTGCATCCCAAATACAATACCGCCTGGAAGAGCGTCGTCTTCATCACGGCGCTGACCTTGATTGTGCCGTGGTTCGGGAGACCGGCTCTTGACTGGATCGTGGCCACATCGTCCATCGGCACGGCGCTTGCCTACCTTTTCGCCTGCCTGACGGCACGCAAGTATCTGCTTGCGCACCCTGAGCTGCGCGAATCCTCCTGGGGTAAGCCCGTCTGCACTCTGGGCGCCATTACATCGCTTATCTGCATCGGCCTGCTCATGATCCCCAGCTCTCCCGTAGCCATCAACGTGCCCAACTGGGCCATGCTCTTTGCCTGGGTCGCCCTCGGGGCCATTTTCTTCCTGGGCAAGCAGCAGGAACTGCTTTCCATTCCGCACTCGACCATGCGCTACCTGCTGTTCGGCAAAGCCGATCAGGAAGTGCTGTTCGACACCATGGAAGACGACGAGGACATCGTCTAGCGATTTCGGCACGGAGGGAGACGGATGCCCATGCGACTGAAAGACCTGCGATGCCGGACCAGAGCGTGCCGCCTGCCGTTCTGTCCGTCATGGGCGCAGCGCGGGCGCCGTCTCCCTGCCGGCAGCACACGACCGTTCACCGCGTCATGCGCCGCCCTTAGGGTCGCAGACGTTCCGAGAAAGCCAGTCATCTTCGACCTCGAAGCTGTCGAAGCCATAGCGGAGTAATATCATGCGTTTGTTGCTTTCCATTCTCCTTGCCCTGCTCCTGACCGTCGTTCAGGTGTACATCGGCCTGGAAACCTTCTTCCCCAGCGTGTTTCAGGAAAAAGCGCGCGTGGTGGATGAGCTGATCGAAGACAAGAAACCCATCATCAACAAGCTCACGCCCGAAGAACAGGCCTGGATCACCAGTCACGGCACGATCACCGTGGGCGTGGACCCCTACTTCTACCCCATCGAGACTTTTGACGGCCGCGGTCAGTATTCCGGCCTTGGCGGCGACTACATGAAGCTTCTGAGCCACCTGACCGGCATCCAGTTCCTGCCGCTGCGCCTCAATGACTGGGCCGCCACCGAGCACAGCGCGCAGGCCCGCGAAGTGGACATGTACATGGCCGCCGCCCAGACGGCGCGCCGCAGCGAGTATATGCTCTTTACCGAGCCCTACATCAACGAACCCGGCGTCATCAGGGCGCCCCGTACCTCCGGCCTGCACGACATCACCGTGGCCGATCTACACGGCAAAAAGGTGGCTGTGGTGGCCGCCTACTCTTGGCATGACTTCCTCCTGGAACACCATCCCGAAGTGGAAGTGGTGCCCTGCGCCACCACTGTGGACGCGCTCAAGGCCGTGGTCAACGGCGATGCCGACGCCATCATCGACTACGAATTCAACCTGAAGGAAAAGATCCACACGGCCGGCATCATGCAGATGGAGAAGGTTGGCAGCGTGGAGTCCAGCTACGGCCACGCCATTGCCGTGCGCAAGGACTGGCCCATCCTGTTCAGCATCCTCAAGAAGGGGATGGACAGCATCACCCCCGAAGAAAAGCGCGAACTGGCCGACTACTGGCTGACGCAGGAAAGCGCCCCCGAACCGGCTGACCGTCACCTGCAATGGCTGTTCTTCTTCTTTACTGAAATCGTGATGCTCGGCTTCGGCTTCCATACCTGGTGGCAGATCTCCGTCACCAAGGCCACGCGCGCCCGTATCCGGGACATCCGTGAGACCAATCGTGCCAAGGCGGCGGCTGCCGCCGCGGCCAACGAAGCCTGATCTCTTTTCACCTTATCTGAAAAAGCCGCCGCAAGGCGGCTTTTTTTGTTGCTGCACATCCGCACAGAACAGAGCATTTTCCGTGTGAAACGCTGCGCGTTTCTCACCATACGCCCTGGCGTTGCGCGGAAAAAACACGGTCTTTCCGCTCACTTTGGGCCGGACGGCGCTGTGCCGCCGCCTCACGCCCGCCTTTTTCAAAGGCAGAACGCGCCCAAAGCGACGGGGCGGAGAAGCTTCCGCTTCCCCGCCCCGCACGGCATGTCACAGGACAACACTACTTTTTCTTGTGCTTCGGCCGCCCGTCATCAGGGCGAACGGCATTATGCGCCCGTTCATCCTTGCGCCGCTCCGGCTTCTTGTCCAACACGGCGCACAGGGCGTCACGGTAGCAGCGCAACACCGCCAGACGGGCATACTTCTTGTTTTCCGCCGGGATGATGTGCCAGGGCGCATAGGCCGTGCTCGTGCGCAGGAACATCTCATCGGCGGCCACGCTGTAGGCATCGCGCTTTTCCCGGTTGCGCCAATCCTCATCCGTGATCTTGTATTGCTTCCACGGCGTCTGCTGCCGCTCCTCAAAACGGCGCAACTGCTCATCCGGGGAGATATGCAGCCAGAACTTGAGCAGGATGTTGCCGTCTTCGGTGAGCTGCTCCTCGAAATGGTTGATCTCGGCATAGGCGCGGCTCCAGTCTTCGCGCGGGGTGAGCTTCTCCACCCGCTCCACGAGGACGCGACCGTACCAAGAGCGGTCATAGATGGTGATGAAGCCGGCGCGTGGTATATGCCGCCAGAACCGCCAGAGGTAATGATGCGCCAGCTCTTCATCCGTAGGCGCGCTGATGGGGATGACCTGGGTGATGCGCACGTCGGCCCCGCCGATGACCCGCCGTATGGCCCCCCCCTTGCCTGCGGCGTCCCAGCCTTCGAAGATCAGCGTGCTGGAGATGCCCCGCCGGTACGCATGGTAGGTCAGGGCAAAAACTTCTTCCTGAAGCTTTTTCAGCTCCCTGCGGTAGTGATCCGGCTCCTTGGACTGGCTGAGATCGATGGCCTCCAGGCTGGAGACGAGCCCCTCCTGCACCGTGCCGACGCTCTGCTCCTGTTCCTTTTCCAGCGCCACGCGGCCAATTTTGGCATCCTGCGCGCGCATGGCGCGTTCCATGCCGGCGATGATGGCCTGCGCCACGGAAAGATTGCGGTAATTGGCGTCCGCGGCGTCCACGATGGTCCAGGGCGCTTCCGGGCGGTCCGTCAAGCGGATGGCCGTGGAGATGCCCTCCACCACCTCATCGTAATTGCCGGCGGTCTTCTTGTCATACGGCGTGAAGTGGAAGACTTCCTGATGCGCAAGGCGATGCTTGAGCCGGTGGGCGAAGGTCTTCTTGTCCAGATGCAGCCAGAGCTTGATGATGGCCATGCCCGATGCGGCAAGGCTGTTTTCCAGCCCACGCAGACGGTGCAGCCGGCTGGTGAAGGCCTCTTCCGAAATGTCCCGGCAGGCCCGCAGGCGTACGGCAGGCCCGTACCAGCCGCCCAGAAAGACGCCCACCTCCCCGGCGGCGGGCAACTGACGCCAGTAACGCCAGAAGGGCGGACGTTCGCGCTCTTCATCGGTCTCGAACCAGAAGGCATGGTGATGCAGATGCTTGCCGTCCATCCATTCGGAAAGCAGGTTGGCCACAGCCCCCCTCCCCGCTCCGTTGACCCCGGCTATGGTGATGAGTACAGGGATCTTGCGGGTCAGGCACTGGCGCTGCGCCTCAAAAAGGCGCATGCGCAGCTGCTGCATGGCGGCTTCATATTCCTTGTCGGCGCATTTTCTCCCGAGCGCGGCAGATTCAAACATGTGACCTCCTTGGCCTGTAAAGTGTCCCGATGGCTCCATGAGCTTATGGAGGACTATATATTGCAGTCTATCCCTGCGCGGCATGAATAACAAGGAAAAACGTCGTACGGGCTGGTCCTGCGTTGCGGGGGCGCTCCTTGACCGCCAGGGGAGAACAGGCTATCTTTCTGCCATCTTATCCGGGGAGTCCACTATGTTTCCTACCATTACCGGCAGAAAGATCCGAAACGCCATCATCGGCTGCGGCCGCATCTCCAAAAACCACTTTGGCGCAATAGAAAAGCATCAGGACAATATGGAACTGGTCGCCGTCTGCGACAGCGATCCTGCCGTACTGCGTGACCACGCGGAGCGTTACGGCGTTCCCGGTTTTTCCTCCCTGACCGAGCTGCTGGACAAGAGCGATTGCGACCTCGTCACCATCTGCACGCCGAGCGGCCTGCATCCCCAGATGGTCATCGAGGCGGCCCGTGCCGGGCGTCATGTCATGACGGAAAAGCCCATGGCCACCCGCTGGAAGGACGGCCTGGCCATGATCCACGCCTGCGACGAAGCCAGACGCCGCCTTTTCGTGGTCAAGCAGAACCGGCGCAACGCCACGCTCCAGCTGCTCAAGCGGGCCATCGACGAACAGCGCTTCGGCCGCATCTACATGGTGCACCTGAACGTCTTCTGGACCCGCCCCCAGTCCTACTATGACTCGGCCAAATGGCGCGGCACGTGGGAGATGGACGGCGGCGCCTTCATGAACCAGGCCAGCCACTACGTGGACCTGCTGGAATGGCTCATCGGCCCCGTGGCCGACGTGCAGGCCATGACCGGCACCCTGGCCCGCCATATCGAGGTGGAAGACTCCGGCGTGCTCAATGTGCGCTGGCGCAACGGCGCGCTGGGCTCCATGTCCGTCACCATGCTCACTTACGACAAGAACCTGGAAGGCTCCATCACCATCATCGGGGAAAAGGGCACGGTCCGCGTCGGCGGGGTGGCCGTCAACGAGATCCAGATCTGGAAGTTCGACGAGCCGCGTGATTATGACGCCACGGTGGCGGAATCCAGCTATGCCACGACCTCCGTCTATGGTTTTGGGCATCCCCTGTATTACAAGAACGTCATCGATGTGTTGCGCGGCGAAGCGGAACCGGAGACCGACGGGCGCGAGGGCCTCAAGTCCCTTGAGATCCTCATCGCCGCCTATTGCAGCGCCCGTGACAACAAGACTGTTTCGCTCCCGCTGGAGTATTAGAGCGTTTTGCCTTTTGAAAAGGTAAAAAGCCAGGCGGCGGTACAGCGCCGCCCGGCCGAAAGAGAGCGGAAAAAACCCGCTTTTTCCGCGAAACGCCAGGCCGTATGGTTGGAAATGCAAAGCGTTTCAAACTGAAAATGCTCTAGCGTACGTTCGGCGGCGATACCCGTTCCGGCGGCTGCGGTCTCCCGCCGGCGACCGGGACGGTGCGGGCGCAGGCCCGCGGCCTGCCGATGCAGCCATGCTGTTTCCTCCCGATGGTGAGAATGTGGCGGATGCTGCGCGCATTGCGCAGAAGATTCAAAGAGTTGTAAAGAGGAGAGGGCATGGTTTCTCTCGATGCGCTGCGACAGGGAAGCTCCGCTGTCGCTGTTGTGGGACTGGGGTACGTGGGCTTGCCCCTGGCCGTGGCGCTTGCCCGGCATTTCAATGTCATCGGTTTTGACGTCAACAGCGCCCGTGTGGCCGCCTTGCGCAGCGGGCACGACGCCACCCGCGAAGTGGACAGCGCCGACCTGACCGGCTGCCGGGCGCTCTTCACTGATGACCCGGAACAGCTGCGGCAGGCCGGGGTCATCATCGTGGCCGTCCCCACACCGGTGGACGATCACCGCCGCCCGGATCTGACGCCGGTGCGCGCGGCCAGCCGGACAGTGGGCCGCCATATGTCGCGCGGCTGCGTGGTCTGCTACGAATCCACGGTCTATCCCGGCGTCACGGAAGACGAGTGCCGCCCCATCCTTGAAGCGGAATCCGGCCTGCGCTTCCCGCAGGACTTCACCCTCGGCTATTCGCCGGAGCGCATCAACCCCGGCGACAAGGTGCACCGGCTGGAGACCATCCGCAAGATCGTGTCCGGCTCGGACGAGCCCACGGCGGATCTGCTGGAACAGGTGTACGGCAGCGTGGTCCACGCGGGCATCCACCGCGCCTCCTCCATCAAGGTGGCCGAAGCCGCCAAGGTCATCGAGAACACGCAGCGCGACATCAATATCGCCCTCATGAACGAGCTTGCCATCATCTTCAACAAGCTCGACATCGACACGCTGGAAGTGCTGGAAGCCGCGGGCAGCAAATGGAATTTCCTGCCCTTCCGGCCCGGTCTCGTGGGCGGACACTGCATCGGCGTCGATCCGTATTACCTCACCTACAAGGCCGAAGAGATCGGCTGCCACCCCGAAGTCATCCTTTCCGGCCGCCGCATCAATGACGGCATGGGGAAATATGTGGCCGAGACCTGCGTCAAGCGGCTCATCGAAGCCGACCGGCGCGTCAAGGGCGCACGCGTGGGCATCCTGGGCTTCACTTTCAAGGAGAACGTGCCGGATATCCGCAACACGCGCGTGGTGGACATCGTGGCGGAACTGAAGGAATACGGCATCACCCCCCTTGTGCACGACCCGGAGGCCGACCCCGCCGAGGCCCTGCACGAATACGGGCAGGAGCTGCTGCCGCTCTCCGCCCTGTCCCGGCTGGATGCCCTCATCCTGGCGGTGGCGCACGACAGCTTCCGCAGCCTGACGCCCGAGGCCATCACGGCCATGTTCGAGGCCGGCCCCGTCAGTCTCATGGACATCAAGGGATTCTGGGACAAGCGCGCTCTGCGCGAAGCCGGCTTTGACCTCTGGCGGCTGTAAAGCGTTTTGCGCTTGATGAAGGCAAAACGCGAGGCGGCGGTACGGCGCCGCCCGGCCCGGATCGAGCGGAAAACCGTGTTGTTCCGCGAAACGCCAGGCCGTAGGGTTTGAAGCGCGAAGCGTTTCAAACGAAAAATGCTGTAAAAGCATCCACGGGGAGTATATCCATGCAGTTCATCGATCTTGCCGCACAGCAGGCGCGTATCCGTTCCCGCATCGACGCTCGCATCGCGGCCGTTCTGGATCACGGCAAATACATCATGGGGCCGGAAGTGGCCGAACTGGAAGCAGCTCTGTGCGCCTTTACCGGCGCGCGGCACTGCATCACCTGCGCTTCCGGCACGGACGCCCTGCTCATGCCGCTCATGGCCTGGGGCATCGGTGAAGGCGATGCCGTCTTCGTGCCGCCCTTCACCTTCTTCGCCACGGCGGAGGAGCCCGCCCTGCTGGGCGCGACGCCTATTTTTGTGGATATCGACCCGCAGACCTTCAATATGCGCCCCAATCTGCTGGCTCGCGCGGTGGAAGCCGTCCTCCGGCAGGATGCCGACATCTACCCGCTCCCTGAGGCGGCACGCACGCGCAAGCTGACGCCGCGAGCGGTCATCCCCGTGGACTTGTTCGGTCAGGCCCCGCCCTATGCGGAGCTGCTGGAGGTGGCCCGCGCCCATGATCTGCTGGTGCTGGAAGACGCGGCCCAGAGTTTCGGCGGCACCCATCACGGTCAGCGCCATTGCGCCCAGGGCTGCCATGCGGCCGCCACGAGCTTTTTCCCCGCCAAGCCGCTGGGCTGCTACGGGGACGGCGGGGCCGTCTTCACCGACGACGACGATCTGGCCGCCCTGCTGCGCTCCATCCGGGTACACGGCAAGGGCAGCGACAAATACGACAATGTGCGCCTTGGCCTGAACGGCCGCCTCGACACTCTTCAGGCCGCCATCCTGCTGGCCAAGCTGGAGATCTTCCCCGAAGAGCTCACGGCGCGGCAGCAGGTGGCCGAGTGCTACGCCCGGCACCTTTCCGGCATCAAGGGGCTGACGCCTCCCCATGTGGCGGACGGCAACCGCAGCGCCTGGGCGCAATATTGCGTGCTGCTCCCCGAAGGCAGCCGCCCCGCCGTCATGGACCACCTCAAGGCGCAGGGCATCCCCACCAACATCTATTATCCCAAGCCGCAGCACTGCCTTGCCGTCTTTTCCCGGCTGGGCTACGCGGCGGAAGACATGCCGGCCGCGCTCCAAGCCTCGCGCAACATCCTTGCCCTGCCCTTCCACCCCTACCTGCCGGAAGAGGACGTGTGCAAGGTCGCCGCTGCTCTTCGCGAGGCCCTGGCATGAGCGGCTCCCCCTTCGTGCACGAAACGGCCTGCATAGACGATCAGGTCAGCCTCGGCGCCGGGACCCGGATCTGGCATTTTACCCACATCCTTTCCGGCTCCGTGGTGGGCGAGAACTGCAATATCGGCCAGAATGTGGTCATCGGGCCTGACGTCAGCATCGGCAGAGGCTGCAAGATCCAGAACAACGTCAGCGTCTACAAGGGCGTGACGCTGGAAGATGACGTCTTCTGCGGGCCGAGCATGGTCTTTACCAACGTCTTCAATCCTCGTGCCCATATCCGCCGCATGGATGAGGCCCGCCCGACGCTCGTCCGGCAGGGGGCCACCATCGGCGCCAACGCCACCATCGTCTGCGGCATCACCGTGGGCCGCTATGCCCTGATAGGCGCGGGCGCGGTGGTCACCCGTGATGTGCCTGATTTTGCCCTCATCTACGGCAATCCGGCCCGTCAGCACGGTTGGGTCTGTGCCTGCGGGGAAAAACTGCCAAAGGATCTGTGCTGTCCCGCCTGCGGCAAACGCTATCTGCTGCGGGACGGCAGGCTCGCCGAGGCGGAGACGGCGGAGCAGGAAGCCGGCTAACGAATATGCCCTGCCCTGGGGACGGCAAAACGCCCTCAGGGCAGGGCCGGACGCTGCCGGGCCGTCAGCGCTTCCCCGGCTGCCGGCGTTTTTCCCGCAACGAGGAGGGCCACCATCCGTCCGCGGGAAGGATGCCGCCGCAGGCCTCATAGATTTTTCCGGTCATGCCCGCTGCGGCTGGCCGTCTGTCATGCGCCGCCCTGCCATGCCAGGCAGGGAACGCTCCGCCCGATCTTCCTGCGGGCCCTCTGACCTCTGTGCCTACCGGCCGTAGAGCGCGATCATGAAATATCTCCCCTCACAGCTCATGTCCTTTCTGCACGAACGCGGAGCACGCCACAATATCACCATATTGCGGCGTTTCAGCCTGACGCTGTTCCTCATGATCGCCGTCTACAGCGTGCTCTTCCACGTGATCATGGAATACGAGGGGCAGCATCACTCCTGGGTCACCGGCGTCTACTGGACGCTCACGGTCATGTCCACGCTGGGCTTTGGGGACATCACCTTCACCTCGGACCTCGGGCGCGTGTTCTCCATCATCGTGCTCATGTCCGGGGTCATCTTCTTCCTCATCATGCTGCCGTTCACCTTCATCCAGCATTTTTACATGCCCTGGCTGGAAAGCCAGAAAAAGGACATGGTGCCCCGGCAGCTCCCCCCCGCCACGCACGGCCACGTCATCATCGCCGGCAGCGGCCCCATCACCCTCAACCTTGCCGACGACCTCACGCGCTACGGCGTGCGGAACATCCTGCTGTGCCATGACCCGCAAAGCGGCCTGGAACTGCTGGAACAGGGCTATGAAGTGGTGGCCGGCGACCACGACGACGTGAAGACCTACGCCAAACTGCGAGCCGACGCCGCCGCCATGCTGGTCGTGCTGGATACGGACATCCGCAGCACCAACATCGTCTTTTCCGCACGAGAGGCCGCGCCGCGCGTGCCCATCGCCGCCGGCGTGGAGAATCCCGACGCCAGCGACATCCTGCGGCTGGCCGGCTGCACGCGCGTTTTCCAGTTCCACAGCGTGCTCGGCAAGGCGCTGGCCCGCCGGGTGCTCAATACCGCCCAGCGGGTGAGCATCATGGGGCGTTTCGGCAATCTGGTGGTGGCCGAAGCCCCGGTCATGCGCAGCCACCTTTCCGGCAAGACCCTGCTGGAATGCGGCCTGCGCGAGAATACCGGCGTCAACGTGGTGGGGGTCTGGGACCGGGGCGTGTTCCAGCTGCCCCAGCTCTCCACGGTGTTCACCGAGAGCTGCGTGCTCGTGGTGGCCGGTACGGAAGCGCAGATCCGCGCGCTGGACAAGCTCATCAGCGTGCCCCGGCAGGAAGCCGAACAGCTGCCGGCCGTCATCCTCGGCGGCGGGCGGGTGGGCCTTTCCGTGGCGGCCCATCTGGCGCGGCGGCGCATCCCGGCCGTCATCGTGGACCGTCAGGCGCACATCAATTCCGGCGAAACGCCCCACATCCGCGGGGACGCCTCGGATCTGAGCGTGCTGGAAAAGGCGGGCATCCGCACCACGCCCTCCATCATCATCACCACCCATGACGATGACGCCAACATCTATCTGAGCATCTACTGCCGCCGCCTGCGCCCGGACGCCCAGATCCTCTGCCGGGCCTCACTGGACCGCAACGTCTCCGGCCTGCACAGCGCCGGCGCGGATCAGGTGCTCTCCCTGGCCTCACTGGTCAGCAGCAGCATCTTCAACATGCTCTCGCCGGACAAGCTGCTCATGATCAACGAGCGGCTCTCCATCTTCCGCTACACCATCCGCGGCGCGCTGGCCGGAAAAAGCCTGAAGAACTGCGGCATCCGCAACAAGACGCAGTGCAGCGTACTGGCCATCCGCGGCGCGGACGGCTCCATGCACGTCAACCCGCCGCCGTCCCACATCTTCGCGCTCAAGGATGCCCTCTACCTCATCGGCGACTCGGAAGCGGAAGACAAGTTCCGTGCCCATTACGGCATAGACGAGGATATCGGCTCGCACGACGTGGATCTGAGCTGAGGACTGCTCACGCTATTTGCTTCTTGTCGGGGGGAAGGGGAACCCCTCGCTCTGCTGTCGATGCCCGTAAGGCTTCTGCGTCGCCTAACGGGCACGGCCCAAGGGCCGCCCGTCGGGTCGCTGCCTGCGCGGGAGGGGTTCCCCTTCCCCCCAAG
>DGYFI06202__coassemble_608_pt1 | contig 22176 bp, 24 predicted proteins | sample DGYFI06202__metabat2_high_PE_036 | metagenome-assembled genome bin DGYFI06202
AAGGGGAACACCTCCAGCGCAGGCGGAGGGGTTCCCCTTCCCCCCAAACAAGAAGCGCGTAGCCTTACGCCCTATCCCGCGCAAAGATCGCAGTCGCAGCAGTCGCCGCCCTTCTTCCTGTGCTTTTTTCTGGCCTTGGGCGCGGTATCGGGCAGCCAGAGGCCCCAGGGGCGCAGGTACAAGGTCGTGGTCGTGCCGTTACGGCGGTCGCAGGCAAGGGTGCGGCGGGCCAGCAGGGTGTCCACGTCCAGCCCCAGCGGCGGCACGACGAGGCGCACGCGCATGCCCGGCTCCCAGACGGCCCCGCCCGCCGTGCGGTGTCCGCGCACGCGGGCCGTGGTGAGGACGCTCTCGAAGATGGAATCGGCCAGCAGCTTGTTGGCGCGGGCCTGCGCCTGTCCGTCGCTTTCCAGATAGGCGGCGTCGCGGATGAGCGGCCGGTGGAAGGCGGCGGCCTGATCGCGCGCCACGGCCTTGATGTGCGGGCGCGCGCCGTCCGTCTCGTCGCCCGTACCCTGCCCCAGCACGGTGACCTCGGACCAGCGGCGGCGGATGTCGTCCTCATAGGAGAGGTCGAGGATATTGTTTTTCGCGCTGCCGCCGTCCTGCCCGCCGTTTTGCCAGCCGTCCTGCCCGTTGTCCCGCAAAATGAGCTCGGCGTCCGTGGCGCGTCCGTAGTCCGGGGCGGCCACATGCAACACGCCGTCCGGCGCGAACCACGGCCAGAGGCCGGATGCCTCGGCCGCGCGTTCCAGCACCTCCCAGGCGCTCATGCCCGGCTCCACCGTGACTTTCTTGCTCGTGTCGCCGCCCTGTATGTCCATGCGGTCGATGCCCAGCGGGCGCAGCCAGGTGGCGCAGACTTCGGCAAGGCTCAGCTCCCGCCGGGCAAGGACGGGGGCCGAGCAGTCCAGCAGCACGGCGGCCCGGTCGCGGCCGTGCAGGGTCAGGCTGTGCGCCCCTCTGGCGATCCTGCGCCGCAGCACGTCGATGCGCCCGGTGAGCACGGTATCCGTCCCCAGGCGCAGCTCCACCTCCGCCCAGGGGTGGAGGGAGGCGGGCACCTCCCCGGCGGGGATGCCCAGCGAGACCTGCCAGGCGTCCGCCGGGGTGAACAGATCGCTGTCGATGCTGTAGCTCTCCCAGTCGCGGTGCTCCCGCCCGGCCACGGCAAGGGTCACGGCGTCGCGCGCGTCAGCGGGCATAGACGAGCAGCTCCTGTCCTTTTGCTATGAAATTGGGATTCTTCACTTGCGGATTGATGCGCCGCAATTCGTCCGCGCGGGAAAAGTCCCCGTACAGCCGGTGGGCCAGCGCGTGGAAGTTGCAGGCCTTTTCGGCAACATGCGTCGCCAGCGGCGGCCGGGCATTGAGCGCGGCCTCGGCCAGCTGCTGGATGCCGCGCGCCGCCGAGCGCAGCGCGTCCGTGACGGCGTGGACGGCCCCGGACGGCAGGGCCGCCGCGGCATACGGCAAGGCGTCGTCCAGCCGTGCCCGCACGTTGCCGGCCAGGCTCTCGATCTCGTTGGGGGTCAGGGCCGGTGCGGCCATGTCGTCCTTGAGGGCGGTGCCCGCGGCGTCCGCCAGCTCCCGCAGGCAAAGCAGGACCACATAGAGCACGGCCTGCCCGCGCGGCGTGCGGGCGCTGCCCGCCGCCGGAGGCTCAGGGGAGACGGGCGCGGGCCGGGGCACGCGCAGGGCGCGGCGGGCCTCCGCCCGGCCGGCCAGCGCGCTTTGCGGGCCGCTTACCCACGAGGGGCCGTAGGCGTTTGCCCCCACGGCGTACTGCCGGGCCGCCTCCGCCGCCGTCAGGGACGGCAGGGGCAGCGCGCGGGAAAGGGCCGAAAAGGCGGAAAGCACGGACGAGGAGGCGCTTTGCGCGTCCGCCCGCGCGCCGCGCACCACGGCCAGCGCATCAGCCATGAAGGCGGACGGCGTGTCCGTGTAGGAGAGGACGGAGCGCACGGCCTCCCGCCCCGCGTCCAGCACGTTGATGACGCCTTGCAATTCCAGATCCACCCGCGCCTTGAGGCGGGCGGCCTCCTGCGCCCACCGGCCCAGGGTCTTGCCCAGCTCGCCCCCGGCCAGGCCCAGCGCCTCCTCAAGGCCGGACGTTACGGCGTCCAGCGCCTGTTCGGCCAGGCTGCGGCTGGACTCCGCGCCGAAAAAGGGAGCGTCCGTCGCCGCTTCCACGGCCTCGAAGCTGAGTTCGGCGTAATCGTGCCGCTCCGCGCTGTGCCGGATGCGCCAGCTCCGCACGGCCACGCTGACGCTGCCGAACACGGGATGGATGAGCTCGCCGGGCCCTTCCTCCTCAAAGGCGGCCACAAGGGCCTTGAGCTTCGCCTCATAGGCCACGCCCCAAAAAAGGGCGGTGATGGGGATGGCCCGCGCCTTGCGGCCCATGTTTTCCACTTCCGCGCCGGAGCGCCAGGGGTATTCATGCAGCACCAGCGCGTTGTCCCCCCTGTCTTCGACGGCTTCCACCTCAAAGGGCACGCCGCGAAAACTGGCGTTTTGCAGGGTAAGGTTCCAGGCCATGTCTCCTCCGTCAGGGGATCGTTGCCGCTCTTTTTGTTTTGGGGGTAAGGGGACCCCCTCCCGCTCTGCTGTCGATGCCCGTAAGGCTCCTCCGTCGCCTAACGGGCACGGCCCTGAGGGCCGCCTTTCGGTCGCGCTCTGCTGTCGATGCCCGTAAGGCTCACGCGTCGCCCAAGGCCTGCTGACACCAATCTTACCTCCCTCCCTCTGGTAAAAGCGCGCTGGGGAAGGGATGGGGGGCTTGGGGGGAAGGATTACGGGAACGCCTTTTCTCGCTTCGCTGCGAAAAGGCTGGGCCCTCCCGCGCCGGCGGAGGGGTTCCCCTTCCCCCCAAATAACCAGCGAAGAGCATCAACAGGCTCTAACGCCGCGCGGCTTCGCGGATCATGCGTTCTTCCACCGTGCTGGCCAGCACGCTGCCGTCCAGCTCCAGCGTGCTGTGCAGCTCCACCCGCAGGGGCTGGGCCTGCGCCGCGGCCTGGGCGGCGGCCTGCACGGCCTGCTCCAGGCGGGCCTGCCATTCCTCCGGGCTGTCCTGCCGCCGCGGCTCCGCATCCCGTTGCGCCAGGGCGGCCAGCCGTTCTTCCAGCCCTTCGCCCGTATCGGCGAAGGCGGGGCGGGTCTGCCCGCCGCCGAAGAGCGCGTCCCAGTAGCTGCCGGCTCCGTCCCGAAGGCCGGCAAAAAACTCCGTGACGGCGTCCGGCCGTTGTACGGGCCCCTTGCCCGCTTCGGCCTGAACGGCAAGCTGCCGGAAGCGGTCCTGCATGGCCTCGGGATCGCCGGCATCATAGGAGAGGCGCGACAAGGCGGCCGGGGCCTCGATCATGGTTTTGGCGTACCATTGCCGGCCCAGCTCGCTGCCCAGCAGGCTGCCGCCCGCCGCGCCGATGACGCCGCCCACGGCCGTGCCCACGGGCCCCAGCGCGGAACCGGCCAGCGCGCCCGCCTTGCCCCCGGCCAGGCCGCCCGCCAGTGAGCCCAGCTCCCCGGCGTGGGCCTCGTTCTTCTGTTCGCGGGACAGGCTGCCGTCCGTCTCCGTATCATACGCCTGCCAGAGCGTCAGAGCGGTAGTGAGCGCGCCCGTCCCGTTCAGGGCCTTCGGCAGGGCCCCGGCGGCCTTCTTCCCGGCGGACAGCACGCCTTGCCTGCCTGCCGCGGCCATACCGGCCCCGCTCGCGCCCGCCTGTCCCGCGCGAGGGACGGCGGCCGTCCCGGCCTGTACGGCGGCCTGCGGCACGGCGGCGGCAGGCACACGGGGCGCGCCGCCCCGCGCCATGCGCAGCAGGCCCAGCGCTCCCTTGCCCGCCGCCACGGCCCCGCCCGCGGCTGCCAGCCCTCCCGCGGCCGCCGTCAGGCCCGGATGGTCGGCCATGAGGCCGGTCAGCCCGTCCAGCGCCCCGGCAAGCGGGCCTTTGACCGCCTCCAGCACGCGGTCCATGCCTTTTTCCCATTCATTGGCCAGGCGGTCGAGGTTCGCCTGCGTGGAACTGGTCATGACCGAAAACAGCTTGTCGATCATGGTTTCAGGGTCACGTGTGATGTCGCCGAGGATCTCGTCATAGCGGCTCTGGCCGTTGACAAGGGCAATGGCCCCCTGCCGGGCCTGCATGTCGCCGATGATCTCGGAGAAGATGCGGTTCTGGATGGCCCCCATCTGGTTGCGTATCTCGTTGGCCCGTTCGCCCGTGGCCCCCGCCAGCTCTTTCTTGAGGCGCGTGTAGGCCTTGTTGCGCTCCACCAGGCTCTGGATGGCCCGCACGAAGGCCAGGTTCATGTCCTCGCCCTTCTTTGCGGCGTCACGGTAGACATGCGCCAGATTGACGCCCCTTTTCGACAGGTTGCCGTAGGCCTCCTTGCTGTTGCGGAAGGAGAGCAGGTTTTGATAGCGGTTGGCGGCCTCGGCGCTGTCGCCCGTGGCGTCGCGGATGGTCTCCAGCCCGGCCAGATGCCGGGCCGTGCCGCCCAGGCCGCGCATGTCGCCCGTGGCATTGAAGATGCCGGGCAGGTACTGGGCCATGTCCCGCGTCTCGAAGCCGCCGGAGGCCCCGGCGGTGAGCAGCATGCCGAAGACTTTTTCCGCATCCGCATAGGCGAACTGGCCGGACTTGGCACCGGCCATGAGGGTATTGGCGAAGTCCGCCCCCTCGGCCCCGGCGGCGGTGGCGGCCCGCTGGGTCAGCGGAGCCAGACGGGACACGTCCTCAAACGCCACGCCGCCCGCCATGAAGGCCCCGCGTGTGGCCCGCGCGCTGTCCAGCGTGCCGCCGCCGTCGGCCGCGATGCGCTGGTCCAGCGCTCGCAGTTCGGCCACTCCGGCAAGGATGCCTTCCTTGTCGCGGTCGTTGAAGGCCACTGTGGCGTCGTAGAGGTAGCCGCCCTCCCGTTTGACCGGCGCGGCCAGGGCCGCGGCCCCCACCATACCGGCGGCCGTCGCGGCGGCTCCGGCGTCCCGCAGGCCCCCGGCCATACGCCCGGCGCTTTGCAGGCCCCGGCCCACGCCGTCCAGAGTGCGGCGCAGGCGGCCCGCCTGTGCCTCGGCCTGCCGCAGGGCGTCCCCGGCCCGCCGCCCGGAGCGGGAAACGGCGTCCATGCCGCGCGCCGCGTCGTGCGCGTCCCCGGCCGTCCGGCGCAGGGAGCCGTCCCGCCCCATGTCCGCCGTGGCCTCGCCCGCGGCGCGGGCGGATGCGTCCAGCCGGTCCACGGCCTGCCCGGCGGCGGCAGCCTCCCGCCCCAGGCCGCCAAAGGCGGCCCCGGCCTGGCGGGCCGCGGCCCGGAATCGCCCGAACGCCTGCCGGGCCGGGCCGCTCAGGCTGTCCAGCAGCCGCAGCTCAACGCTTACGTCCATTTCCGCCACGTTTCCACCTTCTCCAGTCCATGCGTTTGCTGACGTAGACCTTGCCGCTCCCGCCCACCTGCGGGGCCGGGCGGCGCGGGGCCAGCAGATCCAGCCAGGCCTCCAGTTCCGGCAGGGAAAGGCTGTTGGCCTCGCTCAGGGAAAAGCCGTGCCGCAGGAGGGCCGCGCGGGCCAGCCGCAGGCCATGCCTCAACCGGCCGCCGGGGCTGTCCCGGCGGCGAGCTTTTTTAGCAGTGCTTCCTCCGCATCCCGCAGCGTGGACCATTCCCGCGCGGGCAGCGTGCCCAGCAGATCGGCCGTGAGCGCCCCGGGCGGCAGGCCCTCCACGCTCAGGCAGGCCGCCCATTTGTGCCGCTCGATGCGGGCGGCCCCGGCGGCCTCCCCGGCTTCGGCCTGCGCGGCCTCGATGGCATCCTCCACGTCCGCCAGGGTGGGCACGCGCAGGCTGAACTCCCTGTATGTCCTGCCCTCATGGGTCAGGCCGTAAAGAAACTGTCCTTTTATCTCCATAGCTTACTCCTCCACACGCTCCACGGCGAACATCTTGAGATCCCGCTTGGCTTCGCCTTCCGTCTCGTAGGCATCGCCCACCTCCTGCACGCAGCAGCCGGTGAAGGCCACGCGGTTGCCGTTGCCGGAAATGGGGTAGATGACCACCTTGGCGTCAAAGACGTTCCACCAGTCGTATTCCTCCCCGTCCACCTTGATGGGCACGGTGACGGACAGCTCAAAGGTGGCCACGCCTAAGCAGTAGCCACTGATGACGCGCTTGCGCCGCATGGTCTTCACGGGCAGATAGCCCGTATTGCTGCTGACGTTGACGGACACGCATTCGATCTCCTTGCCGTCTATCTCCATGACGACCGCGCCCACGTATTCCTGGATGGCCATATGTGCTCCTTGCTGTTGCCTTGCGCGGAGGATGCGAATGCCCCCGCCCCGTCACTCTGTGACGGAACGGGGGCATAAAACAGGTAGCGGCACTTCAGCGTTTAGGCGGTGTCCAGCAGGCGCACGGCCTCGGTTATGGCGCTGTAGATGTCCTCGAAGATATAGCCGTCGAGTATTTTTTAAGCGCGCAGAGTTTGCGCCTCTATTGGCAGTCAATGGAGAATCTGTTTTAATATGGGAGGAAGAAAAACCCCTCAGAAAATGGCATCAGCAGCCGAAACCGCGAACTTTGTGACAGGTGAATGTCCGTATGATGGAAAATTACCCACAACCATGCGTTGATCTTGTCCTTTCAGAAGAATTTCATATAGTCGTTTTATTTATGCAGCCAAAATCAAAAACCTGGCCGTTAGTGCGGCAATACTGCAAAAAAGCTGATTTATTCTATGAGCAGTCTGGATATACTGCGGCCTGTTTCAGGGAATTTTCTCCACGGATGCAATATGTTTTTGCCATTGGAGACATTACACGCGAATGGAAAACCGCCCTCTATTTCATAAGAGGACGTAGGGTTGAAAATCTTTATATTTTACCCTGGTTACATTGCTACCATAAAGCCATGAGCTGTAATGACTACAGGGCCTACTGCCATACTATATACAGTGAAAATAAACCTATCCATCATGATATGCATATTCATATTTGCCTTGCCGATGAGGGCAAGATAAAAAATGCTCCAGAAATCGAAATCGCGCCTCGCCGTTATCTTATCCCTTGCAGAATGATACGCTTCTTTCCTGAGCAGTATGCGGGACATCCGAGCACCCTGCAGGACCTCTTTCAGGCAGAAACTGTAGCAACCGGCTATGGCGGCTGCCCCTTCCTTCATCCAGAAGACTTTACGGTGCTGGCATAAGCAAAGCCCCGCGCGGGGGCGGGGCTTGTGCGAGGCTTATATCCTTTCCACCCAGACGGTGTACACGCCGTCCACGATCATGGCCGTGAAGCGGTAGTCGCCGGAAGTGAAGACGCACTTTTCCCCTTTGGACAGGGCGCTGTTCATGTAGGTCAGGGCGTCTTCCAGTGCCTCCACCTGCTCCGCATCCTTGTCGAAACCGGGCAGGCACAACGCGGCCGCCGCCTGCACGGCAAAGGACATGTCGCTGATATACTGCATCCTGCGGCCGTCCTCGCTGGGGATGCGCTCATCCGTGCTGATGAAGAATTGGATACGGTTGATTTTTTGCGATGCGTGTTCATGCCCGGCCACAAAGGCGGTGGTGGGGCGCAAATCGTACCAGGCGGCAGCGGGCTCCTCGCGGGCAAGCCGGGGCGACCAGGCCCCGCGATGCCGCGCATTGCAGGCGGCAAGTTTTTCTTCGATGTTTTCCAGGGTCAGATCGTGGATCTGCCCGGCGGCCAGAGCCGGGACGGCGCAGCACAGCAGCGCGAGCGCAAGGAAAAGGCTTTTCATGCTTCCCTCCTTTCGGGATGCCGGGGGCGAAAGGTCCGCGCGGCTGCGGCCGCGCATCGGCCTGCTTGTACAGCATGACGCATAAAAAGCAAAGCCCCGCGCGGGGGCGGGGCTCAGCAACTATGCGGCTTCATCAGGAAGAACAGTGATATTGGTAACGATGCGCTCAGTACGCTTTCTCTCATTAACAAGCCTTTTCGTTACGCGCACAGTTGCCGCTATCTTCGTCCCATGAAGAAAACTTTGCCTTCCTTCCCTTACGCTCTCCAGGAATTCGGGATCTTCAATATTTGCCAAATATTCTGTGTCGTCTTCCATGTCATAAAACCGCCAGCTTGTGGCCTTGCCATCTGTGTGTGGGGTCAGCACTTCAAGGTGTCGCTGTTGTTCTTCCTGAGAAAGAATCCCTGATTCCATCGTCAAAACAAGCTCTTTTTGCGTTGAATCAATGGAAGATTCCGCTTCAATGGGGGGCGTTCCATCGGAAGGATAATCAATTTTTCCCCGTACCGTCATCCTTGTCGCCCCTCCATCAAGAGGCTGGTACATTCCGTTGAGCGCCGTACTTATAGAGGCATTATTATTCATGTTGATAATAACAGGGGCAAAAATGTGTGTCTCGCCATTTTCATTGATAACGCTTATATCATTACCCATCCTTTCCGTGGATCTTGGTTTTTTCCCGCCAAGAAACTTTCGTAGCTCAAGCAATTGGAATAAAGCCTTTACAAGTTGAGGTGCAACCGGGGCAAATCCACCAAAGAAATCAAAAATGACCTTAAAATCAAACGATCCTTCGCGGAATCCTCCCTGAATTTTTACGGAGACATTGCAATTTCTCCCATAAACAAAGTAACTTGTCTTTGTGACAAGTTTAGATATGGACAATAAAGAATTTCCTAAAACTTCAGCATCAAGTTCATGCCTATCCGCTTCGCCGCCTTCAATATCGACTACAAGTTCTTCACGCCAATAAGGTTCAGGACTATTCGGCATAATAACCTCCTTGCCGAAAAATTTTTCTCATTATTATAGAAAAAACGTATTCCGGCAAGGAGTCTTTCCCCTACAGCAACAAATCAATGACTCCCGCGAAGACGTGCAGGCCGTTGACCACGTCCGTGGGGATGCGCACGTTGAGGCGGTTGGGGTCCTGCAGATCCCGTTCGCAGAGGACGCCCGCGGCATTGGCTTCTACCTCTTCCACGATCTCCAGCTGTTCCAGTTGGCGCAGCACGTCCAGCACCTCGCTGCGCACCTTGGGCGGGGTGCGGGCGGAGAGCTTTTCGCGCGGGAAGCGCAGTTCCACCCGTTCGCGCACGGCCTTGGCCACATAATCCATCGTGCGGATGGTGGTCATGTCCAGCAGGGAGATGTCGGCCACGCCCGCGGCGTTGCGGGTATAGGTGGAGATGGCCCGCACTATCTGCACCACCTCGCCCGGCCCCACCTCCAGCGGGGTGACGCCGTTTTTGAGCGCGGCCTCCTGCTCGGTGCGGGACAGGCGGGCCGTGTCCGGCGGCGCGGCTATGCCGGTGAGGGCCAGGGTATTGAGGGGGCGGGCCGGGTCTTCCTCGCCGGCGGCCACGGCGCAGTACGCGGCGGACAGGCAGTCCGCCGGGGTGGGGCTGCCGGGCAGGCAGGCCAGGGAGATGCGCTCGCTGTTGATCTGCCCGGCCAGGGTGGTGCAGGCCGAGAGCGTGGCCGTGCTGCCCAGCCAGGCCGTGGCCCGGCGCTGTTCCAGCGGGCCGGAGACGGCGTCCAGATGCTCGCGCAGGGCGGCAAGCTGTTCCTGCGCGGCCCAGGGCAGGCAATACAGGGTATAATCCGCGCCGAAAACGGCGGCCAGGGCCTCGGCTATGTCCGGGTCCTGCTGGCCGCCGCTCATGCTGCCCGCCGTGGCCGTGAGGCCGGGGGCCGTGCAGGTGACGGACAGGGCTATGGCGTTGCCCGCCGTGCCCTTGTCCCTGGCGGTCAGGGCCAGATACGGCGGCGGGGCGGGCTGCTCCCCTTCGCCGTCCGGATCTTCCGGGCTGACCACGGCGGCGGACAGGGGCAGGCTGTCCTCGGCATTGACGGCCGCGGCCAGGGCTTCCAGCACGCTTTGGGCCGTCTCCTGCGAGGCGGCGGCCACGGCCACGCTGCTGTCGGCCATGCCCAGTTCCACCACGCCCGCGCCGGTGGCCGTGCCGGTGAGCTCCAGCTTGCCGGTGGCGGCCAGCCCGGCCGGATCAGGCGGCACGGGCAGCACGGAGAGGTCCAGATAGGCATTGGCGCGGATGGCGGCCCGGGCCATGCGGTGGGCCTGGGAGCCGTAGCCGAAGAGCGCGCCCGCCGTGGCGTCGTCGTAGATCTGCACCGGCGCAAGGGGCGCGTCGCTGTCCTCGGCCTTCTGGGCGACGATGAGCATGCGCTGTCCGTTGGCGGCCAGGGTGCGCACGGCGTTGGTAGTGTTGAATTCGAAATACTTCCCCGGCTTGCGGAGGCTGGACGGGATCTGGGCAAACGAGATGTTGGCGCTGGCCATGTGGGCTCCCTTTTACGGATAGAGGGGATCAGGGGACGGGGCCGCCGGGCGGGGGGCGCTGATCAGCTCCCCGTTGTGCAGGCGGCGCAGGTAATACGGCGTGGCGGGGACGGACACGGGCGCGCTGTCGGTGATGTGGGCACGGGGATTGTCCTCGCGGGGGACGCGCAGGCCGGGGGCGGCCTGGACATGGAGCATGGGCATGCTGACCTCACAGGCTGATGTTGAGGGTGAGACGGTCTTCCAGCAGGGGGGCGTCCGTGGCCGGGTCCTGCGGGGGTTTGCACCAGTAGCGCAGGCCCAGCCCGGCCAGCGGCGGCAGCGACGTGGCGTCCTCCGCATGGGCCAGGCCGGGCAGGCGCACGCCCTCCGGCGGCAGGTAGCCGCCGGGGGGCGGGACGGGACAGCCGGGCGCGGGCAGCGGGCGCTCGCAGGGCGCTCGAAAGCGTACCTGCACGCGGCAGCTCCAGTCCTGCGCGAAGACCGCCAGAGAGGCCCCTTGCCCTCTGGCGGAAAAAAGGGAGCGGATGCGGCCGGGCAGCAGGTAGTCCACGCCGTCCAGCCCGCAGTCGTACAGGGCCGTCAGGGCGGCCACGTCCGCCAGCATGTCGCAGGCCCCCACCGATGCCGGGCCGCCGGTACGGGCCGCCTCGGCGCGCGGGCTGTGGGCCGCGCAGACGGTGCTGAAGCGCAGCACGCTTTCCCAGCGGGTGCGGGCCGTATCGAGGGGCTTGCCCGCGTCCGCCCCGTCAAAGGCCACCCACACGGCCGGGATGGCCCGGTAGACCGCCTGCCATTCGCCCATGAGCTCGCCGCCGTAACTGCCCACGAAACGCAGGTACGGCAGGCGGGCCGCGTGGATGCGGCGGATGATGGCGTTCTCCACGGCAAGGATCGGGTACATGGGGGCTCCCTCAGAAAAAGCGTTCGTGTCTGCCCGGGCGGAAGATGACCTCCGTCTCCGGGGCCTGCGGCAACGGCGCTTCGGGCGGTGCGGGCACGACGATGGCCGCCGCGCCCCGCGCCACTTCCCTGAGCCAGGCCAGCGCCTCGCGGTAGCGGCGTTCCACGGCCTCGCTGTCCTGCATGCCGAAGCCCGCGCAGAGGTGATAGCGGGCCATATCGCAGACGGCGGCCCCCAGCGGCTGGGGGATGCCGCCCGCCGTATCCAGCGGCACGGGCAGGCGCACGGCCAGGTAGCTGTCGGCCTCGCGGCTGGCCCGCTCCAGCGCGTCGTTCACGCGGGCCGCGTCATAGGGCGGGAGGGGGCCGCCGCTTCCCTCGCCTTCCTCCCGCTGGTTTTCCGTGCCGCTTTCCGGCCAGCGGTCCGCAAAGACCGGCGGGCCATTGGCGGGCAGGGCCTCGCTGTCCGGCAGGGGCGCAAGGGCTATGAGCTCCTGCAGGCCGAAGCGGGCGGCCATGTCCGCCGGGCCGGCGTAGAGGACGGGCGGCCAGCCCGCGCCGTCAGGCATGGGCCGCCTCCGTACCGGGGGCCGGAGGGGCATCCTCCGCGCCGCCCTCCCCGGCGGCGGCCAGGGGGGCGTTCGGGGTGACGGGGGCCGTCTCCCTGTCCGCGGGCGGCCGGTCCTGTTCTTCAGGCGGCGAGACCAGCAGGAAGGGGTCAGCCTTCAGACGGCAGGCTGTGGCCTCGTCCACATCCAGCTCGCGGGGGACGGGGCCGAAACAGCGCCCGGCCCGGCAGCGCCGGGCCAGAGGAGGACGGGCGGCGATACGCAGTCGCATGGGCCGCCTCCCTAACCGCCCACCACGGGCGGCAGCAGCCAGGGCACGCTGATGATGGTGGCCGCGTCGTACCAGGGGTTGGATTCGCCGTTGTTGACCAGCTCCACGGCAATGAGCCTGCGGGCCGCGGCAAAGAGGGAGGGCGGCACCACCAGCAGGGTGCCCGCCTTGCCGCCCATGCCCAGGCCCAGCGGCCTGCCACCGTCGGCCTGGAAGGACTGCATCAGGCCCAGCGCCTTCTCGAAATTGGCGGCGGAGAGCTCGTCCCGCACGGCTACGGCCTGCTGCCAGAAGCCGAAGCCCACATTGCAGCGGTAGCGCACGCCGTAGAGGTACTGGTCCTTCATGAACACGCTGTCGTTGCGGGCGTCGGTGATGGCTTGCAGTTCCGGGCGGGTGCGCTCCTGGAAGATAAGGGGCTTGAGCGGACGGGAGACGTCCAGCAGGTACCAGGGGGTCTTGCTTTCCGGGCTTTCGGCGGCGTCGATGAGGTTGGACGCCGTAGCGTTGCCGCCTGTGCCGTCCACGTTGACGGCCACCGGGTGATCCGTGTCGAAGAAGAACTGCCCGTCGTAACAGTTGGTGGAGAAGCCCTTGCCCAGCAGGCCGAAGACCAGCTCGTCGGGATGGGTGGCCGCGGCATAGCCCATCTCCTCGAAGAGCGGCGCATAGATGCCGAGGTTGTCGTCCTCCATGTCCGTGCGCTTGACGCCCACCGTGCCTTCATAGGTCTTGTTCTCGATGGCGTAGCCGTGTTCCTTCATGTCCTTCACGGCGCGGTCGCCCACCCATTCGGCCAGCTTGGGGAACTGGCCCAGCCAGCCGTAGGTGGTGCTGGCGCTGGTGCTGGACATGTGGGTGGCCGCCTGCCGCCAGTAGCCGGGCGCGCGGCCCGCCCCGCGCCGGAAGGCGGCATTGAAGCCGGTACGCAGGCCGGACAGGGTGCTGTCGGTGATGATGGGCATCTACTTTTCCTCCCTGGCCTGGGCAAATTCCTCAGGGGTCAGGCCCAGGCTCGCGCAGATATGGCGTTCTTCATCGGTCAGGCCCGCCGTATCCGTGCCGTCCGCCGGGGGCGTGCCGCCGGTCTGGGTGCGCGTGAGGGCCTGCACGGGCGGCTGGGCGGCCAGATAGGCTTTCAGGGCTTCGGGGGACGTCCGGGCCAGCTCCTCGGCCCAGGCCTTCGTGGCGGCGGTCAGGCGGCCGTCCTTCAGGGCGGCCTCGATGTCGTCCTTCAGGGCCGCGGCGCGGGCCTCGGCCCGCAGCTCCTCCAGCTCTTCACGCAGCTGGGCGGCCTCCCGCTGGACGGCGGAAAAGGTGGACATGGCCACGAAGCGCCGCGGATCGGGCGCGGCCCCGGCACGGGCCACGGCGTCGTCCCGTTCCCGTTGCAGGCCGTTCAGGGCGGCCAGGGCGGCGGCCTCGTCCGCCGTTTCCGGCAGGCCGAGGGCGGCAAGCATTTGTTTCATGGGGGATTCCTCCCGGGGGCTGAGGGTGGCCCTGGCGGCGGCCATGCCGTCCAGGGCGGGATGGTTGGTAAGGGCCGCGCAGACAAGGCGCAGCACGGCCCCGCTTTGCGGGTCGAAACAAAAGACGGGGCTTATGTAACGGTATTCCCCCGCGCGGATGTGGGCGCGGGCCCTGTCCGTCCAGTCCACCGAGGCGAACAGGCCGCGTCCGTCCTCCCAGCGCAGGGAGGTCAGCCAGCCGGCCGCCGGGGCGGGCTGGCCGTTGTGCGCGGCAAGCTGGGTCTGGTGCTCGTAATCCACCACCAGCGGCGTGGCGCGGGATCGCCATTCGGCCACGAGGGCCGCGGCATCTCCCGCGTCCAGCCGCCAGTGCGAGAGGGAAAGCCCCTCGAGCGTCGCGGGGCGGCCGTCGAGCGCGGCGAAGCGCCCCGCCGGGAAAAGCTGTATCTCTCCGGCAGGCCCCTCGTCCCCGCCGGGGGCGGGGGCAAGGGGGGCGGCCAGGGCCGCCTGCATAAGGAAGGGAGTCGGTTCGTGTTCCATGCGGCCATCCTGCCACGAGGACGGCCGGAAAAAAGGCCGCGGGGCTTCAGCGTTTCCCCGCCTTCCGGGCGCGCCCGCTCCCGGTTGCTTGCCCGCGCCCGCCTCACGCCCGCGTGAAGGCCGTTAGAGGGGCGTTAGAATCGTCCGAACGGAAAAACGCGGGGGATGCCCCGCGCGGAGAGGGAAACGGGGCGCAGGCGCGGCATCTTGCCGGGGGGCTCCCCGGACGTGCCGGGTGGCGCTGTGCCGCCGCCTCGCGTGCTCCCTTTTTCAAAGCTAAAGCGCTTTAGGTTCGTTGCCTGGTGGGGGGAAGGGAAACCCCTCCGCCAGCGCGGGAGCGGTTTCCCTTCCCCCCAAGCCCCCCATCCCTTCCCCAGCGCGCTTTTACCGGGGGAAGAGTAGGAACACATGGCATCCCCGCCTCAGAAGGTAAGCGGAACATGTACAGCTTGCTTATTTTATCTGTCGAAATTATTTATAAAAATTGTGTTGATACGCCCTAAACGAAGAACTGTTTCACATGCCGGGCCACCAGCTCGCGCATCTCCTCCCGTTCCGCCTCCCCCACGCCGAGGAAGGGCCGGGCCGGGATGACGCTGCCGGGGTGGGAGACCTCGCGCCGGAACACCGGCTTGCCGCCGCTGCCCATGAAACGGAGGGAGCGCTTGAAACGGGCCCGGATGACGTGCGCCCGCGTCCGTGCCCCGAACTGGTGCGCCGCGGCATGGGGCCGGTTCGTCCCCACGCGGGCAAAGCCGTTTCCGTACTGCAGGGTGATGGATGTGGCGAGCTCCCCGGAGAGCTGGAGGATCTTCCCGTCGTGGCCGGCCTCCATGCGCTGCCGCCGGTAGGCTGGGGAAAGCGGGGCCCATTTCGCGCCGGTGACGGGGTCCCGCTCCTCCTCGAAAGCGTCCTGCGTGGCTTCCCGCATGAGCTGTCCCAGATCGCGCATGAGCGGCGTCGTCTCCCGCCCGGCCGCGGCAAGGGACCGCATGGCCTCGTCGAGGCCGTCAAGATTGACAAGCATCCGTATCATGGGACATTCTTCCTCCATGAGCTGAAAGGGTGCGCGAAAACAGGCGTCCGGCGGGACAGTGCCTGTCGTTAGGGGCCCGCATGCCGCCGCCGCGGCCTGCGCTCGGCGAGACCACCCTTTCAGTTTTTCCCTTCTTCCTTCTTCGCCCAGGCCGGTGCGCTGTAGACGAGCCAGCCTTCACGCCATTTGTCCGCCCCTTTCGGCTCCCGCTGCATCATGTTCCAGACGAGCGAGCCGTCCCGGTTGATGCGCACCACCACCAGCAGGCTGTACCGGCTCCCCCTGAACACGGCCAGATAGTTTTCCCGCAGCTTGCCGTCCGCGTGCATCTTCAGCCATATCTCGTGGGGCTGCTCGAGCGTGGGCAGGACATGGCGCGCGAAGCGTTCCCGCGCGTCCCTTTCCTTCTCCACCATGTGCGGCAGCAGATCGCGCCAGATGGTGCGCCGGCCCAGGGGCGTCGTCACCACGCGCAGACGTTCCCCGCCGGAGAAGCCCAGGGCTTCCGCCAGAAGCTTTTCCGCGGCCTCCCGGCTCTCCGACATGGGGAGCTCCCCCGGTGCGGGCAGTTTGTCCGCGTCCGGCATGTCCCGAAAGGACGGCAGGCCGAGCTCCCGCCAGTTCGTCCCCGCCGTCTGGGGCGGTGAGGGCATATCCGCCAGCATGTCCCGCAGGAACGTCCGGCCGGGGTTGTAGTCAAAGCCCGCGTCAGGGAAAAAGTCCGGGCCGTCCGGGCCGAGGCGGCAGCCCTTGACGGCGCGCATCTCCTGCTCGCCGGTCCGGGGATCGCGCACGGGCACGAGTTTTTCCCGCAGCGTGCCCTTCCCGCTCTCCACCGTGAGCCCGCGTCGTTCGAGCGCCCGCTCCGAAAGGCTTTCCACCCGGCAGCGGCAGTTCCAGCCGTTGGGCGGATAGATGACGTCCCAGACGGGATCGTCCGCCCGGTAGATGCGCCCGTGCAGGGCCGCATGGGAGGGGCGCGTCTTCTGGTCCCGAATGGCCACATAGCGCAGGTAGGGGGCGCTTCCCGCCATGTCCATCTGTTCGCGGTAGCGGCCGGCATTGAACGCCCCCTGCACGTTCTGACGGTAGATGAGGTTGAGGCGTGCGGGACAGCCGCGCGGCCCCACGCGCACCTCTCCCGTGCGGGGGTCGGTCATCTCGCCCGGCCCCCACCAGCCCTTTTTGCGCAGGACAGGCGCAAGACGGTTGAGGAACTCCCGCTGCGACACCTCCCCGGCCACGGCGTCAGCCACCGCGGCGCGGATGTCCGCCAGCAGATCGAGCCGGGCGACGCCCGCCACGGTGAAGGCACGGGCATGCGCCTCCCGCCATCTCTCCTGCCAGCGAAAGGATATTTTCAGCCCTTTGCTCTCGAAATACTGGATGGCCTCGCGCGGCGGCAGGCCGATGGCGTGGGAAAGGTCAACGTCCGGCATGGCAACGCCCCCAAATCTCCGCCACGAACAGCGCCCGCGCGAGGATGTCCGCCAGCTGCGTTTCATCCATGAGGGGATACAGCCCGGCAAGCCTGCCCTCCAGTTCGGCGGGGGACAGGCCCGCCTCCAGCTCCGCCAGCAGCGGCGCGAGCAGCGCCTCCCCAGCGTCCCGCAGGGCCGCGTCCGCCCCGCCGCACAGGGCGTCCAGCGCGTCCTGCCCGGCCCCGCTTTCGTCCGGGCCGTCCGCATCGTCCGGGGCTTGCGCCGTGGCGCGGGCCAGGCGGGCCGTGGTCCCTTCCGGCCTTCGGGCCGTTGCCGCCGGGCGCGGGCCGTTCGCATCCCGGCCCGGCGCGGCCCCTCCCAGGGGCTGGAACACGTCGTCCTCGCCGGACGCTTCGGGCAGCTTGAGCCGCTCATGCACGAAACGGCGGCTGATCTTCATGTACGGGGCCAGCTTGGGCAGGGCATCGGCGTAGAGGGACAGATCCGCCGCGGGCTGGGTGTCGAAGCGCCAGTACGGCAAAAGGCGCTGGTCGCTGACGCCGAAATTGAGCAGGCAGAGCGGGGCCAGCAGTTGCGCGCTCAGGGTGGAGGCTATCTGCATGGCGTCGGCGGCCAGCAGATCGTGCCGCACTTCATTATGGATGCTGCCCAGGGCGTGGGTGCTGGTCTTGCCGTCGGCCTGCGTGGTCAGGGTGCCGCCCAGGATGGCCTTGCTCATGCCCTGCTCGCAGCGGGTCACCAGCTGGCCGGGGATGTCCTGCGGGCTGGCCGCTGGCGTCTGGAAGAGCACTTCCATGCCGGTGGGGATGATGCCCGCCGCGTCCTGCCCCAGGCAGCGCAAAGCGTGCAGGAGCGCGGACTTGTCCTCCCGCGTGGCCCCGGGCGGGTACTTGCCCAGGCGCAGGGGCAGGCCGTGGATCTGGGTGTAGGCGATGGCGGCATTGAGGGCATAGGCCCGGATGAGGTAGGCCCAGGCCACGGTGCGGAACAGGCCCGCGCGCGGCAGCCAGCCGGACTTGCTCTTGTGGGTGTGGACTATCCAGCCGCAGGGCCAGAGCGCCGCGCCTTCGGCGCTGCCGTCGCGCAGGCGCAGCTCGTTGCGGTCCGTCCACAGGCAGCGGAACCAGCTTTGCGGGCGGAAGGTCAGGGCGCGCGGCACATGGCGGCCGTCCACATGCCCCCACTCCAGCTCCAGGGCCGCGAAGCCGTGGCCGATGGCGTCGGCCATGTCCAGGATCATGTCCTCCACATTGGGCAGCATGTCCACGAGTTCCCGCGTCCTGCGGGCCAGCTCCCGCGCCCGGGCATCCTCGCTGCCGGGGATGATGTCCCATTCCAGGGTCAGCAGGGCGCGCTTGCGCTTGCCTATCTCGCAGGCCAGATGCTCGCAGCGGTCCTCCATATCGGCAAAAAGCGCGTGCTGCTCCATGATGTCGCCCTGTTCGGCGTCAGCCAGGATGCGCCGCAGCCTGCCCGGCGTCAGGCCGTGGGTGAGGTTGGGCAGCTGTTCCAGGTACAGGAGGGGGGCGGATGCGCCGCTCTCGGTCTGCATGGCCCCGCGCAGGGCCGCCGGAGCGGGCCGCGCGGCGCGCGGGGGGCGTGTGGGGGCGTGTGGCATGGCGTCATATCCAGGGGGTTTCTGACGGGTCGCCGCCGTCCGGCCAGGTGTCCGGCCAGCCGTCCGGTCCGCCGTCGTGGGGAAGATCGAAGGGGGACGCGGCGCGCGGCACGCGCACGAAGGCGTCCCGCAGGGAGACGAAGCCCTGCGTGGCCGCCCGCCAGAGCATCTCCAGCGCGTCCGGCCCGTCGTCGTGATCGGCCAGCGGGAAGTGGCGCAGCTGGTCCACCAGGGCGCGCTGCTCGGGATGGAAGAGGATGCGGCCCTGGCTGACGTAGGGTTGCAGGCTCTCGATGCGCAATTGCTTGTCCGTATGGTTCTTCAGCGGCAGGACAGGCAGGGGCAGGCCCTGCCGCGCGGCCTCGCGCACCAGCACCTCGGCAAAGAACTCCTGGAACTGCACCGTCTCCACGGCCCAGAGCGCGCAGCGCCATTGCCGCTGCAGGGCGATCATGTCCTGTATGATGCGGTCGGGATGGCGCTTGCGGATGTCGGCCACCAGCACATGGAGCCGCATATTCTCCCGGTCCAGCCCGCCGATGAGCAGGGCCGACGGATCGCGCCCGGCCCCGGCCTTGCCCAGCGAGGGATCGCAGGCCCCGAAATGCAGCAGGCCGGGCGGCAGCTCCGACCAGAACCGCAGCGCGCCCGCGAAGGGCGAGGCGTCGCCGGAAAGCGGGTCGTTCTGCTGTTCGGCGTCAAAGGCGGCGCGGTCTTCCGCGCGCTTGCACATGAGCGTATACAGGGGCCGGAAATCCGGCCAGCTCGTCACGGCCCCGGCGTCCATCGCCTCCCGCCGGGCCTCGTAGAAGGCGCGCGCCCGCTCCGGCCCGTCCGGCGGCGTGGCGTAGAGGGCTTCCCATGTGTCCCACAGGTCGAGCCTGTCCGGCATGCGCGAAAGCGCCCGGAAGGTGCGGCCGCGCCACTGCGGTTTTTTGAGGGTGCGGGCCAGCACGCTGTCGTAATGCAGGATGGTGCCTATGTAGACCACGTCCATGCTGTCGTCCGCCGGGCCCAGGGAAAGCACGGTGCGCATGAGCCAGCTTTCCAGCTTGTCCCGCTGTTCCGGGCTGCGCACGTTCTCGTCGTTCTCCAGATCGTCCAGCAGGGCCAGGTCGGGCCGGTGCGGCCCGTGCCGCAGGCCGCGCATGCGCTTGCCCGCGCCGAAGGCCTGTATCTTCACGTTGCGGGCCGTGATGACGGCGCCCACGTTCCAGACGCGGCCCTGCCCGCAGTGGCCGGGAAAGTCCGCCGCAAGGCGGGGGTTGCTCTCCAGTTCGGCCTTGACCGCCTCCAGGAAGCTGGCCGCCTGCTCGAAGGCGTCGGCCACCAGCAGGATATACCGCTTGCGCTCCGTCATCACGCACCAGAGCAGGAAGAACACGTCCACAAAGGTGGTCTTGGCTTCGCCGCGCGGGGCCGCGCAGGCCAGCCGGACGCCCTCCGGCGCGTCCACGGCCGCGGGCAGCGCGCCGTCCAGCCAGAGATGCAGGGCGCTGTCCCCGGTGGGCGAGCCGTCCTTGCGGCGCGTGTAGTGCGGGAAGTACGTCCGCCGGAAAAAGGGGAAGTCCTCCCGCGCCCGCGCCACACGGGCGGCGGACGCCGGGCCGTCCACGGGGAAGGCGGCGCAGGAGGCCTCTATGCTCCGGCGCAGGGAACCGGCCAGCGCGGTAAGCTGCGCCCGGAACTCCGCCGCCGAAAGACGTTCAGACATGCCGCCCCCCCAGTTTTTCCGTCACTTCCCCGGCAAAGGGCTCCAGCACTTCCAGCAGGGCCGCCGCGTGCTGGGGGAACTCCCGCCGCACGAATTCGGTCAGCAGCTGGATGACCCGCAGGGCCGTGGCCAGTTCGCTGGTCTCCGGCAGCACGCGGCGGCTGGCGGAGACCATCTTGTTGAAGCTGTCGGCCAGGCTGGCCAGCGCCCGCGTCTTCTCCGCCGCCGTCATGTCTCCGGCCTCGATGATCTCGCCCATGAGCGCCTTGTGCTGCTGCACATAATCGCTCAGGGTCTGACGGGCCACGGCTTCCATGCCTTCGCCCGCCAGCAGGCTGGCCGCGCGCAGCTTGTCCCAGTCATCGCCCTTTTCGGCGGCCCGGCGCTTCCAGCCGCGCAACGTGCCCGGCGGCACGCCGCGCGCGGCGGCTATGCGCGCCAGCGGCAGGTTGTTGATGTAGTCCGCGCGGCAGGCGGCGCGCAGGGCGGCGTCATGGGCCATATCTACTCCTTGCCGCGCGGGCCGGGGGCGGAGGGATCGTCCACCACGCTTTCCAGCGTCTTTTCCATCCGCTCCCTGCTCCCCATGACGAGGACGCGCAGCGGGCGGGGCACGTTCACGCCAAGCCAGGTCAGATGCCCGATGATGGAGGCGCAGTCCGTCAGGATGAGGTAGAGCATGAAGATGTCCGTCACCGGCAGGGAAAAGCCCAGCGCCCGGCGCAGGGAGATGTCCACCCCCACGGCCATGAGCAGGAAGAGCCCGTAACAGGTATAGCGCACGAGGCCCCGCTGCAGGCCCCGGCACAGCGAACGGCCGCGCTTGCAGCCCACCGCTATGCGGGACAGCATCTCGCCGGTCAGGGCGGCCAGCATGATGCCGAAGATCACATGATCCACCCCAAGCAGGCTGAGCAGAGCCGAAAAGCCCGTGCCCACGGCCAGCTTGCCCGGCCACATGTCCGCCAGGCGGTTGCCGTAGTGCTGCACCGCGTGCAGCCAGTTGATGTCAGTCATGGTGCGCCTCCTTTCCCTCCCGCATGGCCGCATACCAGGCCCGCAGCCCGGCCTTGTCCGCATTGCAGCGGTCGAGGGCCTCGCCGTAGGCCACCACCAGCCGGGTGATGCCCAGGGCATAGGCCCGCACGTCACTGCCCCGCGCCAGTTCGTCCGGCGTCGCCGGATGCGGGCAGTCCGCCAACAGGCTTTGCGGCGGCGGGATGACCGCCTCCCGTGAGGCCGAGCACCCCGCGCAGGCCATCAAGAAAAGCGCCGTCATCAAGCCCGCCGCCCCGCCGCGCCACGTCATCGAGACGTTGTGTCTTTCGTTCCGCTTCATCGTGCGCCTCCCGCGCCAGTTCGTCCCGCAGAGCGCCGGCCGCGCCGTCGGCGGCCCGTGCCGCCTCAAGCAGGGCCAGCCCGGCCCGCAGGCGTTCCATCTCCTCGCCCCGGCGCACGCACTCGCGCGCCAGCAGGCCCACGGCCACACACAGCAGGCAGCACAGCCCCACGGCCAGCCGGCCGGTCCGGGACGTCATCAGAGCGCCCCTTCCCGGCGCAGGAAGGCCCGCAGATCCTTGACGCGGTTGGTCCAGCCGCCCAGAAATACGGCCTGCGATGGCCTGCGCGCCGCAAGATCGTTGTAGAACGCCTGCCGGGCGTCCAGCAGGGCCGACAGCACGGCGGGCGTGGCATGGGTGCACAGCGCCTTGCGGGTCAGCGGCCCGGCCTGGCCGTCCACCGTCAGCCGCACGCCGTTGGGCCCCACACAGGCATTGTAGCCGCGCTGGGCGAACTTCACGGACTGCACGCAGCCGCAATTCACCGCCGCGTCATAGAGCACCAGCGCCACGCCGAAGGGGTATTCGTCCAGCCGCAGGCTGTCCCAGAATTCGCGCTTGAACATGGCCCGCGCCCGCTCCGGCGTGACCTCCTCCCGCAGGACCAGCGGGGTGACAGGCGGATGGACGCCGATGCTCCGCAGGAATTCCCTGCCGTCCCGCGTGGCGGCGATGCCCTGCACGAACGTCAGGGACGCCCCGTATGCCGTCAGCCCGCCCGTATCGGCGGGATGATCCGAAAGCCCGCCCTCCCACTTCGCCGTAAAGGCATGGGCGCGCCGGAACATGTCTTCACTCATGGCAACTCCTTTGCGGGCGGCAAAAAAAACGCCCCCGCCCCGTCACTTTGTGACGGAACGGGGGCAAAAAACAGGCTGCGGGGCTTCAGCGTTTAAGGCCTGTCAACACTATTCGTTGACTGTTTGGGGGGAAGGGGAACCCCTCGCTCTGCTGTCGATGCCTGTAAGGCTCCTGCGTCGCCTAACA
>DGYFI06202__coassemble_613_pt1 | contig 21907 bp, 19 predicted proteins | sample DGYFI06202__metabat2_high_PE_036 | metagenome-assembled genome bin DGYFI06202
CCAATGTCAGGTGACAAATCCGCCTGTGCGGGCTCGCGGGGGCATCACGCCCCACCGTGTCCCCGCTGCCGCAAGTGACGGACGGCCTCGTCGGTCAGTTCGTCCACGAGGTGCAGGACATGCCGGATCTCTTCGGGCGTGATGGCCTCATAATGGATGCCCGCACAGCAGCAGACGGCGCACCCGGCGGCCTGCGCGAGCCTGGCGGCGACCTGCCGGGCCAGCTCTTCTTCCCGGTGTCCGGGCCGGCCGATGGACTGTGCGGCCTCCTCGGCGGCCGTGCGTTCCCCCGGCGGCAGGGCCAGCGCCGTTGCGCCGATGTGCGCCGCGCCGCCGTGCAGCAGGGCCAGCCAGTCCCGCCCCTGCGGCAGCAGATCGAGCCGCAGATGCAGGCGTCCCAGACGTCGTTCATAGCACAGGGCAGCGGCAAAACGGGAAGGGACGGCAGCAGGCCGCAGGGCTGAGGGCATAGGGCAGGGCTCCCGTAAAAGATCCGTCTGCGAGGCAAAAGGGAAGGGACGCCATATCCATGATGTCGTCCGCCGGTTCACCCGCGAAATAAACTTCCTCATCCGCTTCCGTCAAGGCGGCGAAACGGATAAAATCATGGCTGGAGTCGATGTACGCTCTGCAAACGGCATGCAGCAAGGAGCCAGCATGCGAACGGCGACCATCCTGCGCCGCGTGGCGCTGGCGGCGGGCTATGCCGTCATGCCGCTTCTTCTGACGGATGTCCTGCATCAGCCGCCGTCGCTGCCGTCCGACATCGTGCTGTGCGGCTATGGCGTGCTTGCTCTTTGCCTTGCCGTTGAAAGGAGACCGTGGCTGAATGCGCTGCATGCCTCCTTCTTTTTTCTCTTTGTCTTTCTGCTGTCTTTTTTGTCTGCAGAAAATTTCAGCATGTCGCCGGGGGAGTTTTGCCGCTTTGTGCTGTCTCCGCCTGAAGAGTATGTCAGTACGACGGACATCCGGGAGTTTCTCGCCGCGCTTGTCCTGCTGTTCCCTGTCGTTTTGGGGTTATTCGCCTGCTGGTATGCCGCGACGGCATCCTGTGCACGATGGATGCGGCGGCGCATCCACGGGGACGTGCAGCGGCAGGCGGATACCTGAACAGCGCATGCGCCAGCCGCCGCTCGCAAAAAAATTTCTACGAACACTTCCAGCAAAGGAGGACCCTGCTTATGGTTCTTGATCCTACCCAACATCCTGACTGGGAAATCGCCCAGGACGCGGAAACGCGCATGAAGCCCATCGGGACCGTAGCGCAGGAATTCGGCCTCCTGCCGGAGGAAGTGCTGGCTTACGGACGGTACATGGCGAAAGTGGAGCAGCACGCCGTGCTCCGGCGGCTGGCGGACCGGCCCAACGGCAAGTATGTGGACGTCACGGCCATCACGCCCACGCCGCTGGGCGAGGGCAAATCCACCACGACCATCGGTCTGGTGCAGGGCCTTGCCAAACGCGGCCGGCGCTCCTCGGCCGCCATCCGGCAGCCTTCCGGCGGCCCGACCATGGGCATGAAGGGCTCCGCCGCCGGGGGAGGACTGGCCCAGTGCATCCCGCTCACCCCGTACTCGCTCAACTTCACGGGGGACACGCACGCCGTGACCGCGGCGCACAATCTGGCCATGACGGCCCTCACCGCGCGCATGCAGCATGAACGCAACTATGACGACGCGACCCTGGCCCGCCTGTCCGGCATGCGGCGTCTCAACATCGATCCCACCCGCGTGGACATGGGCTGGGCCATGGACTTCTGCGCCCAGTCCCTGCGCAACATCATCATCGGCATGGAAGGCAACGGCCGCCGTAACGACGGCTTCATGATGCGTTCCCGCTTCGACATCACGGCCGCGTCGGAAGTCATGTCCATCCTTTCCGTCGCGCGGGATCTGGCCGATCTGCGGGCCCGGCTCGCCCGCATGGTGCTGGCGCGCGACCGCGACGGCAATCCCGTCACGGCGGCGGATCTGGAAGTGGCCGGAGCCATGACCGCCTGGCTGGTGGATGCCGCCAAGCCCAATCTCATCCAGACCATCGAAGGCCAGCCCGTGCTGGTGCACGCGGGGCCCTTTGCCAATATCGCCCTGGGGCAGAGCTCCATCATCGCCGACCGTGTGGCCCTCAAGCTGAGCGACATCCATGTGACGGAATCCGGCTTCGGCGCGGAGATCGGCTTTGAGAAATTCTGGAACGTCAAGTGCCATATCAGCGGCCTCGTGCCGGATGCGGCCGTCATCGTGGCCACCATCCGCGCCCTCAAGAATCATGGCGGCGCGCCGCAGCCCATGCCGGGCCGGGCCCTGCCCGACGCCTACACGCGGGAAGATGTGGGGCTGGTGGAGGCCGGTTGCGCCAATCTGCTGCACCATATCGGCATCGTGCGGCGGGCCGGGGTGTCGCCGGTGGTCTGCATCAATGCCTTTGCCTCGGATACGGCGGACGAGATCGCGGCGGTGCGCCGGGCCTGCGAGGCCGCGGGCGCGCGGGTGGCCGTCTCGCGGCACTGGGGCAAGGGCGGCGACGGCGCGCTGGAACTGGCCGACGCCGTGCTGGATGCCTGCAACGAAAAGAACGGATTCACGCCCCTCTACGACTGGTCCCTGCCCTTTGCCGAACGGGTGGAGCGCATCGCTACCCAGGTCTACGGCGCGGACGGCGTGGATTACGCCCCGAACGCGGCCCGGCGGCTGGCGGAATTGCAGGAACGTCCGGACGCCGCCGAGCTGGGCGTCTGCATGGTCAAGACCCAGTATTCCCTTTCGGATGACCCCAGCCGCAAGGGAGCCCCGCGCGGCTGGCGGCTCAAGGTTCGGGATGTCCTGTTCTACGGCGGCGCTGGACTGGTCGTCCCCGTGGCCGGGGACATCAGCCTCATGCCCGGCACCGGCTCGCGCCCGGCCTTCCGCAAGGTGGACGTGGACGTGGAGACCGGCCAGGTCATCGGCCTGTTCTAGAGCGTTTTGCCGTTGAACACTGAAAATGCGCTGACTGAAGCGCATCCACGGTAGACTGATACAAAAGGGAGCCTTCCTTGGCAGGGAGGCTCCCTTTCACATTTTCCAGTTTCGAGGGGAGGAGTCCGGCGCAAGGTCCGGGGAGATCTCGTCCGGCCCGAACCAAATGGGAAAAACGGTTTTTTCGCGAAACGCCAGACCGCAGGGAAACGCTTTATTTCAGGAAGCTGACGAGCGTATGCAGGTCATGCAGCAGGCGAGTCTGCTGGCGGGGGTCTGTCTGGGCATTCTCCAGCCACATCTGACAGAAGCCCGCCACCAGGCGCAGCAGGGGCGGGTGACTGCGCCAGAAATCCTGCGGCAGGGGAGCCTTGCCGGAAACATGACGCAGACAGGCGGTGCAGATGGCGTGCAGGCCCCCGACGAGCCGGGATACCGGCAGGGGCGAGGCCGCAAGGGCCGCATAGGCCGGTTGCAGCAGCGGCAGACGGGCGGGCTGGTAAAGCGCCAGAAAAAACGCCTGCCAAAAATCTTCAAGCAGCCCACGCACGCAGGAACGCCGCGCGCCCACCGGGCGCAGCTGGTGCAGGCCGAGGTCATTGCGTTCCGTACGGAAGAGCTCCAGCCCGGCAGGCAGGACGGGCGGCCGGTGGAGGAGACCGTCGCCATGCCGCATGACGGCTTCGGCCACGGCGGCCACGGCGGGCGCGGTGAACAGGCCATGACACGCCAGCCTGCCGTGACGGCACTGCCAGCAGCCCGTACAGCTCATGGCCGCCCGCAACACCCACTGGCCCGGCGAGCTGGGGCCTGTCTCCCGCGCATGGACGGGGCCCAGGGAAAGATTGAGCACCGGCACGCCCAGCCAGCTTGCCAGATGCATGGGGCCGGTATCCGGCGTGATGCAGAGATCCAGCCGCCGCATGACGCCGACCAGCGCATCCAGCGGCAGCTTGCCGCACAGATCGGCCTGCGGCAGGCCGCTGAGCCGGGCCGTCTCCCTGCCCAGAGGCTTTTCCGCCTCGCCGCCCAGGAAGAGCGGCATGTGTCCGCCGGCGGCAAGACGGCGGGCAAGACGGGCCCAGAAATGGGGAGAAGGGCGCTTGGCCGCCTCGCTGGCGCCGAGCACAAGCCCCACGCGCCCGGTGCCCGCCGGGCGGGGCAACGTATGGCCGATGCCGTGGATATCGGCATCCGGCGCAAGATCCAGCACATTCAGATCCGACCAGTGGAAGGGATTGCCCCGGTTGTTCTGCGTGAGCGCCTGACGGTAGAGCTGCCAGAAGCCATAGACATGCAGCCCATCCTCCTGCCCGGCCAGACCGAGCCGCTGCCCGGCCTGCATGCCGCCCAGGATGCGGGCGGACGCCGGGCGGGAACTGAGATTGATGCCCAGCTCGAAGGGCTGAGAGGCGGCAAGGGCCTCTCCCTGCGCGGCCGGGAAAAAGGTGACTGACGGCGCGACCGGCAGAAGCGGCTGGAAAAAGGCGGGTTCCGCCACGACCCAGACATTCCGGCAGGTGGCGCGCAGACGATGCAGCAGGGGAAAGCTCAGGATCAGATCCCCGAGACGGTGCATCTGCAGGACGAGCGCTGTGGACATGGAGGGACCTATCGGGGCGCGGCGGCGGCCGGCGTGGCGTAGATGCGGCGCATCTCGTCCAGCATCTCCTTGAGGCGATGCGCCCAGGTATGACAGCGCAGCACACGTTCCCGCCCGGCACGGGCCACGGCCTGACGCTCAGCAGGATGCGCCAGGTAATGGCGCACGAGGTCGGGGATCTCTTCCTTATCATGATAGCAGGCGATCTCGTGCGGCTCAAAAAGCGCGTCCATCTGCGGCCGCCAGTCGGTCAGCACAAAGGCCCCGGTGGCCGGCGCGTCGAAAATGCGCTGGTTGACGGCGCCCTTCATCTGCTTGCTGGTGCAGTTGAAATTGATGGCCGAACAGGGATAGAAGCGCGGCAGTTCCGTGTAATACGTAATGGACGGCAGCAGGCGCGGTTTGCGGTCATCATGCCGGAATTCGATGTTCCAGCCGCCATCCCCCACGATGAGAGGAGAAAAGGGCAGCAGTTCACGCACGCAGCCGTTGCGATAGAGGCGCGTGGCCTGCCAGGTCAGCGCGGTCTCGTAGGCAAGGCGCGCCTCGTTATCCGGCAGGGCCATGTACTGCGCGTACACGTCCGGCATGTCCTCGCGCAGGAAATCGGCGACGGAGCGCGTGTCGCTGGCCATGAAGGCGGCGGCGCAACGATAGAACGGCAGCAAAAGCGCACGCGGGAAATGCCCCTTCTTGAGACGCATCCCCACTTTGTAGATCATGGAGTTGCCCACAAAGGAAACGTCGCTGCGCCACTCGGCCGGGACGCTCCCCCCGGCAGGCGGATGGAAACGCTGCGGGTCCGTCCCCAGCGGCAAATAGGCGACGTGCTGGAAGCCCGCAGCCCGCAGGCTGTCCACATTGTCGGCATCCCAGGTGAACAGGGCCGTCCACGGGCTGACGCAGCTGCTGTACAGATGGATGATGAGGTGGGGATTGTCCAACCAGGAGGCCAGCGGCAGTTCCAGCCGGGCCAGCAGATCCATGAGGACCCCCTCCACATCCACCCCCATATGATTGAGGGTGATGCAGCAATCCGGGCGAAAGGTCAGCACGGCCCGCAAGAGCTGCTGCACGAAGTCGGAGCGCGCCAGCGTCTCGTCTTCGAGCTGGAGCAGCTCGTATTCGATGCCCAGCATCTTGCTGGCGCCGATGATCTCGCCAATGAGGAAATACTTGCTGGCCAGCAGCAGGACGCGCGGGCTGCGCCCCTGGAAGCGGGGTTGTCTGGCCCGACGCCAGAAGTCGAAATGCTCGCTGGCTGAAAGCTGCTCCCGCAGATAGCCGTAGTAGGAGCGATCCAGACGCTGATAGAAGGGGAGGGCGACAGGCAGGAAACGCCGTCCCTGCTGCCCGGCCTGCCAGCGGGAAAGTTCCCGCAGGGCCTGGGTGGGGTCCGCGGCGCTGACCACGAACACGCGTTCCCGCTCCGCGGGAGCGAGGGCCGCCAGCACGCCGCTGGCCTGCTGGATGGCCGTTTCCTTTTCCACCACGGCCACCGGCCCGGCGGTACGTTCCAGCAGGGCGCGCAGGGCGTGCCCCATGCCGCAGCCGAGCAGGACGGGCAGTCCGTCAAGAGAGACCGCCCCGGCAGCCGCCGGCGAGTCCACATCAGGAAGGAGCGGGCGAAGGGCGTCCAGCTCCCGCCGGGGGCCGCCGCTGCCCAACATGGTCAGGCTGCGGCCCGCCGTCTGCACGCAGATATCGACGGGACGGCCGTCCTGCCGGACGGCCTCGACCCGCAGCTGCCCGTCGGAAGCGGCAGGCGCTGCGGGCGAGGCGGAGCTCTCCGAAGGCTTTTTCACTGGAGATCTTCCCTGCTGTTGGGCACGACGATGATGTCGTCTTCCGACAGCATGAAGGTCACGTTCTGATACATGCGCTCCACCTGCATGAAGGTGCGCCCGATGGAGATCTCCACGCCGGGATAGACCGTACCCGGCACGATGAGACGGCAGGCGGACATGCTGGCTTCGTCGCGGCTGAGCTTTTTCCAGAGGCTTTCCCGCTGATCGATGAGCTGGGCGCGCTGCTTTTCCGTACGCACCAGCTTGCGGCTGGCCTCGGTGGCGTCGGGCGGCAGATGGCCCGCAACGGCCTTGAGGTGCACAAGCGTCTGCGAAAGACTGGAGATGGTGGCATCCAGTTCTTCCAGTTCCCGAATGTTTTCAGGATCATAACCAAGGAAGACGCGCGTGCTCACGCCGGCCTTGTTGCCCAGCTGCTTGCCCACGAAAACGCTGCCGTAGGCATTGGCCGTGGTGCCGTACAGGCTCTCGCGCACTACGAGGTTGCCCCCCACGTAGGCGGTGCAATAGAGACAGTATTTTTCCGTGATCACGTGGCTGCGCGAACGGACTTCCACCTTTTCCAGGAAGGGACTGAGGATCTTGCCCCGCGCTTCCAGCACGCAGTGCTGGCCCGTACCGCCGCGCGCGCCCACATCGATGACCAGATCCCGGCGGGCGTCGACGCTGCCCCCTTCCACCATGCCCATGATGCGGACATTGTTGGCATGCACGCTGAAACCGGCCCGGACGGAGCCGTGCACGCACATATCCCCCACAAAGTGGATATTGCCCGTCTGGAAGCTCACGTCCTGACGGACATTGAGCAGATGCTTCACCGTGATGCGGCCTTCACTGTAGAAGACATAGCCGTTGACGGCGGCAAGGATGTATTGCGGATGCGCCGGATCCACCACGGTATTGAAGCCCAGCGGCGGTTCGGGGCTTTCCAGGATGAAGCGGGGATCGGGATCGGGCCCGGCTTCGCTCAGGGGCACGACTTCAGCCAGCACCTGCCCCTTAATGACGTTTTGCACATATCCCAGGTTGTACAGGTTGCTGCCGCTGGCTTCCGCGATCTCGCTGCACGGCTTGAGATTCAGATGGTGCAGATCCGGATTGAAAAAATGCTTCAGATAAAATGACACGGCTCTCTCTCCCTTCCTTTCTGCCTGTCACCGGATTCGGTCTGCCCGCAGGCCACGGCAGGACGGCTCATGCGGGGGAGGTGGCGCGCCACTTATTCGAGCACGTCGGGGATGCGCCCTTCGAGTTCGTGTTCGCTGGTGAATGCGGGGAAAAATCCTTCGATCTCCACGTCCCGGAGAAGTTTTTGCACCGGTTCCGAAGGAGAAAGCAGGATAAGACGCCGCCCGTGGCTCAGGCCCAGCGTATCGGCACAGACAAGCGCGCCAAGGCCGGAGCTGTCCACTTCTTCCACGCCGCTCAGGTCGATGGCCACCTGGGCTATCCCCTGCGCCAGCAGGAGTTTTTCCAGCTCGGCCCGCAGGGTGATGGCGTCCTGGAGGAGCAGCGTGCCGTGGTAGCGCACGACCGTCGTTTTTTTGTGCTGTTCGATGTCCAGCGAGAACATGTCGCCTCCTATCCTTTTGCAGGCGGGGAAAAGAGCTCCGCGGAGTCGAGCCAGAGCGTCACCGGCCCCCAGTTGCAGAGCGAGACCCGCATGTCAGCCCCAAATAACCCAGAGTATACGTTACCTTGCATCATGTCGTCAACTCGACGGACGTAGGCATCGAAAAGGGCTCTGGCCGTGGCGGGCGGAGCCGCCGCGGTGAAATCCGGCCGGCGGCCGTGACGGCAACCGGCGTACAGGGTGAACTGCGGGACCAGCAAAATGCTGCCGCCCGCCTCGCGCACCGAGCAGTGCATCTTTTGCGCATACTCCCCCTCGCCGGGAAAGATGCGCAGCTCCACGAGCTTGCGGGCCATGCCGGAAAAAACGTCGCTTGCGGCAAGCTCCGGCCCATCCGCCTGCCCGAAACCGACCAGCACCACCAGCCCCTTGCCGATGCTCGCCAGGACCTTGCCGTCCACGGCGACGGAACCTTCCAGGACACGTTGCACGCACAGACGCATCAGGCTTCTCCTCCGGCTTCCTCCGCCGCTGCGCCGGCATGGCGGCGGGCCCGGGCGGCCGCGCGGGCTTCTTCCTCTTCGCGCAGTGCACGCCGCAGCACCTTGCCGATGGCCGATTTGGGTAGCTCCGTACGAAACTCCACGTGGCGCGGCACCTTGTAGTTGGCCAGCTTGCTGCGGCACCAGGCGATGATGGCCGCCTTGTCCAGCTCGCCGGCGGCCTGCTCGCGGGGCACCACGTAACACTTGAGCACCTCGCCGCGCAGGGGGTCCCGCAGGCCCACGCAGACGGCCTCCTGCACGCCCTCATGCTCCATGATGACTTCTTCCACCTCACGCGGATAGACATTGAAGCCGCCCACGAGCACAAGATCTTTCTTGCGGTCGACGATGTAGAAGAAGCCGTCTTCATCCATGCAGGCCAGATCGCCGGTGCGCAGCCAGCCGTCCTGCAGGGTCGCCGCCGTTTCTTCCGGGCGCTCCCAGTAACCGTGCATGACCTGCGGCCCTCGGATGAGCAGCTCGCCCACGGTATGCGGCGGCAGCGGCTCCATGCCGCCCGGCTCCACGATCATGGCGTCCGTGCCGGGCATGGGCATGCCGATGGAGCCCTCTTTCTGCTGTTCGGGGATGAGCGGATTGAGATGGGTGACCGGCGAGGCCTCGGTCAGACCGTAGCCTTCCAGCAGGGACGCGCCGGTGAGCTCGTGGAACTGACGCCGCAGCTCGCGAGAAAGGGGCGCGGACCCGGAAATGCAGAGCTTGACGCTTTTGAGGTCGAACTGCGCCAGATTCTTCTGCTGCAAGAGCGAGGCATAGACCGAAGGCGCGCCGGGAAAGATGGTGGGACGGTGCCGGTTGATGAGGTGCAGCACATCTTGCGGCACATAGCGCGGCAGGGGCAGCGAGGTGGCCGCCAGCATGGCGGGCAGGGTGATGCCGAGGCACAGCCCGTAGACATGGAAAAAGGGCAGCAATCCCACGATGCTGTGACGCTCATGCCGCAGATCGCGGATGACCTCCAGCACCTGCAGGGCATTGGAGCCGAGATTGCCGTGCGTCAGCGGGACGCCCTTGGGCAGGCCGGTGGTGCCGCCGGTATACTGGAGCAGGGCGGGCGTCACGTCAGGGGCGGCGATATTGGCCACGCAGGGCTCGCTCCCGCGCGCCAGCTCCTTCCAGGGGAGCACGCCGGGCCCGTAGGGGATGCGAGGGGCATGTCTGTTGCGCAGCTCCTTCAGACGGTAGAGCAGGCTAAGCGGGAAGGAGAGGGCATCCCCCACGCCGGTGGTGATGTAGGTCTCCACCGGCAGCCGGTCGCGCAGCGAGTCGATGCGGGGCCAGAGCAGATCCAGCAGGATCATGTGACGGGGCCGGGCGTCATTGAGGATGGTCAGGAGTTCCGACTCCATATAGAGCGGATTGAGCATGACCACCACGCCCCCGGCCTTGAGGATGGCCCAGAACACGACGATGGTCTGCGGCAGGTTGGGCAGCATGACGGCCACGCGGTCGCCGTCGCCCACGCCCAGCTCCCGCAGCCGTCCCGCCATGCGCTCGGCCTGCCGCTTGAGCTGCCGATAGGTGAGCAGCGTGTTCTGGAAGCGCAGGGCCGCCCTGTCCGGATTGCGGCGCGCCGCCTCGTCCAGAAAATGGAAAAGCGGTTTCCCGAACGCCGGGATCTCGGCGTTGACGCCGTCCTCGTAATGGGCCAGCCAGGGGCGGGAAGGATCAACGGGCATGATGGCTATCTCCTGCATCGGCTGCTGCGGGGGGAGTGTACAGGGCGCTGACGACGGCATAGGCCTTGATGCCTTCCTCTCGTCCGGTGAATCCCAGGCGCTCCTCGGTGGTCGCCTTGATGTTGACGGCCTCCGGAGGCAACTGCAAAAGCCGAGCCACATTACTGCGGATAGCGTCCTTGAAGGCGGCCAGACGGGGCCTCTGCGCCACGATGGTCATATCCGCATGACAGGGCCGGACACCGGCGCGCCTGACGCGGGTCAGCACCTGATCCAGCAGCACCGCCGAGGAGATGTTGTCGAAGCGGGCGTCGGCATCAGGAAAATGCTCGCCGATGTCCCCAAGCCCGGCGCAGCCGAGCAGGGCGTCGCACAGAGCGTGCAGCAGCACGTCCCCGTCGGAATGGGCCAGCACGGCCGGGGCCTTGTCGATGGCGACGCCGCCCAGTTTCATGGGGCGGGCCTTGGGCTCTCCGGCATCCTGCGCGTAGCGGTGCACGTCATAGCCCATGCCCGTACGGGGCTGGAGCGAAGGCGGCGGGCTGAGAAGGGCCATATCGTCCACCGTGGTTATCTTGCAGTTGGTCTTTTCCCCCGGCACGACCCGCACCGTGTGGCCCGCGGCCTCCATGAGCATGGCGTCATCCGTCACGGGCTGTTGCCCCTGCCCGGCTCCCGCCGCACGTGCGGCATGGGCCGCCTCCAGTTCCGCCCGCACGAAGCCCTGCGGCGTCTGCACGGCGGCAAGGCGGTGCCGGGGAAGGGTGGAGACCACCTGATCCCCCTCCACCATCTTGATGGTATCGGTGACCGGAAGCGCGGGGATGACCGCCACGGCCCCGCCGGCAAGCGCGGCGCGGACGGCATGGACCAGGCGGGCGCTCATGAACGGGCGCGCCGCATCGTGGATGAGCACATGGTGCGCCGTCGACGGCAGGGCCGCCAGACCGTTGCGCACGGAATCGTCCCGCTCAGCGCCGCCGCTCACGGCCTTCCAGGGCAGGCCGAGGGGACAGCGGGCGTCAAGCGCGCGGACTTCTTCCTCACAGCGGGCGAGCGCGTCAGGAGGGAAGACGAAAATGATGCCGGCCACCACGCCGCTGCGGCTGAAGGTTTGGGCGCTGTGCCAGTAAAGCGGGGCATCCTTCCAGAGCAGGAACTGCTTGGACGTGCCGCCGGTGGCGGCAGCCATGCGCGATCCGCGCCCTGCCGCCAGCAGCAGGGCCCACGGACGCGGAGCGTCCGCGGGGAGTTTCGCGGGATCGGGTCCCTGAGCCTGATCAGCGTTTTCGGCGTTCATGGCAATTCCGGCAGAGTTCATGAGCATTTCCCGTTTGAAGCGCTTCGCGTCTCAAACCCTGCGGCCTGCATTTCGCGGGAAAACGCGGTTTTTCCGCTTGATTTCGGCCGGGCGGCGCTGCGCCGCCGTCTCGCGTCTTGCCTTTTGCAACAGCAAAACGTTCAGGCAAACGGGAGCCGGCCTGTAAGCCGGGTTCTGTCATGCCTTGGTCGCATGAGGCCACCATTCCTCTAGGAGTGCGGTTACCCGCACCCTCAAGCAACCTACCCGGAAGGATTGGCCGGGCCAGCCTCCTTCCCTATTTGGTCTTGCTCCAGACGGGGTATGCCGAGCATGCCGCGTCACCGCGGCATCTGGTAGGCTCTTACCCTACCGTTTCACCCTTACCCCCCAAGGGGGGCGGTTTGCTTTCTGTGGCGCTGTCCGAAGGTCACCCTTCCTGGGGATTACCCAGCGTCCTGCCCTGTGGAGCCCGGACTTTCCTCCCCGAATCGCTTCGCGGCGGTGGCCCGGCCGACTCCCGTTTGTCTGATATGGTCATGACGGCAGCCGGCTGCCGTCACCTATCGCGTCATCGTTCCCGGCATGCGCGGCATGCCGCTTCGCGGTGGATAAACTGTTCTAATCCACCAGCGTCTTGGGCGTTTCGGGGATGCCCGGCGTCACCGGGAAATCGAAATGCTCGTTCCAGAAGATGAGGCGCTGGCAGTTGGGGCAGCTCAGGATCTGCTGCCCGCGCTGCAGTTCGATGTAGGACTGCGGCGGCACGGCGATATGGCAGCCGGTGCAGATGCCTTCCTTGACCGCCACGATGACGGGATGCTCAAGACGTTTGCGGATGAACTCATAGCGCACGAACACAGGATGCGGGATGGCGCTGCTCGCGGCTTCCCGCTTCTGCTCCAGCTCGGCCAGACGGGTGCGGCAGGCGGAGAGCTTTTCTTCCAGGCTATCGCGGCGCACTTCCAGCTCGGCCTGCAGGCCCGTATGGGTCAGGTCGATCTGGGCCAGCTTCTCGTTCTGGAGCTGGAGCTCCTCCATGAGAGCCATCTTTTCCTCTTCGCGCGAACGGATGACCTTTTCGATGCTGTCCATCTCGCGCATCATGGCGTGATGCTCACGCTGGTTCTCCACCTGCATGAGCTTGTTCTTGCTCTTCTTGATGCGGGCGGAATCGTCCTCGATCTCGAAATCGAGGCGTTTCTGCTGCTCCTGGAGATGGTTCAGCTTTTCCAGCACGCGCTCACGCTGGGCGTTGCTGGCGTCGAAACGCTGCTGCAGGTCCTCCAGTTCGCGCGGCGCGCGCTCCAGATCCTGCCGGACGGCAAAAATGGCGTCATCTATTTTCTGCAGCTCCACGAGCTGACGGATCTGATCAAGATAAACGGCGGTACTCATAGTTTCCTCCCAAAAAGCGTGCCCGTGTCGCGCCGTCAGGCCGCCCAGGGCCGCAACGGTGAAAGCGAAGGCACGAAAAAGACATTGACGCCCGGCAGCAGAGACTGCAACAGCGCACACATGCGGCGCATCATCTCTTCCTCAAGACTGTGATGCCCCACGTCCGCCGTGCAGATCTCCGCGTCCAGCGCCGTATGATACTTCACGTCGCCGGTGATGAAGAATTCCACGCCGCAGCGGGCCGCATCTTCCAGCAGGGAAGAGCCCGATCCGGTACAATAGCCGATGCGCCGCACCTGTTCCGGCAGAGGTCCGCACAGCGTCGTTGTGGAAAGATCCAGCCAGCGGCTCAGTCGTTGCAGGATGGCGGAAGGCGGCTGCAGCGCGGGCAGATCGCCGGCCAGCCCGAAGCCCAGGGGCAGGGCGGCCCCCTCCGGGGCCGGAGCGGTCGGCTCGATGACTGCCCGGGCGGTCAGGCCAAGTTCGTCAGCGACCCAGGCGGCCGGACCGGCGCTGTTGACGTCCAGCGAGGTATGGCAGGCGTACAGCGGCACGTCCGCTCCCAGCAGGAGCCGCAGCACCTCATGGTAGGCGTCCAGACGGCGCGGCAGGCGCGGCTTGAGCAGCAAAGGGTGATGGCTCAACAGAAAATGCGCGCCCTTGTCAAGCGCCGCCGCCACGGAAGCGGGCGTGGGGTCGAGACAGACGGCAAGCTGTTCCACTTCCGCACGGCGGGCGGCCACCTGCATGCCGGAGCAATCCCAGGTCGCCTGCGTGGACGGTGCGGCAACTTTTTCTATGGTTGCAATGATTTCAGTCAGTTGCATAGCATCCCCGCCAAATAGAAAGGCACTTTTTCCAAAAAGGGAAAAGTGCCTCATGCAGTGCTGAATGCGTCTTTTTCTGTCCTGCTGACAGAAAACGCTGCCCAGTCTTGCTTGCACACAAGCAGAATATGGCATCCATTCCGCCATCTTGTACCACAACCGTCATATTGTCAAGAAGGCGCTGGCCTTTTGACGGGACTGTGCGCTCGCTGCCCCTGATGCGCGGATGCGTGCCCATCCCGACGGCGCAGCCTTGCCGCATGCGCCATGCCATACCACCGTTCCAGCGGGATCTGCGTCCGCTTGCCGCTACCAAAAGGTATATGTTATGGCTAGGAACGCCTAACCAGGCTGAAAAGTGACCGACATGGAGAAACGCATCGCAGGAGCATTTTCCGTTGAGCGCATGCCGGCAGGCTTTGCTTGTGCGGATGTGCGCCATATGAACGAATTTTTTCAACGGAGATCGTTTTATGAGAGCATCCCGTGCTGTGTTTTTGCTTGCCGTATTTTTTACCCTCTGCATGCCGCTCAAGGGAAATTGTGCGAATATCAGTGAGCGCGAGGCCCAAAGAGACATGACAGACCTGATGGAAGCGGCAAGAAAGGGCGACAATCAAACCATCCAGACGCTGCTGGACAATGGAGCCGACATCCACGCACGAGATAAAACGGGCATGACGGCTCTGATGTATGCGGCACTGGCCGACCACAGTCAGGCCGTTCAAACGCTGCTGGCCAACGGGGCCGACATGTACGCGCAGGATAAAGAAGGCAGGACGGTCCTGATGTATGCGGCAGTGGCCCGCCACAGCAAGGCCGTTCAAAAGCTGCTGGATAATGGAGCCGCAGCCGGCATCCATGCACAGGATAACTATGGCATGACAGCCCTGATGGCGGCGGCATTCAATGGCCACAGCAAGGCCATCCAGGCCTTGCTGGACAACGGGGCCGACATCCATGCGCGTGATAAGTATGGCAGGACGGCCCTGCTGCTGGCGGCAGGCATGGGGCGCAGCCAGGCCATCCAAGTCCTGCTGGACAACGGGGCCGACATGTCTGCACGGGATAAGGATGGCAGGACGGCCCTGATGCGGGCGGCAAGAGATGGCGACAGCCAGACCATCCAAACGCTGCTGGACAACAAAGCCGACATACATGCACGGGATGATGATGGCAGGACGGCCCTGATGCTGGCAGCCGAAATGGGACACGTCCAGGCCGTCCAAACGCTGCTGGACAATGGGGCCAACATAAACACGCGGGATATGAACGGCATGACTGCCCTGGATCTGGCGCGTGATCAGCAGCATGGGGATGTCGTCACCCTGCTTGAGCGGAAATGAGCCATGCAAACGGATTTTTCAACGGAGATCGTTTTATGAGAGCATACCGCGCTGTTTTTTTGCTTGCCGTATTTTTTACCCTCTGCATGCCGCTCAAGGGCGATTGTGCGACTATCAGTGAACGCGAGGCCCCAAGGGGCATGACAGACCTGATGGAAGCGGCAAGAAAGGGCGACAGCCAAGCCATCCAGACGCTGCTGGACAATGGGGCCGACATCCATGCACGGGATGAATATGACAACACAGCCCTGATGCACGCCGCAGCCTGTGGCCAGAGTCAAGCCATCCTGACCCTGCTGGAGAACGGAGCCGATATCAATACACGAGATGTCAATGGCATGACTGCGCTGATACTGGCGACGATAGCGGGGCACAGGCAGACCATCCAAACGCTGCTGGACAACAAGGCCGACATCCATGCGCGGGATATCAAGGGCGCGACATCCCTGATGGTTGCGGCATACTATGGCCGCAGCCAGACCGTCCAGACCCTGCTGGACAAAGGGGCCGATATCCGTGCGCGGGATAAGAATGGCACGACAGCCCTGATGTTTGCGGCAGGCCGTGGTCACAGCCAGGCCGTCCAAACGCTGTTGGACAACAAGGCCGACATCAATGCACAGGATAACTATGGCAGGACAGCCCTGATAGCAGCGGCATATCATGGTCAAAGTCAGGCCATTCAAACCCTGCTGGACAACGGGGCTGACATAAACATGCAGGATAAAGATGGCAGGACAGCCCTGATGTGGGCACGCAGCCAAAATCATGCGGATGCCGTCAAATTGCTTAAAAAGTACGGCGCGAAGTAGAGAGCGGTCGGTCGCACACCACGAATGTGCACGGAAAAGCCCGTCCGGCAACTGTCCGGGCGGGCTTTTCCGTACACATTTTCCAGATGAAACGCTTCACGTTTCACAGCATATAGCCTGTCGCTTTGGCGGGAAAACACGGTTTTCCTCTTACTTTGAATCGGGCGGCTCTGTGCTGCCGCCCCGTATTTTGCCTTTTTCAAAGGAAAAACGCTGTAGCCATGAAAAAAGACATTTTATGGGGCTTATGACAATAAAATTGAGGGATCTTACTACGCAGGGATACAAGAGCCCTTCAGCAAACAGTATAGCGCTATAAAAAATAAGACCTATAACATCACTTTCGGACGGGAAACTGTGATGCGAATCAAATTTGGATACGAGCGCTGTGGCTGGCGGCGTGCCCAGCTTTATGGCCATGACCACCATGCCGCATCCCCCCGCTACAAGCAGCGTGGAACGGATCCCTGTAAAACGAAGGAAAAACATGATCTGAAACCACATACAACTTCCGAAGAACAATGCGATGGCATCATTTTCAAAATGTAGGGAATACCATTCAGCAGTATATATTTCGAATAATGCGGAAAAGAAATTATATGCAATGATGACGAAAAGCAAAAAAAGAAGGGGCTTGACCGAAAGAAAGAGCATTTTTATCAATATGCTCACTGGTCTCCGCTTCACCTGTTTTTCCTCCGTCATGCAATGGATATCTGCTTCCATGCCCGTGATCATGTTGTTTTGCGGTCGTTCTCCCATCACTATTTGCTTTGATTGAATGGGAGAGCCAATAGCGACGTGATCGGCGTACCTGACATGTAGAGCAGTTCCAGTTTGAAAAGCTTTGCGTTTCAAACCATACGGCCTGGCGTTTCGCGGGAAAAACACGGTTTTCTCGCTTGGTTTCGGCCGGGCGGCGCTGTGCCGCCGCCTCGCATTTTACCTTTATCACAGGCAAAATGCTCCAGAGCTTTTCAGTTTGAAACGTCCAGGCTGCACGTTCCCCCCTCCGCTCAGCGGGAAGGGCAGGGGGGCTGCCGAGGCTGCCAGCGGTTGAGCAAGCCCACGGCCGATCACGGCCCAAAAAGAAAAAAACCCGTTGATTTCTCAACGGGCTTACTTTCTTGCTGGCGGAGAGGGAGAGATTCGAACTCTCGGTACGCTTTTAACGTACACACGATTTCCAATCGTGCTCCTTCGACCAGCTCGGACACCTCTCCGCGCTCAAAGCCAGATTTATATATACCCCCTTTCCGGGGAAGGCAAGAAAAAAATGCACAAAAACAAAAATTTTTTTTCGCCCAGCTTCAGGGCGGTCCGCCGCCCCGGTTTCGGCTGAAACGGATGGGAGCACGCTGCCGCCAGCTTGCCGGACAGACCGCTCAGGACTTTTGCTCCCCTTGTGCCTGACAGGCGGCCGCAGAGGAGGAGGACGGCGCTGCCGTTTCCGCAGGGACGGACGGCTGGCCGCTCTCTTCCGTCTTTGCTTCCTTTGCTTCAAGGCGGCGCGCCGCATGCCGCAGATAGAGAAGGAAGGCCAGGGCGGCACAGACGATGCCCACCAGATTGACCAGGCCGAGCAGGGAGAAGCTACTCATAGGATGTCCTCGCCATGACGAAAAAAAGAGCGCATCATACGCAGGCAGGGCCGCAAGATGCGGCCCTGTCTCAAATCATCATACAGCGCCGAATGTGGCGCAGGCACGGATGGACGGCTTGGAGCATTTTGCCGTTGAAAAGGCGAAATGCGAGCCCGTATGGGAAAATGCTCTAGATGCCCATCTGGCTGAAGCCGCTGTCGGCATAGATCACGCTGCCGGTCACGCCGCGCCCCAGATCCGAAGCCAGGAAGGTGGCCAGACCGCCCACGTCGTGCGTGGTGACGTTGCGGCGCAGGGGCGAGCTTTCCTCCACCCGGGTAAAGATGTTCTTGAGGCCGGAGACCGCGGAGGCGGCCAGCGTCTTGATGGGGCCGGCGCTGATGGCGTTGACGCGCACGCCCTTCTCGCCAAGCTCATAGGAAAGGTAGCGCACGGAGGCTTCCAGCGCCGCCTTGGCTACGCCCATGACGTTGTAGCCGGGGATGACCTTGGTGGAGCCATGATAGGTCATGGTGATGACGGACGAACCCTCGTGCAGGAGCGGTTCAAAGGCGCGGCAGATGCCGGTCAGCGAGTAGGCGGAAATGTCCAGCGCCAGATGGAAGCCCTCGCGGGTCGTGTCCACGAAACGCCCGGTGAGGTCTTCACGATTGGCAAAGGCGATGGAGTGGACGAGGATGTCGACCTCGCCCCACTTTTCCTTGACCAGCTCGGCGGCGGCGGCGATCTGGGCGTCGTCGCTCACATCGCACTGGAAGGTGAACTCGCCGCCCAGCTCTTCGCTGAGGGGTTCCACACGCTTCTTGATGGCGTCCCCCACGTAGTTGAAGGCGAGACGGGCCCCCTGCTCCTTGAAGCAGGAAGCGATGCCGTAGGCAATGCTCTTGTTGTTGGCCAGACCGAGAATGAGGGCTTTTTTGCCTTGCAGCAGCATGGTGATTCTCCTTGCGGCCGGAAATTCCGGCATGTCATTCGTTGGCGTGCCGGGACGCGGGCCCGGCATCCCTGACCGTCCCTAGATGCTGAAGGGTTTTCCGGTCAGGATCTCATAGGCTTCCCGGTAGCGGGCCGCCGTGTTGTCGATGATCTCCTGCGGCAGGGTAGGCGCAGGCGGCTGCATGTTCCACGGCTGCTGCTTGAGCCAGTCGCGCAGATACTGCTTGTCGAAGCTGGGCTGCCCCTGACCGGGGACATACTTGTCCGCGGGCCAGAAGCGGGAGGAATCCGGGGTCAGCACCTCGTCGATGATATGCAGCTTGCCGTTGATGAAGCCGAACTCGAACTTGGTGTCGGCCACGATGATGCCCCTGCCGGCCGCATAGGCGCGCCCGGCCTCATAGATGCGCAGGGAAACGTTCTGCACCTGCTCGGCCACCTCGTCCCCAAGCAGGGCGGCGGCGCGGGCCACGCTGATGTTTTCGTCGTGTTCGCCCAGTTCGGCCTTGGTGGAGGGGGTGAAGATGGCCGGTTCCAGCTTCTCGGATTCACGCAGCCCGGCAGGCAGGTCATAGCCGCACAGTTTGCCGGTCGCCTGATAGTCCTTCCAGCCGGAGCCGCTCAGATAGCCGCGCACGATGCACTCCACGGGCAGGGGACGGGCCTTGCGCACGAGCACGGCGCGGCCCTCCAGCTCGTCCTCCCACGGGGCAAGACAGGCAGGGAAGCGGCTGACGTCGCTCTCCACCAGATGGTTGGGGATGATGTCCTGGAACTTCTCCATCCAGAACAGGGTGATCTGATTGAGGATGACCCCCTTGTACGGGATGGGTTCCCCCATGATGACGTCATAGGCCGACATGCGGTCGGTGGTCACGATGAGCAGGGTATCCTCGTCCACCTCATAGATATCGCGAACCTTGCCGCGCGAGCGCAGGGGACAGGCAGAGATCTGGGTCTGGGTAACAATGCGCATGACAGCTCCTTAGACGCGCGGCGTTTTCTGGCCGCGAATTTCGGCAGAACGGGCGTGGGCCTCCAGCCCCTCCATGCGGGCAAGGGCGGCAATGGCCTCCCGGCTGTTCTGGAGGAAGGCGGCGGACGTCGCCACGATGCTGGTTTTCTTGCAGAATGTCTGGACGGAAAGGGCAGAGGAAAAGCGCGCCGTGCCCAGCGTGGGCAGCACATGATTGGGCCCGGCGAAATAGTCGCCCACCGGCTCAGGACAGTGATGCCCCATGAAGACCGCGCCGGCGTGCCGGATGCCCGGCAGCAGCGCCCAGGGGTCGCGCACGCACAGCTCCAGATGCTCCGGAGCGATCTGATTGGCCACGGCCACGGCCACATCCATGTTCGGTACCGTGATGACCGCGCCCCAGTCAAGCAGGGACCTGGCGGCCGTCTGGGCCTTGGGCAGGGAGGCGCACTGATTGTCCAGCTCCTCGCGGATGCGCTCGCCCAGCTGGACGTCCGTGGTGATGCAGAGGGCGGCGGCCAGAGGATCGTGTTCGGCCTGCGAGAGCATGTCCGCCGCCACCCAGTCCGGACGGGCGGTGCCGTCCGCCAGGATGAGCACCTCGCTCGGCCCGGCGATCATGTCGATGCCCACGACACCCTGCACGAGGCGCTTGGCCGTCGCCACATAGATGTTGCCCGGCCCGGCGATGACGTCCACGGCGGGCAGGGCCGGCGTGCCGTAGGCCAGGGCCGCGATGGCCCATGCGCCGCCCACGCGGTAGACTTCGTCGATATCGAGCAGATGCGCCGCAGCCAGGATGGCGGGCGCGATGCTGCCGTCGGCGCGCGGCGGCGTGCAGACGGCGATGCGCCGCACTCCGGCCACCTGCGCGGGGATGGCGTTCATGAGCAGGCTGGAGATGAGCGGCGTGCTGCCGCCCTGACCGCCGGGCACGTAGAGGCCCACGCTGTCCACCGGCAGGACGCGCTGTCCAAGGATGCTGCCGTCCGGCAGGGTCTCGAACCACGATTTTTCCCGCTGCGCCTCATGGAAGCGGCGGATGTTGCGGGCGGCGTCCCCGATATGTTCACGCTGCTCGGGCGAGACGGAAGCCGCGCTGCGGGCGATGTCCATCTCGGACAGACGCAGGGGCGGTTCGAAGGCGGCGCAGTCGAAACGGCGGGTATATTCCAGCAGGGCCTCGTCCCCGCGGGCACGGACATCATCAAGGATGGCCCGTACGGCGCTCTCCACGTTGTCGCCGGGATTGCGTCGCTCTTCGAGCCATTTTGCGGCCTTGGGCCAGTCGTGCGCGGTCTGGAGGGAAATGCTGCGGCATGTCATAGGCTTCCTCCCGTTGAAAAGCAGCCAAGCATAGCCGAGGTTTGGCGGAATGTCGAGGCGGGAAAAGTGCCTTCCGCCCTTGACAGCGGCACGGGCTGAACTTACCCCTTAAGGTCAGAACCACGCACCAAGCCGCCCCGTGGGAAACGCTTTTTTCGCCCGGCACGCGCAAAAAAAGCGCAAGCGACCGCCCTGCATGCGGCCGGCGCGCTTTTTCCCGGCATGGAGCCGCGCGAGAAGAGCAGGCAACGCCACGGACAGGACGGCGCGTCCCGGCTTTTGAGCGTTTTGCCTTCGAAGAAGGCAGGATGCGCGAGGCGGCGGCACAGCCCCGCCCGGCCAATCGTGAGCGGAAAAACCGCGTTTTTTTCGTGGAACGACAGGCCGAATGGAGTGGAGCGCAAAGCGTTTCACCCTGAAAATGCTCGAGAAAAGACGACAGAACCATATGCCATGCTTTCGCTGCCCTGCGCGTCACGGTGGTACGGGCTGGTTTCGGGAGGATATGTATGCATCATCATAAAGTTCACGATACCTACAAGAAGGCTGCGGAAGCGGCGGAAATGGAAGCCGCGGCGGCTGCGGCGGCCGAAGCTGCCGCCGAGAACGCCGAGGCGGATGCGGCAGCGGCTGCGGGGGACGGCGCGCAGGCCGCGCCGGAAGATCTGGTCCGCGCCTGCCGTGAACAGCTCTGCCCCCAGTGCGAAGAGAAAAAGGTGGCGGACGACATGCGCCTGCGCATGGCTGCCGAGATGGAGAACTTCAAGAAGCGCCTTGCGCGCGAGCATGAAGAGCAGATGCGCTACGCGGCGGAAAAGATCCTGCGGGACATGCTGCCCGGACTGGACAATCTGGAACTGGCGCTGCAATACGGCAGCCGGGACGCCGCCTGTCAGGACATGCTGACGGGCGTGGCCATGACCCACAAACTCATGCTGGAGGCCATGGCCCGGCACGGTCTCGTGCCGGTGGGCGAAGAGGGCGAAGATTTCACCCCGGAACGCCACGAAGCCGTCGGCTTCGACGACTGCCCCACCGTCGGCCCCGGCTGCGTCTCGCGCGTGCTGCAACGTGGCTACAAGCTGGGCGACCGCCTGCTGCGCCCGGCCAAGGTGATGATCAACCAGGGCTAGGACCTGTTGCCACTATTCGCTGCTTGTTTGGGGGGAAGGGGAACCCCTCCGCCAGCGCGAGAG
>DGYFI06202__coassemble_614_pt1 | contig 21836 bp, 33 predicted proteins | sample DGYFI06202__metabat2_high_PE_036 | metagenome-assembled genome bin DGYFI06202
AATCCATATTGCTGCCATTGTCATTTTTTACCTTTAATGAGTCCTGACCCTAGAACGCGCGCTGAAGGGAAAACGCGCTGGTGGCGACGCGAGGTGGCTGGTGCGAGAGGGGGGAATTGAACCCCCACGGATGAACCGCTGGATTCTAAGTCCAGTGCGTCTACCAGTTCCGCCACTCTCGCCTTGCCCAACACCTCTAGCACAGAGAAAGGTGGCTCGCAAGATTGTTCAGCGCAGCAGCAGGCTGCCCGCACTGTCTTCGGACGGCAGCACCTCACCGATGCAGGCCGCCAGATCCCCGGCTGCAAGCAGCTCCGCGCTCACGGACGATACCTGTTCCGCTGCCACAGCCAGCACAAGCCCGCCCGAAGTCTGCGCGTCAAACAGCAGGCTTTCCAGCGCCTCATCAAGCGGAGACACGCAGGTGGTGTAGGGTGAACAATACATGCGATTGGCATGGCTGCCGGAGGGAATGAAGCCAAGACGTGCGTAGTCCAGCGCTCCCGGCAGCAGCGGCACGCTTTCGGCGTCAATGGCCACGCGCACGCCAGAAGCCCGCGCCATCTCCAACAGATGCCCGCCCAAGCCGAAACCGGTGATGTCCGTCGCCGCAGAAAGACCGTAGTCCGCTATTATGCGCCCGCCCTCTTTGTTCAAGCGTCCACACCAGCGGCACAGCTCGGCCTCCGCTTCATCGCAGCCGTCCCATTGCGCCTTGACGGCCGTGGACAGCACACCGGTACCGATGGGCTTGGTCAGGATCAGCTTTTGGCCAGGGATCAGGCCCGAATTGACGGCTATATGCTCAGGGTCGATAAGGCCGCTGACCGCAAGACCGTACTTGAGCTCGTCATCCTGCACCGAATGCCCGCCAGCCAGCACTGCCCCGGCCTCAATGATCGCCTCCAGACCGCCGCGCAGGATACCGGCAAGGATCTCTTCAGGATCGTCCGCCAGCAAACAGGTGGGGAAGCAACAGATGTTCATGGCCGACCACGGCTCGCCACCCACCGCGTAGACGTCGGAAAGCGCATTGGCTGCGGCGATGCGGCCAAAAGCATGAGGATCGTTGACGACAGGCGCGAGAATGTCCACCGTCTGCACCAGCGCCCTGCCGGGGGGCAGACGCAGGACGACAGCGTCCTCGTTGCGGGCACGGCCGGCCAGCACACGCGCCTCAAGGTCTGACGGCAACTCGGCGAGCAGGCCGGCAAGGATGCGCTCCAGAGCCTCCGGAGCCACTTTGGCCGCTCAGCCGGCTGCTTTTGCCTTGTCCAAAAGTCGCATAGATCCTGCCTAAAATGAAAAAGGGGCCATAGCGGCCCCTCTTTGTTACATATCGTCCCAACTCACTAGGCGTTGGCGGCAGCTTCGGGAGCGGCCGCAGCCTCTTCGAGACGGGTCAGTTCGATGATCGCCATGGGGGCGTTGTCGCCCTTGCGGGGCATGGCCAGTTTCATGATGCGGGTGTAGCCGCCGGGAACGCCGGCGAACTTGGGCCCGACTTCATCAAACAGGCGCTTGACAAGCGCATGGTCGCACAGCACGCGGTAAGCCTGACGGCGGGCATGCAGATCGTTACGCTTGGCCAGGGTGATCAGAGGTTCCACCACGCCACGCAGTTCCTTGGCCTTCATTTCCGTGGTGCGGATACGGCCATGAAGAAGAAGCGCCTTGGCGAGATTGTGGAGCAGAGCCTTGCGATGCGACGGCGTGCGCGAAAGTTTTCTGCCGGAGTTGCTATGCCTCATTTTGCTGCTTCCTTTTCCATTCCTGGTATTTCTTCTCGAAACCGTCAACGCGCATGCCGAAATCAAGGCCCATGTCGAGCAGGACGCTCTTGATCTCGTCAAGAGACTTGCGCCCGAAGTTCTTGGTCTTGAGCATATCGGACTCGCTGCGCTGCACAAGCTCGCCCACAAGAGAGATGTTGGCGCTGCGCAGGCAGTTGGTCGCACGTACGGAGAGTTCGAGATCATCAATGTTTTTGAAGAGATGCTCATTCAGCTCACCGCTGTCGGTGCTGCCTGAATGGCAATCGCCGGAAATCCGCTCATCAAAGTTGATGAAGACGGAGATCTGATCCTTGATGATCTTGGCGCTATAGGCAATGGCATCTTCAGGCGTGAGAGAGCCATCCGTCCAAACTTCAAGGATGAGCCGGTCGTAGTTGGTCATCTGACCAACACGGGCCTGCTCCACCGTATAGGCAACCTTGCGCACCGGCGAAAAGCTCGAATCCAGCTTGATCAGGCCGATCTCGTCGGCAAGGCCCTCATGCATGTCGGCAGGGACATAGCCCTTGCCCATACGCACTTCAAGCTCCATCTCAAGCGTGATGTCCTCGGTCAGGGTGGCAATGTGCTGTTCGGGATTCAGCACGGTGACGTGCTGGTTCTCCTGAATGTCGGCGGCTGTCACCGCGCCCTTGCGATCCACCCGGAGCGTGAGGCGCTGCGGTTCGTCGGTATCCATGCGCAGGCGTACCTGCTTGAGGTTGAGCACGAGATCCGTCACGTCCTCAAGCACGCCGTGGATGGTCGTGAACTCGTGCTGCACTCCGGAAATCTTCGCAGAGACAAAGGCCGCCCCCTGAAGGGAGGCCAGAAGCACACGACGCATGGCGTTACCAATGGTAGTGCCGTATCCGCGCTCCAGCGGCTCGCACACGAACTTGCCGTGGGAGCTGCTGGCCGTCTCATCTTCGCGCACGATCTGGTCAGGCTTGACCAGTTCGTTCCAGTTACGCGAATTGATGAGGCGTTCGCCCTGTTTGTTAAGCATGGCTCACCCGCCTTATTTCGAGTAAAGTTCGACGATCAGCTGTTCGTTGACCGGGAACTGGATGTCATCACGCTGCGGCAGGGCTTTCACCGTACCCTTGAACGCGGCGCCGTCGGCTTCCAGCCAGCTGGGGCACCCGCGACGGGCCAGCACTTCCTGCGCTTCGGCGATCACGGGGATCTTGCGGTTCTTTTCAGGCACTTCCACGGTGTCGCCCACACGGACCTGCAGCGAAGGGATGTTCACCTTGCGGCCGTTGAGGGTGAAGATGCCGTGACGCACGAGCTGACGAGCCTGGTTGCGCGAATTGGCAAAGCCCATACGGTAGACGACATTGTCAAGGCGACGCTCAAGGATGACCAGCAGGTTGGTACCGGTCACGCCCTTCTGCATTTCGGCCTTTTCAAAGTAGCCGCGGAACTGGCGTTCCAGGATGCCGTAAGTGCGGCGGGTCTTCTGCTTTTCACGCAGCTGCACCGCGTATTCGCTCACTTTCTTGCGAGCGCGGCCATGCTGGCCGGGCGCGTAGGGACGACGATCCTGAGCACATTTATCAGTGAAGCAACGGTCGCCCTTGAGGAACAGCTTGCAGCCCTCACGGCGACAGATGCGGCATTTGGCTTCGGTATATTTGGCCATGAATCAATCCTCTTGTAGCTGAAGCGTTCCGCAACTAGACGCGACGGCGCTTGGGCGGCCGGCATCCGTTGTGCGGGATGGGCGTCACGTCACGAATGAAAGCCACACGGAAACCGACAGCGGCAATGGCGCGCATGGCGGCTTCACGACCGGAACCGGGGCCCTTCACATACACGCCCACGGTGCGCATGCCGTTTTCCTGAGCCTTGCGGGCCGCGGTTTCGGCTGCCACCTGAGCGGCAAAGGGCGTAGACTTACGCGAACCCTTGAAGCCGCTCTGACCGGAGGAAGCCCAGCTCACAGCGTTGCCGCGGGTATCGGTAAACGTGATGATGGTATTGTTGAAAGAAGCCTGGATGTGGGCGATGCCCACAGGAATGTTCTTCTTTTCCCTTTTCTTGACCGCTTTCTTGGGTCTGGCCATGACTACTATCCCTCAATCTCGTTTGCGCGAATCGATGTTACTTTTTCTTGCCCACAGCGCCACGACGGGGACCCTTGCGGGTGCGGGCGTTGGTGTGGGTACGCTGCCCGTGCACGGGCAGACCGCGACGATGACGAAGGCCGCGGTAGCAGCCGATGTCCATGAGACGCTTGATATTGCTGGAAACTTCACGGCGAAGATCGCCTTCCACCTTGTAGTTCTGTTCGAGTTCCTTACGGATCTCGTTCACTTCATCGGCAGAAAGATCGTCGATATTGCGTTCCCAGTTGACACCCGTGGTGTCGAGGATCTTGAGGGCCGTCGTGCGGCCGATGCCATAAATATAGGTGAGAGCAATGTCCACCCGTTTGCCACGCGGCAAATCAACACCTGCAATTCTCGCCACAGTACGTCTCCTGCCTAGCCCTGGCGCTGTTTATGCCGGGGGTTTTCGCAGATAACTCGAAGAACGCCCTTGCGCCGGATCACTTTGCACTTGGGGCATATTTTCTTGACGGAAGGTCTGACTTTCATAACTCGTCTCCAATTGGGGCAAGGCCTAGCCTTGCATGCCCGGATTTTACTTGCCGCAATCCCGGCCGGAAATCCGGGCCAGTGGGCTGCTCCTCCCCCGGTTGGGGCTGCAGGAACAGAAACCTTTATCCATCTTTCGTACGACTGTCAACCACTAATGGTCTGCCGGTTGAGCCCGCGATCCGATATGCTCAGGATGCGGGGCCCGTCGTGGGTGATGGCGACGCTGTGCTCAAAATGCGCAGCCCACTTGCCATCCCGCGTCACGGCAGTCCACTTGTCATCCAGAATGTCCACTTCATAGGTGCCGATGGTCACCATGGGTTCGATGGCGATCACCATTCCGTTCTGCAGGGTAAGCCCCCGCATGCCCGGCTTGAAGTTGGGCACTTCCGGCTTTTCGTGCATCTTTGCGCCGACCCCGTGGCCGACGAAACGACGCACGACATTGAAACCGGCCGCCTCCACATAGGCCTGCACGGCAGCGCCGATGGCGTAGACATCATTGCCCGCCCTGGCCTGCTCGATGCCGACGTAGAGACTTTCCTCCGTCACCTGCATGAGGCGGTGGGCCTCAGGGCTCACCTGCCCTACGGGGAATGTCCGTGCGGCGTCCCCCACGAACCCCTCGTACACCACGCCCATATCCACGCTCACGATATCGCCTTCCTCAAGCAGCCGCGGGGAAGGAAAACCGTGAACAACCTGCTCATTGACGGAACAGCAGGTGGCATAGGGGTAGCCGCAGTAACCGAGGAATGCCGGCTTCACCTTGTAGCTCGCGCACATGTCGCGCGCGATCTCCTCAAAGCGCATGGTCGGCACCCCGGGAGCCACAGCGTCCCCGATGGCGTCAAGAATATTGGCGACCATGCGGTTCGCCTCTCTCAGGCAGGCGATCTCGCGGTCATTCTTGATGAATGCGCCCTGGTATTTTTTCATGTACGTATCCTTGGACCTACAGCTTGCCGGCCTTGCGAGCCTTGTTCATGAGGCCCTGGTATTGCGTGGAAATCATGTGCGACTCGATCTGATTCCTGAAGTCCATGGCCACGCCCACAAGAATGAGCAGGCTCGTGCCGCCGAAGTAGAACGGCACATTGAACCAGCTGTACATGAGCATGGGCAGCACGGATACGATGGAGATGTACACGCCGCCCGAAAGGGTCAGACGCGACAGCACCGTATCGATGTACTCCTGCGTCTTCTCGCCGGGACGGATGCCCGGGATGAAGCCGCCGTTCTTCTTCAGGTTCTCGGCCATGTCCTTGGGGTCAAAGATGATGGCCGTGTAGAAGTAGCAGAAGAAGAAGATCAGGGCCACATAGATGATGTTGTACACGATCGTATGCGGCGCGAAGAAGTCGGCAACATGCTTGACGTATTCGTTGGTGGCAAACTGACCGACCGTTGCCGGGAACAGGAGCAGCGAGGAAGCGAAGATGGGCGGGATGACGCCCGCCGTGTTCAGGCGCAGCGGCAGATGGGTATTCTGCCCGCCGAACATCTTGCGTCCGATCTGACGCTTGGCATAGCTCACCGGTATACGGCGCTGCGCGGTCTCGATGAAGACGATGGCCGCGAGGACCACTGCCATGAGCAGCACGACGGACACCGCCACGAAGATGGACATGCTGCCCGAGCTGATGAGCTCGATGGACTGCATGATGCCGCGCGGGATGCCTACGACGATGCCGCAGAAGATGATCAGCGATATGCCGTTGCCGATGCCTCGCTCGGTGATCTGCTCACCGAACCACATGACCAGCATGGAACCGGCCGTAAAGGTCGCCATGGTCATCATGCGGAACTGCCAGCCGGGATTCAGGACGATGGAGGATTGCCCCATGGTCATGGATTCCAGCCCCACGGAAATGCCGAGCCCCTGCACCAGGGTGATGAGCACCGTGAGATAACGGGTGTATTGCGTGATCTTTCGCCGACCGGCCTGTCCCTCTTCCTTGGCCATGCGCTTGATGTCGGGACTCACCACCTGCAAAAGCTGCATAATGATGGAGGCCGAAATGTACGGCATGACGCCGAGGGCAAAGACCGACACATTGGACAGCGCGCCCCCCGAAAACATGTCGAACATGCCGAAGAGCGTCCCCTGCATGCTGTTGACATACTCCTTGAGGGCCACGGTGTTCACGCCCGGTACCGGCACATGCACGCCGATCCGGTAGAAACAGAGCAGCAGAAACGTCCAGCCAAGGCGTTTGAGGAGCGAGCGCTGCCCATCCATGTTGTTCACGGTTCCAGAAGCCATGCAATTCTCGTTCGTTTTGCTCCCGCATGGTTAATGCGCCCGCCATTGCCCCTAAGGACAATGGCGCGGCGCGTACTTCGCGGTCGGACGTGTTTACTTAGTTGTTCGTGGAAGCCGCTTCCAGTTCGCTCACTTCGCCGCCGGCGTTGCGGATCTTCTCCGCAGCGGCCTGGCTGAACTTGTGGGCTTCGACCTTGACGGCCGTGCTCACTTCGCCGCGGGAAAGCACCTTCACAGGCGCACCCATGCGGGCGAGACCGCGGGCATAGATGTCGTCGAGCGTGATCTCGCTCTTGCCGGCAAAGGCTTCCAGCAGGCGATCCAGGTTGACGACGTCATAGGTCACCTTGAACAGGAAGTTCTTGAAGCCATGCTTGGGCAGACGACGCTGCAAGGGCATCTGACCGCCTTCGAAACCGGGGCGGACGCCGCCGCCGGCACGGGCATTCTGGCCCTTGTGGCCCTTGCCCGACGTGCAGCCAAGGCCGGAACCGGCGCCGCGGCCCACACGACGGCGGGTTTTGCGCTCTTCCGGAAAAGGAAAGAGATTGTGCAACTGCATGATCTATACTCCTCCGGTCCCGTGACTAGTCGATCACGGCAACCAGGTGCGAAACTTTGGCGATGATGCCCCGGATGGCCGGGGTGTCCTGGAACGTCCTGACCTTTTCGCGACGCTTGAGGCCAAGGGAGTCCAACAGCTTGCGCTGCGCAGGGGTGCTGCCGATGCGCGAACGCACGAGTTTGACCTTGATTTCAGCCATGACTACTTCCTCGGAGCTTCCAGCTTCTTGCCGCGCAGTTCGGAGACTTCGTCAGCGCTCCGCAGGGAGACGAGGCCCTGCATGGTCGCACGCAGCACGTTGTGGGGATTGTTGGTGCCGATGGCCTTGGCGAGCACGTCCCGCACGCCCACAGCTTCCATGACCGCACGCACGGCGCCGCCGGCGATGATGCCAGTACCTTCGGAAGCGGGCTTGAGCATGACGCGGCCGGCGCCGAAGCGGCCGAGCACTTCATAGGGCAGCGTGCCGTCCACCAGAGGGATCTGCACGCGGCTCTTGCGGGCGCGTTCGGTAGCCTTGCGCAGAGCTTCCGGCACTTCCTGGGCCTTGCCCAGGCCAAAGCCCACGCCGCCCTTGCCGTCACCGACGACCACAAGCGCGCTGAAGCTGAAACGGCGACCGCCCTTGACGACCTTGGCCACGCGATTCAGGGCGACGATCTTCTCGATTTCGCCCAGTTCGTTCATCGGGGTTTCGGTATTTTCACGCATATTAGAACTCCAGGCCGCCTTCGCGCGCGCCGTCTGCCACGGCCTTCACGCGGCCGTGGTAAAGGTAACCGTTGCGATCGAACACCACCTGGCTGATATTCTTTTCCTTGGCCAGACGGGCGATTTCCTTGCCGACCTTGGTGGCGCCTTCAAGATTGCAGTGCACGCCGGCTTCGGTCTTGGCAAGCTGCAGGGTGGAGGCGGAAACAAGGGTCGCGCCTTCGATGTCGTTCACGATCTGCGCATAGATGTGCATGTTGGAACGATACACCACCAGACGCGGACGGTCCGGGGTGCCGTTGACCTTCTTGCGGATGCGGATCTTGCGGCGCTGACGGGATTCATTTTTGGAAAGTTTCATGTGCGCCCCCTACCTACTTCTTGCCGCCCGACTTGCCGACCTTGCGGCGAATCGTCTCGGTGGTATACTTGATGCCCTTGCCCTTGTAGGGTTCAGGCTTGCGGATGCGGCGGATCTTGGCGGCCATCTCGCCCACCAGTTCCTTGTTGACGCCGGTGAGCGTCAGCACCTGACCTTCCGCGCTGGCCTTGATGCCGTCGGGCAGTTCCACGATCACAGGGTGGGAATAGCCCACGGAGAGTTCGACCATATTGCCCTTGACGGCCACGCGGTAACCGACGCCGACGACTTCCAGGGACTTGGAGAAGCCCTTGGTCACGCCTTCGATGCAGTTGGCCAGCAGGGTACGGCGCAGGCCGTGCTGGGCGCGGCACTGGCGGGTCTCTTCACGACGGGTGATGACCACATGCCCGTCGGCCAGTTCATAATTGAGCAGGCCGCACACGGGGGTGCTGATGGTGCCCTTGGGTCCCTTCACTTCCACAACATCCGTGCCGATCTTCACTTCAACGCCGGAAGGCACGGCAATAGGCTGTTTTCCAATACGAGACATGGTGCACCGCCTACCAGATTTCACACAGAAGTTCGCCGCCCACCTTCTTCTCGTGAGCGGTCATGCCGTCCAGCACGCCGCTGGACGTGGACAGAATGCAAATGCCGAGGCCGTTCTGCACCTTGGGGATGTGATGGGCGCCCACGTACACGCGACGGCCGGGGGTGCTCACACGCTTGAGGCCGGAAATGGCGGCCTTGCCCTTGAGGTACTTCAGGGTGATGGTGATGTTCCGCTCATCCATGGCCACGTCTTCGACGTAACCTTCCCGCTTGAGGATGTCGGCAAGGGCCACTTTCATCTTCGAGCGCGGCACATTCACTTCCTTGTGCAGGGCCAAATGTGCGTTGCGGATACGGGTCAGCATATCCGCAATAGGATCTGTCATCATCGATAGCTCCTAACTACATGTTTTGACGGCAGGGTTACCGGCCCTATGCCGGCACTTCCCGACGTGAATCTGTTGTCTTTACCCCATGAATGCAGAAATTGCAAGCCCCGCGGGGTAAGGCGAAGGCAGCAAAAAGGGGACGGACACATGTCCGTCCCCTTGCCGTCTGTACGGGCGAAACGCTTACCAGCTCGACTTGCGAACGCCGGGGAGCTCGCCACGAAGGGCCATGTTGCGGAAGCAGATACGGCAGATGCCGAACTGGCGCATGAAGGCGCGCGGACGACCGCAGATGGGGCAGCGATTGTAGGCGCGAGAGCTGAACTTGGCCTTGCGCCGGGCTTTGACTTCAAGAGAGGTGCGCGACATAGCTTACTCCTACTTGCGGAAGGGCATGCCCAGCTGATCGAGGAGGAACTTGCCTTCCTTGTCGGTGCTGGCGGTGGTCACGATGGTGATGTTCATGCCCTTGGGATTTTCCACACGGTCCACTTCCAGTTCGGGGAAGATGGTGTGTTCCTTGATGCCGAGGGTGAAGTTGCCGCGACCGTCAAAGCCGCGATCCGGAATGCCGCGGAAGTCGCGCACACGGGGCAGGGCAAAGTTCATCAGCTTGTCCAGGAAGTCCCACATGCGATCCTTGCGCAGGGTGACGCGAGCACCGATGGGCATGCCTTCACGCAGCTTGAAGGAAGCAATGGACTTCTTGGCGCGGGTCACCACGGCCTTCTGCCCGGCAATGGCGCTCAGTTCGGCCACGGCCTCTTCCATCAGCTTGTTGTTCTGGCTGGCGGCGCCCAGACCGATATTCAGAGAGATCTTCTGGATCCCGGGCAGTTGCATGGGGGAGCTGTAATTGAACTCCTTCTGCAGTACCGGAATCACCTTCTCCCGATAAATCTTTTCAAGGCGGGTCATCGTATCACCTTATTCCATGACTTCGTTGCACTCTTTGCAGAAGCGCACTTTCTTGGTTTTGCCCTCGGACTCAATGTACTTGTAGCCCACGCGGGTAGGCTTGGCGCAAGCCGAGCAGACCACCATCACATTGGACACGTGGATGGGCATTTCCTTTTCCACGATGCCGCCGGGCTGCTGCGCGTAGGGGTTGGGGCGCATATGGCGCTTGACCATATTCACCTTTTCCACCAGCACGCGATCCTTCTTGCGCAGGATCTTCAGCACCTTGCCGACCTTGCCCTTGTCCTTGCCGGTGATGACCATCACCTTGTCGTCCTTGCGGATGCGATACGCTTTCATAGTCATCTCCTACAGCACTTCCGGAGCAAGGGAAATGATCTTCATGAAGTTGGCGGCACGCAGCTCACGGGCCACGGGTCCGAAGATACGGGTACCCACGGGCTCACCCTGGTTGGAGAGCAGCACGGCGGCGTTGCCGTCAAACTTGATGTAGCTGCCATCCATGCGGCGCACTTCCTTGGCGGTACGCACGATGACGGCCTTCATCACGTCACCCTTCTTGACCTTGCTGTGGGGCATGGCTTCCTTGACGGACACCACGATGATGTCGCCCACAGAAGCGTAACGACGGTGCGAACCGCCGAGCACCTTGATGCAGGCCACCTTTTTGGCGCCGGAGTTATCGGCAACCTGAAGCGTAGATTCTACCTGGATCATGGCGATTACCCTTACACAGCCTTTTCAATGATGGAGACCAGATGCCAGCGCTTGTTGCGCGACATGGGACGGAACTCCACGATTTTGACCTTGTCACCCATACCGCATTCGTTCATGGGATCATGAGCCGTGAACTTCTTGCGGCGCCTCACATACTTCTTGAGCAGAGGATGCTTCACCAGCGTCTCAACGCGCACGACAATGGTCTTGTCGTTCTTGTCGCTGACCACGATGCCGGTAAGCGTTCTGCCCTTGCGATCTTCCAGAGCTTGCATGGTTCAGCCCTCTAGTCCTTTTCGTTCAGTACGGTGGAAATGCGCGCCACCAGACGGCGGGCAGCCTTGAGCTCGGAGGTCTTCTCAAGCTGCGCGGTGGCGTGCTTGAAACGAGCCGTCATCAGGGCTTCGCGCTCTTCGGCCAGCTTGGAACGCAGTTCCTCGGCGCTCAGCTTGCGCAGATCGGCAGCCTTGAGCACAGTGGCCTTCTTTTCGGTCTTCTTGGCAGCCATTACAGCCCCTCCCTCACCACGATGATGGTCTTCACGGGCAGTTTGTGGGCGGCGCGGGTCAGAGCCTCGCGGGCCAGCTCAAGGCTGACGCCCTTGATTTCATACAGGACGCGGCCGGGCTTGACCGGCGCGCACCAGCCCACCGGGGCGCCCTTACCGGAACCCTGACGGGTTTCCAGAGGCTTGGCGGTCACAGGGCGGTCGGGGAAGACGCGGATCCACACTTTGCCGCCACGCTTGATGTGACGCATCATGGCAATACGGGCGGCTTCGATCTGCTGGCTGGAGAGCTGGCCGTGCTGAACGGCCTTGAGGCCGATATCGCCAAAGGCAATGGTGGCGCCACGGGTGGCGAGGCCGCGCAGACGGCCCTTCTGCCATTTACGGAATTTTACTTTCTTGGGCGCGAGCATTACTGATCAACCTCTTTGTCAAGGATTTCACCCTTGTAGATCCAAACCTTGACACCAATGATGCCATAGGTGGTACGCGCTTCGGCAAAGCCGTAGTCGATGTCGGCGCGCAGGGTCTGCAAAGGCACGCGGCCATCACGGTACCATTCGGTACGGGCGATTTCCGCACCGGCCAGGCGGCCGGCGCAGGTCACCTTGATGCCTTCGCCGCCGAACTTGCGGGCCATGGTCACCGTGCGCTTCATGGCGCGGCGGAAGGCCACACGGCGCTCCAGCTGCTGGGCGATGTTCTCGGCCACCAGCTGGGCTTCGATCTCGGGACGGCGGATCTCATTCACTTCCAGCGAGAATTCGCGGCCGAACTTCTGGCGCAGGTCATTGCGCAGCTTTTCGATCTCCACGCCCTTGCGGCCGATGACGATGCCGGGACGAGCGGTGGAAAGGATCAGGCGCACTTTGCCGCCGGCGCGTTCGATCTCGATCTTCGCCAGGCCCGCATGATAGAGGAGCTTCTTGACGAAGGCGCGAATCTTGCTGTCCTCGTAGACAAAGGCAGGGTATTCCTTCTTGCTGAACCAGCGGGACTGCCAGTTCTTGTTGTACCCAAGCCGGAAGCCAAACGGATGTACTTTCTGACCCATAGCCTATTCCTGCCCTTCTGCGAGTATGACGGTAACGTGACTGGTACGCTTGTGAATCTTGGTGGCGCGGCCCTGAGCGCGGGGCATGAAGCGCTTCCAGGTCGGGCCTTCGTTCACGATGACTTCCTTGACCACCATGGCGTCCACATTCACGCCGCCGAGCTGGGAGGCATTGGCCAGCGCGCTTTTCAGCACGTTGAGCAGCACGCCCGCGGGCTTGTTGGGGGTGAAGCGCAGAATGTTGAGCGCCTCTTCCACACCGCGGCCCTGCACGTTCTTGGCCACAAGACGGGTCTTGCGGGGAGAAACCCGCTGGAACTTTGCGATAGCTTTCGATTCCATATCCCTACCCTACTTCTTGCCGGCCTTGGCCTTTTTGTCGGCAGCATGACCGTGGAAGGTGCGGGTGGGCGAGAATTCGCCCAGCTTATGGCCCACCATGTTTTCGGTCACGAACACCGGCACGAACTTCTTGCCATTGTGCACCGCAAAGGTCAGCCCCACCATTTCGGGCAGGATGGTCGAGCGGCGCGACCAGGTCTTGACGACGCGGCGGTCATTGTTGGCCACGGCGGTTTCGACCTTCTTCATCAGATGGCCGTCAATGAACGGCCCTTTTTTCAGCGATCTGGGCATGTGCTACTCCTACTTCTGGCCGCGGCGCTTGATGATAAGACGCGAGGACGCCTTGTTGCGGTCGCGGGTCTTGAAGCCCTTGGCAGGCATACCCCAGGGCGACACGGGGTGACGGCCACCGGAGCTGCGGCCTTCGCCGCCGCCCAGGGGGTGGTCGATGGGGTTCATGGCCACGCCGCGGACCTTGGGACGGCGACCGAGCCAGCGGTTACGACCGGCCTTGCCCAGCGAGATGTTCTCGTGCTGGATGTTGCCCACCTGGCCCACGGTCGCCACGCAGGCGGCGAGCACCTTGCGGACTTCGCCGGAGGGCAGACGCAGCAGGGCGTACTTGCCTTCCTTGGCGATGAGCTGGGCGTAGGTGCCGGCGGCGCGGCAGAGCTGGCCGCCCTTGCCGGGATACAGTTCCACGTTGTGGATGACCGTACCCACGGGGATGCGGGCCATCTGCATGGCGTTGCCGGGCTTGATGTCCGCGCCTTCGCCGGAGATGACCACATCGCCTTGGTTCAGACCCACGGGGGCGATGATGTAGCGCTTTTCGCCGTCGGCATAGTGCAGCAGGGCGATGCGGGCGGTACGGTTGGGGTCGTACTCGATGTGCGCCACCTTGGCCTGGATGCCCAGCTTGTTGCGCTTGAAGTCGATGATACGGTACAGGCGCTTGACGCCGCCGCCACGACGGCGGCTGGTCACGCGGCCACGATTGTTGCGGCCGGCCTTCTTGGTCAGACCGACAGTCAGCGACTTCTCCGGAGTGGAGCGGGTGATTTCCTCAAAATCGGAAACCGTCTGGAAACGGCGCCCCGCGGAGGTCGGTTTCAGCTTGCGGACAGCCATGGTTACACTCCCTCGAAGAACTCGATTTTATCGCCCTGACGCAGGGTCACGTAGGCTTTCTTGTAGCCGGGCTTGCGGCCGACCACGCGGCCCTGGCGCTCACGATCGGAGGGCGCCTTGCGAACCACGTTGACGGATTCCACTTTCACATTGAACGCCTTTTCCACGGCCTGCTGGATCTCCAGCTTGTTGGCCTTGGGATGGACGTAAAAAGCCACCTGGTTGGACGTATCCTTGAGCAGGGTCGTCTTTTCGGTCAGCAGGGGCTTGATAAGAACCTGAGTATATTCCATGACTACGCCCCTTTCTTCTCGAAGCGGGCCTGCACGGGGCTGACGGCGCCTTCCAGCAGCACGAGCTGCTTGTGGCGAAGCACTTCCAGCACGCTCAGGCGGTCGGGAGTGGTCAGCGTGAGGCCGGGGATGTTGCGGGCCGAACGGGTCAGCGCCTCGTTGTCCTCGGGGGTCACGATGAGCGCCTTGGTCAGGCCCAGGGTGTCAGCCACCTTGGCAAAGTGCTTGGTCTTGGCTTCAGGCAGTTCGATGGCCTTGACGACCATGAGGTTCTCGGCAGCCAGACGGCTGGAGAGCGCCATCTTCAGCGCCAGAGCGCGCACCTTGCTGTTCACCTTGAAGCTGTAGTCGCGGGGCTGGGGGCCGAAGATGATGGCCCCGCCGCGCCAGATGGGCGAACGGTTGGAGCCGGAACGGGCCCGGCCGGTGCCCTTCTGCTTCCAGGGCTTGTTGCCGCCGCCGGAAACGAAGGCACGGGTCTTGGTCTGATGCGTGCCGGCACGCTTGGCGGCCATCTGGGCGCGCACCACGAGATTGAGGATCTCGGGGCGGGCCTCCACTTCAAACACTTCGGGAGCCAGCGTCACTTCGCCGGCTTTCACCTTGTTCTGGTCAAAAACTGTAATGGTAGCCATGCTGCTTCTCCTACTGCTTGCGGATCAGCACCAGCCCGTTCTTGGGGCCGGGCACGGAACCTTTGACCAGAATGACGTTATCCTCGGGACGCACGTCAACAATCATAAGGCCCATTTCCGTCACGGTTTCATTGCCCCAGTGGCCGGCCATCTTGCGGCCCTTGAACACGTGGCCGGGGAAGGTGTTGTTACCGATGGAGCCGTTGTTGCGGTGCACCTTTTCGCAGCCGTGCGTGTCCTTGGAACCGGCGAAGTTCCAGCGTCGCATCCGGCCCTGATAGCCCTTACCAAGGCTCGTGCCGGTCACTTTCACCTTGTCGCCGGCGGCGAACATTTCCACGGTGAGCTGCTGGCCGGCTTCCATTTCCGGAGCGCCTTCCAGACGGATCTCCCGCAGATGACGGTACAGACCGGTGCCGGCCTTGGCGAAATGGCCGCGCATGGCCTTGCCGACGTGCTTTTCCTTGGCTTCGGTCAGCGCGATCTGCAACGCGTTGTAGCCGTCCTTTTCCACCGTTTTCACCTGGGTGACGGGGCAGGGGCCAGCCTGTATCACGGTAACGGGCACAGCGGCGCCGTCACCGGCGAAAATACGGGTCATGCCAAGCTTGCGACCCAAAATTCCCATTTTCTCAGCCATGACTGCCTCTCACTAGAGCTTGATTTCCACGTCCACGCCGGCGGGCAGAGAAAGCTTGCCAAGGGCGTCGACGGTCTGCTGCGTGGGTTCAAGAATATCCATAAGCCGTTTGTGGATGCGCATTTCAAACTGCTCGCGGGACTTCTTGTTCACATGCACGGAACGCTGGATGGTATATTTGTGGATGTTGGTGGGCAGGGGGATGGGTCCCGCCACACCGGCACCGGTATTGCGCGCCGTGTCCACGATTTCCGCAACAGCCTTGTCCAGGATGCGGAAGTCGTAGGCCTTGAGCTTGATCCGAATGCGATCGCTGCCAACTGTCGTCATGTTGCCTACTCCGTTTGAAAAAACATCCCGCGCCGGTTGGGTGCAACGCAGGTTCCTTCACAACTTACAACGAGCCACACCAATGGCCCGATGGGCCGCCTACCCGGCGGACGTCGTAGGGCATTCAACGAGGGAGATGCGCTTGATCAGCGCTCATCACAGGACCGGTTTCCCGGAATTCGGAGGAGTGAGGACGCATGAGCGTGCCGCATCATCCGTGTGATGCTCCCCGGCGTCACCCATGCCTGCCGCTCCAGGAAGGAGCAGCGAGGAGGTCCCGCAGGGTCACCAAATGGGGTAAACTACCCCTTACCTTTACAGCCCCGGGTCGCTGCACGCGGCAGCGGGATCCGTCATCGGGCTGGAACGGCTCGACATTGTCCGGCATCTGGTAACGCCTGCACATGTCAAAGTCTCCCCTTGCGGGGAGATACAGCAGGACAGACTCGATCTGCCCTTCCCTGCCGTCCAGGGATTTGCCCCTTTCGAGGGGCAGGGGTACTTAGTAGCTTCTTCAGGAAAAAAGGTCAAGCCTTTTCTCCACGGCTGCCGGTCAAATGCGGGCGGACTCTCCGCGCTCTCCCCCGCCCGCCGTCGCCGGCGGCTGCGTCTGCTCCCGCCAGTAGACCGCGGCGGCGCGGGCGGTCTCGTCAACGCCGCGCGACGTGTAGAGCGCACACAGCTGCCGCCACAGGCGCTGCCGCAACGCCAAAAGTTCCGACTCCGGCACGCCGCGGCGGCACAGCTCCTCGATCTGCTGCCATAGCTGGCGCAGAGCCTGCATCTCCCGGCTGTGGCTCAGGCGCGGGGCGGCGGCCGGCGTCGCCTCAGGCCCGTCCGGTCCTTCTGCCGGATAGCCCCAACCGGCCTGCCGGGCCCAGTCCGCCCCCAGGCCCAGCCAGGGGACGACCGCCGTATCCCGTACGCCGGGCCGGGTGCAGCCCGCGTAGAAGTTGTCCAGCGTCCGCGCCCCGCCCGGCACCGGGGTGGCCAGACCGCGCGCTATCTTGGCTTCGAAATCCTGTTGCGATTTATAGTAGTAATGATTGACGCGAAGATGTCGGGCCGTGGGATAGGAGCAGGGCCCGGCCACGGGGAAACCGTCCTCGTTGACCGCAAAGGCCCCTTCCCGGTAGGCGAAATGATGCGGCGACAGCGGCCGGGTCACCAGTTCGGGGCGAACGATGCTCTTGACGTGACCGTCCAGCCCCAGCGCCTCGCCGTAGTTGGCCAGCGTCCCGCCCGCCGGACGCCGCAAGTGCCCGGCGCTGCCCATCATCATCCAGTGCAGGACCAGTCCGCCGAAACGCTCGTACGGCCGCAGCAGGCGGCTCAGGGGCGGCACGTCGTCCGCGCTCCCCGGTTCGCTCAGGGGCACGAGGAATTCGTCGATGTCGAGGAAGGCCAGCCAGAACGTCCGCCCGCGCCAGAGCCGGAGGGCATGGAAATAGGCGGAAAGCTGCGGCGCGTCACGCAGGGGGATGTCCGTCACGCTGACCGCGCCCCGCGCCACCAGAGGCGCGAGGACCTCCCGCAGCGGTTCGCGGCTGCCGTTGTCGTACAGGGCGACGTGCGAGAAGCCCAGCCCCAGATGGTAGCAGACCCATTCCCGCACATCGTCCGCCGCCTCGTCGCGGGCGATGCCGCACAGGCAGGCCGCCCTAAGCGTCACGGGAACGCCCGCCCGCCGCTTCGCTTTCGCCCAGCAGCGCCCGGGCGTAATCCTCGCCGTTGAAAGGCCGCAGGTCTTCCAGCTTTTCGCCCAGCCCCACGTAGGAGATGGGCAGATGTTCCTGCATGGCCACGGCGATGGCCACGCCGCCCTTGGCGGTGCCGTCCAGCTTGGTGAGGATGAGCTCATCCACGCCCGCCGCCTCCTTGAAGAGCCGGGCCTGCGAAAGGGCGTTCTGCCCGGTGGTGGCGTCGATGACCAGCACGGTGCGATGCGGCGCGCCGGCGTGCTTCTTGCCGATGACCTGACGGATCTTGGTCAGCTCCTCCATAAGGTTGACCTTGGTCTGGAGGCGGCCCGCCGTATCCACGAACAGGATGTCCACCTTTTCCTTCAGCGCGCGATCCATCGCCTCGTAGGCGACCGAAGCCGGATCGGAGCCCGCCGCGCGGGCGTGGAAAAGCGCGCCCACCCGCTCGGCCCAGACCTGGAGCTGTTCGATGGCCGCCGCGCGGAAGGTGTCCGCCGCAGCGATCATGACCGTTTTGCCCTGCATGCGGGCTCGGTGGGCCAGCTTGGCGATGGTGGTGGTCTTGCCCACGCCGTTGACGCCGATGAAGAGCACCACCTCGGGCGGGTTCACGGCCGCGATGCGGCGCGGCGCCTGGAAGATCTCCGCCAGCTCGCTCATGAGCAGGCCGCGCACGTCGGCGGCGCTGGTCACGCCTTCCTTGCGGGCCCGTTCGCGCAGGCGCTCCACCAGCTCCAGCGCGGGCTCATAGCCCAGGTCGGCCATGATGAAGAGCTCCTCCAGCTCTTCCCAGAAGGCGTCGTCCAGCTCGCCGTGCGAGGCGAACAAGGCATTGAGGCCGCGGGAGAACTGCTCCCGCGTACGGCTCAACCCCTGACTGATCTTGAGGAAGAGGCGGCTGCGTTCGTCCTCTTCGTCCTCCATATCCAGGGCCAGCGCCAGCCGGTATTGCAGTTCGGAACGAAAATCCGCCACGTAGCGGTAGTCCATGCGCCGCGTCCACTGCCGGAAGTCCTCCACGAAAGCGGAGGCTTCCGCGGCCGGCGTCTCCAGAGCCGCCAGCAGGAAGGAGAGCCGCTGCCAGAGCAACTCGTCGGCCGTCTCCACGCCGTCCAGCACGATGTCCAGCCAGACGGAAAGGCGCGGTTCAGCCTGACGCAGCCGCAGGGTGAGGGCCTGCGTTTCCGCGCTGTCAGCGGGCGCGGACGCCGGCACGGGAGCGGACGCCGCAGCGGCAGCCTGTTCCGCCGCAGGCGCTTGCGGAGCGGGCTCCCCGGCCTGTGGTGCGGGAGGGACGGCCTCCTCCGGCTGCGGGGCGGCCTCGCGTTCTTCCTCCGCAACAGCGGGGGACGGCTCGGTGGAGACGGGGGCGGCCGGCGTCTGCTGCGGGGCAGCACCGCCGGGGGTCTCCGATTCCGGGGCGGCTCCGCCGCCGAACAACTTCTTTACAGCAGAGAAAAAACCCATACGCAGCCTCACTTCACTTTTTGCGGCGCGGCCAGCGCCGTCAGTACCTCACGCAGGGCCACGGAACAATTTTCCACGGCTGTGGCGTGGGTCTCACACTGGGGATCATTGAGCGCCGTCTGCATGGCGCGGGCCGTTTCCGACAGGCGCTCCGCCCCCAGACAGGGAGCGGCCTTTTCCAGCGTCTGCCCCAGGCGGCAGAGCCCGGCCAGTTCATTTTCCTCATACAGACGGGTCAACACCACCGGGCCGCGCTCAAAGGTCTGCCGGAACAGACCGGCCGTCACGCGCCAACTCTCGGGATGGCTGCGCTGATAGCTCCGCCCCAGTTCGGGACTGATGACCACGGGGCCCTCCTCCACCGGCGGCTCGACCTTGCCGTCGTTATCCGCAGTCGGGGCCTCCTCGCCGTCCACCGGGCTCAGGCCCAGTCTGATGGGCGGCGTCCGGGGCGCGGCGACAACGGCCTCACCGGAGGACGCGCCCTCGTTGCCGCGCAGCAGCTGCCAGCGGGCATACGCCCAGCGCCTGGCATGAGCCAGATCCCCCCAGTAGGCGTAAAGGGCCAGCAGGGCCGCCGTCAGATAGACCAGCCAGAGCGCACCCTGCCAGATCTCCCGGTCACGCCCGGCCCGGATCTCGGCGGCCGCCTCACGCCGGGAAAGGTAGACCTCCACCTTGCCGATGAACTGGCCTTCCATGCTGAGCTGGCTCATGCCCTGCACCGCATGTTCGGTGATCTCGTCGTCCCAGGGCACAGGTTCCCACTGGTAATTGCGGCGCATGCCGTCAAAAAATCCCTGCCGTGTCTGCACCATGATCCCGTAGATGCGCGTATCTTCCATAACGCTCATGATCACCGTGCGCACGGCCAGCTCGTCCATCTCCCAGGCCGGCAGACTCAGCAGGCCCGCCACCTGCGCGGCGGCCCGCCCGGCTTCGCTGATGAGCCGGCTCTCCACATCCCGCCGCACGGCGGACACGCCCCAGACGACTTGCAGCACCAGCAGCAGGACGCCCAGCCCCCAGATGCCGAGGGCCGCCAGACGACGCCATTTCCTTCGTTCACTCATAATGAAGCTCTTGAATCGTCATTGCCGCCGCAGGAGCCGCCGCCCCAGTCGGCATATATCTCTGTCGCGCATGAACAGGAGCGCCGGAGGCCAGACCAGCAGGCCCGCGGCCACGGATAGTCCGAGACGTCCCCAGGAGGGCAAACCGGCCGTCAGCAGGTATGTCGCCCCGGCCGCCAGCCCTACCAGAGCGGCAGCGGCGGCCTGAACGCTGCCAAAACGCCACGCCCGCCGCCGGGCTTCGCCGGAAGCGGCCGCATGCCGCCCCAGCCCCCACAACAGCGCCGTCTGTACCCAGAGGGCGAAACTTGCCGCCGCCGCAGCCCCCGCTCCACGCACGGGCGCATCCAGCACGCGGATCAGCAGCAGGCCCGTGCCCAGAGCCAGCAGAGGCGTCAGCAGCCCCGTCAGTGCCGTCAGGCGACGGCGTCCGGCGGCGTGACAGCCCGCCAGCAGACAGCGGCTCACGGCGCAAGCCGGCAAACAGGGCACATAGGCGAGAACAGCCAACGCCGTCAACCGTACCGCATTTGCGTCAAAAGCGCCATGCCCCAGCAGGCAGTCCACCAGCGGCCCGGAGACCGCCGCCAGACCGGCCGCGGCAGGCAGGGAAAGGCGCACGGCCCAGCGCAGGGACGCATCCCGCAAGAGGGCGAAATCCCGCCAGCGGCCAGCGCGTGCCAGACGGCTCAGGCGCGGCAGGGCCGCCATGCCCAGACAGGCCCCCACGAGCCCCAGCGGCAGTTCCAGCAGGCGTTCGGCATAATACAGGGCCGCCATGTTCCCCTCTCCGGCCAGCGAGGCGGGCCACATGGCGGCCAGCATGGCCAGCTGCGGCGCTGACGCGGCCAGCGCGCCCGCCGGGAGCTGACACAGCAGCCGCCAGGCCTCGCGCGGCGGCAGGGAGGGCCGAACAGCCGTGCGCCGCACGCGGAAACGGAGACGGGGACGGGGCAGCAAGCGCGCCACGGCCCCCTGTTGCAGCAGCCACTGGGCGCAGCCGCCGCCGCTCATGCCCAGCGCCAGCGCAAAGGCCGTTTGCGTGGCGTCCGCTCCGCCGAGCACGGCCAGCAGGGCCGCCGTCAGCACGCAGACATTGAAAAGGACGGGGGAAAGCGCCGGGACGAGGAAACGTTCCCGCGCATGCAGCACGGCCATGCACAGCGCGGCCATACCCGCCGCCGGCATGTAGGGCAGGCAGGCCCGCAACAGCCGGCCGGCAAGATCCGCCGAAGCGGCATCAAGGCCCGGCGCGAGCAGCCGCATGAAGGGCCCCGCCAGCACGGCCGCCGCCGCGCACGCCGCGAGCAGCGCCAGCGCCAGACGCCACGACAGCGCCCGGACCACAGCCGCCGTCTCCGCCGCATCGCCGCGGCCGGCAAGGCGGGCCGTCAGACTCATGGAGAGCGATCCCTCGGCCAGCATGCGCCGCAGGATGTGCGGCAGGCGCATGGCCGCCGTCAGGGCGTCCGCCACCGGCCCGGCCCCCAGCAGCCAGGCGGTGGCCGCATCCCGCGCCAGTCCCAGCAGACGGGAGAGCACCGTGCAGCCGCCCAGCACCGCAGCGGCGGACAGCATGCCGCGCCGTCCGGCCCGGCGGCGGCTTTCTTCCGGCCGGGCCTTCACCGCCCGCCCCGCCGCCGACGGAAAGCGGCTTGCGCCCGTTTTCGGGCCGTCTGTGGGCTGTGTCGCCGTGCCGGCATCGTTCCTCCTTATGGCCTGTCAACACAAATTTTACTAATTATTTCAATATATACATGAAATAAGATATACATGCTCCGCCTACCC
>DGYFI06202__coassemble_616_pt1 | contig 21736 bp, 19 predicted proteins | sample DGYFI06202__metabat2_high_PE_036 | metagenome-assembled genome bin DGYFI06202
CTTCTGATTTGGCATAAAAAAATTGTTCACAAGAGACATTTTCTTTGCCTCCTGCACGAAAATTTGCTATCCCAGAAGAGCGAACCGCCATTTCGGCTGGGAAGGGCGCTCGCATGGTCTGCGGCAGGGGCGGCAACGCTCCCTCGAAACCACGACCGCAAGGTCGGCAACGCTGCAATGAGGAGGCGGCTGTGGAAATTTTTGTTGAGTTGCTGAAAGGCTTGAACAGCATCGTCTGGGGGCCCGTCATGCTCGTACTGCTGGTCGGTACGGGCCTGTACCTCAATTTCGGTCTCAAATTCTATTCTTTCCGTAACTGGATGCGCGCCTACAAGTGCCTGTGGGACGGGCGCGATCACAAGTCCGAACACGGTGAGATCTCGCCGTGGAACGCTCTGATGACCGCCATCGCCGCCGACATCGGTACCGGCAACATCGTGGGCGTGGCCACCGCCATCGCCATCGGCGGCCCCGGCGCGCTCTTCTGGATGTGGGTGACGGCCCTCGTGGGCATGATGACCAAATTCTCCGAAGTGCTGCTCTCCGTGCACTTCCGTGAAAAGACGCCCGCCGGCAACTGGGTGGGCGGCGCCATGTACTTCATCAAGAACGGTCTGGGCAAAAACTGGACCTGGCTTGCCATCTGCTTCGCCGTGTTCGGGGCCTGCGCCTGTATCGGCACCGGCGCCATGGTGCAGGCCAATGCCGTATGCGGCAACCTGGTGAGCACGTTCGGCTTCAACAAGTATCTGGTGGCCGTGGTGCTGGTGATTTTGTGCGTGATGGTGCTGCTGGGCGGCGTCAAGCGCGTCGGCGCCGTGGCCGGCAAGCTCGTGCCCTTCATGGCCGGTTTCTACATCATCATGTGTCTCATCATCATCGGCCTGCACATCGACCGCGTGCCTTCCGTGTTCATCTGGGTCGTCAAGGACGCCTTCACGCCCACCGCGGCGCAGGGCGGCTTTGTGGGCGCCACCATCATGATGGCCATCCAGATGGGTATGGCCCGCGGCATCTTCTCCAACGAAGCCGGCCTCGGCACAGCCCCCATGGCCCATGCGGCCTCCACGGCGGAAAGCCCGCTGGTGCAGGCGTCCATCGGCATGCTTGACGTGTTCATCGACACCATCATCGTCTGCTCCATGACCGGTTTCGTGATCCTGGTCGCCGTGGTGCCGGACGTGCTGCCCGCCGGCGTGGCTCCCACGGTGGTCCCTGGCGATCCCCTTTGGAGCAGCGGGCTCAATGGTGGGCAGCTCAGCGCCGTGGCTTTCGGATCCACGCTGGCAGGTTTCGGGGAGTACGGCGTGAGCATCGCGCTGGCCCTTTTTGCCTTCACCACCACCCTCGGCTGGTGCGTCTACGGCGAACGCTGCGTCATCTTCCTTTTCGGCGACAGGGCCCAGATTGCCTTCCGCATCGTGTACTGCCTTGCCGTGGGTGTGGGTGCCGTCATCGCCCTCGACATGGTGTGGCTCATCGCCGACACCTGCAATGCGCTCATGGCCTTCCCCAACCTCTTCGGCATCCTCTTCCTGAGTCCGGTGCTCTTCCAGATCGTCCGGGAGGAGGTGAAGAAGGACCCGCGCTTCGTCTGCTGACCGCCGGCGAAACAGCATTTGTGACGACAGGAGCCGCCCTTCGGGCGGCTCCTTTTCGTTTGTCCGCGTTTCCAGCGCGTTGCCCGACGTTGGACGCGCATAGCCTGCCTGTCCTCGCCTTGACGGTTGGAAAAGATTTATTTAAGCTTAATAATAACTACTACTATTTTTTTCTTGTGCGGCATGCACGAGAGGAGAGAAGACCCCACAGGAGGACTGATGAACCGAATCTGCAAGCTGGGATTGTTGTCCGCGGCCCTCATGCTGGCGCTCTTCGGCCAGGCGGCGGCGCAGGGCAAGGACGAGCCGCGCAAGGAAAGCGCCGTGCGGCCTGCGCCCAACGGGCTGGAGATCCCGAAAGACTTTGAGAACTAGGCCGTCATCTCCGTGTCGCACCGCACGGACCGCAAAAGTATGCGCGTCATCCTCGGCAACGATATCGCCGTGAAGGCGGCGCGTGCGGGACAAACGAACCCGTGGCCCGACGGGGCCATCGTCGCCAAGGTGGCGTGGAGCGAGAAACAGGATGAGCTGTGGCCTGCCGCGGTGGTGCCGGACAAGCTCCTGAACGCGGAGTTCATGTTCAAGGACAGCAAGCGCTTTGCGGACAACGGCACGGGCTGGGGCTGGGCCAGATGGGTGGGCCCTGACCGGGAACCCTACGGCAAGGACGCGAATTTCGAGAAGGAATGCATCGACTGTCACGCCCCGGCGGCGGAGGACAGAGACTGGGTCTTCACGCACGGCGCAGCCATGCGCTGATGCGCCTGCCGACGTTCGATCCACGGGCCGCCGCCAGGCGGCCCTTTTTTCTGTGCAGCGTGCTGCCGTTGAAAAGGCGATACGCGAGGCGGCTGCACAGCGCCGCCCGGCCAAAACCCAGCGGGAAGCCCGCGTTTTCCCCGCGAAACGACAGACCGCAGAGAGTGGGGAACAAAGCCTTTCGACCGGAAAGTGCGCCAAGCTCCCGCCTGCCGTGCCTGCCGGCGGACGTGTCGCTGTCCCTCAGGGCGGGCTTTCCGCAATGTGAAAAAAAGAGCAGCAGATTTGTGGGGATGAGCGCTTCACAAGGGGGTGTCGTTTTGGTACGTTTGCCTATGAGTCTCCGTTTTCGGCGGGTCGTTTTGCAGCCGGCGGGGTGCGCCATTCATGACAAGGAGGGGCAAGGCTTTGCAAAAACGCTATCTTCCTGTGACCATCGTGGTCGTGGTTCTGGCCGTCCTCGGCATAGGGGGGTATGTCGTCCCCCTGCTCATGCCGCAGGCGGCTCCTGTTTCGCCGCAGCGCATCCTGCTGCCCAACGCCGGCGGCGCCGTGGTCTTCGACCATAACGCCCATGCGGCACTGCCCGACATGACGTGCAGCACCTGTCATCACGACAGCCTGACGCCCAAGCCGGAGCCGGCCGCCGTGCGCTCCTGTGCGCAATGTCACGGCCTGACCTTTGACGAGAGCTTCCGCAAGGAACACGTCACCCGCTATGACGGGGAGGCCTGCGTCACCTGTCATCACTACGAGCTTGCCCGCAAGGACTGGGGCCACAAGCGGCACGCCCGCGAGATGGGCCTTGATTGCCGGGACTGTCACCACAAGGATACGGGGATCGAGCCCGAACCCCAGAACTGCGCCGACTGCCATGAAGCCGGCGCAGCGCCCACGCACAAGCCCGCCGAGTCCGGTACGCCGCCCAACCTCGCGGATGCCGTGCACGCCCGCTGCGTGACCTGCCATGAAGATCTGTTTGCCAAGAAGGTCAACGGCTGCGCGTCCTGCCACGATGTGAAGCCCATGCGGGAGCAGCCCGCCGAAGCGCGCAGCAAGGTGTCCCCGCTGTATGCCGACTGCGTCGTCTGCCATGAGGCGGGCGGCGACAAGCTGCTCCTGGGCCGCATGGACGCTTTCCACAAGCAGTGCATGGGCTGCCATGAGAGCAAGGGCAAGGGGCCGTTCAAGAAGGGGCAGTGCGCCCAGTGTCATACCTCGAAGTGAGGCAAGCATGAAAGAACTTTTCCAGATGCTGCCGGATCCGCGTTTCCATCTGGTGTACGGCATCACGCAGCGATTCAGCGAGGGGCCAAGCCCGCGGCAGGTGCGCCTCAACCGTGAGGGCTTCAAGCTCCTGGAGGGCGTCAGCAAGAAAGCTCTGGTCTACCCCTACCAGAAGCTGGGCGTGCATCCCTCCCCGACCAAGGGGGACGTGTTCTCGCCCATTTTCGGACGGATCACGGAAGTCAACGAGCGCTCCATCTTCGTGGAGGCGGTGGAGCCCGACGAGGAGCTGCGCGCCGCCGCCCAGAGCGTGGAGAAGGTCGATCTGCTGGCCATGCCCGAACGGGGCGCGGACCTTGTGCCCATCCTCAAGGGGCTCGGCCTCAATACCCGATCGCTCGGCCAGGACTGCGAGACCCTCATCATCAACGGCCTCAACCCCGATCCGGGCGTGACCTGGGCCGAACCCATGCTGCTGGCCCATCAGCGCAACCTGCACAACGGGCTGGAGATGCTGCGCCGTCTTTCTCCGGCCAAGCGCATCCTGCTGGCCGTGCCCAAGGAGATACGCCTCCAGCACCATGATGTGGAGATCGTGCACGTGCCCTCCCACTATCCGGCCAGCGTCAACGCCCTGGTCATCAAGGCCGTGACCGGCAAGGAACAGCCGGAAGGCGTGGGCATCGTGGGCCTGCACAACGTCTGGAGCCTCGGCCGGGTGGCCGTGACCGGCCTGCCGCTGACGGAGACCGTCATCACCATCGGCAGCTTCACCCATTCCGGCAACTATATCGTGAAGGAAGGCAGCATGCTCGGCGAGCTGCTGGCCTTCGCCAACATCGAGCTCAAGGACGGGGATACCCTGGTGCGCGGCGGCCCGCTGCGCGGGGAGAGCATCGAGAAGCTCTCGCGCAGCGTCACCAAGGGAGCCACGGGCGTCTTTGTGGTGGAAGCGGGCAGCGTGCCCGTCATGGAAGGTCACAGCCCCTGCATCAACTGCGGGGCCTGCGTGCTGGTCTGTCCCGCCCGCCTGAGCCCCAACCTGTTGAGCCGCTATGCGGAATTCGCCCTGCATGAGCGGGCCCGCAAGGAATACGTGGAGCAGTGTCTGGAATGCGGCCTGTGCGGCTATGTCTGCATCGCGCGGCGTCCCGTCCTGCAATATATCCGCCTGGCCAAACACAAGCTGGCCGAGGCCGATGCCGCCCGGCGTCTGGAAGAACTGAAACCCGTCGGACAAGAGGACGCCGCGTCCGGCGCCGCCAAAGGAGGCAACTGATGACTACCGCGCCGTCTTCCGTGCTGCTGGCCATGAGCGCGCCGCCGTACTGGCATTGCGGGCGCAGCATCCGGCGGCAGAGCCTCTACATGCTGGCGGCGTTGCTGCCCGCCGTCTGCTTTGCCGTCTGGAACTGGGGCCTGCCCGCCGTGCGCGTCATGGCTCTGAGCGTCGCCGTCTGCGTGGCGGTGGAGGCCCTCTGTCAGCGCCTCATGGGCCGCGAGCTGGCCGTGGACGACCTGACGGCCGTCTGTTCGGGCCTGCTGCTGGCCTTCCTGCTGCCGGCGGATTCCCCGTGGTGGCTCGTCCTCATCGGCGCGGTCACGTCCATCACCCTGGGCAAGATGGCCTTCGGCGGCCTGGGGGCCAATCCGGTCAATACCGTTCTGGTGGGCTGGGCCGTGCTCTTCGTCTCCTTCCCCCTGCACATGGACGCCAATGCCGCTTCGCTGGGCACGTCCTTCGTGGACCCGCTGGTGCGGCTCAAATTCTTCGGGGCCGAACAGGCCGCCCACATCCCGCTGACCGACCTGCTGCTCGGCCGTCAGATCAACGGGCTCGGGGCGGGGCAGATCGCCGCGCTTTTCGTGGGCGGTTCGCTGCTCTGCATGCGGGGGATACTGCGCTGGCACTCGGCGCTGGGCTTCTTCCTCGGCGTGGCGGGCATCGCGGCCATCTTCCACGCTTCCGATCCGGCGCTGCATGCCTCGCCGCTCTATCATCTCTGCACGGGCTCGGTCATGCTGGGGGGCTTCTTCCTGATCACCGACCCGGCCAACGCCCCGTCGCGTCCGCTGCCCATGTTCCTTTACGGGCTCATCGGCGGCGGGCTGGTGATGGCCATACGCAAATACGGCGTCTACACGGACGGTACGCCCTTTGCCATCCTGCTGGTCAACATGCTGACCCCGCTTCTGGACATGATCCGTCCCAAACCTTTCGGAGTGCGCTAGCATGGGCGATATCCTACGCATGATCGTTGTGTTGTCGGCCCTGTGCGGCCTGAGCGGCTTTGCGCTTTCCTATCTCAAGATGGTGACGGCGCCGGGCATCGAGGAGCAGGTGCTCACCTACGTGCAGGGGCCGGCCATCCACAAGGTCTTCACCGGACTGGACAATAACCCCATCGCCGATCGCAAGGCCTTCAGCCTGCCCGACGGGCGGGAAGTGCGCGTCTTCCCGGCGCTGCGCGGCGGTCTCCTGGTCGGGGTGGCCATCGAGGACAAGGGCAAGGGCTACGGCGGCGCCGTCGGCGTCATGGTCGGCTTCAACGTGGCCGACGACACGCTGGCGGGCATCGGCACGACCGAACTCAAGGAGACCCCCGGCCTCGGCATGCGCATCGCCGAACCCGGCTTCACCGGGCAGTTCATCGGCAAGCCGCTGCCGGTGGCCCTCAAGGCGCAGGGCGGCGGCATCGACGCCGTTTCCGGGGCGACCATCTCTTCCGCCGGCGCGGTGACGGCCGTCAACAACGCCGCCGCCGTCTACAAGGCTCTCAAGCCTGAAATCCTCAAGACCTGGGGCAAATAGGAGGCACCATGAGCGTCATGCACGAATTTACCAAGGGCCTCTGGCAGGACTTGCCGCCCTTCCGCCTGGTGCTGGGCCTCTGTCCCACCCTGGCCGTGACCAGTTCGGCCAATAACGGTCTGGGCATGGGGGCTGCCGTCATCTTCGTCCTTGTGCTGTCCAACATGCTCATTTCCATGGTGCGCGGCATCATCCCCAAAAAGGTGCGCATCGCCTGCTTCATCGTCATCGCGGCCTCTCTGGTGGTGGCGGTGGAGCTGCTCATGCAGGCCTATGCCTATCCGCTCTATCAGCAGCTCGGCATCTTTGTGCCGCTCATCGTCGTGAACTGCATCATCCTGGCCCGCGCGGAGGCCTTTGCCGCCAAGAACGGCGTGGCCGCCTCGGTGGCCGACGGGCTGGGCATCGGGCTGGGCTTCACCCTGTCGCTGACCTTCCTGGGCTCCCTGCGCGAGATCCTGGGCAACGGGACCTGGTTCGGCATGCCCGTCATGTGGGAGGGCTTCGAGCCGTTCCGCATCATGGTGCAGGCGCCGGGGGCCTTCATCTGCCTGGGGCTCATCCTGGCGGGGATGAACGTCATCAACGTCTGGCAGGCGCGGCGCAAGGGCCTGCGCGAGCCCGATCCGGTGGGTTGCAGCGGCTGCGGCTGCTGCTCGCTCGACAAGAAGGACTGATAGGAGACGGATATGGAAATCTTCCAGTTGTTCATTGCCGCCATCTTCGTCAACAACATCGTCCTTGCGCAGTATCTGGGCAACTGCCCCTATCTGGGCTGCTCCAAGGAAAAGAGCGTGGCGCTGGGCATGGGCGGCGCGGTGATCTTCGTCATCGTCGTCTCCACGCTCTGCACCTGGCTCATGCAGAGATACGTGCTGGCGCCCTACGGCCTCGGCTATCTGCAGACCATCGTCTTCATCGTGGTCATCGCCTCGCTGGTGCAGTTCGTGGAGATGTTCCTCAAGAAGATGGTCCCGCCGCTCTACGCGGCGCTGGGCATCTTCCTGCCGCTCATCACCACCAACTGCGCGGTCATGGGGGTGGCCATCCTGGTGCAGCGCGAGGAGTACGACCTCGTGACCTCGCTGCTCTATGGTCTGGCTTCGGGCATGGGCTTCACGCTGGCTCTGCTGCTCATGGCGGGCATTCGCGAGCGTCTGGATACCTGCCGTCTGCCCAAGGCGCTGGCGGGAACGCCCATCGCGCTGATCATGGCCGGGCTCATGTCGCTGGCCTTCATGGGCTTCAAGGGTATGGCGCAGTAGCGCCGTCCGAACACGCCGCCTGCGGGCGGATGAGGATTCTGCTATGGTGACGACATCCATCATCATCCTTTTCGGGCTGGGGCTGCTGGCTTCGGTGGTGCTGGCCGTGGCTTCGCGCGTCTTCTACATCAAGGAGGACCCGCGCGTGGAGGCCGTGCTGGAAGTGCTGCCCGGGGCCAATTGCGGCGGCTGCGGCTTTGCCGGTTGCGAAGGCTACGCCGCTGCGGTGGTCAATGACCCCAAGATCCCGGCCAACAGCTGCTGCGCCGGCGGCGCGCAGACCAGCATCGCCGTGGGCGAACTGACGGGCAAGACCGTGTCCGAGGCCGAGCCCCTCATGTCGCTGCGCCGCTGCGACAAGGTGGCCGGCAACGTGGCCCTGCGCTATCAATATCAGGGCATGCCCTCCTGCGCGGCGGCGGCCATGTTGCGCGGCGGCGTGGACAACTGCCAGTATTCCTGCCTCGGTTTCGGCGACTGCGTCGTGGGCTGCCCCTTCGAGGCCATGCGCATCGTCAACGGCCTTGTGCAGGTGGATGCCCGCAAGTGCATCGGCTGCGGGCGCTGCGTGCAGACCTGCCCGCGTGGGGTGCTGGAGCTCGTGCCCAAGCGGGCCCGCGTGGCCGTGTACTGCAATACCCGCGACAAGCTGCGCGCCGTGACCGACATCTGCGACAGCGGTTGCATCAAGTGCTGCAAGTGCGTCAAGGCCTGTCCGGCCAAGGCCGTGCGGCTGGAGAACAACCGCATCGTCATCGACCAGCTGCAATGTCTTTCCTACGGCGGCGAGTGCAACGAGGCCTGTGTGGCCGGTTGTCCGCGGCATATCTTCCGCTACACGCGGGGCATCATGGAAGAGATACGCCCCGTTTCCGGGACCATCCCCCAGACCGCCGCTGCCGCCCCGCAGGCGTCCGCCCAGGAGTAACGTCATGGTAAAGTCTTCCTCCCTTTTTCGTCCTCTTGCCGCCCGCTGCGGGCGGCGTGATTTCCTGCGCGGCCTGCTTCTGGGCGGCGGCGCGCTGGCCGGGATGGGCCTGCTGCCGGGGACGGCCCGGGCCCTCGCCCTGCCGGGAGCCGCGCCCTATGCTCGTACCGAACTCTTCATGGGCACTTTCGTGCGCGTGCAGATCGCCGGATGCGGTCAGGCGCAGGCCTCCGAGGCGGCGGAGCGCGCCCTCGGCCTGGGGCGGCGTCTGGCCGCCCTGTATGACCGGCATGACGGCGGTTCTCCGGTGAGCGTGCTCAATGCGCGGGGGAGCCTGGACGGCGCTCCCGCCGAGCTGTGTTCCCTGCTGGAGCAGGCGGCCGCCATCCATGCCCGCACGCCGCATTTCGACATCAGCGTGCTGCCCCTGCTGCAATGGCGGCAGGCCGCGGGCGCAGGCCCGGACGCGAAGGCGGACAAGGCGCTGCGCGAGCTCGTGGATGCCCGCGCCATCCGGGTGGACGGCAGCCGTATCCGGCTGCTGCGGCAGGGCATGGGCATCACCCTGGACGGCATCGCCAAGGGGGCGGTGGTGGACGCCATCTCCGCCGAGCTGCTCCGCTGCGGCTGCCCCGATCACCTCGTGGATGCGGGTGGCGACATCGTGGCCCGCGGTACGGCCGACGGCGGCAGGCCGTGGACCATCGCCGTGGAGGACCCCGAAAAGCGCGGCAGCTATCCCGCCGTCCTGCCTCTGCGGGATCAGGCCATAGCCACGTCCGGCAATTATGAGCAGTCCGGCGGGCATCTTTGCGATCCCCGCAGCGGCGCCGTCTCCCGCCTGCGTTCGTGCAGCGTGGTGGCCGGGCGGTGCAGCCTGGCCGATGCGCTGGCTACCGGCCTTTCCCTGCTGCCCGCCGGGCATGTGGCTGCGGGCGCGGCGGCCCATGCGGCGGCGAGCCTTGCCGTGGACGGCGGCGGACGTTCGGCCTTTTCGGCCAACTGGCCCGCGTGACGTGTCCCGGCGGCGGGCCGGGGACACGCGGCGAAGAGGGGAGAGCTTCCGGCTCTCCCCTCTTTCTTTTGCGCTGCCCGGCATGGGGAGCGCGGGTCTTTCCGCCTTGTCAATATTCTAGGAATATTCTAGAAAAAGGGACATCGTCCACCGGGCAGCCGCCCGCTCCCAGAAAAAGAGAAAACGATCATGTCGCGTTCCAAACGAAAATCTTCCGCGCGGCGGAATGTCTCCGCCGCCGACACGCCTGCTGCTGCCGCTTCTTCCGTTTCATGCACGGAAACGACGCCAGCCGGACCTGACGCCGCGGCCTCTGCCGCCCCTGCGTCCGTCTCCCGTACGCAAACGGCGCAGGCCGGGCTTGACGATACGATCCCTGCCGCACCGCCCAGCCCAGTGACGCTCCCTCTGCCGGGCAGCGTTCCGCCGCAAGTTCCCGGGAGCCCGAAAACGGGCGTTTCCGGGCTCACCTGCGTGCTTTGCTGCATCATCTGCCTGCTGGCCGGTCTGTTGCTGGGGAACCTCCTGCCGCATGTCCTCGACGGACGGGGTGGGGGAGGGGAGCCCGCACGTCCCGAGGCGGCCGCTTCGTCTCCGGCCCCGGCAGCGGCTCAGGCCGAGGCTGCCTCTCCGTCCGCGCCCGCTGCGCCGTCCGCCGCGGCGGCAGCCCCCGCGCAGGGAGCGGCGCAGGCGATGTCCCCGCAAGCGGGTGCGAATCTGGAGCTGGAGCACATCGGCCACCTCGAAAAGAGCCTTGCCGCCAATCCGCAGGATGTCGCGCGCTGGACGGAGCTTGGCAATGCCTACTTCGACATGCATCAGCCGCTCAAGGCCATCGAGGCCTATGAACGCTCGCTGGCGCTGCGGCCCGGCGATCCCAACGTGCTGACCGATCTGGGCATCATGTACCGTGAGAGCGGGCAATACGAACTGGCCCTGCGGAGCTTTGACCGGGCCATGCGCGCGGACCCGACGCACGAGAATTCCCGTTTCAACAAGGGGATCGTCCTGCTGTTCGACCTGCACCGGCATGCCGAGGCCAAGGCTGTCTGGCAGGAGCTGCTGCGCATGAATCCCCGGGCCACGGCCCCGGACGGGACGGGCCTGCGCACGCTCATCGAGCAGTGCGACAAGCCGTTGCCCTGACGTCTGTCGAGAAGATCTTGCAATCATCGCATCTGCCTGAACGACATGCCAACTCGCTATGTCCTGCTTGCTTCCGGTGAGAGACCGCCGCATGTCCCGCCTTCCCCTGCGGAAAGCGCGCTGGGGAAGGGATGGGGGGCGTGGGGGGAAGGGGAACCCCTCCCGCGCCGGCGGAGGGGTTCCCCTTCCCCCCAAACAGACGACGAATAGTGCTGACAGGCCCTGACAAGCACGGCCCTCGAGGTCGCCTTTTCAAAGACAAAAACGCACTCTCCGCTGTTTAGCGTGATGTGTCCCGGGCCTGGGACGGTCGGGAAAGCATCTCCAGCATGCGTCGTTCCATGCGCTGGAAGCGGGCTTCCCAGGTGTGCTCCCGGCAGACAGCCTCAATGGCGGCGGCATCCTTGCGCGCGCCCGCCAGCACCGCTCGGATCTGCGCGGCGAACTCCTCGGCCGTCTCCGCCGGGAAGTACAGGGATTCGAATTCTTCCAGCGCCGGCAGCCGCGTGGACACCACAGGCAGGCCGGAGGCGAGATATTCAAAGAATTTCATGGGGAACATGGAGGCGGTATACGCATTGCGCGCCGCCGGAAGGACGGCCACGTCGCCGTGCGCCAGGTAGGAGGGCAGCTCCTTATAGGGACGCGGCCCGAGCAGATGGATATTGCCCCGCACGGGCGGTCCCTGCGTGCCCGGCTGTCCTTCGCCCACATCACCGATGAGCAGCCAGTGCACGTCGGGCAGCAATTCAGCCACCCGCCGTATGAGGCCGAAATCCACCTTGTATTGGCTGAGCGCCCCGATAAAGACGAGACGCGGCCGGGGGATCGACTTCAGATCCACCGGTTCCGCGGGATGCTGCCGGACCCGCTGGAACAGAGCGATGTCGCAGACATTGGGATCGTACTCCACATGTCGGAAGACCGGCGAGAGCATGTGCAACAGGTTCCTTGAGGTCACGAAGCAGCAGTCCGTCACCGCGGCCAGGCGTTTCTCCTCTTCCCGGATGAGCTGCACGTCTATGCCGGGCGAGGCTCCCAGATCGTCCACACAATGATAAACGACACCGCTGTTCTTCACGGTGGCGCACAGCCCGCTCACCACAGGCGTGTACGTAAGGATGATGGGCCTGCGCATACGCAGCAGCAGGAGCTGCCAGCGGATGACGGCCCGCAGCAACAAATCGTTCAACCGCTTGATGCGGGGATGCGCATGGAAGGGCAACACGAGGGGTGATACCCGCCAGATGTTCGGGCGTACCCTTCGCGGGATGGGGAGAGCTTTCTTCAGCCGCCCGAATATCCTTTTCATGTCGCGGGCATGCAGGGAAGGCTTGCGCAGACCCAGCGAGTCCACATACAGGACACGGTAGCCGTGCTCGGCAAATAGGACGGCCATATGCTGCTTGTTGGTCCAGAACGGGTTATCCCAGTCCGCCGTGGAGAAGAGAAGGATATTTTTTTGCGTCTCTTTCATGTGCACCTGCTGCCGTTTGCCCGACGCTCTTCATATTGCCACGGCTTGCAGACGCCCGCAAGGCTCCTCCCGGCCGACCGGGCCAGGGCATTCTGAGTTTGAAGCGCTTTGTATTGCAGACCATACGGCCTGTCGTTTCGCGAAAAACGCATTTTTTCCGCTTGGTTCGGACCGGAGGCGCTGTGCCGCCGCCTCACGTTTTACCTTCTTCAAAGACAGGGCTCTCTCACGCCGGAAACGGTCATGCCGCGCCCTCCGGCAACCCGGAAGAACGCGGCATGGCCCGCTGACGTTGCGGGAGCCGCCGGAGATGCTCCGGCAGCCCCTGCCCGCTACTCCGTCAGAATTTATAGGAGAAGATCACGCCCGCCTTGTAGCCGTCGCTCTTGCTGAACGAACTATGATGGAAGGAGCGTTCCCACGTCCCCTTGGCGATGCCGTTGATGATGTAGCCCAGCTCCAGGCGCGCCTCGAGGTTTTCATAGATCTTGTAGACGCTGTCCAGATTGATCTCCACAAGGTGATCCGCCGTCGTCAGATAAAAACCCGCGGGCGAAACGCCCACCGTGGTGGTCGCGTCGGTCATGCCCAGATAATCGGTCATCCTGGTGCTGTTCGTCCCGCCCCAGTAGGTGACTCGCAGCGTATGCGTCAGATCCTCCAGGAAAGAGACATCCTTGATCTGCGCGCCTATCCCCCAGGTGCCGCCATAATGCAGCGACTGGTCGTATGCCCGCCCGGCAAAGGTCCCCCAGCCGAAGCCGTCGCCGATGAAGGAAGTGAAGTAGCCCGCCGGAGAGAAGCTGGGCATCCGTTCCGAACCGTTGGTCACGCTGTCGTCATCGCCGGAGGCGTACCAGCCGAAGATGCCGGACGTCCCCCAGTCCATCTTGTATTCCACAAGGGCCTTGGCCAGCCAGCCTTCCCGGCGGCTGTCGGCCCGACGCACGCGGCCGTCGGCCTGGTTGCGGATGTCGAAACGGCCGCGGCTCTCCACATAGGCATAGTTGAGGTCGATCTCGATATGCAGCGGGTCAAAGGCGTCGATGACCACGGGCAGCCCCGCATAGACGGCGGATACCCAGGGCTTGCTGTCGTTGAACCGTCCGATGGGATTCTCCGTGGCGGCATTGATGAGCGGATCGTTGATGGCCATGAAGAAGGGACGCGTGCCATAATCGTAATAGGTGGAGCTGGCGCCGCCGGTGGTGACGTTCTTGCCGATCATGCCGTACATGGCCCACGGGGTCAGCTTGAAGCCTTCGAAGGTCAGCGGCACGGAGAGCATGAACATGTCCACGTTGTCGAGGAAGTTGACGTCGCGCACGCTGCCGTCCGCCTGGAGCTCGCCGGCATAGTTGTCGTTGTAGGGCCGCGCCCACATGGCCGTAAGCCCCACATGTTCGTTGAAGGTATAGCTGGCCGTGATGGCCGCGCCGTCATCATCCCAGAAGGTGGAGCCGCCGGCGGCGTTGGGCAGGGTGATGCCCTGTAAGCCCATACGGATACGCAGATCCGTATTGGGGACGAGCCAGTCGATATAGGCCCGCTTCACCTTGATGAGATTGGTGCCGTCCGCGCCGAGCGCGCCCCCTCTGGCCGAGCGGCCCCACGGGGTCTCCCCGATCTCAAGGAAAAGATTGCCGGAGAGCGCCTCCGAGGCCACGGCATCCATCTGCAGGCGCACGCGCTGCAGAGAGGCAAAGTCATCCGTCGTGGCCACCTTCTTGTTGCCTACCTTCTTGACGTAGTTGGTGTCCACAAGGCCAAAGCCGAACATCCAGTCCCCCCGGATGCGGAAGTCGATGGCCTGCGCCGCGACGGCATTCCCGGCCAGGTATGCGGCGGCCAGCAGCAGAACGACGATCTTTTTCATGTTGGAACTCCTCTCTCCAGAAACAGGGTTATTCGCCCTCGGCGGCCCGCAGGGCACGACCGCGGCGGTAGATGAGCACGGACGTCAGCGCGCCGACGATGCTCAGCGCGATAAGGAAGAAGAAGATGACCTGATAGCCGCCGTTGCCGTAACGGTCGAGCCAGTAGCCGAACAGCGGGCCGAAAAGCCCGTCAGGCACATAGCCCAGGAGGCTGATGATGCTGACGGCCATGCCCGTATACTGGGCGGGGATGCGCACTTCCTCCATGCAGGAGAACATGATGGTGAAGCCCACCAGGCCGAAGAAGCTGAACAGCAGGGTCATGAGGATGATGACGCCGGACGAGGTGCCCGCCGGCAGCAGGAGCAGCACGACGAGCATGCCCACCAGCGCGCAGAAACAGAAGATCATCACCAGGGCCGTGGAACCGATCTTGTCGGAGATGTAGCCGCTGAACGGCCCAGTGAACACGCGCAGCCCGAAAGCCCGGATGGTGCCGAGCACCGCGCCGAAGGTGACCGAGATGCCGAGCACGTTGGTGGTGTAGGGCGTCATGTAGCCGATGCCGATGTACATCCCGTAGCCGCAGAAGATGAGCAGCACCATGAGCCAGACGGCGGGCAGACGCAGCACGGTGAGAGCACTGCGCAGCGGCGCTTCTGTGGGCGTTTCCACATCCTCGTTATAGGGCGTGCGGTCGGACACGAACAGCAGGATGCCCAGCAGCGCCAGCAGCGCGAATATCCCCTGCCCTATGAGCATGTACTGGAAGCCCACGGCCCGTACCGCCACGCTGCCGTAAACGGCGGCCCCCACAAAGCCGATGACCGAGGAGAATATGCCCGTCGAGCCGTAGAAGGAGCCGAACACCCGCCCCTGTTCATCCTTGGCCCCGCTTTCGCGTACGGCCTTGATCAGGGCCGACCAGCCGATCATGTTCACGGCCACGGCCAGCACCCCCCAGATGAAGAGGGCTATGGTGTAGGTATGGTAGAAGGCAAAAAAGAAATTGCAGAGCGCGATGATGGCCAGCGAGATGGCCAGCAGTTTCCGCGCGGAACAGCGGTCGGCCAGCAGGCCGCCGGGGATGTAGAGCAGCATGCCCACGCCGGTGAACACCGTCATCAGCAGGCCGAGTTCATTGTTGGTGGTTTGCGTCACCTCGCGGATGACGTCATAGAATTTGATATGCACATAGGGCAGCGCACTGGAGGCCGAGAATGTCAGGCCAAGCGTCAGGATGCGCAGCATCTGCTGGAAGCGTGTCATGCGGTTCTCCTTGTCTGTGGGAAATCCTGCGGGAAATCACAGGCTGCCGTAGCGGAGCGTATTGCCGACGATGGTGGCGGCCACGACGATGTCCTTGATATGGAGGGGCTCCACGGTCAGCGGGTTTTCCTCCAGCACCACGAAGTCGGCCAGCTTGCCGGGCGTGATGCTGCCCTTGTGCCGCTCCTCGAATCCCTGATAGGCGGCATTGATGGTGACGCCCTTGAGGGCCTCCAGCACGGGCACCCCCTGCGCCTCCCTGCCGAGATCCCGTCCGCCGAAACTGCGTCGGTTGACCGCCGACCAGACGAGCATCAGGGGATCCATGGGCGTGACGTAGGTGTCGCTGTGCAGGGTGAAGGGCAGGCCCAGCCGCAGGGCGTCGCCGGCGGGGCTCATGCGGCAGGCCCGTTCCGGCCCCATGAAGCGCTCATAGTGCCGGTCGCCCCAGTAGTAGGTATGGGTGATGAAAAAGGAGGGGATGACCGCAAGCCGCGCCATGCGTTCCATTTGTTCCGCGCGGGCCATCTGGCTGTGGATGACGATATGGCGCGCATCGGCACGCGGATGGGCGGCCTGCGCGGCCTCGAAGGCATCCAGTATGGCTTCTATGGCGGCATCGCCGTTGCCGTGCACGGCGATCTGACGGCCCGCGGCATGCAGCTCGGCGATGCGCCGGGTCATGGCCTCGATGTCGCAGGAGGGATATCCGCGGTAATCCGCCGGCTTGTCCGGGGGAAGGACATGATAAGGCCGGGAAAGGTAACCCGTATACGCCTGTATGGAGCCGTCGCAGGCCAGCTTGGCCGCCCCCATGATGAGCATGCGCCGTTCATCCAGAGCCTCGCCCGACGGCACTTGCGGATAGGTGGCGCAAAATTCCTCCATGCTGCACTCCTGCCCGACGAGATAGATCACCAGCCGCAGGCCCAGGGCATCCTGCCGCAAGGCGTCATGCAGCAGGCGCAGGCGTTCGCCGCCCACAAGCCAGCCGTCTTGCGCCGTGGTGCAGCCGCTCGCCAGATAGGTTTCCGACCCCGCGCGCATGGCCTGCATGAAACCGGCTTCGTCCGGGGGCGGGGCCAGCCGCAGCAGCGGGCTTGTGGCCGCTTCGATCACGCCCGTGGGCACGCCGCTGCCGTCCCGGTAGAGGACGACGTTGTCTCCCGCGCAGGCCTCGGCCCCGGCCAGTCCCACCTGCTCAAGAGCAAGGCTGTTGCCCGTGGTCACCCAGCCGGAGATATGCTGCAGAACGATGGGGTGGCGGGTGCTGGCCCTGTCGAGGTCCTGCCGTGTGGGATGGCGCTTTTCCGCAAGCAGGCTGTCGTCATAGCCCCAGCCCTGGATGCACTGCCCCGGCGGCGTGATCTCCGCCCGCTGCCTGAGCAGGGCCACCATGTCCTCGATGCAGTGGACGCTGCCGAGCGGATAGCTGTTCAGGTCCACCGATGCGGTCAACAGGGCCGCATCCACAAAATGGCTATGCGCGTCGATGAAGCCCGGCAGCAGCGTTCGCCCGGCCAGATCGACCTGCCGCGTCCCGGCATGGGCCAGCGCCCGCATGGCGTCCAGGCTGCCCGTCGCCAGGATGCGGTCTCCAGCCACGGCCACGGCTTCCGGCCCCGGATCGGACGCATCCATGCTGAGGATCGGGCCTCCGAAATAGATGGTGTCGGCCTGCGCCGGCTTCTTCTGTACGGGGTCTCCCCCTGTCATGCTCATGGAACCCTCCTTGGATCGCTGTACGCGGGCCCGGCTCGCTCTTCCCGGAGGAAAGGGGCCCGCTACTTTCTGCATACACGAGACGGCGTCTCCGGCCCATAAGCTGCGCACCTGAGATCGTCTGCAAAAAACACCTGAATATTTTTTGCCGATTACGGTATGCAAAAAGCCTGAAAAATCCCGTAGACTGGACAGGGAAAGCAGGAGAAGGAGGAAACGCCATGAGCATCGCCATCATCATTGCCGAGGATCATGCCCTGTTCCGCAGCGGACTGAAGCAGCTCCTGGCTCCGGAACCGGATCTGCGCGTCGTGGGGGAGGCGGACAGCGGCCCGGAGGCCGTGCGGCTGGCGGAAGAGCTGCGGCCGGACGTGATGCTGCTGGATCTGACCATGCCCGGCGGCAGCGGCCTGGAAGCCATCGCCCGCATCCGCAAGGTCAGCCCGGAAACGCGCATCCTCATCATCTCCATGCACGCATCGGGGATGCATGTCCGCTCCGCTTTCAAGGAGGGCGCCCACGGCTATCTGCTCAAGACCGTGGACAGCGAGGAGTTCCTCTTTGCCGTGCGGGCCGTCGGCAAGGGGAACCAGTATATCAGCAGCGAGCTGACGGGCCTGATGGTGGAGTGGTGTCTCGGCCAGAGCGACGAGCCCCAGTCCTCCCTTCTGGAGAGCCTGACCCTGCGGGAACGGGAGATCCTGCGCATGGTGGCCGCCGGACAGTCCAACAAGGAGATCGCCGCGCACCTCTTCCTTTCCGAGAAGACCGTCATCACCCACCGCGCCAACTTCATGCGCAAGCTCGGACTGCACAATGTCCGGGAGGTGACCATGTTCGCCATCACGCACGGGCTCATGCAGGTGGACGGCCAGTGAAGACGCTGTTCATCCTCCTTCTGCTCGCGTTCATCCCGCATCCGGCCTCCGCCTCCTCCTCGCGCGCGGATGAACTGGTCGTCGGCATAGAATCCGCGCCGCAGCACTGCAACCCGGCGGTGCTTTCCGGCAGCATCACCACGAGCATCGGCGCGCAACTCTTTGCCGGTCTGACGCGGCTGGACGCGGAGGGCAGGCCCCGCCCCTACCTTGCCCGCAGCTGGGAAAGCAGCCCCGACGGCCTGCGCATGACCTTCCATCTGGAACCGGGGGCCGTCTTCCATGACGGGAGCCCCATCACCGCCGGGGACGTGGCCTTTTCTCTGCTGCAATGCCGCGACCATCATCCCTTCCGGCCCATGCTCGCGCCGGTGGCCGGCGTGGATACGCCGGACCCGCATACCGCCGTCGTCCGCCTGCGCCACCCCTTCCCGCTGCTGCCCGCCGTCCTGCTACCGTCGCTGGTGCCCATCATGCCGCGCCATGTCTACGGCGACGGCACGCCTCTGCCCGACCACCCGGCCAATATCCGCGTCGTCGGTTCCGGCCCGTACATGCTGACTTCCTTCCAGGAGGACAGGGCCGTCCGCATGGTACGCAACCCGCGCTTTTTCCTGCCGGAACGCCCCGCTTTCGAGCGCCTCACGTTCCGGGTCTTCCGGGATCCGGCGGAAGTCCTGCACGCCATGCGGCTGGGCAGCGTGGACATGTATCTCTGCCCCGCTCCCGTCGAGGGCGGCCTCCTCGTCCGCACGGGCATGGACTGGCATCCGCGCATCCAGCCGGTCCGCCATATCCATGCCTACACGCTGCTCAACTACAATCTGTCCCGCGAACCCTTTTCCCATCCGCAGGTACGTGAGGCCCTGTCCCTGGCCATCGACAGGAAGCGGCTCATCCGTCGTTTTCCTCACGGCAGCATACAGGCCCTGCAAGGCCCCTTCCCCCCCGACGCGCCCTTTGCCGTGGACTGCACGCAGGCTTACGATCCCGCACGGGCCAATGCCCTGCTGGACGCGGCGGGCTATCCCCGCGGCACGGACGGGAAACGCTTCGTGCTGCGTCTCAATTACTCCCCCGACATCTCCCCCGGCCTGCAGGATCTCATCAAGTACCTGCAACACGAGTTCGCGGTGCGTCTCGGCATCGTGCTGGAGACCCGGGACGTGGAGAGCGTCTCCCGCTGGCGGCAGATCCTGAGCGAAGGGGACTTCGACGTGGCGCTGGATGAAGTGTTTTTCTGGCAGGATCCGGTGGTGGGCTTCCACCGCCTGTACAGCGGCGGCAACCGGCAGCGCCGCCTCATCTGGACCAATATGACCGGCTATGTCGAGCCGCTTGTGGAGGAGCTCATGGAGCAGGCCGGACAAACGACGGACAAACACGTCCGTCAGGAGCTCTACGCCCGCATACAGGAACGCATCGCCCGCGACAATCCGGCGCTGTGGCTGATGACCAACCCCTACGTCATCATCGCCTCTCCCCGTATCGGCGGGCTGGAAAGCCTCGTGCAGGGCACCATGTCTCCGCTGGATACGGTCTTCCCGCTGCCGCACCGGGAGGGAGAATGATGCCGTCCCGCCATCCCGTCGGCCTCATGACGCTGGTGGCCGTGCCGCTCCTGCTCTTCCTCGGCGTCTTCCTCCTGATGACGGTCCTGCTCTTCTTTGCCTTCCGGGACATACAGACGGTGCTCGGACAGACGCTCGAACAGCAGACGCCGTTCGTCACGCACGCCACGGCGCTCGTGCGGCAGTCGGAACGGCTGCGGAGCATGGTCTTCCGCCTTCTCCAGACAGACAGCCGCCTCGTCTGGGAATCCCTTGCGGACCAGATCCAGGCCCATCTTGCCGAAGGGCGGGAAAGCGCCCGCAATTTGCGGAAGATCGGTCTCTATCCCGACAGGGTGGAGCGTCTGCAAAGCCAGATGGAGAGGCTTTCCGCCGTGGTCGCCCGCACGGACAGCTTCATGACCGACTGGATCGACACCACCAATCTGCGCCTGCAACTCACCAAGAGCCTGCGCGCCCTGGCCTGCGACATCGAGGACATGGCGGCGCGCCATCCCGGCATCGCCGCATGGCATCGCGCCGGCCGTCTCCTCATCCTGGACCTTTTGGCGCTCTCCACGCCCATCGACGCCTCCTACGGTCTGCGCCTCAAGGCGGACATAGAAGACCTGCAACGTCAGGCGGAGCAGATCCTGCGCCACCTGCCGGAGGGAGTGCTCCCAGCCGGGGAGCGTGAACAGCTCGAGCGCATGCATCAGCTGCTCATGAATTACGCGAACAGGGACGGCGTGGTGCAGCTCTTCGAACGGGCCCGCATGATCCACCGCCAGTACGCGGAAGCCACCATCGAGACCGACGCCCTGGCCGAATCCATCACCATCAACGCCGGGGAGCTGCTGCAGGATATCCATGCGGAACTGGCCGGCATGGCTGGCGATGTGGACAGCCGCATGAAAAGGAATGCCCTCGTCATCCTGTTTTCCGTCCTCCTGGCCTTCCTGACCTGCTACGCCGCCTACCGCCATTTCCTCCACAAGGTCGTGCGCCCGGTGCTCAGCCTCTACAACGTCCTGCGCCTGCGCACGTCGGGCAGCCCGGCGCGCATCCGCTGCGACGAGGGCGCGCTGGAAGTGAGGGAGGTGGCGCGCGCCCTCTCCTGGTTCGTCGCCACGCTGGAAGAACGTGAACAGGAGCTGCGCGAATCCCACGCCCATCTGGAAGATCAGGTGCGCGAACGGACCGCCGAACTGCGGCACCTTTCCCAGCGCCTGCTGCGCACGCGCGAAGAGGAACGCTTCCGCCTTGCGGCCGAATTGCACGACGATATCGGCGCGACCGTGAGCGTCATCAAACTGGGGATCGAGCGCGCCCTCCTCATGCTGGCCCGTCAGGACCAGAACCCCGAAGCGCAGGCGCCGCTCAAGGAGGCCATCGACCTCATCAAGGGCATGGCCCGGCAGCTGCGGCGCATCCAGTACGATCTGCGCCCGGCCCATCTCGATGTGGGCTTCCTGCCGTCGCTCAACTGGTTCTGCGAGGATTACCGCCTGGCCCATCCCGGCCTCTCGCTCGATCTGCGCCTTTCCCTCAGCGAGCAGGACATCCCCGTGCCGCTGCGCATCGTCCTCTTCCGTCTGGTGCAGGAGAGCCTGAACAATGTGGCCAAGCACAGCGGGGCGCACCATGTCGAGATACGCATCCACAGGACGCCATCGGCCCTGTGCCTGCGCATAGCCGACGACGGCCGCGGCTTTTCCCCTCCTCCGCCCGGAGAGACGGCGGCAAGGCCGGACGAGAGCGGCGGCAACGGTCTGCGCAATATGCGCGAACGTGTGGAACTGAGCGGCGGCCGCTTCCGCATCGACAGCGCGCCGGGCAGGGGAACGCGCATCTGCGCCGTCTGGAAAACGGCCAACCTTGACTGTAGTTAGAGCCTGCCGAAACTATTCGCAACTTGTTTGGGGGAAGGGGGCCCCTTTCCCAAAGGTAAGCGGGGCACATACAACCACACCACTCTATCTACCGAAATTATTCATAAAGCTTTTGTTTGAAGCATTTTGGGTTTGAAACGAGTTGCGTTTCAAACCATACGGCCGTCGTTTCGAGGAAAGAGCTCGTTTTTTCTGCTCACGTTGGGCCGGGCGGAGCAGTGCCGCCGCCTCGCATTTTATCTTTTCCAAGATAAACGCTCTAGATAGTGTCGTCAAACTAAAAGCATGTTATGCTCTCCTCACTTACAATGAGGA
>DGYFI06202__coassemble_618_pt1 | contig 21679 bp, 19 predicted proteins | sample DGYFI06202__metabat2_high_PE_036 | metagenome-assembled genome bin DGYFI06202
AAAAGGCAGGATGCGAGGCGGCGGCACAGCGCCGACCGATTGTGAGGTTCCCATGACGAACGCCTTTCAAAAACGCCTTGAGGAAGGCATCGAGCGGCATCTTTCCTCCCGGCAGTGCCGCTACGTGGACAACAGTTATGCCTACTATGCCCACCCCTGCGAGGAAAACACGCGCGAAGACAAGGAATGGTTCGCGCGCTATCCCCACATCGAGCCCGCGGCCTTCATGGCGGCCCATGCGCAGGAGATCGCCCGGCAGGTGCTGACCAAGGGCACCCTCTACACCCTGCTTGCCGACCGGCACTCGCGGGACACGCTGCTGCTGGTAGCGCTCTATGCCCTGCTGGGGCACCGGTTCGTCCGCTTCCCCTACTATGCGCCCGACACCCTGGCTCGCCGTCAGGCCCTGCACGACCGCTGCCTTGTGGAAGTGGAAGATCCCGCCATGCGGGAGGCCCTTGCCCGTGACGCCTTCGGCGTGGGCAGCCGCCTGCACCGCTACCGGACGCGCATGGCCGGGGAGGAGGTCAGCTTTTACGGCAGCAGCGAATTCCTGTATCAGCTTGAAGCCTTCCCGCCCTACCGCTATGCCGCGGGCCCGGTCCGCGTGGCTGTGCAGCCGGGGGATCACGTCATCGACTGCGGCGCCTGTTACGGGGATACGGCCCTTCTCTTTGCCGCAAGCGCGGGAGAGGACGGCAGGGTGCTCTCCTTTGAACCGCATCCGGACATCGGCCGGCTCTTCCAGCGCAACAGGGACCTGAATCCCCGGCTTGCCCGCCGCATGACGCTGCTGCCCGCCGCCACCGGTGAAACGGCGGGCGGTACGGCCGCCTTCTCCCTGTGCGGGCCCGGCAGCCACCTTGATCACAGCAATCCCCGCCTGCAACGGGCGGACATCCCCGTAACGAGCATCGACGCCGAAACGGAGCGCCTGGGCTGGCCGCGCGTGGATTTCATCAAGATGGATGTGGAAGGCGCGGAACTCGCCACCCTCAAGGGCGCGGAGCGCACCCTGCGCCGTTTCCGGCCCCGGCTCGCCGTCTGCCTCTACCACAGCCCGGAGGATTTCTTCCGCATCCCGCGCTTTCTGGTGGAGTGCGATCTCGGCTACCGCTTCTATCTGGAACACCACTTCATGAACGGCTGGGAGACCGTCCTCTACGCCCTGCCTGTTGCGGCATGCTGACGCAATGCTCCAGAGCCGTTAACAGGCCCTAGGGGCAGGACTCATTATCAAGTAATATGTCCTGACGGCGATATTCTTATAACTTACCGCAAAATAAATACTTATTTTTACAACCTGAAGTCTTGCGTTTTCAATTACTTTTACCCAAGTAGCGGGTTTTGGGGAAGATGGGGGAGTTTGAGGGGGAAGAAACCCCTTTTTGCCGCGAGCAAAAGGGGTTTCTTCCCCCTCAAAAAAGCGTAATCAGTCCTGCCCCTAAACGGCCACAGCCGCCCGAAGGAAGGCCCGCACCTCTTCCTCGTCCGTCACCACGGCGAAGTCGTGCCGCAGCGCATCGGGGACGCGGATGGCGCGGCCCGTGGTCATGTCGATATACATCCAGGCGGTTTCCGCCTCGGCCAGCACGGCCCCGTCCGCCTGCCGCAGGAAGGCGTAGCGCCGCAGGCACTGCCGTGAGGCGTACTCGGCCACCCAGGTCGCCGCGAGCAGCACGTCCCCGGCCACGGCAGGCCGCTTGTAGGTGATGGCATGGCGGTGCACCACCCAGCCCTGCCCGGCAGCGGCATAGCGCTCCATGCTCCAGCCCTGCGCGGCGGAATGGGCCACGGCGAGATCCTGCATCCATTCCACATAGCGTACGTTGCTCACCCGCTGCTGCATGTCCATGTCTCCCGCCGCCACCTCGATCCGGCAGGTAAAGATGCGGTAGCCGCCTGTTTCAGTCATTCGCGTCCCTCCGTGCGCCGCCCTCCTCGCTGACGGCGGGTTCGCCGCTCAGGGGCAGGCGCCCCGTGCGGATGAAGGCGTCCACCAGACCGAACACCAGTTCATTGCCGCAGAAGCGCCCGCGGGCGATGTTCGCCCTGAAGCGGGGCAGGTTGTCCTCGAACGTCCGCAGCAGTTCCGGCGAGAGGTGCAGCATGTCGGCCTGCATGCCGTAGCCCAGCCGCTCGATATAGAGCGCATTGAAGCGCTGTTCCACCATGGCCTTGAGCGGCAGGGTCAGGATGGGCTTGCCCAGATGCAGCGCCTCGGTCATGAGCGTGTGCCCGCCCCCCTGGATGACGTAGGAACAGCCTTCCAGCAGGCGCAGGAAGCCCTCCTCGCTTTTCTGCATGAAGACGACATTGCCTTCCTGCCCTTCCGTGCGGTCATAGCCGTAGACGTAGCAGGTGCGCGTGGTGGACTGCCGCAAAAAGTCGATGAGCGCCCGATGCGTGGAATTGCTCTGGTACACGAGCACATGGCCGTCATCACGCGGCGCAAGCTGCAACACCCTGTCCCGCAAGATGGGCGGCACCACCCGCGCCCGGTAACGCGGCAGCACCGGCGGCTGATAAAAGGAAACGATGAGATTGTCCCCTGTGGGGCGGAAGAGATAACGCGGCGTCAGCCCCTGCAGGAAGGTGTCCCACCACATGTTCGGGGGCAGCTCATGGCGGCAGCAGGTGATGACGTGCTGATGATCCAGGGTCAGGCAGGGCAGCCCGGCCCGCTCCGCCGCCCGCGGCACGAAATACTCCAGATCGGTCATGCAGACGTCGGGGCGGAACTCGTCCATGATGCGCAGCACATCCTCCACATGCCGCTGCCGGTGCAGCAGCAGGGGGACGGCCCGGCGAACGGTGGCCGCCAGATCCACCTGATAGTTCCTGAAGACCGTCCCCAGATTGGGGATGCGGCGGACGGGGAACTCCGGCTCCAGGACGCGCGGGGCGTCGTCATTGGCGATGAAGAGGAATTCATGCCCGCCGAGCCGCCGCGCGATGGTCAGCCCCCGCATGGCGTGCCCGTGTCCCGTGCCGTGGATACCATACAAAATGCGCGCCATGCCGCCTCCCTTGCAGAAAACAGGGCCTGCGGGCAGGCGTCTCATGCCGTCTGCCCGCAGGCGGGGTGATGATTGCCGACCCTAGCAGCGGGGCGCTGCCTCCGTCAACACGCCCTTGCTCTTGCCGCGTGAATTGGGCATACTTCCCGCACAGGAGCCATCTATGAACGTCCGCAAGATTCGTGAAGACCTCGGCCGGGCCCGCGCCTGTCTCAAACGCAACGAGATGCCGCGCGCCCTTTACCTCATCGTCACCGCCTTCAAGGAGACCGGCAGCAATCCGCCCATGGACCTGCGCGGCGACTTCCGGGAAACCATCACGGCCCTGGCCAAGGACGAGGATTTCCGGCGGGAGCACCCCAGCCCGCTCGCCTACCAGCCCGGCAATGAGCGCGAGATCTGCAACCTGCTCATCAAGATCTACAAATCCGCGCAGGGCCAGGAAAAGCAGGAAGACTACGAGACCACCCTGCAGCGCAAGCTGGGGCTGGACCACTGCCTCAAGGAAGGCCGCGCCCTGCTTGCCCAGGGCAAGGCATCGGAAGCCGACGCCGTGTTCATGGACGGGCTCAAGAACTTCCGCAACGAGCAGGCCGTGTTCGGCCTCATGGCCAAGGCGCACATGGAAGCCGGCGAATACGTGCGGGCCCTCGGCTACATCAAGAAGGGCCTGAGCTACGTGAAGGACGACCCCACCCTGCTGGAACTCGGCCAGATCTGTTTGCGCAAGCGCGAAGAGATGAAACGCTGAGGCCCGTACCTCGTCCCGATGCGGCAGGCCGCTTGTCAGCCGTCTGGAAAAAGTCTAAAGTTTTGCCTCTTTCTTCCCTTCACTTTCAACGAGGCAAAGCATGGACATCGTGCGGTACATACATGCGGCCGATCTGCATCTGGATACCCCCTTTCAGGGGCTGGCCCGCGAGGCCGCCCAGAGCGGCCACCTCTCGCGGATCATGCAGGACGCCACCTTCACCGCCCTGGAGCGTCTTTTCCGCTTCTGTGAAGAAAAGCGCCCGGACTTCCTTGTGCTGGCGGGCGACATCTATAATCAGGAAAACTACAGCGCCAAGGCGCAGCTCGCCCTGCGCGACGGCTGCCGCCGGCTCGACGCGCTCGGCATCCGGGTCTTCATGGCCCACGGCAACCATGATCCGCTGTCCTCACGGCTTACGGCCATCCACTGGCCGGAGAACGTCACCGTCTTCGGCCCGGATGTGGAAAGCCGCCTCGTGGAAAAGGACGGGCAGCCGCTGGCCCTCGTCCACGGCATAAGCCACGCCGGTTCCCGCGAAAACCGCAATCTCGCCCAACTCTTCCGCCGGGACGACACGCAGTCCGTCTTCCAGCTCGGCGTCCTGCACTGCACCGTGGAAGGCGAGGCCAAGGGCGACCGCTACGCCCCCTGCTCGCTGGACGACCTGCGCCGCAGCCGCCTCGACGCCTGGGCGCTGGGGCACATCCATCAGCGCCGGCAGTGGGAGGACGAGTGCTTCATCGCCTACAGCGGCAATGCGCAGGGCCTGCATATCAACGAAACAGGCCCCCGCGGCTGTCTGCTGGTCACGGCCTGTCCCCGCGAGGGCGGCTGGCGCTGCGACAGCGAATTCCTGCGCCTCGGCCCGGTGGAATGGCAAAAGCTGGAGCTGTCGCTCGATGCGGTGGACAGTCTGGATGCGCTGGAAGACCGGCTCACCCGCCTTCTGGAGGAAAGCGCCGGCTCCCTTGACGGCAGCTGCGAGGCCCTCATCGCTCGCGTGACCCTTACCGGCCGGACGCCGCTGGACGAACAGCTGCGCAAGGCCGAGGCCTGCGCCGACCTCCAGGAACGCCTGCTGCATCTGGCCGCCAATTCGCCGCGCATCTGGCTCAAGGATCTGATCGTGGAGACCCGTCCCCTGCTGGATGAGGCCGAGTACCGCCGCCGCGAGGATCTGCTGGGCGAGACCATGCGCCTCATCGACGAGATGCGCCGCCATCCCGAACAATTCGCCGAGCTTGGCGAGGCTGCCCTGGCCCCGCTCTTTTCCCACGCCCGCATGCGCAAGGCCCTCGCGCCGCCGGATACGGAGGAGAGCCGCCGCCTGCTGGACGAGGCCCAGCGCCTGTGCATCGACATGCTGGAGGTCCGCTGATGTATATCCAATCCTTCCATATCGACGGGTTCGGCATCTTTGCGGACGTGCAGGTGGACAATCTGCCGCCGGGCCTGACGGTCTTCCTCGGCGAGAACGAAGCCGGCAAGTCCACCTGTCTCGAATTCCTGCGCACCATGCTCGTGGGCTATCCCAATGCCCGCAGCCGGGAAGCGCGCCGCATCCCGCCGCCCCTGCGCGGCGGCCAGCCCGGCGGGAGCCTGCACCTCATCAGCGAGGACCAGGGGGAGATCCGCCTGACCCGGCGGCCCGGACAGGACGGCGGCGTGCTGACCCTCAGCAATGCCGAGGGCGATCCGCTGGAAAGCACCCTGCTCCAGCAGCTGCTTTTCGGCATCAACCGGGACGTCTACCGCAACGTCTTCGGCTTCAGCCTCAATGAGCTGCAAACCTTTGAAAGCCTTTCCGGCGACGGGGTGCGCAACGCCCTTTACGGCGCCAGCTTCGGCGCGGGCCTGCGTTCGCCCGTGGAGGCCCTGCGGGATCTGGACGGCCGCAAGGACGCCCTCTTCCGGGCCAGCGCCAGCAAGCCGCGCCTCAATGAGGAACTGACGGCGCTGGAGAAGCTGCGCGGCGAGATCCAGGCCGTCAGCGAGGAATCGGCCGGCTATGACCAGCTGGCCACCAGCCTCAATGAGAAAAAACAGACCCTTGCCACCCTGCGGGAACGCCGCGAAGTGGTGGACGACGAACGCCGCCGCGTGGAGCGTCGCCTCAATGTCTGGCAGCAGTGGGACGAATGGCGCAAATGCGGCCTGCGGCTGGAAGCGTATCCCGCCGTCAGCGCCGGCTTCCCCGAAGACGGCCCGGCCCGCCTCGCCCGCGCGCAGGAAGCCCGCGAGACCTGCGAGCGCCAGGCGGCCGCCCAGCAGGAGAAGCTCTCCCGCCTGCGGGAACAGCGTGAAGCCCTGCAGGAAGACCCGCACCTGCTGGAAGCCCTGCCCCGTCTGCGAGCGCTGGCGGAGCGCAAGAGCGGCTACCGTCAGGCCCAGCTGGCCCAGCCCCGTCTGCGGGGCGAGCGGGAACGCGCGGACGCCGACCTTGCCCGCGAGCTGGAACGCCTCGGTCCCGGCTGGGACTGTGACCGTATCCGCCAGACGGATCGCGGCATCTTTGCCGACAAGGATCTGGAACGGCAGGCCCGTGAACTGAACGCCGCCGATTCCAGCCATCAGGCCGCGGTGGATACGCTCGACCGCCTCAACCGCGACGTGGAGCTCTGCCGGCGCGACATCGCCTCCGCCACCGCGGCGCTGGATCTTCTGCCCGACCCGGCGGCCGCCCTGGGCGAGTCCGACCGCGACCGCCTGCGGCAGACGCTCGTCCTGCTGGAGGAAGGCCGCCAGCGCCTGCCCGCGCGGGAACGGGCGGTCCAGCAGGCCCGACACACCTTTGAACGCGCGCAGGAACGGCTCAAACTGGAAGCCGACGACCCGCGCGGCGCGCTGGATGCCCTGCTGAACAAGCGGGAGGAAGCGCTGGAACTGGCCCGCGAAGTACAGGCCAGTATCGACGGCGCCGGTGAAGCCGCACGTGCCGTGCAGCAGGCCGAGGAGCAGGCCGACATGCTGCGCTCCCGCCTGGAACAGCTGCGCGAGGAACAGCGCAGCAGCAACGGCCCCAGCCGCGAGGCCCTCGACAACCGCAGCAGCGCCCTGCGCTCGCTGCGTGCCCTTTCCGCCTCGCTGGAGACGGAACAGGAACGCCTCAAGGAACTGAGCGACCGCCTCAATGCCGAAAAGGAACCCGCCGCAGTCAAGAATATGGCCCTGCTCGTGCTGGGGGGCATCATCATGCTGCTGGGCATCTGCATCCTCGTGGGGCACTGGCAGTTCGGTCTTGAGAGCCTCGCCATCACCGAGAACCTGCACCTGCCCATGACCCTCTGGTCCGGCTACCTCGTGCTGGTCTGCGGGGCTATGGCGGTGGGCGGCGGCCTGCCGCGCCGCAACGGCCCGGAAGCCAAGCGCCTCCGTCAGGAGCGCCTGCAACTGGAAAGCCGCCGCGAGACCTGCGCCCTCCACGTTGCCGAGCTCGGCGACAAGGCCCGCAAGCTCTGTCAGGAGGCGGGCGTGGACAGCATGGACCCCGAAACGCTGGAAGCGGTGGAAGTCATGCTGGAACGCAAGCGGGAGCAGTGTTTCAATCAGGAGCGCAGCCACAAGGAAGCCGAAGAGCTGCAACGCGAGATCGGCCATGCCCGTACCCGCATCGCCGAACTCCAGTCCCGGGCCCATGAGATGCAGGGCGCGGTACAGCGCATCCGCCGCCGCTGGCAGGATTTCATGAGCATGCTGCGGGTGGTCAACGTGCCCGCGCCGGAAAGCGCCGAAAGCTTCTTTGCCCGCGCCGAGTCGGCCCGCGCCGCCTGGGACGCCGTGGAGAACGCGCAGGCCGAACTGGAAGGGCAGCGTACCGACCTTGCCCAGTATGAAAGCACGCTGCGGTCCTTCGGGCCCGTGCAGGACTGCCTGCACGAACCCGGCGACCTGCCCGCGCTGCTGGAGGCTGTCCGTCAGGTGCTGGAAGCCTGCCGCGAAGCCGACGCCGCCCGTGAGCAGCGCATCAAGGCGACCGCCACCCTCCAGCACCACAAGGACGAGCTGGAACGCATCCAGGGCCGTCAGGCCGAGGCCTCCGAAGCGCTGGCCCAGGCCCAGACCCGTCTGGAAGCGGCCCGCCGTGACTGGGGCGACTGCCTTTCCGGCCTGGGGCTGGGTGAGGACCTCGACCCTGAGACCGTGCGCAAGGCCCTGCAGTGCATGGATACCTGCCTCTCGCTGGATGCCGCCTGCCAGCGGCTTGCCGCGGAACTGGCCCAGAACGAACAGGAGATGGCCGCGCTGCGCCAGCCGCTGGAACAGCTGCTGACCGCCCTTTCTCGTCCGCTGCCGCGTGCTGAGGACGGGGAGATCGACTGGCTCGGCGCGCTGGACAGCACACTGGAAGCCGCCGAACGGGCGGCGGAAGTGGATGCCGAGGCACGCCGCCTCGACGGCCTGCTGGCCGAACAGGACGCCGAGCTGCGCGCCGCCTCCGCCGCGCTGGAGGAGGCCCGTCATGGCGAGGGCACCCTGCTCCACATGGCCGAAGCGGCCGATGCCGACGACTTCCTGCGGCTGGCCGCCGTCCTGGCCCAGAGCCGGGAAACGCAGCGTCTGCGGGACAGCCTGCAGGAGAACTTGCGCATCGCCGCCGGCAATCAGCCGTTCGAGGCCTTCCTCGCCTCCTTTGAGGAAGAGGACCACGACGCACAGGAAAGCCGCTGCGCCGCGCTGAATGCGGAACTGCGGGACATCCGCGAGCAGGAGGAACGCCTTTCCGACGAGGTGGGCAGCCTCACGGCCCGCGTCAACGGCCTTACCGGCACGGACACGCTGGCCCGCCTGCGGCAACAGGAAGCCCTTTCCCTAGAGAGCATGCGCCGTCTGGCCATGCAGTGGAGCGCCCTGGCCCTTGCCCGTGAGCTCCTGCTGCGCGCCAAGAACACCTTTGAACGCGAACGGCAGCCGCAGGTCATCCGGCTGGCGTCCAGCATCTTCGCCTCCATCACCGGCGGCAACTGGCGCGGCATCAATGCCTCGCTGGACGACACCAGCCTGCACATCCTGCCCCATTACGGCGAAGCCATCAGCCCCGAGGCCCTCAGCCGCGGCACGCAGGAGCAGGCCTATCTGGCCCTGCGGCTGGCCTACATCCAGAACCACGCCGAGCGGGCCACCCCCCTGCCGGTCATCATGGACGACGTGCTGGTCAACTTCGACCCGCAGCGGGCCGCGCGGGCCGCGCGCACCTTCATCGAACTCTCCGAAGGCCGCCACGGCCGCCCGCATCAGCTCCTCTACTTCACCTGCCACCCGCACATGGCGGACATGCTGCGGGAAGCGCAACCGCACTGCGCCATCTTCCGGGTGGAGAACGGCAGCATCACCCGCCAGTAGACGACAACACGGCGGACTCGCAGACGAAAACAGCCCGAACGGTCCAACCGTTCGGGCTGTTTCGCGTCATGGCCACGCCCGTGGCCGTCCACCCTTTCCGTGAACGGCCCTGCGGGGCATGCCGGCGCTTATTCCTGCCAAAGGAAGGTAAAGACCTGTTCCGTATCCGGGTGCAGGCTCATGTGGACGGGGCAGGTGCGGGCCGCCCGCTCGATGGAGGCCTTTTCCTTGTCCGAATAGGCGCGCTTCGGCATGATGAAGGTCACTTCCAGCTTGCCGATGCGGCGCGGGTCGGCACTCATGGTCTTGGTCACTTCCATTTTCATGCCGCTCACGTCCACGTCATGCGCCTGGGCGTAGATGCCGATGATGGTCATGGCGCACGCGCCCAGCGCCGCCCCCACCATGTCCGTGGGAGAGAAGGCCTCGCCCTTGCCGTGATTGTCCACCGGAGCGTCGGTCGTGATGGTGGCCCCGCTCTGCTCGTGCCGCAGTTCCACCCGCAGATCCCCAAGATACGTTCCCGTTGCCGTTGCCATGCTGTCCTCCTGGAAAAAATGTCAGACGGTGCCGCCCATGAGAACGGCCCTTCCCTGCCCTTTTACGAAAAAATCCCCGGCGGGGAAAGAGGACGCGACGGCCGGCCCGCCGTCGCGGAATGCGGTTCGTCCTGGCGTACTCACATAGAGCGTTTCGCCTTTTTCACAGGGCAAACGCCCTGACCGGCCCTAACCAAACACGCCGTCCTGCCAGAGCACGCGCAGGCCGATGGCCAGCAGCACCAGTCCGCCGATGAGCCCGGCCCAGCGCTGGAGGGCGGCCATGCCGGCAAGCACGCGGCCGAGGTGCAGCCCCGCGGCGGAGATGGCCGCGCAGGTCAGGCCGATGATGACGGCGGGCCGCAGGATGGGCGTGCCGGTCATGGCGAAGGTCAGCCCCACGGCCAGCGCATCGATGCTGGTGGCCACAGCCAGCACGAACAGCGTGCGCCAGCGCAGGGGCGAGCCGGAACATCCCGCCGCCGCTTCGGGCGCTTCGCCGCCGTGCTGGTGGAAGTCCTTCCAGGCCCCGCGCAGCATGTTGCCGCCCACCCAGGCCAGCAGGACAAAGGCTATCCAGTGATCCCAGGCCTCGATATAGCTGTGGACGGACTGCCCCAGCAGCCAGCCCAGCACAGGCATGAAGAACTGGAAGAAGCCGAACGCGCCGCCGACGCGGCAATAATGTTCCCAGCGGATGGGGCGCAGCGCGCAGCCGGAGGCCACGGCGACGGCAAAGGCATCCAGCGAGAGGGCAACGGCAAGAAGGAGCACGGCAAGGAGCGACATGGACTCTCCATAACTGATAGAGGACTGGTACGCCTCAAAGGAGGCTTTTTCCGCCGGATGCGGCAGCCACAGGAAAGCTTCAGCGGGTCAGCAGATAACTTTCATCCACGAGCCTGTAGAGCTCTTCCTCGGGGAAGGAACCATCAAGCGCAAGGCTGATCCAGTGACGCTTGTTCATGTGGTAGGCCGGAAAGGCTCCCGCTACGCCGCTGAGCAGCATATCCGGCGCAAAAGGACTTTTCACGTTGACCACATCCACCTCCCCCGTCCCCGGCAGGTGCAAACAGCGCGCCCGCACGTTCATGAGCACGGCATACCATTTGCCGTTCTCCGCATGGCGCAGCACGACATATCGGGGCTGGCGCGGCCAGAGGGATTCCGGCGACGTGCCGTATTTTTCCCTTACATAGGCCAGCAGGCTTTCCCGGTCGGCCATCGTCCCATCCCTCCTTGCCGTTTGCCGGCCGTCAACGCCCGGCAAGGGCCGCGAACCGGCGCATGGTCAGATGACAGATGCCCACGGCCAGCGCGTCGGAGGTGTCCAGGGCCCAGCCTTCGCCGCGCACGTTGAGCAGACGGCGCACCATGAAAGCGACCTGCTCCTTTTCGGCGCGCCCGGTGCCTACCAGCGCCTTTTTGACGAGGGTCGGGGCATAGTCGCTGACCGGTATGCCGCAGGCCGCGCAGGCCGCCACGGCCACGCCGCGGGCCTGCCCCAGCTTGAGGGCGCTGGCGGCATTCTGCGCGGTGAAGACCTGTTCGATGGCCGCCTCCGTGGGGGAATGGCGGCGCACCACGGCGGCAAGCTCCGTAAAGATGCGGGCGAGCCGGGCGGAAAAGACGGCATTGCCGCCGGAGGTCGTGCGGATGATGCCGCAGTCCACCAGCGTCAGCACGCCCGATATCTCCCGGATGACGCCCCAGCCGGTACGCTGGGAGCCGGGGTCGATGCCGATGATGGTCAGGGGATGGCTGGGCTGTTCTCTACGCGCGGGCAAAAGCGCCTCCTCGCCGCATCAGGGCCGTTCCCCTTACGGGAAAAGGAAAAGAACGCCGGGAGGAGGCATGTGCCCCCTCCCGGAAACGTCTGTCATGCAAAACGACAGGCCGTAGGATTTGAAGCGCGAAGCGCTCCAAACGCAAAATGCTCTAGTCCGTGGCCATGTCGTCGGGGAAGTCCACGTTGGCGAAGACGTTCTGCACGTCGTCGTTGTCGTCCAGCGCGTCCATGAGGCGCAGCACCTTCTGGCCCATGTCGGCATCCACGGCCACGAGGTTCTGCGGCACCATGGCCAGTTCGGCGCTCTGCATGGCGATGCCGGCGGCTTCCAGGGCGTCGCGCACGGCGGCGAAATCGGCCATGGCGGTCTGGATGGTCCAGACATCGTCATCATCCACCACGTCGTCGGCGCCGGCTTCCACGGCGGCTTCCATGATCTTGTCTTCGGCGTAGGCGTTCTTGTCCACGGTGATGACGCCCTTGCGGTCAAACATCCAGCTCACGCTGCCGTTTTCCCCCATGTTGCCGCCGTGCTTGGTGAAGAGGTGGCGCACTTCGGCCACGGTGCGGTTCTTGTTGTCGGTGGCCACTTCCACCATGATGGCGATGCCGCCGGGGCCGTAGCCTTCGTAAAAGGCTTCGGTCAGGTCGCCGCCGGCATCTTCGCCCGTGCCCTTGCGGATGGCGGCCTCGATCTTGTCCTTGGGCAGGTTCACGGCCTTGGCCGCGGCAATGGCCGCACGCAAACGGGGGTTGCCCGCCGGATCGCCGCCGTTCTTGGCGGCGATGATGATTTCCTTGGCGGCCTTGGTGAAGACCTTGCCGCGCTTGGCGTCCTGACGGCCCTTGCGGTGCTGGATATTGGCCCATTTGCTATGCCCAGACATACAACCTCCGAAACTGTGTGACTTGCGACCGCCCGTGCGGTCAGGTGAAATGGACGAAAAAAGCGGCACACCGGCACCGGTGCGCCCAAATGCCGGAGCCCTCCCCGCATGGGGGAGCAGGCCCTATGCTTCTCCAGGATCGGGAGCCGCCGGAGAGGCGCTCGCCGCAGCGTCCGCGGCCGTACCGGCCGCCGGAGAGGCAGCCCTGAAGCCCATGCCGACAAAGAAGGTCTCCTTGCTTTCGGCGCGGGAGCTCTTGGGCTTGAAGGATTTGACCGTGCGGAAGGCCTTGCGCATGGGCTGCAGAAGCTCCTGCACATCCGGCCCCATGAAGATCTTGACGACGAAGCTGCCCCCCGCCTTGAGGTGCAGACAGGCCACGTTCAACGCCTCGCAGGCCAGTTCCAGCGAACGGGCCTGATCCGTGAACTTCGTCCCTGTGGTGCGCGGGGCCATATCGCTCATGACCACGTCAAAAGGTCCCTTTTCCGCAAGCAGGGCCTCGAACTCGGGGGAACGCTGGAACACGTCCTCCTGCAGGAAGGTCACCTGCGGCGGGAAGGCCGTCTCCGTCGTCTGGATGTCGCAGCCCAGCACGAGACCGCGCGGCCCGATGCGCTCGGCCGCGCCCAGCGACCAGGAGCCGGGAGCCGCACCCAGATCGAGTACGCGCATGCCCTGACGAAAGAGCTTGAATTTGCCGTCCAATTCCTTCAACTTGTAGACGGAACGGGCGGGGTAGTTCTCCCGCTTGGCCTTGAGGAAATAGTGATCGCGATATTCTTTCATAGGATTTGTCGGCAGGAAGCCTACTCTTTTTTTTGTCCGCCGCCAAGTCCTGATTTTTTCCCCCGCGCATCCGCCGGGCAAATGCCGTACCGCCATGCCGCAGCCCACCCCCTCCGCCCCTGACGCCGCAGGCTCCTCGCGCCCGCAGCGCCCCCGCCTGCCGGACTGGGACGGCAGCCCCGTCAGCCTGCCCTCGGATGCGGCCGCCTGGCAGGAGATAGCCCCCGCTCCCGCCGCCGGCGCGCCTGTCCTCCTGCTCGGCCTGGGGCCGGATGCGGAGGCCGCGCCCCTTGCCGCGGCCGGACCGCAGGACGGGCCTTTCCTCTGGCTGGAGGCCCCGGAGATGCTGGACTGGCGGCAGGCCCGCCGCCTGCCCCCGCCCGATGCCGCCCGCGCCCGTCCGGTCTCCGCTGAGGCCGCCGCCGCGCTGGCGCCGCGCTGCCGCATCCTGTTCTACCAGACGGGCATGCGGCTCTTCCCCCGCTTCTGGGGCCCTCTGCTGGGCCGCCTTGACGCCGCGCGCCTGCACGCCGCAGGCCGCTCCACGCCCGCCCCGTCCGACGTTCCGGCCCTCATCCTGCCCGGCGATGCGCACACCCTCCTGCATCAGGAGCTTTGCGCCGCGGCCGCGGCCCTTCGCCTGCCCACCGTGCCCTGGCCCGCCCGTGTCCAGCCGCAACAGATCCCCGCTCTTTTGCGGCGTCTGGCCGATCTGCCCGGCAGCGTGCCGCCGCTCTTCCTCTCCGTCAATCTGCGCGGGCTGGACGCGCAAGGCCGCATCGCCCACGCCTGCCGGGCGCTGGGCATCCGCCTGGCCATCTGGTTCGTGGACATGCCGTGGCACGTGCTGTCCGGCCTGCGCCTGCCCTGGTGGCGGGAGTTCCCCCTCTTCGTGACGGATGCGAGCTTTCTTGAGCCGTTGCGGGACGCCGGGGCGCGTCAGGCGGATCTCCTGCCGCTGGCGGCGGCACGCCACATGTGGCTCGCGCCGTCCGCCGCGCCGCCCTCCCTGCCGCCGATCTTCGTGGGGCGGGCCTCCTTTCCCGACCATGCGCGCTTCTTTGCCGCCGCGCATCCCGGCAAGGACGATCTTGCCCTGGCCGAAAGGCTGCTGGCGCAGGCACGGGATGCGCAAGCCCCGCTGCCCCATATCCACTGGTGGCAGCGCAGGCTCCATGCCCGGGGCTGGCCGGGCATGGCCATCCGTGAGGCGGGGGCGGGGGCGGACGCCTGCTCGCGTCGCCGCCGCGCGGACTGGCTGGCCGTCGCCGTGCGGGCGGGCTTCGTCCTCTGCGGCGATGCGGCCTGGGCCGAACTCCTGCCCGGCGCTGCCGTGTTGCCGCCTGTGGACTACTACGGCAGCCTCCCCGCGCTCTATGCCCGCTCCGAGGCCGTGCTCAACGTGACGAGCCTGCTGCTGCCGCATAGCCTGAACCAGCGGCATTTCGACGTCTGGGCCGCGGGCGGCATCCTCCTGAGCGACCCCACGCCGGGGCTCGGGCTCTTTCCCGCGGAGCTGGTCCGCCCCATACGGCTGGAGAGTCCGGACGAACTGCCCGCACGACTGGCGGCCCTGCGGCGCTGCCCGGATGAGCGGGCCGCCCTTTCCGCCGCCTGGCGCAGGGAACTGCACGCCCGCCACACCTACGGGCATCGCCTGCAAACGCTGTTGCAGACCGTTGCCTGACGCCGCCCCGGCGAAGACGCGTTCACATTCCGTCACCATTTTACCGCTTGGCAGCAGACAGGCCCTTTGCTACACTTATCCGATACACGCCGTCCTCTCTGATCTTGTCATGACCAAAAGCGCCTGTTTTCCCCGCATCCTCTACCTGCTGGCTGTCCTGGCCTGCTATCTGCTGCTGCGGCCCAATCCCGTGACGCTCTTCATGGCCGCCTGCTTCGCCTGCCTGAGCCTGCCGCTCTACCGCCGCCTGGCCCGCCGGGCCTGCCGGCTGCGGCGTCGCGTGCTGCGCCGCCCGCAGAGCCTGCCGCAGCGCATCCTCCTGAAACTGGTGCGGAAGATCCCGCTGTTCGGCTATACCCTGCTCACCATCTCCGTCATCATCATCCCGGTCGCCACCCTCATCCTGCTGGTCTCTCCGCAGGTCGCCGGCGGTCTTGCCCGCCTGCGCGAGCTCCAGGAGAACAATTTCCAGCTGCCGCCCGAATGGGTGCAATATTTCCAGACCTTCGAGAAAAAGCTCGCCGACTATCCCGGCATCGAATCCGCCTACAACGAACTGATCCACAATATCGACAGCACGCTCAGCGACGCCATGGGCATCCTCATCAACCGGAGTTTCGACGTGCTGGGCGGCACCATGAACGTCCTCTGGAGCCTTGTGCTCTTCGTCATCCTGACGGTGGTCTTTGCGGTCTACGCCCGGCGCATCGCCCAGGTCTGCTCCCGGCTGACCCAGGTCCCGCCCGCCATGCTGCGCCGCTTCGTCAGCGCCATCCGCCGGGCCCTGCGCGGCATCATGCTCGGCATCCTGCTGGTGGCCGCCGCCCAGGGCTTCCTTTGCGGCATCGGCTTTTCCGTGGCCGGCATCAACCAGCCCGCCTTCTGGGGCCTGCTGGCCACCGTGGTGGCGCCCATCCCCTTTGTGGGCACGGCGCTGGTCTGGGTGCCGCTCTGCCTGTCGCTCTGGTTCACCGGCAACAGCATGGCGGCCGTCGGCCTGGCCCTCTGGGGCACGGTGGCCGTGGCCGGCGTGGACAATGTGCTGCGGCCCCTCTTCCTGCAGCAAGGCATCAAGGCGCCGTTCTTCGTCCTCATCATCGCCATCATCTGCGGACTGGCCAGCTTCGGCGCCGTGGGCCTCATCGTCGGCCCGGTGCTGCTGGCCTTTGCCCTGCAATCTCTGGAAGAGGCCCGTGCCCTCTATGAAAAGCATGACTGACCGCTCCTCTTCCGCACGTCTCCGGCGGCTTCTTCCCGTCCTGGCGCTGACGCTGCTGTGCCTGCTCTGCCTGACCGCGCAGACCGCCCATGCCGGCGTGAAGGCCATGCTGCTCATCAATCTCAACACCGGCAAGACGCTCTACGAGCGTAACGCCAACCTGAGCATCCCCCCCGCCTCGCTGACCAAGCTCATGACCATGTATCTGGCGATGGACGCCGTGTCCTCCCGCAAGCTCTCGCTCATGGGCAAGGTCCGCGTCACGCGCGAGGCCGCGCGGACGGGCGGCTCCTCCATGCATCTGCGCACGGGCGAGCGCCTCCCTCTCTCGCGTCTCATGCTCGGTATGGCCGTCGCGTCGGGCAACGATGCCGCCATGACCGTCGCCCATGCCATTTCCGGCAGCACCCGCAACTTCGTGCGCCTCATGAACCGCAAAGCCCGCAACCTCGGCCTGCGGCACACCGTCTTCAAGAATCCCAGCGGCCTGCTCGCTCCGGGCCAGAAGACCACGGCCCGCGACATGGCCCGACTGGCCCGCGCCTACCTCAAGGCCTATCCCTCGGTGCGCACGTTCCACGCCACCCGCCGTCTGGTGCACCGCGGCCGCGCCATCAACAACACCAATCTGCTGCTGGGCAGGGTACGCGGCGTCGACGGCCTCAAGACAGGTTTTACCGCCGCCAGCGGCTACAATGTCATCATCACGGCGGAGAGGAACGGCGTCCGCCTCATGGCCGTCGTCATGGGCGGCAGCAGCCGCGCCGCACGCGACACCGCGGCCCGCCGGCTCGTCGAGGCGGGCTTTGCCGCTCCCGCTTCCCCCGCCAAGGTAAAACGTCTCATGGCCGGGAGGCGGCGCTGATCGTCCCCTCCGCTTGACCTCAACCCCTCTGGGCCGTATGCTGGTGATGTTTGGCCTACAGGCCCCATTCTACGGGAGGCTTTTTCCATGTTTGGTATTGGTACTCAGGAGATCCTCGTCATTCTGGTTATCCTGCTGCTCCTTTTCGGCGCCAAGAAGCTGCCGGAGATCGGCGGCGGACTGGGCCGCGCCATCCGCAACTTCAAACGTGCTTCCTCGGAGCCGGATGAGATCGACATCACCCCCGGCAAGGACAAGCAGCAGGCTTCCACTTCCGACGATGAATCCCGCAAGGCCTAGCGCCAAAGGATATTGCCATGAAAGCTGAGCAACTCTCCGTTTTTCTTGAAAATCGAGCCGGCCGTCTGGCCGAGGTGACGCATACCCTTGCCGAAGCCGGCGTCAACATCCGCGCGCTCTCGCTCGCGGACACCTCGGATTTCGGCATCCTGCGCCTCATCGTCTGCAATCCGGAACTGGCCAAGCAGGCCCTCAAGGAAAAGGGCTTCACCCTCGGCCGCACCTCCGTGGTGGCCGTGGAGGTGCCGGATCGCCCCGGCGGGCTGGACAGCGTGCTGCAGCTGGTCTCCACGCACGACATCAACGTGGAATACATGTACGCCTTCCTGCAGCGGGAAAAGGGCGGCGCCATCCTCATTTTCCGCTTTGACAAGGTGGATCAGGCCATCGAACTGCTCCGGGAGCACAAGTTCACCATCCTGCCGCCGGACGAGATCTGCGCCTTCTAACCACCCTGGACGGCCTGCACGTCCGCCTTGCGGCAACAGCCAGGCAGCGGCGTCACTGCCGCGTCTCTCCGCTGTCGTTCGCGAAAGACAGGACGAGCAGCAGGCTTTCCGTTTGACATGTGTCGGGGGAGGGAGGCTTTCCTGCGGGAAAGATCCCCTCCCCCTTGTGCATCCGCCGCCGGTAATGCCACATCACCAGAAGCCGCCCAGACGGGCGGTAAAGGCGAGTCCATGCTTCGGAAGATCCTTCTTGCCCTCCTGTCCCTATGTCTGTTCGCTGCCGATATGGCCCGGGCCGCCGCGCCCGATCTGCCGCCGCAGTCCTACATGGCGACCAGCAAGCAGACTTTCTACTACTTCTCGCCGGAGATCCTCGCCCGGAACCAGAAAGAGAAAAAACTCGTCCGCGTCGGCTGGTTCGACCTCTCCGGCATCTTCCAGAAGCGCCAGGGCAAGATGGCAGGCTACGCTGCCGATCTGCTCCAGGCCATCTCGGCCTATACCGGCTGGCAATACGAGTGGGTGCACACCACTATCGCCGACCTGCCCGCCAGGCTGGCCGCAGGAGAGATAGACCTTGTCTGCGGCATCTCCTACAGCCCTGACCGGGAAGCCTTTTTCGACTATACGAGCCTCCCTGTGGGCTACGAGTGCCTCACGCTGCACGTGGCGGCAAACAGTCCCATCCGCTACATGGACTTCCGGGATTTTGATCAGATGCGCGTCGGCACGGTCAGTGGAGCCTACGGCGGAAAAGTCATCGAGGAATTCACCCGGCAGTACAAATTCACGCTGCGCACGCATGATTTCTCGACCAGAAAAGAGATGCAGGCGGCCCTGGAGCGTGGCGAGATAGACGGCTACATCGACGGTTCCCTGCATGGCGAGAACGCCAAGATCGCGGCCATCATCGCCATGGAACCCTTTTTCTTCGTCACGGCCAAGGGCAGTTCCCTGCTGCCGCCGCTCAACGAAGCACTGAAGCAGATCAACCTCTATTCGCCCTGGCTGCTCGCCAGCCTGTTTGACAGCTACATGCACGGCATCCAGCAGGTCTCTTTCAGCCAGACCCGCGCCGAGGAGGAATGGCTTGCCGGCAAGCCCCGGCTGCGCGTGGCCTACAGCGCGAAGCAGACCATGATGAACGACGACATGCCGGGCTCGAACTTCCTCATCCGCTTCATGGAAGAGCTCTCCCGGCGCAGCGGCGTCGCCTTCGACTACGTGGCCGCTCCCAGTTATCCGGAAGCTCTGGCCCTGCTCAAGGAAGGCAAGGCGGACATCATCAGCAACATCTATGCCGGGCTTGGCATGTACGCCTCGCAGCCCCTGCTGGTGAGCCGACCCTTTTTCGACATGCCGGTCCTGCTGGTGGGGCAGGAGAGGGCCGTGCCGGGCCGGAACATACGCGTCGGCGTCACGCATGAACTGCTCCCCTTCGGCCAGGCCTATATGGCCGCCTACCCTGAAGATACCGTCACGTTTTACGATTCCATGCAGCAATGCATAGACGCCTTCAAACGGCAGGCCATCGATGCCTATATCCCCGGCTATCCCAACGCGAGCGGCGTCATGCCGGAGAATCCGCCCAATACGTCCATGCTGACCACCCGCGCCCGCTATCCCATGTCGCTGGGCTTCCGCTACGACATCTCCCCCTATGCCATGTCGGTGCTCAACCGTTCCATCATGACCCTGAGCACGGCGGACATAGACGCCCTGCTCCTGGAACGCACCGCCCTCACGCCCGGCGCCGTCCTGCTGGACGTCCTGCGGGAGTACAGTCTTGAGCTGTCCATCGGCGGCATCATCCTCTTTGCGGCCATCATCCTTCGTATCCTGCACGTCAACCGCCGCCACATGCGCGAACTGGAGGAAGTCGCCTACCGCGACCCCCTCACCGGCGGCAACAACCGGGCCCGCTTCATCCACGACGCCCACAGGCTCCTGAGCCATACCCAGGCCCCCTACTATCTGCTGCTGGTCAATGTACGCCGCCTCAAGCTCATCAACCGCACACGCGGTCACCGGGGCGGCGACCTGCTCATCAAGCTCTGCTACCGGGATCTGCGCCGCCAGCTCCGCAACAATGAGCTGATCGCCCACGCCGCTGCGGGGAAGTTCCTCCTCCTCTGGCAGTGCCGGGACGCGGCGGAACTGCGGCAGCGCATCGAGGCCTTTTTCGACAGCGCCGCCGCCCTGCGGCAGAAGCTCGGCACGACCGTGCTCTTTTCCTGCGGGGTGACCTCCACCATGCCGTATGACGGCAATATGGTCAATTGCCTGCTGCGCGCCGAGACCGCGGAAAGCAGCGTGGCCGACGACAGCTACCGCTCGAGCTACACCTTGTACGACGCCCGCCTGGAGGCGGTCCTCCTCAAGCAGAACGAGCTGGAAGACCGCATGACCGGCGCTCTGCGCAACGGAGAATTCCAAGTCTTCATGCAGCCGCAGCACAATCTGGCCGACAACAGCCTGCACGGGGCCGAAGCCCTCATCCGCTGGATCCCGCCTGACGGCAAGCCCATCTATCCTGATGAGTTCATCCCGCTTTTCGAGCGGAACGGCTTCATCCGCGAGCTGGACCTCTTCGTGCTGCGCACCGTCTGCGCCTGGCTGCGCCAGCGCATGGACGCGGGGCTGCCCGTCTCCACCGTCAGCATCAATCAGTCCAAGGCCCTTTTCTTCTCCAACGATTACGTCAAGGTCTTCCTCAGCATCCTGGCTTCCTACAACGTGCCGACTTCGCTCATCGTGGTGGAGATCACCGAAAGCATGGCCTGGCTGGATGAAGAGCTCTTCAAAAACAGCCTCGCCGAGCTCAAGGCCTGCGGCGTGCGCCTGGCGCTGGACGACTTCGGCAAGGGCTATGCCTCGCTGGCCGCCCTGCAATCCTTTGAGCTGGACATCATCAAGCTGGACAAGGCCTTCCTGGACAATGCCGCCAGCGATGAAGCCGCCGACGTCATCATCGGTTCCGTCATCAGCATGGGCAAGCGCCTGCATCTCTTCATGCTCTGCGAAGGCATCGAAACGCCGGAACAGCGCGACTACCTCACCCGTGTGGGCTGCGACTGCGGACAGGGCTACCTCTTCGCCCGCCCCATGCCGCTGGCGGAATACTCTCTCTATGTGGATGCCCACGCCCCCAAGCCGGACGATGGGGCCAAGCCGTAACCGTTTTCCAGCCATCCAGGAAGGTATGCCATGCCCGTGAACGAAATAGATTGCCGCGGCCTTGCCTGTCCCGGCCCCGTCGTCGCCTGCAGCCGCGTGGTCAAGCAGGATGCGCCGGCTGCCCTGAACGTCCTTGTGGACAATCCGGCCGCCGTGGAGAACGTCAGCCGCTTCCTGCGCACCAGCGGCTACGCTGTCAGCAGCGAGCGCAGAGAGGAAGCCCTCTGGCTGGTGCAGGCCTCGCGTGACGCCGGCGGCGCTCCCGAAGCCGTCCCTGCGCCGCAGTCCGCAGCCGCTGCCGCGCGCGGGAAGACCCTCGTGCTCATCACCACAGAGACCCTTGGACGCGGCGACGATGCGCTCGGCGCAAAGCTCATGGACAATTTTCTCGCCACCCTGCCGGAACTGGGGGATGCCCTCTGGCGCATCGTCCTGCTCAATGGCGGCGTCAAGCTCGCCGCTCGCCCCGGTAAGGCCCTCGACAGCCTCAGGGCCCTGGAAGCCGCCGGAGTCTCCATCCTCGTCTGCGGCACCTGCCTTGACTTTTTTCAGCTTCTGGAAAAACGCGCCGTCGGCCAGACGACCAATATGCTCGACGTGGTCAGCAGTCTGGCCCTGGCTGACAAAGTCATCCGCCCCTGAAGCGGAGAAGCTGATTTTTTTGCGGGGGAAGGGAACTTTTTGCAAAAAGTCCCCTTCCCCCGCACCCCCATCCCTCAAAAACTTTACTTGGCCAGACGCAAGCCCTCGTGGCACGCAAGGTCTCGCCCGATTCCAGGCCAGCCAAACTCTGGACAAACAAGCACGCCGGACGGCTGTTGCCGTTCGCTCTACTTTTCTTCATCCCGCCGGGGACGCAGCAAA
>DGYFI06202__coassemble_620_pt1 | contig 21648 bp, 18 predicted proteins | sample DGYFI06202__metabat2_high_PE_036 | metagenome-assembled genome bin DGYFI06202
TTCCCCTTCCCCCCTGCAGGAGAGCACACAGCCTCCTTGTTTAGAAACCTTCTTCCAGCGGGGGCCAGACGAGCCACTGGCCGTCGGGCTGCACTTTCGCCTTTTGCGAGGGGGCAAGGTGCACTTGCCGTCCGCGTACGCTGATGCGTTCTTCGGCCAGCCATTGCAGGGCTTGCGGGTAGATGCGGTGTTCCATGACGTGGATGCGCTGCATGAGGCTGTCCTCATCTTCACCGGCATTGACGGGCACGGCGGCCTGGATGATGACCGGGCCGCTGTCCACCTTTTCTTCCACGAAGTGCACGGTGCAGCCGCTGAGTTTGACCCCGTAGGCCAGGGCATCCGGGCCGCCGTGCACGCCGGGGAAGCTGGGCAGCAGGGCGGGGTGGATGTTGATGACCCGCCCGGCGAAGGCGGAGAGGAATTCCTGCGAGAGCAGGCGCATGTATCCGGCCAGCACCACCAGCTCCGCGCCGCTGTCGCGGACGCGTGCGGCCAGCTCGCGGTCGAAGCTCACCCGGTCGGGGAAGGCGGTGTGGTCCAGGGCGCAGCAGGCGATGCCCGCGGCCTGCGCCCGGGCAAAGACGCCCGCGCCGGGGCGGTTGCCCGCCACGAGGCGGATGTCCACATCCAGCAGACCGGCCCGCATCTTGTCGATGAAGGCTTGCGCGTTGGTACCGTTGCCGGAGGCCAGGATGGCGATCTTCAGGGGCATGCTTACCTCGTGTAGTGGCTGACCAGCGCCTGGACTAGGGCGGGGATGGTGTATTCTTCCGGCATGATGTGGCAGGGCAGGCCGTGGGCTTCCAGCGTCTTGGCCGTCACGGGGCCGATGGCCGCCAGACGGACTTCGGGATGCGCGCGCAGCGTCTCCGCCGGGATCAGGGAAAGGAAGTTCTCCACCGTGGAGGAGGAGCCGAAGGTGACGCAATCCAGCGTGCCCGCCTGCATGCGTTCCAGCACCTCGTCCTTGCGAGCGGCAGCGGGGATGGTCTCGTAGGCGGAGATGACGTCCACGCGGGCCCCGGCCTTGCGCAGTTCGTCCGGCAGCACCTCACGGGCCTTGGCGGCGCGGGGCAGCAGCATGCGGACGCCGTCCACCTTGCCGCGCGCCAGCAGGCCTTCCACCACGCCCTCGGCCACGTAGCGCTCGGGGATGAAGTCGGGGCGGATGCCGCGCGCTTCCAGCGCCTCGGCGGTGGCGGGGCCGATGGCGGCCACACGGCAGAGGCCCAGGGCGCGGCTGTCCTTGCCGGCGGCCTCCAGCCGCTTCCAGAACCAGCGGACGCCGTTGACGGAGGTGAAGATCAGCCAGGCATATTCCGACAGGCGGTCGATGGCGGCATCCAGTTCTGCGTAATCGGGCAGGGGGCTGATCTCGATGGTGGGGCACTGGATGACGTCCGCGCCGAGCTGGACAAGCTCCTGGGCAAGGTCGCTGGCCTGCTCCCGCGCACGGGTCACCACCACGCTGCGGCCGAAGAGGGGGCGCTGCTCGAACCAGCCCAGCTGGTCATGCAGGGAGCAGACCTTGCCCACCACGATGACCGAGGGATTGCTGAAGCCCTGATCCACGGCGGCCTGCGGCAGAGCGGCGAGCGTGGAGACCAGGCTGCGCTGCCGGGGCGTGGTGCCCCGGTAGACGAGGGCGGCCGGGGTGGCGGGGTCCATGCCGGCGGCCAGCAGGTTGCGGGCGATGTCGGGCAGGTTCTTCATGCCCATGACGAAGACCAGCGTGGACGCGCTCTGCGCGAGGGCCTGCCAGTTGTGCACGGAACCGGGCTTGTCGGGGTTCTCGTGGCCGGTGATGATGGTGACGGAGCTGGCGAAATTGCGGTGCGTCAGGGGGATGCCCGCATAGGCCGGGGCCGCGATGGTGCTGCTGATGCCGGGCACTTCCTCAAAGGGGATGCCGGCTTCCAGCAGGGCCTCGGCCTCTTCGCCGCCGCGTCCGAAGATGTAGGGGTCGCCGCCCTTGAGGCGGGCCACCACCTTGCCCTCGCGGGCCTTGTCCACGAGGAGCTGGTTTATGCCGTCCTGCGGCAGGGCGTGATTGCCCGCCACCTTGCCCACGTAGATCAGCTCGGCATCCTTGCGCGCGTAGGCCAGCAAGGCATCGTTGGCCAGCGCGTCATAGATGACCACGTCCGCCGCCGCCAGACAGTCCCGTCCCTTCAGGGTGAACAGGCCCGGATCGCCCGGCCCCGCACCGATAAGATACACTTTCATCTAGACGCCTCCTCTGGCCAGTTCCAGCAGGGTCCGCGCGCCGAAGCCCGTAGCGCCCGCCGTACCGAGGGGCTGCTCGCTGTCGGCCCAGTCCACCCCGGCGATGTCGAGATGGGCCCAGCGTACGCCTTCCCGCAGAAAATGCTTGAGGAAGAGCGCGGCATGGATGGCGCCGCCTTCGCGGGGGCCCATGTGGCAGATGTCGGCCACCTGGCTCTTGAGATTCTTTTCGTAGCCTTTCCAGAGCGGCAGCCGCCAGAGATGTTCCCCGCCCAGTTCCGCGCCGGCCGTCAGCCGTTCGGCAAGGGCGTCATCATCGGTGAACAGGCCGGCCACCTCGCCGCCGAGGGCCACGGCGCACGCGCCGGTGAGGGTGGCGATGTCCACCACGGCGGCGGGCGTCCACATCTTCTGGGCATAGTGCAGGGCGTCGCAGAGCACGAGCCGGCCTTCGGCGTCGGTATTCTGGATCTCCACCGTATCGCCGGAGGCGGCGCGCACCACGTCGCCGGGACGGCAGGCGTTGCCGTCGGGCATGTTCTCGGCGCAGGCCATGAGGCCGATGACCCGGCGGGGGGTCCCTTCCTCGGCCAGGGCCACCAGCACGGCCAGCACGTCGGCCGCGCCGGTCATGTCGCATTTCATGGTGTGCATCTTGGCGGCGGGCTTGATGCAGATGCCGCCGGTGTCAAAGGTGATGCCCTTGCCCACCAGCACCAGCGGCTTGTCCTGCTCGTGGCCTTCGGGGGCGTGTTCCAGCACCACGAGGCGCGGCGGCCGCGCGGAGCCCTGGCCCACGGCCAGCAGCGCGCCCATGTTCTCGGTGCGCATGGCTTCCTCGTCCAGCACCGTGCAGGTGAGGCCCACGCTGCGGGCGATGCGTTCGGCCCGCTCGGCCAGATCGGCCGGGGCGAGCATGTTGGGCGGGGTGTTGGCCAGGTCCCGCGCCAGCATGACGGCCTGCGCCGCCCGTTCGCCGCGGCGGGCCGCCTCGCGGGGGGCATCGGGCACGTAATCGCCGTCAAAGGCGAAGGTGAGCCACTGGGGATCCTTGGGCGTGTCGGGATCGTCTTTTTTCAGATCCCGGAAGGCATAGAGGGCCAGCAGGGCGGCGTAGGCGCTTTCCTCCACGAGGCGGTCACGCCCGCCGGGCAGGCGGGAGAGCAGGGCCTCGGGCAGGAGCAGGCTTTCCGCCTCCAGCGCGCGGCAGCGGCGCACGGCGGCGGCCAGGGCCTCGCGCAGGACAGCGGGCGTGAACTCCTCGGCCTTGCCCAGACCGACGGCAAGGACGCGCGGCACGTTCTGCTGGGGGTGGCCGTGCAGCAGGACGAGTTCATTCTTTTTGCCGCGAAAGTCGCGCGCGGCGGGCGCGATGGCCAGCCACGGGGCGGCCTTGTCCAGCAGGGGGCTGGTCTCGTGCAGGTTTTCCCCCTGGAAGGCGGGGGCAAGCAGAACCTCGGTCTTCCAGTGATCCGGGCCGAGGCATTGAAAACGCAATTCCATATCTTCACTCCGTAATCTGCGGATTGCCTTTTGGGAAAGGGGAATATACGCTGGACAGGGCCGTTTGCCAAGCTCGCCCCGCAAGGCGCATACTGCGGCCTGTATTTTGCAGGTATCACTGCCGACCTTTGGACGTCATTATCCCGACGCTGCTTACGGACTTTCCCCATGCTTGTGTATATCCATGTTCCCTTTTGCAGGACCCGCTGCAATTATTGCGCGTTTTACTCCATGCCTCTGGGCCGCGGCGTTGCGGCCAGCCAGTCCCCCGCCGTGCGCGACTACGTGGACAGCCTCTTTCTTGAGATGGCCCTCTGGGGGGACCGCCTCAAGGGCAAGGAGGTGCATTCGGTCTTTTTCGGCGGCGGCACGCCAAGCCTTTTGCCGCCGCGCATCATCGAGAGCATCCTCGACCGGCTGCACAAGGCCTTTGCCTGGTCGCCCAAGGCGGAAGTGACGCTGGAGGCCAATCCTGAATCCCTGCGGGGCGGACATATCACCACCCAGTATCTGAACGCCGGCATCAACCGGCTCTCCATCGGCCTGCAAACGCTGGACGATACGCTCTTGCGCATGCTGGGCAGGCCGCACAAGGCGCAGGACAGCCTGCATGCGGTGTTCATGGCCCGTGAGGCGGGCTGCGCCAACATCAGCGTCGATCTCATGTGGGGACTGCCGGGGCAGGGCGTGCGCCAGTGGCTGCAAACGCTCAAGGATGTCTGCCGCATGGCGCCGGAGCATATCTCTTCCTACGGGCTCACGCTGGAGCCGGGATCGCCCCTGGAGCAGGACTGCGCCTCGGGCAGGCTGAGCCTGCCGCCGGAGCGGGATCAGAACATCATGTTCTCCGAAGGGGCGGCTTTTCTGGAGAGCAACGGCTACCTGCATTACGAGATCTCCAATTTCGCGCGCATGGGCTTCCAGTGCCGTCATAACCTCGGGTACTGGGAAGGGGCGGACTATCTGGGGCTGGGGCCTTCGGCCACGTCCACCATCGACGGCCGCCGCTGGACCAACCCCGCCGGGCAGCGCGCCTGGACGGAAGGCATCCGCGCCGGGACGCTGGACGCCCAGGCCGAGATCCTCACGCCGAAGATCCGTATCCTGGAGCTGCTCATGCTGCGGCTGCGCACGGCACGGGGCCTGCGTCTCAAGGATTACAAGGAGCTCACCGGGCGGGACTTCATGCGCGATCACCAGCGGCTCGTCCAGGCCCTGCACGAGAACCGGCTGGTGCGCCTGCGCGACGGCTACCTGCGGTTGACCCGCAGCGGCATGCTGGTCTCCAATTCCATCCTGCGCAATCTCTTCGAGCGCACCGGGAGCCTGCTGGACCAGCTGCCCGCCGAAGCCGCCGCGGCCCTGCAGCAACGGCAGGCCCGGCTGGAGGCCGCCAAGAACGAACTGCCCGACGACGACGAACCCAAGCCCATCAACTGGCAGCGGGTGGACACGCCGGAGTAGCGGCCACCCGCCGCTCCGGCATGGCGGGGCGTGGGCCCCGCCGTTCCCCCCGGCCTTGTCTCGCCGTGACGTCGGAACGGCGCGTTCCGGCTTGTGGCGGCGCTTGCTCCGCCTGTGGGCCTTTAGAGCATTTTCAGTTTGAAACGCTGCGCGTTTCAAACCATACGGCCTGGCGTTTCGCGGAAAAAAACGCGGTTTTTCCGCTTGGTTTCGGCCGGGCGGCGCTGTGCTGCCGCCTCGCATTTTGCCTTTTTCAAAGGCAAAATGCTCTAAAACGTCTTTTTTTGCCGTTTTGCGGTGAAAACGCCCTTCCTGCAGGAGAAAACAGGCTCAAAGCAGCCTTTTTTCCGCCTTTTCCCTTTGACATTGCGCTAAAACCGTCTAAAAGGCTTTGCCGTTTTTTTGCCGGCAAAATCCTTTTTGAGGTTGTCGTATGTCACAGCAAGGTTCCACGGAAAATTTCGGGTATCATCAGGAGCTGAAACGGGAACTCAGCTTCAGGGACGTCTTTGTCTACGGTATGCTGTTCATGGTGGTCATCGCGCCCATGTCCATCTACGGCTACATTTCCAGAGACAGCCACATGATGACCCCTTTCGTCTACTTTGTGGGCATCTGCGCCATGTTCTTCACGGCGCTGAGCTACATGAAGATGAGCAGCCGCTTCCCCATCGCCGGCTCGGTCTATGCCTATGTGCAGCGCGGTCTGAACCACCATGTGGGCTTCATCGCCGGCTGGCTCATCCTGCTGGATTACGTCTTCGTGCCCGCGCTGCTCTATCTGATGACGGCCAACTGGTGCGTCGAGCTTTTCCCCCATACCCCGCGCTGGCTCTGGGTCATCGTCTTCGTGGGCATCAACACGCTCATCAACGTGCGCGGCATCACCTACACGGCGCGCGCCGACTGGATCATGTTTTATGTTGAGCTGGTGGTGCTGGCCCTGTTCATCGGCATGGGCCTCAACTATGTGCTCGGCGAAGGCGGCGGCACGGGCGCGCTGGTCATGGATCCGCTCTATCGCCCCGGCGAGATGAACCTCCAGTTCATCGGGCTGGCCTGCACCATCGCCTGTCTTTCCTTCCTGGGCTTTGACGGCATCTCCACCCTGGCCGAAGAGACGCACCGCCCGGAAGTGACCATCGGCCGCGCCACCCTGGCCGCACTGCTGTGCATCGGCTTCCTGTTCATCCTGCAGACGTACGTGGCCACCATCATCCAGCCCGACCTTGCGAAGCTCAACCCCGATACGGCCTTTTTTGACGCCGCCGCGCTGGCCTGCGGCGAATGGTTCCGCAAGGTGCTGCTCGTGGTGAACATCCTTGCCGTGGGCATCGCCAACACCATGAACGCTCAGGCGGCCACCTCGCGCGTGCTGTTCGGCATGGCGCGCGACAACGTGCTGCCGGGCGTCTCCGGGCTGTTCCGCAAGGTGCATCCCCGTTTCCAGACGCCTTATGTCGCCACCATCGCCGTGGGGGTGTTTTCCATCATCGTGGCCGAACTGTCCACGGTGGACGATCTTGCCCGTCTGGTGAACTTCGGGGCGCTGACCTCCTTCATCCTGCTCAACGTGGCGGTGTTCAATTTCTTCTGGCTGCGCGAGCGTATGCGCGGCGGGAAGGCGGTGTTCCACTACATCATCTGTCCGCTCTGCGGCGTGCTGATCCTGGGCTATGTGTGGTTTTCCTTCGACAAGCTGACCCAGATCGTGGGCTTCACCTGGCTGGCCATCGGTCTGATCATCGGTTTCGTGAAGAGCAAGGGCTACAAGGAAGTGCCCGAAGCCTTCCGCAACAGTCACATGGTGTAGCGTAATGCACAACGGATGCAACGCCGGGCAGTGAGACGCCCGGCACTCGATAATGGAGGAGATATCATGCAATACGTCGACAAGGTCGTGTATACGTTCAGCGCCGCCAATGCGCCCATCGCCAGCATCGATTCCGGCGAGGTCGTCATCTTCCGCACGCAGGACTGCTTCAGCAATCAGATGCATTCCGAAAGCCAGCTGGTGACCAATTGCGATTACAGCAAGATGAATCCGGCCACCGGCCCGCTGTTCGTGCGTGACGCCCATCCCGGAGACGTCCTCAAGGTCGAGCTGCTGGACGTGCAGTGCGACGTCATCGGCACCACCACCACCCTGCCCAAGATCGGCCCCCTGTGGGACAAGTGCGAGACGCGCACCAAGCGCATCCCCATCGAGAACGGCAAGGCCGTCTTCAATGACGTGCGCTTCCCCGTGAACCCCATGATCGGGGTCATCGGCGTCGCGCCGGAAGAGGGCAAGAGCGTGCCCTGCGGCTATCCCGGCAATCATGGCGGCAATCTGGACTGCAAGCTCATGGTCAAGGGCAATACCGCCTACTTCCCGGTGCGGGTGGAAGGCGCGCTCGTCCAGATGGGCGATATGCACGCCGTCATGGGGGACAGCGAGCTCTGCGGCACGGGCCTGGAGATCAACGGGACGGTGATGGCCCGCATCAGCATCATCCGTCAGTGCGCGCTGGACTGGCCCGTGCTCGAGACCCCCACCAGCTGGTATACCCTTGCCAGCGCCCCGGATTATACGGAAGCCCTGCGCCATGCCAGCGTGCAGATGCAGCGTCTGGTGGCGGCCGCCACCGGCTGGGACGAGACGGACGCGTATCTGTACATGTCCCTGCGCGGCGATCTGGAAGTCTGTCAGGCCTGCAAGCCCTGCGAAGTGGACCTCATCCTGCGCCTCGGCGTGCCCAAGGCGGACATGAAGCGTCCCCTCGTGGGATAACCAGCCATTCAGGCCGTGAAAAAAAAGGGGAGGCGTCGCCGGGCGACGCCTCCCCTTCGTCATGCCGGAATGCCCTCAGGCGGCCTTGCGGCGGCGCAGGAGGCAGGCGGCAAGAGCGAGGTTGGCCAGCAGGCTCAACCCAAGTCCCGCCCGCAGGGGCAGGCTTTGTTCCGTGTTCCCGCCGTCCGTCCCGGCCGCTTCCGCCGGGTTGCCCGGCGCGGCGACCTCCACGGCGTGCTCCACCTTGTGCCCCATGCCGTCGGCCACGGTGATGCGCCAGACGCCCGGCGCATCAGGGATGAAGGCGAAGCGGCCGCGGGCATCGGTGCGGCCGTTCTGGAATTCCTTGCCGTCCGCGCCGGTGACGCGCACGGCCGCGAATTCCGCTCCTCTGTCGTCGGAGTAGGCAAAGCGCACGAGCACCGCCTCTCCCTGCTGTTCATGGACGGCCCGCAGGGCATGGGCATCAACGGCCGCCGGCAGACATGCCAGACCGCCGCAAACGCTCAGCAGGCAGCCTGTCAGGAGTTTTTTCATGGCGATTCCTTATGAAGGGGACAAGAGCGCATTTTCCGTTGAAACGCTTGGCGCTTCAAACCATACGGCCTTGGGTTTCGCGGAAAAAGCGCGGTTTTTCCGCCTGGTTTCGGCCTTTATCTTTTTCAAAGATGCAACGCTCCAACATTTCGGGAAAGGGGACCCCATCCAGACACGGCGTCCCCCTTCCCCCAGGAGAGCTTTCCATGTTGCGGGCGGCGACTGCCTCCGCCCGCGGTGCGGCTACTTCACCGGAAAGACCAGGGTGGAGCGGAGCTGTTCCTCGTCCACGCCCTTGCCGTCCTTGACCGGACGGGTGACGGCCACGCGGGCCAGCCAGAGGCCCGCCGTATCCAGCGGCAGGGTGACCTTGCCGGCGGCGTCGGTGTGCAGCAGCTGCTTGTAGGTGTCTTCTTCCTTGCTGTAGCCGTCATAGCTCAGGCCTACTTCGGCCTGCGGCACGGGCTTGCCGTCCAGCAGCACCTGGACCGTCAGCGAGCCCCCGGCGGCAAGGCCGGCCAGCGAGGCCTGCGGCACGATCTCCAGCGCCTGGCCGAGCGGCTTGCTCCAGAAAGCGGCGTCCCCGCCGGGGACGACGGCCGTCTTGGTGAATTTTTCGTACCGGCAGACCGAGCGCACGGTCTTGCCCTGCGCTTCCAGCGCGGCACGGTCGCCGTACAGCACGCCTTCCGTGGTGGAACTCCAGATCTCCGGCAAACGATGCCCCACCAGCCAGGCCGGAGCGGCGACAGGCCCCTTGACCGTGCCTTCCAGCGCCTTGGAAGCGGCGGAAGGCGCGAGGGCAAGAGCCGTCTTCTTGCCGTCGGCGGTCAGCAGTTCGACGCGGACATTTTCCACTTTTTCCGCTTCTTCGCTTTGCATGAAGATATGGGCGGCCTGGGCCTCCACCGTGACGGAGGCGTCCCTGGCGGCGTCGCCGCGCGGGACGACAAGGAACTCGTGGGCCTGACCGGCGGCGGTGAGGAGCGGGACGCTCAACAGCGCGGTCGCAAGAAAAGAGGCAAGACGCATGGGCATTTCCTGTGGTTGAGGTTGCAGCGGCACGGGCCGTCGTGACGGACGGCGCCGGCGATGAGGACAGACGCGCGCGTAACACGATATGAAAAAACGTAATACCAGAAGCGACATCTTCAGGCAAGAGGGATCGTGCTCTCATGGCGCAGGGAGGCTATTTTTTTTCTTGTCAGGGGAAAGGGGCGGCCTGTTTCCCGCCTGACGGCGGCGGGGGAAACGAGGAGAGGGAAGGGCCGTGGAAAGAGCAGCCGGGCGCTGCTGACACTCTGCAGCCAGGGCCTGTCAACCCAAACTCTCTCAGCAGATACAGCAAGTCAGCTGTACACGCTCCGCTTGCCTTGAGGGACGGTGTGGCCCGTGGCTCCTCTTTTGCCGGTAAAAGCGCGCTGGGGAAGGGATAGGGGGCCTGGGGGGAAGGGGAACCCCTCCCCCCAAAAAAAGATGGCTCAACTGCGCCCGTGGTCTTCGTTCTTCAGCGCGGCGACGATGGCCGCATCGGCGGGCAGGAAGGGCAGGGCGGGGGCCTCTTCGGGCAGGATCCAGCGCAGGGTCTGCCCCTCCCGGCTGGAAGGCTGCCCGTCAAAGGCGGTCACATGGAAGAAGTGCAGGCGCACATGGAGGCCGCGTTCGGGGTAATCGTGTTCGGCGCAGCGCCAGAAGGCGGCCGTACGCACGCGGATGTCCAGCTCTTCGGCCAGCTCGCGGGCCAGGGCCTGCGCGGCGTCCTCGCCGGGCTCCAGCTTGCCGCCGGGGAATTCCCAGAAACCGGCGTGCGGCTTGTCCGGCGGGCGCTGGGCGGCAAGGAAGCGCCCGGCCTGCCAGATGATGCCCGCCGCCACGTCGATGTCGCGCAGGGCGCTCATGCGTCGTCGCCCCTGTAGGCGGCTTCGATCTCCGCTATCTGTTCCTCGACGGCGGACATCTCGTCCATGAGGCGGTCCACCGTGTCCTTGAGGTCGTTGAAACGCTTGAGCAGCTCGGTGGAACGGGCGGCATCGGCGTAGACCTCGGGATCGGCAAGGAGCTGCTCCACCTCGACCTGCTCATCCATGCGGGCGGCAAGCTCCGTCTCCAGCGTGGCGTAGCGCTGCTGCAGGGGCTTGAGCTTCTTGTGCAGGGCGTTGCGGCGTTCGGCCTCCTCGCGCTTGAGCTTCTTCAGCTCGTCGCGGGAAAGACCGGCGCGGGAGGCATCGGCCGCCGGGGCGGAGGCTGCGCCGGCAGCGGCGGCAGCGGGCGCGGCCTTGCCCGCGGGCTTGCCCTCTTCGAGGGCGGCGCGGCGGGCCACGTCGTAGGCGGCGAAGTCGGGGTAAACGGTGATGCCCTTGTCGTCCAGCGCCCAGGCCTCGGCCCCCACTTCCGAGAGCAGCCAGCGGTCATGGGCCACCATGAGCAGGGTGCCGTCAAAGCGTTGGAGGGCATCGGCCAGCGCTTCGCGGCTCTCCAGATCGAGGTGGTTGGTGGGCTCGTCCAGCAGCAGGAAATTGCAGCGCTTGAGAAAGAGGCTCGCCAGCACGAGACGGCTTTTCTCGCCGCCGGACAGGGCGCTGACCTGACGGTCGAAATACTCTTGCCCCAGCAGGAAGAGGCCCAGCACGCTCATGAGCTCCTCTTCCGTGGTGCGCGGGTCGGAAAGACGGCGTATCTCGCCCAGCACGGTGGTGTCCGGGCGCAGGGTGTCCATCTGGTGCTGGGTGTAATAGCCCAGGCGCACCTGCGTGCCGGTGACGATATTGCCGCCGCAGCGCTCCAGCGTCCCGGCAAGCAGTTTGAGCAGGGTGGACTTGCCGCAGCCGTTGTGCCCCACCAGCGCCACGCGCTGTCCCCGGTAGAGGGTGAAGGTCAGGGGCGGCCACATCTGCTTGCCGTCGCTGAAATGGAAGGCCAGATCGGCGGTGGCGAGGACGACTTTCTCCGAATGCGGGGCTTCGGGCCAGGTGAAATGCAGTTCCTTGCGCTTGGGCTCCGGCCGGTAGTCCTCCAGTTCCTTTTCAAGCTTCTTGGCCATCTTCTGGCGGGAACCGGCCTGCCGGGCCTTGGTGGCCTTGGCGCGGAAGCGTTCCACGAAGGCCATCTTGCGGTTGAGTTCGTCCTGCAGGGCCTTGGCTTCGCGCTCGCGCTGGGCGTTGTATTCCTCCTGCAGGGAGAGGAACTGCGTATAGGTGGCCTTGCGGAAGACCGGGCGGGACAGGCCCAGATAGAGCACATGGGTGCCCACCTTGTCCATGAACACGCGGTCATGCGCCACGAAGACCAGCGCCCCCTGGAAGGAGAGCAGGAAGTCTTCCAGCCATTCCACGGCTTCCACGTCGAGGTGGTTGGTGGGTTCGTCCAGCAGGAGCACGTCGGCCCCGGCGGTGAGCACGCGGGCCAGCTTGGCGCGCTCGCGCCAGCCGCCGGAAAGCTCGCGCAGGGTGCGGTGCCACTTGCGTTCGGCAAAGCCCAGACCGGAGAGCACGGTCTTGGCGCGCTGTTCGGGATTGTAGCCGTGGATGGCCTCCAGCTCGGCCTGCCGGTGCATGAGCTCATTGAGGCGGGCCTCGTCGCCCGCGGCGGCGGCATCTTCCCACTGGCCCCAGAAGTCGCTCCAGTCGTGCAGCACGTCCAGCACATAGGTCAGGAGGGGCGTGTCCAGCGCCTGTTCGGAAAGTTCCTGCTCCACATAGCCCAGACGGCAGCCGCGCGGCAGGATGACGCGTCCGCCGTCGGCAGGCTCCACCCCGGCCAGCAGCTTGAGGAGGGTGGATTTGCCGGTGCCGTTGGGCCCGCAGACGCACAGCCGTACGCCGGAGTCCACCTCCAGCGAGAAATTGGTGAAGATGTCCCGTCCGCCAAAGGATTTGGACAGGTCCTGGATGGTGATTTTCACAGAAGCCCCTCGGCCCGATACCCGGCCACGGTCTCGGCCAGTCCTTCCGCCAGCGTGACGGCGGGGACGTAGCCCAGTTCCTGTTGTATGCGTGTGCTGTCGCAAAGCCAGCCCTCGTGGCGGGCTTCGCGGAATTTGTCCAGATTCCAGTTGGGGGCCCGGCCGCCGGGACGCACCAGACGGCAGGCCATGCCCCAGAGACCGGCCGCGCAGGCGGTCAGGCCGAGCACGGGCACGGGCACGGGGATGAGATGCGCCGGGCGGCCCAGCGCGCGGGCCATGCCCTCGTAAAAGGAACGCATGCTGTGGACGCCGCCGTCGCTGACATGGTAGACGCCGCGGGCGTCCTCCCGGCAGAGCAGGAGCAGGGCCTGCGCGGCGTCGCGGGCATGGACGACGGAGACGGGGAATTCCCGCCGCCAGCCGGGCAGGGCGGCCAGACCGCGTTTGAGCCCCCGGAAGACCGGCAAAAGGCCGCGGTCCCCGGAGCCGTAAATGATGGGCGGGCGCAGGATGACGAGCCTGTCGCCCACGGCCCGGCCGAGGATCTGCTCCACCAGCAGTTTCGACCAGCCATAGGCGGAAACGGGCGCGCCGGGGCTGTCGTCGCCGCGTCCCGGGGCCACGGCGCAGGGGCCGCTGGCCGCCAGACTGGACACCAGCACCACACGCGGCAGGGCCTGCCCGTCGGCCCGCAGGGCCGTGAGCGCTCCGGCAAGCTGCCGGGCCGCGGCGCTGTTGGCGCGCAGATAGTCCTGCCAGCCCAGCCCGAAAAGCAGGGCTGCCATGTGGATGAGGATGTCCTGCCCGCGCAGGGCCTCCACGAGGCCGTCGCCGCGCGAGAGGTCGACCTGTGCCGTCCGCACGCCCTGCGGCAGGCAGCCCCGGCGGGACGTGGCCCGCACGAGGCAGGTGACCTCGGCCCCGGCCGCCGTGAGCCGCGGCAGCAGATGGCGGCCCAGAAAGCCCGTGCCGCCGGTGACGGCGACCTTTTTACCACGCAGATGCCCCAGGGCCTGCATGTCCGGCAGGGGCGGCATTTCAGGTGTCATGCGTCGATCTCCCGTCGATAGAGGCGGTAGCGCTTGGTGATGCGCCCGGAAAAGTCCTCGATGAGGTCGTTGATGGCCGTATTGTCCTCCAGCACCCACGAGCCTTCGAGGCTGCGGAATTCGGGATGGATGCGGGCCTTTTCCAGCAGGCAGTCCAGCAGGAGCAGAGGCAGGCCCAGCAGACGGTAGGCCGGGCGGATGCCGAAGAGCATGAGCCGGTAGCTGCCGCGGATCTCGGCCCGGCTCTTCCACCAGTGCCAGAGGGTGGAAAGCCCCAGCCGTCCGCGCAGGCGGCGCAGCAGCGGGGCCAGGTCGGGCAGGGCCACCATGCCCGCCACAGGCTGCTCGTCATGGAAGAAGAGGACGAAATATTCGGGGTCGAGGATGAGCTTCAGCTCCTTGACCAGCACCTCGGCTTCGGCCGGGGACAGCGGAGTGAAGGCGAAGTTCTCGGCCCAGGACTCGCGGTAGATGTCCAGCATGGCGCGAATGTCCGCGGCAAGGGTGGCGCGGCGCGCCGTGCGCCAGGTGAAGCGCTTTTCCGCCTTGAGACGGTCGAGCTCGGTCGTGAGCCAGTCCGGCAGGCGCAGCGTCTCGCGCTCGATGAGGTAGGCAAAGAGATCCTGCTCCTTGCGCAGGTGCCAGCCCTCCAGCAGCTCGGCGTAATAGGGCGGGTTCCACGGCATCATCAGCGCGGGCGGCTGGTCGAAGCCGTCCACCAGCAGGCCGCAGGTGTAATTGGTGGAGGGGTTGAGCGGCCCCCGCAGATAGGCCATGCCCTGCCGGCCCAGCCAGTCGCGCGCGGCGTCCAGCAGGGCGTGGGCGGCCTCGCGGTCGTTGCGGCACTCGAAGAAACCGAAGGCCCCGCAGCGGGTCTGCGCGTAGGCATTGTACTTTTCGTCCACGATGGCCGCGATGCGCCCCACGTATTCCCCGTCCCGCGCCACAAGGAAGAGCTCGCGCCGGGCGTCGTCCCAGAAGGGATGCGCGCCGGGGGTGAGCAGCTTCATGTCGTCACGGAAAAGCCCGGGCGACCAGAGCGAGCCCTCCGGATACAGGCTTGCCGGAAGCTCGACGAAACGCCGCAAAGCGGCTTCATCGGTCACACGTTCAATGACGGGAACGGCCATGCCGGATTCCTCCTGGGGCTGGTTGCCAGCGTATTTTTGGGGGAAGAGTCGGGAACGCGAAGCGCCCCCGCCCCAAAGGCAAGCGGAGTGTACAGGGCTTGTTTTTGTGATTTGTTGAAATTGTTGTAAAATTCGTTGGCTGGCCTTGGCGGAGGGCTTCCCCTTCCCCCAAACCGGCAGCGAAGAGCGTTGACAGGCCCTAGCCTGTGACCAGCGCGCCGCGCAGGCCGTCCAGACTATCGACATCCAGGCGGCGGCAGGCTTCCGGCAGGTCCTCCACCAGCGCAAAGGCCGCGTCGGGCCGCATGAAGCTGGCCGTGCCGATCTGCACGGCGGAAGCTCCCACAAGGATGAATTCTAGGATGTCCTCGGCCGTGGTGATGCCGCCGATGCCGATGACCGGGATGTCCACGGCCTGCGCCACCTGCCAGACGCAGCGCAGGGCCACGGGCTTGATGGCCGGGCCGGAGAGGCCGCCGATGACGTTGGCCAGGCGCGGCGCGCGGCGGGCCACATCCACGGCCATGCCGGAAAGGGTGTTGATGCAGGAGAGCATGTCCGCCCCGGCGTCGGCCACGGCGCGGGCCATGCCCGCGATGTCGGTCACATTGGGCGAGAGTTTGACGATGACCGGCTTGTGCGGCGCGGCGTCCACCACGGCGCGGGTGACGGCAGCGGCCTGGGCCGGGTCCTGCCCGAAGAGGATGCCGCCCTGCTTCACGTTGGGGCAGGAGATGTTGACTTCCAGCGCGGCCACGCCTTCGGCCTCGTCCAGCTTGGCGGCCAGCTCCGCGAATTCGGCGGCGGAGGTGGCGTAGAGATTGGCCACCACGGGCGTCTGCTCCCAGGGCAGGCGCGGCAGCTTGTCCCGCAGGAAGCTGTCCACGCCGTCGTTTTGCAGGCCCACGGCATTGAGCATGCCCGCCGTGGTCTCCACGATGCGCGGGCAGGGATTGCCGTCGCGCGGCTGCAGGGAGAGGCCCTTGACCACCATGCCGCCCAGCCGGGACAGATCGCCGTAGGGCGCGAACTCCGTACCGTAGCCGAAGGTGCCGGAGGCGGTCATGACGGGATTTTTCAGGCGCAGCTCATGCCTGCGCCCACGAAGCGTAACGGAAAGATCCATGCTGCCCCCCAGAAGATTGGGCGACGTCGGGCGACGTCTAAAGTTCGATCTGATCGGCCCAGAAGATGGGGCCGTGATTGCAGGTCTGCACAAGGCCGCCGCGCTTGGCGGGCACGGGCCAGGCCTCCGTGGTGCGGGTCACGCAGCCGAGACAGGCCCCCACGCCGCAGGCCATGCGGTTCTCCAGCGAGAGCTGGCAGCGCGCGCCGTATTCCAGCGCGAAGCGCCGCACGGTCTTCAGGAAGGGCAGCGGCCCGCAGGCCAGCACCAGCCCCTTCTGCTCGGCATTGTCCCGGATGCGCTCCTGGAGGGTGAAGATGAGATTGTCCAGATCGCCGGGCTCGGTCTCGCGCAGGCTGTCCAGGGGCACATGTTCGTTGATGCTGTCCACGGGGTAGCAGCTCAGCGGCTCGCGGTGCCCGAAGAGCATGGCGACGTTCCAGGGCTTGGGGTGCTGGTTGACGTAGCCCACGAAGGGCGCGAGGCCCATGCCCCCGGCCAGGAGCAGGGTGGGCGTTTCGGGCTCCACGGCAAAGCCGTTGCCCAGCGGCCCCCAGACGCGCACCTTGTCCCCTTCGCGCAGGGCGGCCATGCGCTGCGTCCCCTTGCCCTGCACCTGGAAGAAGCAGATGAGGTGGCGCGCCGTCATGTGACAGATGCCGAAGGGACGCGCCCACGGGATCTCCAGACCGAAGGACACCGGGCGCACCATGACGAACTGCCCCGGACGCCAGCCGTCCCAGTCGGGGCGGGTGAGGCGCAGGGCAAAGAAACGGCTGTCCTGACCGGTCTGCCCGAAGGGCACGAGGTCAAGCACCGTCAGAAGGCAGGAACTTTGCTGTGACATGGAGGCACTATAAAAAGATGCCCGCACCCGGTCAACTGCCCGCCCGGCCGTCCCTGCCGTAACGGCGTGCCCGTGCGGCGCGGCGGCGGAGGAGGGGCAGCCGCGGCCTCTTCCCTTTTGCGGCATTGCCGGATATGATGCTCCGTTCCGGCAGGCGCGCTGTGCGCCGCCCCTATATCCGCTCGGTGAGGAGAGACATCATGAGCAAAAAATTGACCGTGGCTGTTGTGGGCGCTACCGGCGCCGTGGGTCGTGAAATGCTGAAGACCCTGCATGACCGTCAGTTCCCGGCCACGGAAGTGCGCGCGTTCGCGTCCGCGCGTTCGGCGGGCAGCAAGGTCCCCTTCGGCGACACGGAACTGACCGTGCAGGAGCTGAAGGAAGACGTGTTCGAGGGGATCGACATCGCCATCTTTTCCGCCGGCGGCGGCACCTCCGAGACCTTCGCCCCGCATGCGGCCCACGCGGGCTGCGTGGTGGTGGACAATTCCTCGCAGTGGCGCATGGACGATCGCTGCCCGCTGGTGGTGCCCGAAGTGAACCCCGACGCTCTGGCCGGGCATAACGGCATCATCGCCAATCCCAACTGCTCCACCATCCAGATGCTCGTGGCCCTCAAGCCCATCTATGACGCCGTGGGCATCCGGCGCGTGGTGGTGTCCACCTATCAGGCCGTGTCCGGCACCGGGCAGAAGGGCCTTGAGGAACTGGAACGCCAGACCCGCGACCTCTTCAACCTGCGCGATCCCGAATGCAAGGTCTATCCCTACCGCATCGCCTTCAACGTGCTGCCGCACATCGACGTCTTCCTTGACAACGACTACACCAAGGAAGAAATGAAGATGACCAACGAGACCGTGAAGATCTTCAACGATCCCTCGGTCAAGGTGACGGCCACCTGCGTGCGCGTGCCGGTGTTCTTCGGCCATGCGGAATCCGTCAACGTGGAGACCGTGAAAAAGATGACCGCCAAGGAGTGCCGCATCCTGCTTTCCCAGGCGCCGGGGCTCAAGGTGTTCGACAATCCGCGCGAGAAGCTCTACCCCATGCCCGCCTACATCGCCGGCGACGACGAGACCTATGTGGGCCGCATCCGTGAGGACGAGAGCATCGAGAACGGCCTCAACATGTGGATCGTGGCCGACAACGTGCGCAAGGGCGCGGCCCTCAATGCCGTGCAGATCGCCGAAGAGCTGCTGCGGCGCGATCTCGTGCACGTGAAGGACCGCAACGTCTTCATGTCCTAGGGCCTGCTAACGCTTGGGGGGGAAGGGGAACCCCTCGCTCTGCTGTCGATGCCCGTAAGGCTCCTGCGTCGCCTAACGGGCACGGCCCTCTGGGCCGCCTTTCGGTCGCCGCCGGCGCTGGAGGGGTTCCCCTTCCCCCCACGCCCCCCATCCCTTCCCCAGCGCGCTTTTACCGGGGGAAGAGCCTGGGACGCGGGGCAACCCCGCCTCTAAGGCAAGCGGAGCGTGTGCGAGTGGTGTGGCTTATATATTAAAATTATTTGTAAAATTAGCATTGACAGGCCCTAGCGCATTTTCCGTGTGGAGCGCGTTGCGCTCCACACCATACGGCCTCTCGTTCGGCGGAAAAAAACGCGGTTTTCCCGCCGAGCCGGGCCGGGCGGCACCGTGCCGCGGAATTGCCATCGAACAGCAACGGGCCGCCGCTTCCGCGAGGGAACGGCGGCCCTTTCCAAGGGGGCAATCATGGAAGCTGTAGGTTACGACGTTTATTTGCGCGCCCTGCTGGACGCGCCCCATCCCGGCGTGGACAAGGTGCTGGCCTTCTATGACCACCGTGTGGGGCATATCTGCACGGATGCCCGGCTCATGCTCCTGCCGCTGGATGATCACCTCTGCCACCGGGGCGACGGGCTTTTTGAGAGCATCAATTACCGTGACGGCAGGATCTTTGCCCTCGACGACCATCTGGCCCGCCTGCGCAACGGGACGGAAGCCATCCGCCTTGCGCCGCCCTGCCCGTGGGAGGAACTGCGCCAGCGCATCCTGGACGTGGCGCGGGCGTCCGGCGAGTCGCATGGGGACATCCGTCTCCTGCTGGGGCGCGGGCCGGGCGGTTTCGGCATCTCGCCGGACGAGTGCCCGCAGTCCACGCTCTACATCGTGGCCATCCGTTCCCGCCTGCCCGAGGCGAGCGTCTACGAGAAGGGCTTGACGGCCTTCAGCAGCGCGGTGCCCCCCAAGCAGCAGTATCTGGCCAAGATCAAGAGCACCAACTACCTGCCCAATGTCTTCATGGCCCGCGAGGCCCGCGAAAAGGGCATGGACGTGGCCGTCACCTTTGACGAGAACGGCTGCATGTGCGAGGCCGCCATCGCCAATATCGGCATCGTGGACAAGGACGGCGTGCTCGTCACCCCGGACATGCGGCATATCCTGGCCGGGACGTCCATGCAGGCCGCTTTCCGCGTGGCCCCGCAGCGGCTGCCCGTGGCCCAGCGCGACATCCGCCACGAGGACATCGCCTCGGCCCGCGAGATGCTGCTCTTCACCAGCGCCACGCTCTGCGTGGCCGTGACGCATTTTGACGGCAAGCCCATAGGGCAGGGCGAACAGGCCGGCCGGCCCGGCCCCGTGGCGCTCTGGCTCAAGGACGCTCTGCTCGAGCACATGCTTGCCACGGGTACGCCGTTCTGATGCGCGTGCTCATCGTGGCCTTGCAGTCTCCGGAGGCCAGTCGCGGCGGCGACGGTCCGGCGGCGTCCGCTCCTTCGTCTTCCGCCGTCCCGCAGGGGCTGCTGCCCGGCGAGGCGCGGGCGGAGCAGGAACAGGCGCTCGCCTTGGCGCGCGGCATGCGCGATGCCGGGCGCTGGGCGCCGCTCATCGTCTGCCGCCGGGAAAGCTGGCTGGCGGAACGCGCCCAGGAGCTGGGCCTGCCCTGCGTCACCCTGGGGCAGGGCGGGGCGGCATGGACATTTGCCCGCCTGCGCCTCTGGTGGCGCTTCCGGCGGCAGAAGCATCTGCTCATCCAGACGCTGGGGACGGAATCCGTCAGCTGGGGCGCGCGTCTTGCCGCGTGGCGGCGTCCGTTCGGCGAGCGGGCCACCCTGCTGGCGCATGCCTTTGCCGTGCGGCCGCCGTCGGCCGAGTTCCTCCGCTCCCGCCGCAGCCGTGACCTGCTGGCCGCCCGCAAGATCTTCTGCGGCAGCGAGCATGTGCGCGAACGCCTGAACGATGCCATCGGCAACGAGGATTCCTCCGCCGTCGGTCTGCCCGGCGAACGGCTGGAGCGCTTCCTCCCCTGCGTGGACGCCGACCGCCTGCGGACGGAGAAGACGCCCCGGCGCGAGGGCGCGAACTTCGTTTTTGCCATGACCGAAAGTTTCCTGCCCCAGTCCGGCGCGCTCCCCGTGTTGCAGGGCATGCTCCTGCTCCAGCAGCAGACCGACCTGCCCCCGTGGGAGGTGCGCCTCTACGGCAACGGCTCCCGCAGCGGCGAGATCTGGGAAGAGGCGCGGGCCCTCGGCGTGGAGTCCCGCCTGTGTCTGCTGGGGCCGCAGCCCCTCGCCGAAGCCCTGCGGCGCTGCGACGTATGGCTGGCCCCCGGACAGGCCGATGCGGAAGTGCCCTCCACCTTCTGGGCGGGCTTCGCCGCCGGGCTCCCCGTCATCTACAGTCTGAGCCACCTGCATCGGGAGTTCCTGGGCCATGACCGCCCCAGCCTCCCTCTGTCCGCCGTCTCGCCGGAGAAGCTCGCGGAAGCCATGCGCCGTTCGCTGCTCGACGCGGATGTCCGCGCCCGTTCCGCCGCGCAGACCGTGAAGGCGGCTGCCGCCGTGGACAGCGCGGCGCTGGCCGGACATTTTCGTGAGATCTATACCCAGTGGGCCGAAGCCTGGGGCTGGCTCGATGCCGCCGATCACGAAGCGCTCGCTCCGCAGGAGGACACGCCTCCCGCAGCGGCGGAAAAGGCCGCGTCGTCCAAAGATGCCGCTCCTGTGGACGCTCCCGCCGACGTTCCCCCGAACGACTGTCCCCCCGCAGGCGAAGACGCTCCCCAAACGGCAGCCCCGGCGTCCTCTCCGGCTCCCCAGCGGGCCCGCACCTCCAAACAACGGACGAAAAAGCGTCCGCGCGAGAACGCATGAAATGTAAGATCTGCAAGGCGCAGGCCGTGGTGGCCCTGCGCAGCCATAATGCCGCCTTCTGTCCCGACTGCTATCTGGATTTCTTTTCCCGCCAGGTCGCCCGAGGCATCGAAGGCCAAAAGCTCTTCACCCGTGATGAGCGCATCCTCGTGGCCCTTTCCGGCGGCAAGGATTCGCTGGCCCTCATGCTGGAACTTTCCCGCCAGGGCTACGACGTGACCGGCCTGCACATCGACCTCGGCATCCCCGGCTCCTCGCAGGCCGCCCGCGCCGTGGTGGAACGCTTCTGCGAGCGGCACGGGCTGCGCCTCATGGTCAAGGACATGACCGCCGAAGGGCTGCCCATCCCGCTGGTCAAGGAGCGCCTCAACCGCCCCGTCTGCTCGGCCTGCGGCAAGATAAAGCGTCACTTCTTCAACAAGGCCGCGCTGGACGGCGGCTTTGACGCCCTCGCCACCGGACACAACCTCGATGACGAGGTGGCGCGCCTGTTCAGCAATACCCTGCGCTGGGATACCGCCTACCTCTCCGACCAGGGGCCCCGCCTCGACGGCGAAGACGGCTTCGCCCGCAAGGTCAAACCCCTCTGGCGGCTCACCGAATTCGAGACCGCCAATTACGCCTTCCTCATGGGCATCGAACACCACGTCGCCGCCTGCCCCTACAGCCCCGGCGCCAGCTTCTCCGTGCTCAAGGGCATCATGCAGCGCCTCGAAGCCGCCATGCCCGGCCGCAAGCTGGACTTCTACCAAGGCTTCCTCCAGCGCGGACGCCCCGTCTTCGCCCACCGCGAAGCCGAACACGGCGATCCCCTCGCCCCCTGCACCCGCTGCGGCTACCCCACCTCCTCCGGCGATACCTGCGGCGTCTGCCGCATCCGCGCCGCCCTGGCCGGAGAGCAGGCGTAGAGCCTGTTTATCGAGATGTAGATGAATTGGGGGGAAGGGGAACCCCTCCGCCGGCGCGGGAGGG
>DGYFI06202__coassemble_623_pt1 | contig 21591 bp, 17 predicted proteins | sample DGYFI06202__metabat2_high_PE_036 | metagenome-assembled genome bin DGYFI06202
GGGGAAGAATTACGGGAACGCCTTTTCTCGCTTCGCTGTGAAAAGGCTGGGCCCTCCCGCGCAGGCGGCGACCGAAAGGCGGCCCTCAGGGCTGTGCCCGTTAGGCGACGCAGGAGCCTTACGGGCATCGACAGCAGAGCGAGGGGGGCCCTTCCCCCCCAAACAAACAAAAACGAATAGGGCTAACAGGCCCTAGTGCGGCAGATCGCATTCGCTGATGAGCTCTTCCAGCCGGTCGATGAGCGCCTGCCGGGTGGCGCTGTCCGCCGGGGCCACACAGTCGCAATGCAGGCGGTTGCGGGCGCGCACCAGCAGCTCCAGGCGCAGGGAGTCCTCGCCTATCTCTAGAGAGACGGCATAGGGCCCGCAGCGGGCGGCGTGCTCCCGTTGCAGGGGCGACCACAGGCTTTCCGGCACCGGGAGCCAGAAAAGCCCCTCAAGCGAGGAGGCGTAGCCCCGCTCCTGCGCAAAGTCCGCCAGACGGCGGCAGAGCTCCGGCGGCAGATCCTCCACGAGATAGGCGCGCATCAGCCTTTCTCCCGCGGGGTGGCGCGGCTACAGGTGCCGCTGTCCAGATTGAAGATGCGGCGCATGAGGCTGATGCGTGAGGCGCTGCCCTCATGCGAGCCCGCGCCTTCCTTGAGGAAGACGATGGGATCGTGGTTCATTTTGCGGACAAGCGCTTTGGCCATGACGTCAAGCGCTTCGCGCACCTCGTCGGAGACCGGCCCCAGCCGCTTGAGCGTACGGGCAAGCTCCTCCTCGGCCATGTGTTCGCCGCGCTGGATGATGTCCACGATGGTGGGCTGCATGTCCAGCCCCTGGACCCATTGCTCGAAGTGCCCCACCTCGTCATTGACGATCTCCGCGGCCTTTTGCGCTTCATCCCGGCGGGAGGCGAGATTTTCTTCAACTACTTCTTTAAGATCGTCGATGTCATACAGATAGACGTTGTCCAGCCCGTTGACGTCAGGGTCGATGTCGCGGGGCACGGCGATGTCGATGAAGAACATGGGCCGGTTTTTGCGGGCCTTGAGCACGCTGCGGATGTCGCGGGCACGGATGACCGGCTCCGGCGAGCCCGTGGAGGCGATGATGATGTCCACGTCCACCAGATGGGCGGCGATGGCCTCAAAGGCGATGGCCCGGCCGTTGAACTGCCGGGCAAGCTCCTGCCCGCGCGCAAGGGTGCGGTTGGCGACCAGTATCTCGGCGATGCCGGCCTGAAGGAGGTGGGTGGCGGCCAGTTCGGCCATTTCCCCGGCCCCCAGCAGCATGGCCCGATGGGAGGGCATGTCGCCGAAAATGCGTTTGGCCAGCTCCACGGCGGCGTAACTGATGGAAACGGCGCTGGAGGCCACGGCGGTCTCCGTCCGCACACGCTTGGCCACGGAAAAGGCCTTGTGCAGCAGCCGGTTGAGGATGAGCCCCGTGGTGTGGCAGGCCGCCGCCTTGCGGTAGGCCGTCTTGAGCTGTCCCAGTATCTGCGGTTCGCCCAGCACCATGGAATCCAGGCTGGAGGCGACGGTGAAGAGGTGACGTACGGCCTCGACGCCCTTGTAGATGTAGACGTAGGGGCGCAGGTCCTCCACGGAGGCCTTGCAGGTATGCGCCCAGTCGGTCAGCATCTGTTCCGCCATGTCGCCGTGTCCGGCGGCCAGCAGTTCCACCCGGTTGCAGGTGGAGAGGATCATGGCTTCGCTGATGGCCCCTTCACAGGGGACGGCCCAGCTGTCCGCCGAGCAGTGATTGACCAGCGCAAAGCGTTCGCGCACATCCACGCCCGCCGTGCGGTGATTGAGTCCCACAAGTACAAGATCGCAGTTCATGGTGGTAGATCAGCCTCTGATGAAGGCGTGGTGCGTTTCCATGAAGGTGTTCACCACGATGATGGAGAAAAGACACAGACCAAAGATGATGACCGCAAGACGGGCGGGCTTGCGGCCCCGCCAGCCCCGCGTGAGCCGGTTATGGAAAAGGGCGGCCAGCAGCAGCCAGACGACAAGGCTGATGACCTCCTTGGGGTCGCCGTTGAAGGTGGCGCCGAAGACGGGTTTGGCCCAGACGAGCCCCGCCACGATGCCCAGGGTGTAGAGCGGGAAGGTCGTCATCACCGCAAAGGCATTGATCCTGTCCAGCAGGGAAAGGGCGGGCATGTCCTGCCAGAAGCCCTTCATGGCCTGCTTGCTCTTGATGCGTCCTTCCAGGAAAAGGAAGATGCAGCCCGCGGCAAAGGCCAGCGTGAGCAGCCCCAGGCTGAGGAAGAGCGCGCCGATGTGCAGGGTGTAGAAGGGGGCGCTCAACTGGGGAGGGATCTTCACCACCGCCGCAAGATAGGGGGCCGACATGATGAAGAGGATGAGCGCCAGCGGCGCGGACAGGATGAGGGTGGCCTCCTGCCGGTAGCGCAGACGGGAGATGAGCCCGCAGAGCAGCACGAACCAGGCCAGCATCTGGAGATAGGCCCCCAGGCTGAGCCCTTCCGGCAGGGTGGAGTGGAAGCCCAGCGCCAGCATGAGCGTCTGGACGAGGAAACCGAGACCGGCCAGCCAGCAGCCGGCCTTGCGCAGCATGGCGCTGCGCAGCATCATGCCGCTGATGCCGGCAAGACTGGCCGCCCCGTAGAGGCACAGGGTCAGCAGGGTGGAGGATTCAGGCGAGATCATGCAGAAACTCCGGTATGCGGGCATGCAGTTCCGGCGGCAGGCTCTGCGCGAGAAAGTCGCGGCAGGCCTCCATGTCGCCGTCCTGCAACCAGTGTTGCAAGGGGGATTCCGCTAGAGCGCGGAACAGTTTGCCATTTTGCCGCGAGTCCGAGGACAAGGCAAGCACGCAGGGCCGTATGCGGCCCATGAGCCGGGCCATGCGCACACGGGGCGCAAGCCAGTCTTCCAGCTCCCGCCGCCAGCGGCGTGCCAGTGCCGGGCTGGCTCCTCCCGTGGAAAGGGCCAGCATGAGTTCTCCCTGCCGGGCAAGGGCTGGGACCAGAAAATCTCCCGCTTCCGGGGCGTCCACGCAATTGCAGAGGATGCCGTGCGTCCTGCACAGGGCGGCGATGCGGGCATTCTCCGCCCGGTCCCCGGTGGCGGCGAACACCAGCCGGCAACCCAGCACATCCTCCTCCGTGCATGCGCGGCGGGCATGCCGCACGTGGGGAGACGCCAGCAGGGCGGCGGCTTCCGTGGACGGTTCGGCGATGTCGCGCGTCAGCACCGTACCGGTCCCCGCCTCCAGCAGGCTCCGCAGCTTGCGGCAGCCGACGTCGCCAAGGCCCGCCACAAGGCAGCGGGCATCGTGCAGATCGAGAAACAGAGGATAGAGGTCGGATTTCATAGGTCACCTTGCGGCAGTATACGCAAGCCGTCGCCATGTGCAAGGGGGGGAGGAGAGGCTTTTCTTGCCTCTCCGTACGGCTTGGGCTAGGTTTGAGACGCCGTCCGCCCGGCTGGGGACGGCAAAGGAATGTCCATGCCCCGATATCTTGTCATCCAGTCCGCCCGTCTGGGGGACCTCGTGCAGACGCGCCGCCTCCTGCTGACGCTGGCGGAGCGCGGGGAAACGCATCTGGCCGTGGATACGGGACTCGTGCCGCTGGCCCGTGTGCTCTATCCCTTTGCCCGGCTGCATGCCCTGCCGCTCTATACCAGAGATGCCGCCGCCGCGGCCCGGCAGATCGGCGACGTGCTGCGCGTTTGGCGCGATCTGGACTTCGCGGCGGTCTACAACTGCAATTTTTCCACGGCCGGCACGAGCCTCTGCCGCCTTTTCCCTCCGGAGAGGGTGCACGGCTACCGGCCCGGCAGCGGCGGCCCCGCGCGATCCCCGTGGGCGCGGCGGGCCTTCCGGCTGGCGGCGCACCGTGCCTGCGGCAGCCTCAATCTGGTGGACTACTGGGGTTATTTCGCCCCGGAGCCCATAGCGCCGGAACGGGTCAATCCGCCGGCGTCGGGCGGAGGGGCCGGGCTGGGGGTCGTCCTGGCCGGGCGCGAATCCCGCCGTTCCCTGCCGGTGCCGCTGCTGGCGCGCATCGTGCGCACGCTGCATGACTTCATGGGCGGGCCGCGCGTGCGCCTGCTGGGTTCCGCGCAGGAGCAACCTGTCGCCCGGCGTCTGCTGCGGGAGCTGCCTGCCCGCATGCTGGGCAATGTGGAGGATCTGAGCGGCAAGACCGATCTGCCCGCCCTTGTGGAGGCGGTGCGCGGACTGGACAGGCTGGTGACGCCCGATACCGGCATCATGCATCTTGCCGCCGCGCTGGGCGTGCCGGTGCTGGCCTTTTTCCTGTCCTCGGCCTATGCGCACGAAACAGGCCCTTACGGGCTGGGGCATACCGTCATTCAGGCGGATATTCCCTGCGTGCCCTGTCTGGAGTCGGCTCCCTGTCCCTGTGGCGTGCGCTGTTTGCATCCCTTTGAGGACGAACGGCTGCCCGGGGCGTTGGTGGGGCTGCTGCAGGGCAGGGCGGATGCGGCCGGAAACCGCCTTCCCGACGGCCTGCAGGTCTGGACCAGCGGCCTGGACGCGCTGGGCGGCGTGCTGCGGCTTGCGGCGGGGCAGGATGCGCAGGCGGCCCTGCGCCGTGCCGCCCGCCGGGAACTGGCCGCATGGCTGGGAGTGGCGGAGCTGTCCGGCAGCGAAGAGCTCCCTGCCGCCGCTGAGGAAGAAGAAACCGTGCGTCGCTGGCTGCGTACCGACAGCGACTGGATGTTGCCCCCCAGGAGGTATAGCTGATGACGCCCCCCCTGCGTATCCTTGTGGTCCTGCCCCTGTACGGCGGGTCGCTGCCCATCGGCCGTTACTGCGCCAGAGCGCTGAGCGACATGGGCCATGCCGTGCGCATCTTTGACGCGCCGGCCTTTTATTCCGCCTTTACCGGTCTGAAGACCCTGCAACTCCCGCCCTCGTCCCTGGCCCCTCTGGAGAATGCTTTCCTGCAGGTGCTCAATCAGGGGATACTGGCGCAGGTGGAAAGTTTCGAGCCGTCCCTCGTGCTCGCGCTGGCGCAGGCTCCGCTGAACCGGTTCAGCCTGCAGAAGCTGCGCAAGGCCGGGGTGCGGACGGCCATGTGGTTCGTGGAGGACTGGCAGGTCTTTGACTACTGGCAGGCCTATGCGCCGCTGTATGACGTTTTTGCCGTCATCCAGAAGGAGCCCTTCCAGGAAAAGCTTGCCGCCATCGGGCAGCCGCATGCTCCCTATCTGCCGCTGGCCGCTCTGCCCGAATTCCACAAGCCGCTTGCGCTGACGCCGGAGGAAGAGCGCGAATACGGCGCGGACATCGGTTTCCTTGGGGCGGGTTATCCCAACCGGCGTTTGGCCTTCCGGCCTCTGGCCGGACGTGATTTCAAGATCTGGGGCTCGGACTGGGATGGAGAGAGCGTTCTTGCGCCCTGCATCCAGCGGGGAGGGCAGCGTATCAGCGAGGAGGAGAGCGTCAAGATCTACAACGCCTCGCGCATCAATCTGAACCTGCATTCCAGTCTGAAGACGGAAACGCTGGTCAGTCACGGGGATTTCGTCAATCCGCGCACCTTCGAGCTGGCGGCCATGGGGGCTTTCCAGCTGGTGGACAAGCGCCGCCTCCTGCCTGAACTGTTTGCCGGGGATGAGCTGGCCTGTTTCGATTCCGAGGCGGAACTCTACCAAAAGATAGACTACTTCCTCGCCCACCCCGAAGAGCGGGCACAGTACTGCCGGCGAGCCAGGGAACGCGTGCTGGCCGAGCACACCTATGCCCGGCGCATGCAGCAGCTGTTGGATTATGTGGCCGGACAGTTCGGCCCGTGGAAGGCGGAGGCCGGACAAGCGCCCATTGCTCAACCCTTGCTGGAGCTCTTGCAACGGCTGGAGCTGGGGCCGGGAGCCAGCTTCGAGAATGTCGTCCATATGCTGCGGCAGCAGAGCGGTACTTTGAACGATGTGGAGACGGCCATCCTCTTCCTGGATGAATGGCGCCGGCAGTATCGTGGCGGCTAGAGCATTTTTAGTGTGAAACGCTTTGCGTTTCACACCATACGGCCTGGCGTTTCGCGGAAAAAACGCGGTTTTTCCGCTTGGTTTCGGCCGGGCGGCGCTGTGCCGCCGCCTCGCATTTTGCCTTTTTCAAAGGTAAAATGCCCTGGCCTTCGGGGAAGACTTTCGTCTGAAGGGGCTCCTTCTTGTCTGTTCAGCCGGGCGGACTGGGGGAGCCCCTTCGCGTTCCCGGCCCCTTTGTCGGCTGATCCTCTGTAATGACGGGACCGCGGGAGCGTCCTGCCCGTTTGGCCGTATCACCCTGAGCGGGGCAGGCATGCCCGCGCAGAAGTCCTTTTTTCCCAAAAAAAGTTCATCAAAGGTGGTTCTGGATGGCGCTTGCGCCCTGGGCAGGCCCTTCTTCTGCTCCAACGGCAGAAAACAGGAAGAAAGGAGCGTCAGGCGGGGCGGCTCAGGCCCATGCGTTTTGACAGGGCCGGCCCCCATGTCTGTACAGTGGTGTGGCAGACCGGAAGAAAATCAACTATTTTGCTGGGATAGTCTCCCCATATCGAGAGGGGAGCCGGTACGCCTTGCGCCGGGCAGAGGATATTTTTTAGCTAACTTCTTCAAAAGAAACACTTTTTATGGATCGCTTGCAAAAAAAATCATCGGAAGGCGCAGAAAAAAATGAGTTTTTTAAAAAAATCTAGAAAAGCATAAAGTTTTAATTTATTGAATTTATTGAATAAAAAAAAGTAAAAAACATTGTACGCCATCTTGATTTTTTCGCAACATGTCAAAATGTAAAGATTTTCTCTTAGGCTGGCCTTTTTTTACGAAAGTGCGTAGGGTACAGGAAACGTTTTGGGAGGGAGTTATGAACATCAACAGCGTTGGGATGTCTCATGCGCAGACGTCTTCTGAGGCGTCGCGTTCGCGGCAGGCTGCGGGGGGCAGCTCTTTCGCAGAGACATTCGAGTCACAGGCAGGCCTGCAGGCAGCGGAAAGCACCAACTCTCAGCTGACTGCGGTCATGGGACCGGGAGCCGTCCCTCCCCTGAAACAGGACGTGATTTCCCGGGAACCCTCTTCCGTGCTGAGCCAGGAAGAGAAAAATTTCTTTGAATTGTATACCGCCCGCAAATATCTGAGCGAAAGCGAGATGCAATTCTTCAACAATGCAGCTCTTGGCGGCAAGGCCGTCCAGCGCAGCGAGTCTTACGGCCGGGCGTATACCCAGCCTGCTGCGCATGGAGCCCTGTCCCTTCAGGCCTAGCAGGGCTGCACAACATGCTTTTGCCGCGCCGCGTGATACGGCGACAGGAATGAGGACATTCTCCCCATATCCTTTGGTTCGGGGAGAATGGCTTTTTTTCATCGGGAAAAAGCAGCGTTTTTTTGGGAAAAGGGGAGGCATCTCCCCTTTTTTTGACAAAAGAGAGATGCTGCGGCGTTCGAGTGAAGAGGATGGGCCGAAGAGTTTCACGCTGTACTGCCTGTCTGAGCCGATGAAAAAATTGCAACGCCAGAATTTTATGCAAGTATCGTGCCGGGAAATATTTTCCCCCTCGATGCAGGTCTGGCGGCATCCCGCTCCCGTATCGGACGGGCGGCAGAGCAACATATTTTTTCATGCTTACCTGAAGCGGAAGTATGGCGGTCGTCGCCGGTGAAGGTGCGCTTTGCCGGGGGGCGGGTCATGTAATCCATTCAAGTTGGAGCAGAGAATGGCATTTGCAGACTTTCAGACAAAACAGAAGCAGAACAAGCAGAAATCGATTATTCGGGATTACTTTACCAAACGGAGTGGACAGCTTCTCTGCCTTTCGGATGATCCAACCATCTTGAGTCTGCTGCGTGCGACCGTCAAGGAAATGGGTTTGCCGGCTTCCGAGCTCGTCGTCTTTGTCCCTGATCCGAGCAAGCTGCTCAAGGCCATCACGGACTCTTTCGCCGCGCGCAAGCGGCCCGCGCTTTTCATTGAAAGCGTCATGAGCGGCTCGGGCGAAACGAGCTTCATGGTCCGCCAGTTCAAGGAAAGCTTCCCCGATCTGCGCATCTTCGCCATGACGACGTCGTCCGAAAAGGCGCGCATCATGCTGCTCTATGAATCCGGAGCCGACAACTTCATCCTCAAGCCCATAAGCAGTATCGACCTCATCGACAAGATGGCCGTCACGCTGCGTGAACCGAGCACCATCCGCCAGCTCCTCGACAAGGCGCGCAAGTTCGTCATCAAGAACGTGGGGAGCGAAGCCATCAAGATCACGCAGGGCGTGCTCAAGGTGAAGCCCGACAGCGCCTCCGGCTATGTGGTGCTGGGGGACGCGCTGCGCGTTTCCGGCAACAGGGACAAGGCGCAGGTGGCCTATGAACGCGCCTGCAAGTATTCGCAGGACTATCTGGAGCCCTTGCAGAAACTGGTGGACCTGGCCAAGGAAGACGGCAAGACCGACATGCAGCTTGAGTACCTCAAGCGGCTGGACGAACTGTCCCCCATGAATGCCCAGCGCAAGGTGGAAATGGCCGAGCTCCAGATGGAAATGGGCAACATGGACGAGGCCAAGAAACTTTTCGACGGCGCCGTCAACCGCGCCTACAAGAACGCCATGCAGCAGGTGGCGCTCATGTCCGAAAAGATCGCCATGTCCCTGCAGGACAAGGACCCGGCCCAGGCGGAAAAATACCTCCGCAAGTGTCTTGAGCTCAAGGGGAAGGATCTGACGGCGGACGACCTGACGACGTTCAATCAGTTGGGCATCTGTCTGCGCAAGCAGGGCCGGTGGCTCGACGCCATCGTGGAATACAAGCGCGCCCTGCAGATCGCCCCCAATTCCAGCGAGTTGTATTACAATATCGCCATGGCCCATGCCGAAGGCAAGGAATACGAGAACGCCAACCGCTTCATGCTCAAGGCCCTGGGGCTCAATTCCAGCCTGCCCCGCACCTCGCCTGTCGTGGCCTACAATATGGCGCAGGTGCTCTCCCTTGGCTACAGCAAGGACAAGGCCAAGCAGGCTGCGGAGATCGCCCTTGAGCTTGATCCCGACTACGAACCGGCCAAGAAGCTGCTGGCCCAGATGAAGGCTGCGGAAAATCCTGCCGTCTGATGCCGGCTTCCCGAGTCAGCGCTCAAGCCCCGGTCCCATAGTGACCGGGGTTTTTTATTGGGGAAAAGCTGCGGGGGATAGCGTGTCGCAAAGGCAAGGACGGCGGCACGGCAAGCGGCGGCAGGCAGGCAACGCAGGGGTGGGGGCCTGCAGCATTTTCCGTTTGAAACGCTTCGCATTCCCAACCATACGGCCTGTCGTCTCGTGGAAAAAACACGCGGTTTTTCCACGTGGTTGGGTCAGGCGGCGCTGTACCGCCGCCTCGTGTCTGCCTTTTTCAAAGGCAGAACGCGCTAGGAGCTGTTAACACTCCCTTTACAATCAAATTCAATAGATAAGAAAAACAAACCATCCACGCTCCATTTATCTTTGGGGCGGAGTCGCCTCGCGCCCCAGACTCTTCCCCCGGTAAACGCGCGCTGGGGAAGGGATGGGGGGCTTGGGGGCAGGGAACCCTTTCGCGCCAGCGGCGACCGAAAGGGTTCCCTGCCCTCCAAACAAGTAGCGAATACTATTAACAGGCCCTGAGCCGAGAGCGTGCCGGGGGAGGGGCAGCCTTGCAAGGCTCCGGGACGAGCGGAAAAGAGCGGCATTGCAGCCGTGCGGCAAGAAAAAGGCCGCCGGGGCATCCCTGCCCGGCGGCCTGCAGGAGAAAACTCCCGGTCATGGTCTCTTACGGAAGCGGGGCCCAGCTGCTCAGCCCCATGAAGAAGGGCAGCATGAACAGGCAGCTCAGGACCAGACTGACGGTCAGGCCGGCCTTGTGGCGCAGAGGGGTCGCGCTGCGCGCCGCCATGAACCAGAGCAGGACAGGGATGAGCCAGAGCAGCACCCGGATCCCGGCCGTTACGGCATCGGCCGTTTCCAGCGTCCCGCCCTGCAGCAGGGGAGAGAGTTCCAGAACGCTGGCAGCGAGCAGCAGCAACCAGACGATGGCCCAGGCGTTACGCGCCCAGGCGGCGCACCAGGGGATCACGGTATTGTAGTGGTCCCGTCCGAAATCGTCCTTCTGGCGGCGCAGCAGCAGCCAGACGCAGCCGAAAGCGGCCGGCATGGCCAGCATGAGGAAGGGGATATAGCACAGACTGGTTGCGTATTCCGTCCCCCAGACGGGCATGAGCACTTGCAGCGGGGTCGTCTCTTCCGCAAGCGGCAGATTGACCACGGCCAGGGTGCGCAGGCAGGCAAGGACGAGCAGCAGGGCAAGGACGCTCTGCAGTGCGCAGATCACGCCCAGGCCGATATGGATGCCGGGGTAGGGGGTCAGCGTCTTCCATAAAAGAAAGTAGATGCAGCTGAAGATGACCGAAAGACCGAGCACCATCCAGCTGATCTCATGGAACATGATCAGGATGCTCCCGCTGGGGATGTCCTGCTCAAGAAAATAAAGCCAGACGCGTCCGCCCACAAGCAGCGTCCAGCCCAGGCCCTGGCCCAGCATGGACAGCTGCATGGCGCATTTCCCATAAAAACTGCGCCGGCGGCGCATGCCAAGGATCTCACCGGATACCGTCAGGATGCAGATGCCGCAGAAGGCAAAGAGCATCGACAGCGGGATGATGATGGCTGCCATGTCCAGAATGTTTTGCAGAACAGGATTATCGGCAAGAAAAGCCTGCATGCGACCGCCTTTACTCGATAACGTGAAAGAAAAGAGTCGTGCCCATGCAACAAAAACGTACAGGAGCACAGAGGCTTTGTGCCTGAAAAAGCGGCTTGCCGCAAGGGGCAGGCGCGCTCCTGTCAAAAAAATAAAGAAATTGTCGAATTTTTTTCTGGAAAGTGGCCAGACCTGAGGGTAAAGGCTTGCCTTGTCGAGGAATTTTCTTTATTCATTACTGGAAGAACGCCTCATTGGGCCGAGGTTTTCTTAAAGTAAAACTTGAGGTTTTGGATTTTTCCTGTTGAAGAGGAGTGAGGGGAAAAATGAATAAATTGACAGCCCTGTCTTTGGCATGCCTTGTCCTTTCCAGCGGATGCGGTTACCGCCAGCTGGAAGAGGCGACGGTGGAGAATCGGACCGGCGTGCTGGAAAATTCGCAGCGGATATCTCAGCTTGCCCAGCGTGTGGACTCTCTTGACCGGCGGCTCACCACACTGAGTGAGACGACGTATGAAGTGCGCACCCGTCGTGGTGGAAAAACCTCCATGGTGGCTGTCCCGGTGTACAATCCCACCCCGAGCGAACTGCGCAATCCCGGTGGAGAGCCTGCGGCTCCTGCCGCCGCTCCTGCTGCGCCCGCCGCGCAGCAGGCCAAGGCCAAGCAGGAAGCTCCGGCGTCGCGGGTCATCAATCCCGCCAGCAAACCGGCGCCTTTCCCCGGAGGGGGGACGGCTCGCCGGCCTGCCGCTCAGCGCCGCGCTCCCGCCGCGACCCCGGCAGCCGCGCCTGCCGCCGCCAAGGCGCAGGAGCCCGCGGACGCTTCCGCCCTCGGCATGCCGCCGGCCATGGCTCCCGCCACGTCGCCTGCCCCGGCTCCGGCGCCCGCTGCTACGCCGGCTCCCGCTCCGGCTGCCGCGCCTGCGGCCAGCCAGCCTGCGCCTTCTCCCGCTTCGGTGACGCCCGGTACGCCTGCTTCCCGTCGGGGCGACGCCACGGTGCCCGTGCCCCAGCTGCCCAGCATGAGCGGCACGCCGCAGCCCGCGCAGGGCGCGCCTGCCGCCACGGTGCCGGCCGTGCAGCCCCAGCCGTATCCCTCCGCCACGTCTGCCCCGGCCATCTCGTCTTCCCCTCGGACGGAAAATGCCGAATATCAGGCAGCTCTGCAGGTGGTGCGCAGCGGTCGTACGGAAGAAGGCATCCAGCGTTTTCGCCAGTTCCTGCAGCAGTATCCTCAGGGCAAGCTCGCGCCCAATGCTGAATACTGGATCGGCGAAGCTCTGTACTCACAAGGCAAGCTTCAGGAGGCGCTTGGGCAGTTCCAGTCGGTCAGCAGCCGCTATCCCGCGCACCACAAGAGCGCCGATGCCATGCTCAAGGCCGGCATGACCATGAGCCGTCTGGGTGACCAGCAGGGCGCTCGCCAGCAATATCAGCAGGTGCTTGCCCTCTTCCCCAAGTCGGAAGCCGCGAGCAAGATCCGTTCTAGCGGCATCGGCCGCTGATTTGAGCGTACATTGTCACAGCATGCCATAGCGCGCTGCCCTCAGTGGCAGGATTTGGACGAGGCTGGCCGCAAGGAATTTTGGGCCAGCCTCGCCTTGCGTCATTGCCGGGGGATCGGCCCCAGGACGCAGGCCGCGCTGTTGAAACGTTTCGGCAGCGCCTATCAGGCGCTGCAACAGCTTGATCAATGGCGGATGGCCGGGAAGCGCTCCCCGATCGCCGCGGAGATGGCGTCCGGGTCATGGCGAACGACGGCAAGGAAGGAGTGGGACGCTGCGGCCCGTCTGTCCGCCGGTATCCTTCTCTGGAGCGACCCGCTCTATCCCGCCTGTCTTCGCTCCCTGCCGGATGCGCCCATCCTTCTTTACTGCCTGGGAGATGCCGGTCTGTTGCGCGGGCCCGGCATTGCGGTGGTCGGCGCACGCAAGGCCTCGGCGCAGGGCTGCCGGGTGGCCGCCCATATGGCCCGTTGTCTTTCAGCCTGCGGCATCAGCATCGTTTCGGGCATGGCGCAAGGGGTCGATGCCAGCGCGCATGGCGCAGCCCTGCAGGAAGTGGGACGCAGCATCGGCGTGCTGGGAACAGGCATCGACAGGGTATATCCGCAACGCAATGCCGCCCTTTTTGACCGCATGCTGGAGGAGGGCGGACTCCTCCTGTCCGAATTCGCTCCCGGCACGCCGCCGCTGCCCGAAAATTTTCCTATCCGCAATCGCATCATCAGCGGCCTTTCGCTGGGCATCCTCGTAGTGGAGGCGGCAACGCGCTCCGGCAGCCTGATCACGGCCCGGACGGCGCTTGAACAGAACAGGGAGGTATATGCCGTCCCCGGCCCCGCACTGGATGAGCACTGCTGCGGCGCGCAGGAGCTGATCCGTCAGGGAGCGCGTCCTGTCTTTTCCGCCGATGATATCTTGCGTGATCTTCTGGAGCGTCTGCGTCCGTACGGCATCGAGCGCCCTGTCCTGGATGAGCAGGAAATGCTGCGCACCGCAGCCGGAGGGCCGCCACCTTCTGAAGACGAGTACGCGGCCGCGGCGGATGTGCCGCCTTCTTCCGAACATGCGCCGAAAAAGCCCGCTTCGGATCACCATGCCGGGATGAAGCCGCACCTGTCCGCCTCTCCACTGGCGGACGCCGCCGGAAAGACCGCCCCAGCCGGCGGGGAAGTCCCCGGACGGCAGGCCGCGCCTGAGGGCAGGGCCGCGGAGATCGTGTGTCTGTTGCAGGAGGGGCCGCTCCATGTGGACGACCTGGCGGAGCGGCTGCGGGTGCGTCCGGCGGAGCTGTCCGCCCTGTTGCTGCAACTGGAACTTTCCGGGCGCATCCGGCGTCTGCCCGGCGCACGCTATGAGGCCACATCATGAAGGGCGGACGCAGGGAACGCAGAGGGGAACAGCTTTCCCCACGGGACGCATCGTCCTGCCGCCCGACGGCAGGCGCAGGGCAGACGGCGAGAGCGGAAGACCCCGTGCTGGCAGCACGGCAGATCGACGCGCTGCTGGCTCCCTATCATCTCTGGCTGGAGACGCAGCGTGGCTTGTCGGCGGCCACGGTGCGCGCCTATCTGACGGATATCCGGCAGTTCATGGCCTTTCTCGCGGAGCAGGGGGGAGCGCCGGACAGGATTTACGCCTCCGGCCGGCGAGATGTGCAGTCCTTCCTGGCCGAACTCTTCCGTCAGGGAGAAGCCCGATCCTCCATGTCGCGCAAGCTCGCCGCCTTGCGCAGTTTTTTCCAGTATGCCCTGCGCATGGGGCTGGTAAGGGAAAATCCGGCAAAAGCCGTGCGCAATCCCCGGCAGGAGAGCTACCAGCCGCGAGTGCTCAATGTCGATGAGATCTTTTCCGTCCTGGACGCCGAAAGCGGCGCGGACGGCGAACCCCTGCGGCATTCGCGGGACAAGGCGCTGGCCGAGCTCCTCTATGGTTCCGGTTTGCGTATTTCCGAGGCGCTGGGCCTGAATGTGGACGATGTGCAGCTGGCGGCAGGCGTGGTGCGCGTCATGGGCAAGGGGAACCGCGAGCGTATGGCTCCTCTGTCGGACAGCTGCGTGCCGGCATTGCGCGAATGGCTGGATGACCGCACCCTGCTGGCTGCGGATGGCGAGCCGGCGCTCTTCGTCGGCATGCGCGGCGGCAGACGCATGCAGCGGCGGGAAGCCGCGCGCAGCATGGAGCGTCTGGGCAGTCTGGCCGGCGTGGCAAAGCATTTTTCCCCGCATGCCCTGCGCCATTCCTTCGCCACTCATCTGCTGGACGGCGGCGCGGATCTGCGCAGCGTGCAGGAGTTGCTCGGCCACCGGCGGCTGACCACGACGCAGCGCTATACGCAGGTCAGCCTTGAGCACCTGATGCGCGTGTACGATGCCGCGCATCCCAAGGCCCATATGCCGGACGCCGCAGCGGAAGAGACGCCGCCGGTGGGCCGCAAGGCGGAAGACGACCAGTAGCAGGACCGGGGCGTCCCGTGATCGTCGAGCCTGTTCCGCGGGCCGCTCCCGTCAGCGGAGGAGGCCCGTTGCAGGATTTGCATTCCGCGCCAAAATATTGCAAGACGGGGAACGGGCAGCAGCCATTGCCCGGAAAGATCACATATCACCGCTTCCCGTGAGGAGCGTTGCAAGGAGTCATCATGTCCGCTTACGTTCTTGGTCATCTGCATCCCGATACTGACAGCATCATTTCCTCCATTGCCGCAGCCGATCTGTACGCCAAGCGGGGCTTTGACGTCGTTCCCGCCGCGCAGGGCAAACCTGCGCCGGAGACGGCCTTCGTTCTGGAGCGCTTCGGGCTGACGGCCCCGCAGATCGTGGAGGACGTCGCCGGCCGGGATCTCTACCTCGTGGACTATTCCGACTTGGGCCAGGCCCCCAAGGGGATGGACAGCGCTACGGTCCTGGGCATCGTGGACCATCACAAGCTGGGCGACGTCACCACGTCCATGCCGCTCGAAGCCTGGATCTGGCCTGTGGGCTGCACCAATACGGTGCTTACCAATATGTATGAATTTTACGGGATCGAGATCCCCCGCAGCATTGCCGGCGGCATGCTGTGCGCCATCCTTTCCGATACCGTCATGTTCAAGTCGCCCACCTGTACGGAGGCGGACAAGAAAGCCGTGGCCAAGCTGGCCGCCATCGCCGGGGTGGAAGACGTCATGGCGCTGGGCATGGAGATGTTCCGCGTCAAGAGCGCCGTGGACGGCGCCAGCATGCAGGACCTCGTCTTCCGTGACTTCAAGGACTTTGACATGAGCGGTAAAAAGGTCGGCATCGGGCAGCTGGAAGTGGTGGACTTGTCCCTGCTGGACGGCGTCAAGGACGGCCTCAAGCAGGAGATCGCCCGCATCAAGGCTGACGGCCGGCACAGCGTGTTCCTGCTGCTGACCGACATCATGAAGGAAGGTTCGGAGCTGCTGCTGGTCTCCGATGATCCTTCCGTGGTGGAAAAGGCCTTCGGCGTGAGCCTTTCCGGCGATTCGGTCTGGCTGGACGGCGTCATGAGCCGTAAAAAGCAGGTCGTGCCCAATTTTGAAAAAGCCTTCAAGTAGAGCATCCTGCTTTGGGGAAAGGCAAGATGTGAGGCGGCGGCACAGCGCCGCCCGGCCCCAAGGGAGCGGAAAAGTCGCGTTTTTTCCGCGAAACGCCAGGCCGTAGGGTTTGAAGCGCGAAGCGTTTCAAACGGAAAGCGCTCTAAATGATGCGTGCAAGCTCCCCCTGCCTGGCTGGGGAGGGGGCTCGAAGATACAAAAAAACCTCCTGTCGTTTCCGGCAGGAGGTTTTTTTGTAGGGGGGCATATCATCCCGGCGCCCCCCAAAAAAAAGCGAAAATTCAGGCTTGGAATGCCCACCACCAGGCCAGTAGCGGCAGCAGCAGGGCCAGCAGCCAGGCAGCGACCTGGGGCAGTTGCCGCACGGGTGCGTAACGGCTTTGCCAGCCCTCCAGCGTGCCAAGCAAAAAGCCTGCTCCGAAGCCGCAGCAGTGGGCGAGATAATCCACATCTTCGCCGCCTGTCCCCAGCATGGAAAGAAGCGCCATGCCCGCAGCCAGCGGGATAAGCGCCTTCCTGGGCTGGTAGAGCGTCGCCATGCCGCTCAGCGCGCCGAGCGCAGCAAAGAGGGCGGTGGAAAAGCCCAGACTGATGAAGGCATGCTGCCGGAAAAGGTAGTTGGCCACATTGCCGAGGCTCCCGCCCAGCAGGCAGATCAGCAGGGCATGGCCCGCCCCGGCGGCCCGCGCCAGCAGCGGCAGAAAGATCAGGCTGAAAAGGACATTCCCCCAGAGGTGGGGGGCATCCTGATGCAGGGTCAGGGCGGTGATGAAGCGATAGTACTCAGCATGGACGGCGATGCGGGCGCTGTCCAGTTCCCCCAGGCGGCACCAGCCGGAAACATCCGGCCAGGGGAAGGGGCAACGCCACCAGCCTTCCCGCCAGCCGTGCCAGAGCACGAGCAAGAGGGGCAGCAGGGCGGTCCAGCCCGTATGCGCATGCGTTGGCGGCGCAGGTGGCAAGACCGGCGGCTTCGCTGCCTCCCTGGCGAGGGCTCCCAGTTCGTACCGCGCGATGTCCGCATAGAGCGGCGGCATGTACAGATGCTCCCGCCCGGCAAATTTGTCAAAGCGGTAGGGGATGTTGCGCGCACTGAAAAGGAGTTCCCACTCTCGCTTCTGCAAATAATCGGCAAAGCCCGCGGGCGGGGTGAGGCGGCACCAGAAGGCCGGGACAGCGGGAGAGCGCCGGCGCAGGCGATAGCGTCGGGGGCGCTGCGAGGGGCGCACGGCGGCAGGGGGGCGGTAGGGCTTGGGCATAAAAAAACCCCGGCATTGCTGCCGGGGTCTGCATGACGGATGTCAGCGCTTAGGCGTCAGCCTTCTTGCTGGCGGCCGGCTTGGTGACCACGCCGGAACGGATGCAGCGGGTGCAGACGGAAAGGGTGCAGACGGTACCGTCGGCAAACTGATGCCGCACGCGCTGGAGGTTCGGATTGAAGCGACGCTTGGTCTTGATGTTGGAATGGCTCACAAGATTGCCGACCTGGGGCTTCTTGCCGCAGAAAGCGCATTCTTTGCTCATGGTATCCTCCGTATATACAGAAAAACTGAAGTTACAAAACTATCCGGTCTTGCCGTCGGAGTCATGGCGCAACGGGAATACCATGACCTTGCAAGGCGTGTATATAGGGGAAGCCGGGTAAAAAAGCAAGGAGATTTTTTCAGTTCGCCATTTTTTTCTTTTGTCCATGTCAGCTTGTGAAAAAAATCATGATGTGCGGAAGGACGCCAGCGCGGCGGAGAACTCACTCCGTACCAGATCCGGCAGGAGTGGGGAGCCGGCGAACTGCCTCCACATAGCGCTGGAGCCCTCCGGCGGGATCAGCCGCCAGTCCGGCGCACAGCACGGAATGGTCTTCCACCGGCTGCGGGGCAGGAGCCGCCATTTCGGGCGCATCGCTGCCGTCCACAAGCTCCAGTCCCAACGGACAGCCGATGCCGTAGGGCGGCAGCAGGGCGATGCAGGACGGATCGCCGGCCGCCCGCAGCAGACGCCCCGTGCAGGCGGCGCAGTGTGCGCAACAGGCTTCGGCGGTCCCCATGATGCGCACGGACAGCTGCGGCTGTTCCTCCAGGACCTGCATACTGGAGAGGATATGGTCCATCTGCCGGAAAAAGGCGTCCATGAAGCGTTCGCACTGAGCTTCATCAAGGCCGAGCTCTTCCAGAAAGACCCAGACGCTCTCGCCGGAAAGCCGCTTGTAGAGGGGATGCAGATTACGCAAGGCCTTATGGCGCTGCGGAGATAGTGAAGGCAAGGAGATGGTGGCCATGCGCAGGGCTTCCGTAAGGTTGTGCTGATATACGAACGCGCGCGAGGAGCGCGCCGGACCGGCAGAAAACGGCTCATCCGGAAGGAGCACACTAGAAGGCAGGAGCTGGTGTGTCAATGGGGGAAGGCGTGGTGCAAAAATGAGTCAGATAAAATCTGTAAGGACAGGCGTGTTTACAGTGCGTGTAAGACTGTATTTATAGACTAGGTAAGCTAAAATGTCGTCCAGCTGAAACTGTATTTGGTGCTGTAGGCCTCCTTTGGATCGAGCAGGAGAAGGTGTAGGCGTGCTGATTCAGTTTTGAAGCGGCCAAGCTCGTTGTTCTGGCGGACTTTGTCCAGTACACCATGCTGGATGGCTGGTTGGTTGTGGGCATCAGGGCCAAGTGGAAATGGGCCGGGAAAATGGGGTGGGAGGAGGGATTTCCCCTGTGCCCTCAGTATCTGTTCTTTTTGTCTCATAATGATAATTATGTAAACTTTTTACATTAAAAATTGTTTTATTTCAATATGATATGAGTTTTTGCCATTGCCCCCTATGCGCCTCTTTCTTGACCTGCCCCGGCAAGTTGGGCACAACAAGTACCGTGGCTGGCTCTGGTCGATGCGCTGGAGCCATGACTGTTTGCTGATGAGAGGTATATAGGTATGGGATCTCGTTTGCTGCGTCGTGCGGTACGCCGCCGGCCTCCGCGTGCCCTGGCTGCCGCGGCTGACTCTTCTCCTTCTGCCGGACCGTGTGCGGAAGATGCGGCCTTGCTGTCGTGTCCCGCCCCATTTTGTCCCTCTGGCGGCGCGGGGAGCTGTCAGTCTGCGGCCGCTGTTCCTGCCGACTGCGATCAACGGCAGCGCCATATGACGAAACGGCGTGAGGACGCCGGGACGGCATGGGAGCAGCAAGACCTTCGTCAGAAGCAAAGCCGAAAGAAGCGGCCTTCCGCTTCTGATATGCCTCATTCGGATAGACATGCCTTTGAGGCATACAAGAAAAATTCTCATAAAAATGTGAATGAATTCACAAATGGGGAGCAGGCAAGGGGAAGCTGCGGATCGCACCCGCTGGCCCAGGCTGCGGGCCAATGGCAGCGGCAGGCCCGCCGGGCGCGTGAGGAGGCCTACCTGCGCGAGCAGGAGGCCGAAAAGGCGGCTGCCGTGTCTTCTGGCGCAGAAAGCGTCTCCGCCCTCCCCTGCTCTGCTGCGGAACAGCAAGGCGATCGTTCCGCAGGTCGTGAAGAGGTCTCCCCCCCTCTTCCGTCTTCCTGGCGGAAGGCCGGGCGCGAGGAGGTCCTGGCCTGGCGGCGTCCGGCCCGTCGTTCGTCCGCATCTCCCGTGCCTGCGCAGGAAGAGCCTTCCCTTTCTGAGCGCCGTTTGAACAAGGTGATCGCTGAGGCCGGATGCTGCTCCCGACGCAAGGCGGACGAGCTGATCTTCGCCGGGCGCGTCGCCGTCAACGGCGAGGTGGAGACGCATGCCGGCCGGCGCATCTGCCCGGATGACGAGGTGAGCGTTGACGGCAAGCCGCTTGCCGGGGCGCAGCAAATGCTCTACCTCATGCTGCACAAGCCGGTCCATGTGGTCAGCACGGCCGCTGACCCGCAAGGACGGCAAACCGTCCTTTCTCTTGTGGCGCGGGCGTATCCGGGAGTACGGCTGTTCCCCGTGGGCCGGCTGGACTATTTTTCCGAAGGGCTCATCCTGTTGACCAACGACGGGCGGCTTGCGCAGCGCCTCATGCATCCGCGGCACCATCTGCCCAAGGAGTATGAGGTGCTCGTGCGTAATGTGGTGACGCAGAAAGCCTTGCAGAGCATGCGGTCAGGCATGCGCCTGGCGGAAGGCGAAGAACTCCTCCCCGTGGAGGTGACGGCGCGCAGCACGTCGTCCGGCTGTACGCTTTTGCGGATGGTCTTGCGGCAGGGAGTCAACCGGCAGATCCGGCGGATGTGCCGGGATCTGGGCTTGACGATCCTCCGCCTGCGGCGGGTCGCCATTGGTCCCCTGCAACTGGGCAAGCTGGGGACAGGCCAGTACCGTCTTTTGGAAGAAGCTGAACTGGCGGCCTTGCGGCGGGCGGTGGGCTTGCGTTAGGAAAGAAATAGAATATTGTTGTATTTGAATTCTTGTGGCTGCTCACTCTTTCCTCAGTCTTGTATAGCCTATTCCAACTTGCTGAAGAAGAAAGAGTGAACAGCTCATTGAAACATAATAATGTCCTAGTCATCGAATTGCAGTTTCAGCAAAACCGGTCTGCTTGTTTTTGCGTCCACGCTATAACATGTTCCAGGTTGCAAAGAAGCAAAATTAACATCTCCTTTAAACATGTTCTTTAGACTGCGCGGGCTGGCTGCGTTAGTTTTGAGGCAGAGAGGCAGCCCAATGTTTTCTAGATAGTCGTCTTTCTTGCCGTCATAGTCATCTGGGCTCTGGGAGACCAAGATCACAGAAAGACCCTTGGAGCGATGTAGACGGATATTGTTGGCCAAGCCCACATGGTTCATATCCAGTAGTTCTCGAGCCTCATCAATAGCTAGCACCAGCCGCAGAGAACGAAATCCTTCAGCATCCAGAGCGGCTTCAGGCTGGCGTTTGAGGTAGAAGTCCAGTGCAGACAATAACAAACAGACAGCAAAGGTTTTGACTTCTGTACGTGCATTGGCGAAGGTTATGACCCAGCTTTTGCGGAAGAACTCATCCGGCGATAGGTCAGGCCGATATAGCTCGCGCAAGGTGAGGCTATTAATTGTAGATACCACGCTGTCCTTGGAGAGTCCGTTGTCAGCGTAAAAAGCATCTACGGTCTCTTTGATTTTCTGGAAGGTGATGTGCTGTTGGGTACGAAAGAGCGGTAGTAGAGCTTCGGCAATATTATCACTCTGTTTTGGCCCCAACTTGCCAGCTACCTGTTTGAAAGCATCTCGAAAATTTTCCATAGCCGCTGTGGTCAAATTGGTGTCAGATATATCGGCTACATGAAACATGTCTAGCGGGATGGGGTGTTCCGGCACGGAAAGAACGGCAGCGCCCAGTGATTGGATTAGAGTTTTGTTGCGCCCAAGATCTCCCTTACCTAAATCCACCAAAATGACCGGACATCTGGCCTGTTTTTTCATCTGGCGCAAGATATGCGCCATGACGCGCGTCTTACCCGAACCAGCCTGTCCCATGATGGCGATATGCGGAGCATAGCCTGCCCCATTAACATCATGAAGAAATTCCTCCCCAGTCTCACTATTCTTACGCAACACTCGCCCCAGCACAAGGCGTATGGCCCCGGCGGCTGAGGGGAAAGAGGGGGAAACTGCACCACCGGCAGATCTTTCGTCATGCTGAACAACATCGGGTAAGTCCGCATGGCTACGAAGCAGCTTCTCCCAAAATACGTTTTCGTCCTCTTCGCACTGTTTCCAGAGAGTAGCCATGATGCGAATGCCGTTATCCCAATGGGCACGTACCGCCGACTGCAGCATAGACAGGGAAATCTCTTTTTCTTCCTCTGGGTGGTGGTGGAGATAATTTGTCAGTAGCAAACCTATCCATAGCGGATAATCATCTTTGCCGAACAGTATATTTCCACGAATAGCTCCTGCACTACCAG
>DGYFI06202__coassemble_648_pt1 | contig 20603 bp, 16 predicted proteins | sample DGYFI06202__metabat2_high_PE_036 | metagenome-assembled genome bin DGYFI06202
TCTCCATACCTACTCTTTTTTGAAGCGTATGGAAATAATGAGTCCTGACCCTAGGTGCTGCCGGCACTATTTGCTGTCTGTTTGGGGGGAAAAGAGGGAAGGCGAGGCAACTCCGCCCCAAAAGCAAACGGAGTTTGGACTGGTTGGGTAACTTGGCGCATTTTCAGTGTGAAACGCGTTGCCTTCCAAAGCCTGCGCCCTCCCGTTTCGCGGAAAAAACACGGTTTTCCGCCTGGTTCGGGCCAGGAGGCTGCGCCGCCTCGTCGGTTCGATAGTGCCGTGAGACAAAAGACGCTGAAAAAAATATGCCGGGGAAAGGATAAGACCTTTCTCCGGCATGTTTTTTCGTATCCGCCAATGAACGGGGAGAGACCGGTACTGGATCTAGAATTCCGTAAACTGGCCGAGGCCTTCCCGATCCCCCAGAGTGGAGAGCACTTGTTCCAGCAGGATGCCCTCGGTATTGACGGTGTTCTGCGTGAGGGTGACGCTGATGCCGCGCGTCACGAAGCGCACGGCGCGCTCCACCGCAAGGGGCAGGCTGTCGCCCTGGAGCAGGGCCCCGACAAGGACGCTGGCGAAGACGTCGCCCGTACCGGGATAGAAGGCGTCGATCCAGCGGCTGCTGACCATCCAGAAACGGCCTTCCGTGCGGTCGTAGGCCACGGAGGCGCAATAGCCGTCCCGGTAGGCGGGCGCGCTGGTGATGACGACCTGACGCGGCCCCATGTCCGACAGACGGACGAGCTGGCGCTTGAGCGCCTCCGGGGAAAGGCCGGGATCGTAGGGTTCATCCAGCAGCAGGGCGGCCTCGGTGAGGTTGGGCGTCACGATGTGGGCACAGCTGATGAGGCGGCGCATGGCGCGCACCATATCCATGGTCTGGGTGGGCAGGAGCACGCCGTTGTCCGCCAGCACGGGATCCACCAGCGCAAAACCGGAAGGCTTGAGGAAGTCTCGTACGCAGCGTTCGGCGATCTCCACCTGATCCAGATTGCCGAGAAAGCCGGAGTACACGCAGTCGAACGTCAGTTGCAGGCGCTGCCAGTGATCGAGGATGGGATGCATCTCACCGGTCAGGTCATGGAAGGTGAAGCCTGTCATGCCGCCGGTCTGGGTGGAGAGCACCGCCGTGGGCAGAGGGCAGGTCTGGATGCCCATATTGTTGAGGATGGGGATGGCCGCGGTCAGCGAGACGCGGCCAAATCCGGAAAGGTCGTGGATGGCGGCGACGCGGCGCAGCGGAGTTTCGTACATGGCGTTTCATGCTCCTGCCGTCAGGCTTGACGGTTGTGGGGATAGGGGAGAGCGTCAGGCCTTTTCACGCAGCAGGGCCTCCCGCACCTCGCGCCAGCCGGGGGCGGCCTTGTCCTTGTCGGAAAGGATGCGCGCCGGGGAATCCGGCCAGACGATGCCGATATCCGGGTCATCCCAGCGCAGGGAACCCTCGTCCTCAGGGTGGTAGAAATCCGTGCATTTGTAGTGGAAATGCGCGGTCTCGCTCAATACGAGGAAGCCGTGGGCCATGCCCGGCGGCACCCAGAGCTGATGCTGATTGTCCGCCGTGAGGATGGCCCCGAACCATTGCCCGAACGTCGGGGAATCGGGGCGGATGTCCACGGCCACGTCAAAAACGCTGCCCAGCGAGACGGAGACCAGCTTGCCCTGCGGATGGCGGCGCTGGAAATGCAGGCCACGCAGGGTGCCCCCGCGGGAACGAGAATGATTGTCCTGCACGAAGGGGAGGTTGATGCCGGCCGCGGCATAGCGCTCCTGCTGCCAGGTCTCCACGAAGAAGCCCCGCTGATCCCCCCAGATCTTGGGCCGAATGAGGAGTACGTCCGCAACGTTTGTCTGTTCAACTTCCATAATTTTTCTCGTAGGTTAGCTTTTCATTTGGCCGGATGCCCGGTTGGAAAGGATCAGGTCCGCCGCCTCGCCCAGGCTGGCCGCCCGCAGCAGGGCGGGCTCCTCATCCGGCAGGGCGATGTCGGTGGTGAGCAGGATGGGCGTGCAGCCCGCCGCCCGTCCGGCGATGATATCGCTCATTTTGTCGCCGATCATCCACGAGCGCTCAAGGTCGATGAACCAGTCGTCCGCCGCCCGCAGCAACATGCCGGGAGCAGGCTTGCGGCAGGTGCAGGCCCCACTGATGTCCGGATGGTGCGGACAATGGTAAAAGGCGTCGATATGTGCCCCCTGGGTACGCAGTTCGGCATTCATCCAGTCATGCAGGGCCTGCATGGTCGCCACATCGTAGTAGCCGCGGGCGATGCCGGACTGATTGGTGACCACGATGAGCAGGTAGTCCGCCCAGCGCAGGCGGGCCAGCGCCGCGGCCACGCCGGGCAGCCAGCGGACGTCTTCCGGCCGGGAAACATAGCCGAGATCCGCGTTGAGGGTGCCGTCCCTATCCAGAAAGACGGCGGGCCGCAGGGCCGAAGAGGCGGCGTTCACCACATCGTTCTCCCGTCACCAGCCGCGTACAGCGTCCACCAGTTCCAGCAGATACTGCCCGTAACCGGACTTGCAGAGCGGTCGGGCCAGATCCCGCAGGTGGTCGGCGTCGATGAAGCCCTTGCGCCAGGCGATCTCTTCGGGGCAGGCGACCTTGAGTCCCTGACGGCACTGGACGGCCTGCACGAAGTTGGCCGCCGCCAGCAGGGAGTCGTGCGTGCCCGTGTCCAGCCAGGCGATGCCGCGGCCCATGCGGGCCACGCGCAGGCTCCCTTCGCGCAGGTAGTGGTTGTTGACGTCCGTTATTTCCAGTTCGCCGCGGGCCGAGGGCCGGATGGTGCGGGCCACCTCCACGATGCGCTCGTCATAAAAGTACAAGCCGGTCACGGCAAAGTTGGAGCGCGGTTCTTCCGGCTTTTCCTCGATGCTCAGGGCGTTGCCTTCCTCGTCGAATTCCACCACGCCGTAGCGGGCCGGATCGCTGACATGATAGGCAAAGACCGTGGCTCCTTTCGTCTGCTGCATGGCTGTTTCCAGCAGCCTGTCCATGCCGTGTCCGAAAAAGATGTTGTCGCCCAGGATGAGGCAGGCCGGACCGCCCGCCAGAAAATCCTCGGCCAGCAGGAAAGCCTGGGCCAGGCCATCGGGATGGGGCTGGACGATGTAGGTGAAGGCGCAGCCCCACTGGCTGCCGTCGCCCAGCATGGCCTGGAAGAGGGGCAGATGCTGCGGCGTGGAGATGATGGCGATCTCCCGCATGCCCGCCAGCATGAGCACGCTGAGCGGGTAGTAGATCATGGGTTTGTCGTACACGGGCATGAGCTGCTTGCTGACGCCCAGCGTGATGGGGTGCAGGCGCGTGCCGGAGCCGCCTGCCAGGATGATACCCTTGCGTTGCATGTCAGCGCCTCGCGTAGTTGGTTTCCAGCCACTGGCGGTAAGCGCCGCTCTGCACGGCTTCGAGCCATTCGGCATTGTCGAGGTACCAGCGGACGGTGTCGCGCAGGCCGGAGTCGAAGCTGTGGCGGGGCTGCCAGCCCAGTTCCCGTTCGATGCGGTCGCAGTTCATGGCATAGCGCCAGTCATGGCCCGGCCGGTCCGTGACGAAGGTGATGAGGTCGGCATAGGGGCCGTCGGCGTGGGGGCGCTCCTCGTCCAGTATGGCGCAGACGGCCCGGACCACGTCCAGATTGTTGCGCTCGGCCCGGCCGCCGATGTTGTAGGAACGACCCGGCGTGCCGGCTTCCAGCACGCGGGCGATGGCAGCGCAATGATCCTCCACGTGCAGCCAGTCCCGCACGTTCTCTCCCGTGCCGTAGATGGGCAGGGGCGCGCGGTCCAGAGCATTGCGGATGAGGAGGGGGATGAGCTTCTCGGGGAACTGGCGCGGCCCGTAATTGTTGGAACAGTTGGTCAGCAGCACGGGCAGGCCGTACGTTTCGTGGAAGGCCCGCACCAGATGGTCGCTGGCCGCCTTGGAAGCCGCATACGGGCTGTTGGGCGCGTAGGGCGTGTGCTCGGTGAAGGCGGGATCTTCCGGGCCGAGGCTGCCGAAGACTTCATCCGTGGAGACGTGCAGGAAGCGGAAAAGCCGTTGTTCCTCTTCCTTCAGCGAACGCCAGTAGGCCAGCACGCAGCGCAGCAGGGCGGTGGTGCCCAGCACGTTGGTGCGCACGAAGGCTTCGGGATCGAGGATGGAGCGGTCCACATGGCTTTCCGCCGCAAAGTTGATGACCGCGGCGGGACGGTGCGTGCGCAGCAGATGGGCCACCAGCTCGCTGTTGCCGATATCGCCCTGGACGAAGGTATGATCGGGATCCCCGGCCAGCGAGGCCAGATTGGCGAGGTTGCCTGAATAGGTCAGCTTGTCCAGCGTGACGACGGGTGTACCGGCGGCCCGCGTCCGCAGGACGTGACAGGAGCCGATGAAACCGGCGCCGCCGGTGATCAGATGGCAGGAATTCATAGTGGTGTCCTTGCTGATGATGATGCCGCATGGTAGGCGAAGACCGCCCGGACGGCAAGGGGAAAAGGCCTGCATTGCCGCTCCCCCGGCGGGGATATCCCGTCCCGGCCGGGCGCTCAGGACAGGGCGGCCCGTCCGGCGGCCACGCCGCTGGCCCAGGCCCAATGCAGATTGTAGCCGCCCAGCAGGCCCGTCACGTCCAGCAGCTCGCCGGTGAGGAACAGCCCCGGCAAAAGGCGGCTCTCCAGACGGCGGGGATCCACCTCGCGCACGTCCACGCCGCCGCCGCAGACCTCGGCCTTGCGGAAGTCCGCCACGCCGGAGGGTTGGAAGCGCCGGGCGTGCACGGCGGCGCAGAGCTCTTCCCGCGCCTTGCGGGACAGTTCGGCCGCGCGGCGGCGGGCAAGCTCCGGCGGCAGCAGGGCCTCGGCAAGCCGTTGCGGCAGCATCCTCCGCAGCAGGGAAGACGGCGTCCGGCCGCCGCCCTGGGGATCGTCCAGCAGCGCACGGAAGGGCGTTCCCGGCAAAAAGTCCACCTCTACGGACATGCCCGGTTCCCAGAAGAGCGAGGCCTTGAGGGCCGCCGGGCCGCTGAGGCCCTCGTGGGTGAAGAGCAGATCGTCCTGCCAGACGGGATCGCGGGCCAGCGCCGGCGGGAGATCTGCCTCCGGCAGGGAGATGCGTACCGGCAGGGAGATGCCGGCCAGCGTCCGCGGCGCGTCTTCGGCCGGCGATATGGCCGGGCGCATCGTCTTGCCGGCGGAGCGGGCGGCGGGGGGCAGTCCCCGGCGGGCGGAGGAGAGCGGCGGCTCCGTTGGCCGGGGGGCGCCTCCCGCCGGGCCGGGGAGCGCGTCAGGCGGCAGCAAAAAGGGGGTGAGCGCCGGGAAGGGCGGGATGAGCGTGTGGCCGCAGGACTGCGCCAGCCGGAAGCCCGCCGGGGAACCGCCCGCCTGCGGCCAGGCCGGGGAACCGGCGGCCAGCACCACGGCGCGGGCCAGGCAGGGGCCGCCGTCCGTCTCCACGCAAAAGCCGTCGGCCGTGCGTCGCAGAGCCTGTACCGCACAGCGGGTGCGCACCTCGCCGCCGCGCGCCCGGACGTCTTCCATAAGGCAGTGCAGGAGGTTGCGTGCCGGGACCGTCAGGAAGAGCTGGCCGTGCTCGCGTTCCTCCACGGGCAGGCCCCAGGCCGCCACGAGGCGCTCCATGACCGCCGGAGAAAAGGCCTTGAGCGCGGGCGCGCAGAAAGCGGGATCGCCGCAGCGGTAGTGCAGCGGCAGCACGCGACGATTGGTGAAGTTGGCCTTGCCGCCGCCGCTCACCAGCAGCTTGCGCCCCGGCTGGGCGGCCTGTTCCAGCACGAGGACGCGCAGGCCGCGTCCGGCCGCTTCGCGCGCGCACATGAGACCGGCCGGACCGGCTCCCGCCACAAGGACGTCCGTCCGCAGAGGGACGGCGGCATTTGACAGTCTTTCGGCTGCCGGACTAGGCTTGCAAGACATACGGTCACCTGTTGCGGATATGTGGGCTTGCCGGACATCCCGTCCGGAGAGGGAGGCGCGGCGGGGGACCTGTCCCGTTCCCCGCCGGCAGGAAAAAACGCCATGCGGCACGAGCGCGCCGCGTCCTGACTGCCGGGCAGGGAGCGGCGCAGCGCAACCATACACAAGGGGGCCCGTGGTGCCAATACTTCCTGGCGGGTATGAACCGCCCTTCTGGGCGCGGCAGGCGCACGTCAATACCATCTGGGCCGCCAAGTGCCGCCGGGTGCGCTATCCCGGAGCCGGACAGCGCGGCCGGGTGCGCCGCATACGCCTTGAGACGCCGGACGGCGATTTTCTGGATGTGGACGACCATCCGCCCCTGCGGGAGGGCGGCGCGCAGGCGGGAGCGGCGCGTGGCGTCGTCGTGATCTCGCACGGTCTGGAAGGGCACAGCCGCCGCCGGTATGTGCTGGGTCTGACGGCCGAACTGGTGCGGCGCGGTTTCCGGGTGCTGGCCTGGAACATGCGTTCCTGCTCCGGCGAGCCCAACCGGACGCGGCGTCTCTACCACATGGGCGAAACGGACGATCTGGCCTGCGTGGTCTCCCATGCCGGGACCTTCGGCCTGCCGGTGCTGCTGGCCGGTTTCAGCATGGGCGGCAACCAGATCTGCCGCTATCTGGCCGAGGCTCGCCGTTCGCCCTGCGTATGCGCCGCGGCGGCGGTGTCCGTGCCCTGCGATCTGCCCGCGGCCGCGAGGGTCATGGCCGGACCGGGCTGCCGTCTCTACATGCACTATTTCCTGCGCACCCTGCGGGCCAAGATGCGCGAAAAGGCGGCCCGCTTCCCCGATTTCCCCTCGCTGGACGGCATGGAACGTTTTCAGACGTTCAACGAGTTCGACGAACGTTTCACCGCGCCCCTGCACGGCTTTGCCGACGCCGCGACCTACTGGCGGGAATGCAGCGCCCTGCCGGTGCTGCCCCGTATCGACATCCCCCTCTACCTGCTGCTGGCCGCGGACGATCCCTTTTGCGCGCCGTCCTGTTATCCCTGGGACGCCGCGCGGGAAAATCCACACCTTTTTCTGGAGGTGCCCCGCCACGGCGGGCATGTGGGCTTCGTCAGCCGCGGAGAAGTCTGGTACAGTGAGCGACGCGTGGCGGACTTCCTCACCGCGCACGTGGAGCGGAGCGTCGGCCGCTAAGGCCTGTTAATACTATTCACTTTTTGTTTGGGGGAAGGGGAACACCTCGCTCTGCTGTCGATGCCTGTAAGGCCTTACGGCCTAACAGGCACGGCCCTGCGGGCCGCCTTTCGGTCGCCGCCAGCGCGGGAGGGCCTAGCCTTTTCGCAGTTAAGCGAGAAAAGGCGTTTCCGAAAACCTTCCCCCCAAGCCTCCCATTCCTTCCCCAGCGCGCTTTTACCAAAGGAAGATACGGGGACCGAGGCTCGCCCGCTCCCAAAAGGCAAGCGGAGCGTGTGTGGAAAGATTGCGCTTTTCTCGAGCGTTTTGCCTTTGAAAAAGAGGAAACGCGAGGCGGCGGCACTGCGCCGCCCGGCCGAAACCGAGCGGGAAGACCGCGTTTTTTCCGCGAAACGCCTGGCCGGATGGTGTGAAACGTAAAGCGTTTCAAACTGAAAATAGAATAAGGAGCGGCAAATATGGCCGAAACGGCAGGGAAGGACAGAGGAAAGCGGATGGAAGCGCTTGCCGGGGCAGGGCTGGGGCTCGTCCTGCTGCTGGTCTGTTCCGGGTTTTTGTGGCGGCTGGAAGGCCGTCCCGAAGGGAAAGCGGACAGGCCGGCGGTGGAGGTGCTGGAACTTGAGGCGGACGGCTCTTCCGGGCCAGTCCCGTCCGGCAGGCTCGTCCATCTGAGCGGCCTTGTGGAGACGCCGGAGGTGCTGACGGACTCCTTGACCGGCTCTTCGGTGCAGGCGCTGGGCATCCGGCGTGAGGTGGAATATTTCCAATGGGTCGAAGTCCTCCGGCCTGCGGCGGCGTCCTCCGACGGCCCGCGCAAGGCGGAGGATTACGCCTATCACCAGCGCTGGGTCGCCGAGCCTGTGGATTCCTCCGCCTTCCATTCGGAAGAGGCGCGCCGCCGCTTCGCCAATATGACGCTTGTACGTCTGACGAACGAGAGCCGCTATGCCGGGGAGGTCCGTCTCGGCGTCTATCGTCTGCCGCCCGGGCTCACGGCTTCTCTGCCTGCCGAAGAACCCTTCACGGTCACGGTGTCCGGCAGTTTGCGGGATGAGCTCAACCGACAGGCGGCGCAGGCGCACCGCAGCGCCGGGCGCGGTCCGCTCCTGCTCTCCAATGTGGTGCATGCGCAGGGCGGCATCATCTACATAGGCGCGGGCGGTACGCCGCAAAACGGCGATGTGCGCGTCATCTACAGCCAGATCCCGCCCATGCGGGCCAGTCTGGCGGGAGCCGTGCAGGGGACGGACGTCACCGCCTGGCGCGGCGAGGGCGGCGAGATCTGCCGTCTGCTGCCGGGGGGGCAGACCGCGCAGGAGATGCTGCCGGAACTGACGCTTCCCGGCACGGGCCCGGCAGTGGTCTGGGGGCACCGGCTTGCGGCGGTCCTGGTCTGCGCTTGCGCCTTCTTCCTGCTCCTGCGACCGCTGCGGCAAGTTTTCAGCGGGGACAGCGCCTGCGCGTGCCGGATGAGCTGGGGGTGGGGCGGCGGCAGCCTGCTGCTGGGGCTGTTATGGACGGCCGCCCTCATCTGGGGGGCGGCGCAGGCGGCCGGCGCCGGCATGTGAGGGCTGCCGCGTCCGCCGGCCCCGTGCCGACGTTGGGGCCCCGTGTCCGTCTCACCACCAGTAAAGGGGGTAACGGCGCGCGGCGGAAAGATTGTTCACCACCAGGGCGATGCCCAGCATGAGGCAGGCTCCGGTCAGACAGGGGACGAAGGCATACAGGTAGCCAAGCTGGCGTATGCCTTCGCCGCCGGTGACGGCGATGAGCGCCGTGGCCCCGCCGGGCGGGTGGAGGGTCTTGCTCAGATGCATGAAGGCGATGGCCGTGGAAACGGCCAGTGCGGCAGTGAGCCAGAGCGGTGCCGGCAGCAGGCCGCAGCTCACGCCAGCCAGCGCCGAGACGAAGTGCCCTCCCACCAGATTGCGGGGCTGGGCCAGCGGGCTCTGCGGCGCGCCGAAGGCCAGTACCGCCGAGGCACCGAACGAGCCGATGAGCAGTGGAAAGCCCGTATTCCCCGTGGCGTGGCGTTCCAGCAGCGCAATGAGCGCAATGGCCAGACAGCTCCCCAGCCAGGAATGCAGGATCTCCCGTCCGGCGGCGCGCGGCGGCGACTGACCGCCTCCCCGCATTTTGCACAGCAGATGCAACATCCTGTCCTCCTTTCCTTGTTGCCGCGCCGAAATGGTATCGTTGCGCTGGCATTGGTGCGGCGTCCGCCGGTGCGGACGCGGACAGGAAGCGTTTTATCGGGAAAGCGGCAAGGCGGCAGTGCGCAGCCGCACAGGCAAGGACGTTTGTCCGGCAGGGCGGCGTTGTGTCGCCGCCTCGCGTTTCACCTTTTTCAAAGGTGAAACGCTCTAGGGCCTGTTAACACAAATTTTACATATTATTTCAATAGATAAGGTAGTTTATTCATATAAACTCCGCTTGCCCTCAAGGGGTGGCTGCCTCGTCCTCGGTATCCTCCCCTGATAAAAGCGCGCTGGGGAAGGGAAACCCGCTCCCGCGCCGGCGGCGACCGAAAGGCGGCCCGCAGGGCCGTGCCTGTTAGGCCGTAAGGCCTTACAGGCATCGACAGCAGAGCGAGGGGTTTCCCTTCCCCCCAAACAGGCAATAAATAGTGTTGACAGGCCCTAATCCGTATCGAACCAGCGGGCGATGCGGTCCCGTTGCGGGGCCTCGCCGTTGGGCTCGAGGTTCAGGGCCAGCATGAGTTTGAGGCGGGCCTTGGCGGCGCTCAGTTCGCCGCCCATGATGACGCCGAGGCGGCGCTGCTGCACCATGCCGCCGTCATAGGCGTAGACGTCCAGCACGCGGCCGCCGGTACGGGTGGCGTTGACGATGATGACCCCTCGCGCGATGGCCCGCTGGAGGGCGGGCATGGCGGTGGGCGGCACGTTGCCGCGTCCGAAGCTTTCGATGACGAGCCCTTCCGCGCCGCGCGAGACGGCAAAGTCGATGAGACCGCCGTCATCGCCGGTGACGATCTTGATGAGGTCGGCGCGGCGGTGCAGGTTGGCGGGCCAGAGGGTCTGCCGGTGCAGGGGCGCACGCCGGAAGATGAGGCGGTCGTCGTCCACGGTGCCGATGGGGCCCCACCACGGGGATTGGAAGGTGGCCACATTGGCCGCGTGGGTCTTGGCGGCTTCGCGCGCGGCGTGGATCTGGTCGTTCATGACCACCAGCGTGCCCATATCCCGCGCCTGCGGGGATGCGGCCACACGCACGGCGCTCATGAGGTTGCGCGGACCATCCGGGCCCAGCTCGTCCTCGGCATGCATGGCGGCCGTGAGGCAGACCGGCTTGGGGCTGTCCACGGCCAGATCGAGGAAATAGGCCGTCTCTTCCAGCGTATCCGTGCCGTGGGTGATGACCACGCCGGCCACGTCCGCCTCGGCAAGGCGGCGGCGTACCAGCGCGGCCAGGTCATACATGCGGTCCGGGGTCATGGCCGGGCTGGGCAGATTGGAGAATTCGCAGACTTCCAGCGGGCAGACCTGTCCCAGGCCGCGCACGCCGTCCACCAGCTCGCTGCCGTTGAGGGCTGGGGTCGCGCCGCCGGTGGCGGCGTCATGCAGCATGGCGATGGTGCCGCCGGTGGTGATGACGACGACTTTGTGATCCATGATGGTCTCCCTGACGGGCGGTTGTTTCTGGGCTATCAATAGAGCATTTTCCGTTTGAGACGCGTTGCGCTCCAAACCATGCGGCCTGTGGTTTCGCGAAAAAAAAACGCGGTCTTTTCCGCACATTTTGGGCCGGGCGGCGCTGTACAGCCGTTTCGCGCTCTGTCGCGTTCAAAGGCGAAACGCTCAACGGCCTGTCGACATGAATTTCACTGATCATTGCAGCAAATACGGCAAATCAACCGTACATGCCCCGCCTGCCCTGAGGGCGGTGCGCCCCGCGTCCGCAGGCCCTACGCCAATCGCCGGACGCGGCAGCGTTGCCGGAGCAGGGCCTCGTCAAGGCGGCTCATGGCGTCATGCAGAGCGATGCGATAACTGCCCGTGCCCGCGCCGTCACCGAGCTGTTCGTGGGCCAGCTCGCCGCTGATGCCCATGCAGCACATGCCGCAGAGGGCGGCTGCCAGCGGCGCGTCGGGATTGGCCCCGCAATGGCAGGCGATGACCCCGGCGGACATGCAGCCGGTGCCGGAGAGACGGGACATGAGGGCATGTCCGTTATCGACCCCCCAGGCCGTGGAACCGTCGGTCACGAGGTCGATGGGGCCGCTGATGACGACGACCGCCCCGGTGGCCGCCTGCAGGCGGCGGGCCAGGGCGAGGGCCTCGGCGAGCTTTTCCTCGCTGACCAGTTCGGTGGGGCAGGCGTCCACGCCGCGTGCCGAGCCGATGCCTTCGGCCAGGAAGCGTATCTCGGAGATGTTGCCCTTGATGACCGTGGGCTTGACCTGCTGGAGGATGTCGAGGGCCAGCTGGTTGCGGAAGGCGGAAGCCCCGGCCCCCACGGGATCGAAGACGACGGGGTGTCCGAGCCGGTTGGCCGCTTTGCCCGCGGCGAGCATGGCCTCGTGCGTTCGGGCGCAGGGCGTGCCCATATTGAGTACGAGCGCCGCGCAAAGGCGCGTGATGTCGTCGCTTTCGGCGGGATCGTCGGCCATGATGGGGGAGCCGCCCGCGGCGATGGTGATGTTGGCGCAGTCGTTGACGGTCACGTAGTTGGTGATGAAGTGGACCAGCGGCGTGGCGCGGCGCGTGGCCAGCCAGACGGCGGAAAGATCGAGCATACAGCCTCCCGGCAAAGGAATGGAGCCGCAGTATGCGTCAGGCCGGGCATGATGGCAAGAGGAGGGGGAGAGGCGTCCGTCGCTCCTTCGTTGACAGCCGCCCCCCGCTTCCCCTAGGTTCTGGACGCGTGCGCGTGCCGGCGGCGGGCTGCCCTTGGAGCATTTTCCTGCGGCCTGTCGTTTGCGGAAAAAATGCGGTCTCCCGCCTGGTTTGGGCCGGGCGGCGCTGTGCTGCCGCCTCGCGTTTTCCCTTTTTCAAAGGCAAGACGCCCCAGCGGGAACACGGACGCGGCACGCGGCCCGAGTTTGCAACGCCGTCCCGCAAGGCGGCATTCCCACGGAAAGATCACCATGAAAAGACGTATCGCTGCCGTTGTCCTGGCCGTCCTGTGTGTCGTCCCCTTTACCGCTCGCGCCGCGGAGATCGACATGGCGCGGCTCCGCTGCAAGGACGTTCTGGCCAACGAGGAGCAGCTCCCGCTCATCCTCATGTGGGTGGACGGCTACATGAGCGCCGCCACGGACAATACCGTATTCAGCGAGGAATGGATGGCCCGGCTTGCCACGCACATGGGCGTCTACTGCTCGACGCATCCCCGTGATACGGTCATGGAAGCCATGGAAGCCATGCCCGCCGAAGTGGAGTAGGCGCGGCTGGAGATCCGGGACTCCGTCTGTGCGTGGGGACGGATCTGCCGGTGCGGGAACGTCAGGCCGGAGAGAGGCGTTCTCAGCGTATTTTGGGGGGAAGGCCTTTTGCGCCGTTGTCGAGGCCCGCAAGTTCCTCCGCCGTAACGGGCATGGCGCTTCGGGCCGCCTTGAGGTGAGGCGGACGGCAAACGTTCACCCGTGGGCGAGCGGGGCAGGCGCAGTTCATTAAGTGGCGTCAACAAACCCTAACGTGGCGTCAATCCCCCTTGGGGGACGTTTCCGGCGTGGCGGCCAGGGAAAGGCGCTGCTGGAATTCCTCCACGGGCTGCGGGTGCGCCAGCAGATAGCCCTGCACTTCCTGACAGCCCAGACCGGCCAGGATATCCAGTTGCCGGTCGCGCTCCACACCCTCGGCTACGGTGGTGATGGACAGGGTGTGACTGGCCAGGATGAGCATGTGCAGCAGCTTGGGCAGGCGGGGATTGTCCTCCAGAGCGGAGATGAGCCGCTTGTCCAGCTTGAGCACGGAAAAGTCCACTTCGGCCAGCGTGGCCAGATTGGCGTGGGCCACCCCGAAGTCGTCTATGGCCAGATGGTAACCGCTGTGGGCCAGGCGGCGGCTCATCTCCTGGACGCTCGCATGCTCCCGCGAGTCCGCGCTTTCGGTGATCTCCACCTGCAGGAGCTCCAGAGGGATGGCGTAGCGGGTACGGATGCGCTCCAGCTGTTCCAGAAAATCCGGCATGACGAAGGTATGGCGCGAGAAATTCGTGGCCACGGGCACGACGGCCCGTCCCTCGTCGATCCAGGCGCGCAGATGGCGGCAGGCCTCCTCAAAGACGAAGAAATCCAGCACGTGGCAGCGGTGCAGGGATTCCAGCAACGGGATGAACTGGTCCGGCGGGACGATGCGGCCGTCCTTCTGCAGGCGGATGAGCACCTCGACGCCGCAAAGGCTCCTGTCCGCCACCTTGAACTTGGGCTGCCAGTACGTCAGGAAGTTGCCCTCGGCCAGCATGCGTTCCAGCACGCCGGGGCGGGCCAGCTCCAGGATGTGGTCGCCTTCCGGCCGGTAGCGGTCGCTCTCCCGGTGGCGGTAGAAGGCCTTTTTGTTGGCGAACATCTCCGCTTCGGCGCGGGTGTAGGCGGTCATGGGCGCTTCTCCGTCCGTGAGCCGGTAACCGCCCACCGCCGCGGAGAAATCCAGCGTGCCCGACAGGATGACCTGCATCCGCCGCAGGGTCTCGTGGAAAACGTCCTTGCCCACATAGTTCCAGAGCAGGGCGAACTCGCCGCCGTTCAGACGGTAGGGATGCGCGCCGGTCTCCATGTCGGCCAGCAGCCCGGCCAGGCGTATCAGCATCTCGTCGCCGTGCTGGATGCCGTGGACATCGTTGATCTTTTTGAGGCCGTTCACCTCAAGGCTCGCGACGGCCCCGCCGGGGACGCTGATATGCTGCACGTCATGCTGGAAGGCGTGCCGGTTGCCCAGGCCGGTCAGAGGATCGTGGCGCGAATGCTGCTCCAGGGTGGTGAGCAGGTGGAAGCGCTCGATGGTGGCGGCCATGAACTTGCTGATGGCGGCAAGGGCCGTCCGGGCCTCTTCCACGCGGCTGCCGGTGGGGTTCTCCACTTCGAGGAAGCCGGTAAGGCGGCCCGAGACCACGAGCGGCGCGATGAGGAAGGATGCGATGTCCCGCAGATGCACGCCGTCGCCGGGATGCTGCCCGACGCCGAGCCGCACGCCGTCAAGCTGGAGGATCTCCCCCTTTCGCAGGCGGGGCAGCCAGTCCGCATAGGCGGATTCGGGAAGGTCGAGCTGACTGTCCCGGATCTGACTGATGTCCTCGCGCATCCATTCATGCGTATTGCTGGCCTGCTGCTTGCGGATCTCGAAGATGGTGCAGCGGTCCGCTTCCAGAAAGAGGCCGATCTCCGCCAGCACCTGGAGGATGAGGGTATGCGGGCTGACGGAATCCTCCGCCAGCAGGTGGGAGCAGTGGCCGATGAGGCTCTCCACCCCGCGCTCCCGCCGCAGGATTTGCCGTGCACGCACCTGCGGGGTCGTCTCGCGGGCAATGATCAGACGGGCCTTGCTTCCGTGCCAGGGAGCAATGGCCTCGTAGATCTTGAAATGCGCATTGAGGTGGGGCAGGTAGACCTGTTCGCGGTGGCGGGCAGGCCGGCGCTCGCAGCTTTCACAGGGGGTATCGCTGCCGTGGAAGACCTTGTGGCACTTTTTCCCCGCCAGATCAGCTATCCTGAAACGCTGACGGCAGGCGGCATTGGCGTAGAGAAGGTCGTGCGTCTCCAGATCGGCGATGTAGACCAGGTCCGTGAGCCCGTCAAAGAAGTTGGCCAGCATTGCTTATGACTCCACAACAGGGGGGCGGCGTGTCCGTGCGGGAGGCGTGTAAAAAAACTCCTTCGAGTAAAATATCCCTTTTTTTGTAGGATTTCAAGAACGGCAGCCGCAGGAACTTTTGCCGGAGCTCTGGGCACCGTCGCCGCGGGGCGGGGGCACGGCGTCCAGCTTTTGCTGGAACTCTTCCAGCGGCAGGGGACGGGAGAAGAGGAAGCCCTGGACTTCATGGCAGCCCATGCCGGAGAGGATGGCCAGCTGTTCGGGGCGCTCGACGCCCTCGGCTACGGTATTGATGCGCAGAGAGTGGCTGGTCAGGATGAGCATCTCCAGGATCTTGAGCAGGCGGGGATTGCTCTCCAGCGAATGGATGAGCCGCTTGTCCAGCTTGAGCACGCTGAAATCCACTTCCGCCAGGGTGGCCAGATTGGCGTGCGCCACGCCGAAGTCGTCGATGACCAGGCAGAAGCCGTGCGCATGCAGCTTGCGGGCCATGTCCTGGAAGACGGCCTGATCGGCGGCGTCCACGGTCTCGGTGATCCCCACCTGCAGCAAGGCGAGCGGGATGTTGTAGCGGTGGCGGAAGGTCTCCAGCCTGTCGAGGAAGTCGGGCATCACGAAGGTGTTGCGGGAAAAGTTGGTGGAGACGGGCACCACGGACCGCGAATCGTCCAACCTGCGGCGCAGGAAGCGGCAGGCCTCCTCGAAGACGAAATAATCCAGCAGGTAGGTGCGGTGCAGAGATTCAAGCAGGGGCATGAACTGCCCCGGCGACAGCACATCGTCGCCGTGCCGCAGGCGCACGAGGGCCTCGGCCCCGCAGATGCGTCCGTCCTTCAGACTGTATTTGGGCTGCCAGTAGGTGATGACCTTGCCGTCATCCAGCATCTGCTCCAGAGTGCCCGGCTGGGCAAGGTGCAGCATGTCGTCCATCTCCGCCCGGTAGCGGCTGCCACCCTGCAGCCGGTAGTGGGCCCGCTTCTGGCGGTACATCTCTTTTTCGGCGCGGGTATGGGCCTGTCCGGGGCTGTCCTCCTCGTCCATCCAGTAGCCGCCCACGGCGGCGGAAAAGCCGAGGATACCGGAAAAGAAGGATTCCAGACGCTACTGGGTATCGGCGAAGGCGGCCTTGTCGATGCTGCTCCAGAGGATGGCGAACTCGCCGCCGCTGAGCCGGAAGGCGCGTCCCGTCTCCGCAAGTTTGCCCAGCATGTCCCCGATGCGGGCAAGCAGTTCATCCCCATACTGCATGCCGTAGGTCTCGTTGATCTTCTTGAGGCCGTTCACTTCAAGCAGCAGGATGGCGGCGCCGGGCCCGCTGAGCGCTTCCAGCTCCTGACGGAACAGGTGGCGGTTGCCCAGGCCGGTCAGGGCGTCATGATGCGAATGGTGTTCAAGGGTGTTGATGAGGCGGAAGCGCTCGATGGTGGAGCCCATGAACTTGCTGATGGAGGCCAGCGTGATGCGCGTTTCCTGCACGCGGTGCGGCGCGGGGTTGTCCACACCCAGAAAGCCGAACAGCTCGCCGGAGACGTTCAGCGGCTCCACCAGGACGGACTTGATGCCCTGCGGCTTGAGGTAGGCGTATTCCACCGGGCTGATGCGGGCGATGTCCTCCACATCGGGCAGGAAGACGCTGCTGCCGCTGAGCAGCGGGCCGAGCCAGCGGGCATAGGCTGCCTGCGGCACATGCTGGAGGTTCTTCTGCTGGGACGACACGCCTCTGTGGCACCACTCGTGCGTATTGCAGGCCGTCCTTCCATGCAGTTCAAAGATATAGCAGCGGTCCGCCTCAAGAAAACGGCCGATCTCCTCCAGCGTCGTATTGAGGAGGGTATGCATGTTGCCGTTGCTGTCGTTGAGCAGGCGGGCGCAATGGGCGATGAGCTGCTCGATGTCGCCGTGCAGGATGAGCCGCTTTTCGGCGACATGGTCGGTGACGTCGTAGGCGATCTCCAGGCGGGCCTTGCGGCCCCGGAAGTCGATGACGGAATCATAGAGATCGAAATGGCGCTGGAGCAGAGGATTGAAACAGCTCCAGGCCCAGCGGCCGTGTTCCCGCAATTTTTGCTTGGTGCAGAAGTCGCAGGGCTGACTCAAGCCTTGCAACACTTCATAACACTTGCCGGGCTGTCCTGGATATGGAAGCTCTGCCGGCAGGCCCTGTTGGCGTAGAGCAGATCGTAGGTTTCCAGATCAGCGATATAGACCAGGTCGTCAAGACCATCAAATGCGGTGGCCAGCATGGGACTACTCCAACATCACAGGGGGGGGACGGGATGCCTGGAAAAGCATGCAGTTCACAGCGCCTTCAGGGGGGGGAGGCCCTGTACAAATATAACTGCGGGAAAGGTATCCTTTTTTTCGAGGAACCACAAGGGAGAATATCCTGACCGGAGCGGGTTTTCGTCAATTTCTCCGTGGCTGCCGGAGAAAGTCCTTTCCCTTTGGGAGGAAATGGGCTAATGTGGTCCGTAGCTCATACAAAGCGTTTTTCCGATCCGCCGGGCCCTCATCTTGCCGGGGCGTGCCCTTTCCGTCGCGGGAAAGGATGGGTCGGATGCGCTGCCGCACGCCGGGGAGGCCGCAAGGCCACGACTGCCCCCGGCGCGGGCGTGAGAGCGGGGCGAAGTGCGGGAGATGCGGGGCATCCCCCGCGGCAGGCCTGCGGCTGACGGAGAGGACGGCAGTCCTCCCGGCAGCGGCGGACGTTCGCCCCGTCCGCAGGGCAGGGGCCGTGAGGCCCGACTGCCGCATACAATGGCCGGGTCTTCCGGCCGGTCATCATCAAGCCGTTTCGCATGGAGTCGCGTATGGAAACGAAAACGCTTGTGGTCAATGGCATTCCCCGCAGGGTCATGGTCAGTCCTGACGCCACCCTCGTGGATGTTCTGCGCAATCAGCTTCAGCTCACCAGCGTCAAGGTGGGCTGCGGGCAGGGACAGTGCGGAGCCTGTACGGTCATCCTCGACGGCAAGGTGACGCGCGCCTGCATCGTGAAAATGCGCCGCGTGCCCGAAAATGCCGCCGTCACCACGCTGGAAGGCATCGGTACCCCCGACAATCTGCATCCGCTCCAGGTCGCCTGGATGTATCACGGCGCGGCCCAGTGCGGTTTCTGCACGCCGGGCTTCATCGTCTCGGCCAAGGGCCTGCTGGACAGCAACCTCAATCCCAGCCGCGAAGACGTGCGCGACTGGTTCCAGAAACACCATAACGTCTGCCGCTGCACCGGCTACATCCCGCTGGTGGACGCCGTCATGGACGCCGCCGCCGTGCTGCGCGGCGAAAAGACGCTGGACGACATCACCTTCAAGATGCCTGCCGACGGCCGGGTGTTCGGTTCGCGCCTGCCGCGTCCCAGCGCCGTGACCAAGGTGACGGGCCTTGCCGAATACGGCGCGGACGCCGCGGTGCACATGCCGCCGGAAACGCTCCATCTGGCCCTGGCCCAGGCCAAGGTCTCCCATGCCAACATCAAGGGCATCGACACTTCCGAAGCCGAGAAGATGCCCGGCGTGGTGCGCGTGCTGACCCACAAGGACGTGAAGGGCAAGAACCGCATCACCGGCCTCATCACCTTCGCCGACAACAAGGGCGACGGCTGGGACCGCCCCATCCTCAATGACACCAAGGTGTTCCAGTACGGCGACGCGCTGGCCATCGTCTGCGCCGATTCCGAGGAACACGCCCGCGCCGCCGCCGAAAAGGTGAAGTTCGACCTCGAGCTGCTGCCCGAATACATGAGCGCGCCCGAAGCCATGGCCCCGGACGCCATCGAGATCCACCCCGGCACGCCCAACATCTATTACGAGCCCCACATCGAAAAGGGCGAGGACACCAAACCCTATTTTGACGACCCCAACAACGTGGTGGTGGAAGACAGCTTCTACACCCAGCGTCAGCCGCACCTCAACATCGAGCCGGACGTGGGCTACGGCTACCTTAATGAAGAGGGCAAGCTCGTCATCCACTCCAAATCCATCGGCCTGCATCTGCACGCGCTGATGATCGCCCCCGGCCTGGGCGTCAAATTCCCCGAAGAGCTGGTGCTCGTGCAGAACACCACGGGCGGCACCTTCGGCTACAAGTTCAGCCCCACCATGGAAGCCCTTATCGGCGTGGCCGTGCTGGCCACGGGCCGTCCCTGCCATCTGCGCTACAACTATCAGCAACAGCAGCAGTACACCGGCAAGCGCTCGCCCTTCTGGACCACCGTCCGCATGGCCGCCGACAAGAAGACCGGCAAGATCAAGGCTATGGAGACCGACTGGACCTGCGACCACGGCCCGTACTCCGAATTCGGCGATCTGCTGACCCTGCGCGGGGCCCAGTTCATCGGCGCGGGCTACGGCATCCCCAACATCCGCGGCGACGGCCGCACCGTGGCCACCAACCACGCTTGGGGCGCGGCCTTCCGCGGCTACGGCGGCCCGGAATCGGAATTCCCCTCCGAAGTGCTCATGGACGAACTGGCCGAAAAGCTGGGCATGGACCCCTTCGACCTGCGCGAGCTCAACTGCTACAAGGAAGGCGACACCACGCCCACCGGCCAGAAGCCCGAAGTCATCAACCTGCCCACCATGTTCAAGGCCCTGCGGCCCAAGTATGAAGCCGCCAAGGCCCGCGTGAAAGCCGAATCCACCGCCGAGGTCAAGCGTGGCGTGGGTCTGGCCCTTGCCGTCTACGGCGCCGGTCTGGACGGCCCGGACTCCTCCGAAGCCTGGGTGGAACTCAATCCCGACGGTTCGGTGACGGTCGGCAGCACCTGGGAAGATCACGGTCAGGGCGCGGACTCCGGCGCGCAGTGCACCGCCCATGAGGCCCTGCGGCCCATCGGCCTGCCCGTGGAAAAGATCCGCCTCGTCATGAACGACACCAGCAAGACGCCCAACTCCGGCCCGGCCGGCGGTTCGCGCTCGCAGGTGATGACGGGCAACGCCATCCGCGTGGCCTGCGAGTCGCTGGTGGAAGCCATGCGCAAGCCCAACGGCGGCGGCTTCTTCACCTATGACGAGATGAAGGCCGAAGGACGCGCCGTGCACCATGACGGCAAGTGGACCGCTCCCGCCCGCGACTGCGGCAAGAACTGTCAGGGCGAGCCCTTCTGCTGCTACATGTACGGCCTGTTCATGGCCGAGGTGGCCGTGGAAGTGGCCACCGGCAAGACCACGGTGGAAAAGATGACCATGGTGGCCGACATCGGCAAGGTGGCCAACCGCCTCATCACCGACGGTCAGCTCTACGGCGGCATCGCCCAGGGCATCGGCCTCGCCCTCACCGAGGACTACGAGGACATCAAGAAGCACAGCACCATGGCCGGCGCCGGTATCCCCACCATCAAGGACATCCCGGACAACATCGAGCTCATCTACGTGGAGACCCCGCGTCCCGACGGCCCCTTCGGCGCGTCCGGCACCGGGGAGATCCCGCTGTGCGGCCCGCATCCGGCCATCATCAACGCCATCTACAACGCCTGCGGCGCGCGGGTGACCCATCTGCCCGCCTACCCTGAGCGTGTGCTGGCGGCCATGCCCAAGTAAACACTGCCTGCAACGGGGGGAGGTCCGCCTCCCCCCACGAGGTGGGTTCATCCTGCGATGTTTTTCCGGGGGAAGGGAAACCCCTCGCTCTGCTGTCGATGCCTGTAAGGCCTTACGGCCTAACAGGCACGGCCTACGGCCGCCTTTCGGTCGCGCTCTGCTGTCGATGCCCGTAGCTTC
>DGYFI06202__coassemble_651_pt1 | contig 20552 bp, 3 predicted proteins | sample DGYFI06202__metabat2_high_PE_036 | metagenome-assembled genome bin DGYFI06202
TGTCCAGCCTGTTCAGCGCCTGCTGGGCGAGCTCCTGCGTCTTGATGGAGATGATGTCGCCATTGGGATCGCCGGGGACGAAATCTCCGCCTCCGCCTGCCCCCATAGTTGTCCAGCTGGCGGTAAGGTCGAAGACACCCGTGCCAACAATCATGATTACTAAATCTTCAGTTGCTACATCAATCTTTAAAACTTCACGCATATCATAACCGGCAAGAGATAGCGAGCCCAAATCTCCTGAATATTCAATATTCATTCCATCAACATTGAATTGTGAAGGATTGTCATAATTATATGTTACATCTCTTCCAGTTCCGTTGAGTTGACTCGAATCGTACACCGCTCCTGGAAAAAAACCATTTTGCTCTGTCATAAATTGGCTTGGCACTCCCTGATGTCCACCCCATCCATTTACATTTGTGAGAGTTGTACCGGCAATATGCTTCCCATCCCTTGTAAATATTTGAAATGTATCATTTTGTCCTCCATCATGTAAAAAGAAATTTAGCCCAGTTGACCCAGCAGGAATGACAGCAAAAGAGACATTTCCTGAATTAAATCTATCCTGAGTGCCGTTCTGTATTTTATCGCTCAGGATAGGCACGCCGCCATACCCACCGCCACCGCCACCGCCGCCGCCGGCCCCGCCTTCGCGCAGGCCCAGGCCGGCCAGGGTGCAGTCCCCTATTTCCACGTAGTAATAGTCTTCCGCGCTGTCGTTGGCCGTGCCGAAGTGCACCTTGAGCGCGCCGGTGGAGGAAAGCCCGTCCGCGCTGCCGCGGCCGGTGCCGTCGTGCGGCCCGGAGAGCGAGCCGTCCAGCAGTTTCACGCCGTTGAAGTCCGTGGCCTTGGCGATGCGGTCTATCTCCGAGGCCATCTGCTGGAATTCGCTGTCGATCATGAGGCGCTGGGTGGAGTCGTAGGTGCCGGTGGCCGCCTGTTCGGCCAGTTCCTTCATGCGGATGAGCTTCTCGTCGATGATCTGCAGCGCGCCGTCGGCCGTCTGGATCATGGAGATGGCGTCGTTGGCGTTGCGCGCGCCCTGGCCGAGCGCGGCCACATCGGCCCGCATGAGTTCGCGCACGGCCAGCCCGGCCGCATCGTCCGCCGCACGCTCCACACGCAGGCCGGTGGAGAGACGCCGCACGGAATCGGAGAGGCTTGCATAATGCGCCGTGAGGTGCCGGGTCGTTTCCACGGCAAGGAGATTGTGCTTGATGGACGTACTCATGGCTGCAAGAGATGGAGTTGGGTTTACTATTTGTTTTTATCTATCATATTGTTTGTGTTCCGGCAAGCCCTCCGGCTCCTGACGGGGAAAGGGCATGCGCCCGTGGAGGCGCGCCGCCGGGGCCTGCCGCGCGGCCCGGCAGGGTCGCGCGGCAGGCGGGTCAGGCGGAGGGATCAGCTGCCGGTGTGCAGGAGATCCGCCTCATAAGGCAGGGGAACGCCGGTGAGCGCCACGTCCAGCGGTTCGGCGGCAGGCATGCCCTGCGGCATGTGCGCCGCGCCGTCGTCCGCCGGGGCGGGGGCCTGCTCGCCGTCGGTCAGGCCGGAGAAGGCGGAGCCGTCCGCACTGAAGAGGTCGAGCCCGGCAAAGAGGCCGGCCTCCGTCTGGACGGCGAAGATGCCTTCTTCCGTCCCGCCGGTATTGGGGAACACGGGCGCGGAATCGCTCAGCCGGATATAGAGGTGGGCCTCGGCGCTGTTGCCCGCCGCATCCGTCACCGTATAGGTGAAGTCTTCCAGCAGGGCCTCGCCGATGTGCACCGAGGTGTAGGTGAAGGAGCCGTCGGGATGGATGGTCAGCGAACCGTATTGCCCGGCCACCGATGCCGCTTCCGTGATGCTCGTGCCGTTGACGTGCAGGCTCAGGCTCTCATCGGGGTCGTAGGCCATATCCGCATCCCGGAAGGAGAGATCGCCCTCCAGGAAGGATACGGGATCGCCCGACGGCGTCCGGGGCCAGTTGTAGTTCACGTCGTCGCATTCCGGCGCGTGGGAGAGCGGCGCAAGGTCGATGCTCAGGCTCTGCGAGCTCTCGCCGCCGTAGATGTCCCTGACCACGATGTCGAAGCTCTCCACATCCGTGATGCCCTGGGCATCGACGCCGGGATCGAGGGTGTAGACCCAGGAAGCGCCGTTGCCGCCGTCGGTGGTGAGCACGAGCGTGCCGTAGCGGCCCGCCACTTCCAGCGTGCCGGAAGCGGGCAGGGTCTCGCCGCCCACGCTCACGAAGCCGATGGCGTCGCCGTCCGCATCGCTCCAGGTGAGCCGGCCGCTCTCCCGGACGATCTCGTCCTCATACTGGCCGATATCGCCGCCGATGGAGGCGGAGATGTCGCCGCTGATCGCCGGGGCCGCGTTGGCGTCATCCAGATTGATGGTGATGGAACCGGAGGCGGAGCCGCCAAAGCCGTCGCTCACGGTGAAGCTGAAGGCGTCCGTGCCGCTCTGGCCCCTGGCGTCCTCATCCAGCGCATACAGGTAGGCGCCGTCCGCATGCACATAGAGCAGGCCATACTGCCCCCGCACCACAAAGGCGGGATCGCCATCAGGATCGACGCCCCACACGCCTTCTTCCAGACCGCTGACGGAATCCACGGTAACGGCATCGCCGTCCGCATCGGCCAGCGCCACCTGTCCGGCGGCTCTGCCGCCGCCGCGCCAGGTGTTCAGGTCCACACTGCCGGAGCCGGCCGTGGGGTCCTGGTTGTGGACAAGCAGGTCGATGCTGACGGTCTCGCTGTGCGTCGCGCCGAACTCGTCGGTCACGGTGATGGTGAAGTCCTCCGTGCCCAGCGTGCCGGCCGCATCGGGCGACAGGGTATAGGTGTACGCGCCTGTGGCGTCGATATGGAAGACGCCATACGCGCCGTTGACCGTAAAGCCGCCCTGACCGTCAGACACGCCGGCCGCCGCGCCAAAGGCCGCGCCGGTGAGCGTCACGAGGTCATGCCGCCCCTGATCCACATTGAGGTCCGGGTCGCTGAAGGCAAGGCTGCCCTGCGTGGTCCTGTCCGCATCGCGCAGGGTATCCAGCTCCGCATCCAGCCGGCCCGTGATCTCGGGCGCGGCGTTGGCGTTGCTCAGTTCGATGGTTATGGTGTTCGTGGCCGTGCCGAGGTAGCCGTCATCCACCGTGTAGGTGAAGGTCTCCACGGCATCCAGACCGCCCGCCGCCGCATCCGTGAGCACATAGCGGTATTGCAGGGAGTCCCCGCCGCTCTGGTAGAGATACAGCGTGCCGTGCTGTCCGGCCACCACAAGGGCGGCCTGGCCCCTGTCGTCCTCGCCCCAGGTCCCGGCCGCGCCGTTGTAGCCGGTGGCGGCCTCCAGGGTCACGCTGTCGCCGTCCGCATCGCTGACGGCCACCATGCCGGAGACCTCCCCATCGGCATCGCGCAGGGTATCCATGCCGGCGACGCCGGCCTGGGCGACGGGATCGCTGTTGACGTTGTAAAGATCAACATCGAGCGTTCCCAGGGATTCCATGCCGTAGGCGTCCCGCAGGGTCAGGGTGAAGTGCTCGTCCTCCGTCTCGCCCTTGTGGGCCGCATCGAGCGTATAGCTGTACCGCCATTGCCCGTCGGCTTCCCACACTTCCAGCGTGCCGTAGTCGCCCGCGACCCTGAAACCCCAGCGGGGGGCATCCGCCGTGCCGAGATTGGTCAGGGTGGTGTCGCCGTTGACGCCCGCCACGCTGACGGCATCGCCTTCCGCATCTTCAAAGACCAGACCGGAACCGACCGCCGTCTGCCGCACGCTGTCCAGCTGGGCCGTGAAGGCGCTGGATGCGGGCGCGGTATTGTCATTGGTCAGGGTGATGGTGATGGCGCTTTGCCCTTCGCCGCCGTAACCGTCCTGCATGGTGTAGGTGAAGACCTCCTCACCCGCGTCGCCCTGATGGGCCGGGTCGAGGTCATAGCGGTAGGCGCCGTCATCAAAGAGATGCAGCGTGCCGTATTCGCCCTGTACCGACCAGCAGGCCTTGCCGTCCACCGTGCCGCGCGTGCCCTGCGTATCGCCGAAGCGCAAACCGCCGGGCGTCACGGCATCGCCGTCCGCGTCGATATCCGTGGCCACGGAGCCTTGCACGCTGACGGCGCGCAGGCTGTCCAGCGTGGCCGCGCCCTCTTCCGCGACGGGGGCGTTGTTGCCGATCTCATGCCCGATGGCGGGCGGCAGCGTGAGGCTGCTTTCCTCAGAGCAGGCATAGCTGTACGTGCCGTCCTGCCGCAGCTCGGCGGAGCCGCCCACGACCCGCAGCTCGCCGCCGTTGTAGATGGTGGTGGTCACTTCCAGAGCCACGTCCAGAGAAACGGAGGCCGTCGTGCCGCCTTCCAGCGTGACCTTGTACAGCGGGCCGGAGGCGAAGCTGTCGGACAGGCCCAGGGCCGCCGCGTCTTCCGCCGTCAGCAGGCTGACGGCGTAACCCGCCCCCGCAACGACGGCCACGCCCTGCGGCCCGCTCAGGATGAAGAAGTGCTCCTCTGAGCCGTCCACATCCCCGAACGCCGCTTCAAGGGTGACGGATGCCGCCGCCTTGTGCCCCGTTTGCACGTCATCGAGCGACGGCGTGTTGGAAACGCCGGCCACGTTCGAGGGCGCATCGGCCACGGGGATGACGGTCACGCTCACGGTCCGGCCGCTGAGGGTGGCCGTGGCCCCGGTATCCGTTTCGCCCAGCAGGGCGTCGTAGGTCAGCTCCACCGGCAGCGGCCTGCCCTCGGCATCCAGCTCGCCCGCATGATCGGGAGCCGGGCGATAGAAGTAGCTGCCGGAGGCAAGTTGCGCCGCCGTGAGCGTAAGACCGTCAGGACCGGCGGCGACGGGGTCGCCCTGGGCATCCACGATGCTGCCGCCCTTGAGGTCTGTGAAGGTGACGGACAGCAGGGTGTCGTTGCCGTCGTTGCCGACCAGCTGGGCAAGCCCCATGTCCGCCAGGGACAGCAGGCCGTCTTCCTGCACAGGCTCAAGGTCCACATCCAGACCGGCGGCGCTCACGTCGCTCATCTCCAGAGTGACGCCGTCGCCCTGGGTGAACGCGCTGTCGCCGTTGCCTTCCACGCTCTGCGCCCCTGTCTTCAGCGTCACGCTGCCGTTGAGGCCGTCAGGAGAGACGAGCGTGACGTCCACGGACGGCGAGGCCTCCGTGGCGCTCACGCTCACGCGGTAGTAACGCGTGCCTTCCACGGTCTCGTACGTGCCGCCCTGCGGGGCGGACACCTGCCAGCCTTCAGGCACTTCCAGCAGGAGGTAGTGGGTCTCGGAGCCGTCCACATCCGCGAACTGGCCGCTGATGGTCACGGTCACGCTGTCCGCCGCCGCGCCCACAGGGGTGGAGGGACCAGCGGGCTGACCGTTGACGGCGTTCATGGCGCCGGCAACGTCCGTCGCCGCGTCAGCCCTGGCCACCAGCGCCACGCCGTCGGGGTCAGCGCCCGTCGCCGTGCCCGTCTGGCCGGAAAGCTGGTTCCGCAGGGTGAAGCCGGTCTCCAGATCCAGCGTGCCGCCGGCCGCGTGGTTCCATTCCGTCACCACGAGCTGACCATCCTGCATGTGGGCCACGCCCCAGACGATGCGGAAGTCCGCCGCCGGGTCGAAGCCCGCGCCGAAATCCACGCCGGCCGAAGCCTTGCCCGCGGCATCCAGGGTCACGGCGAAGCACTGGCCCGCGTAGACGAGCGTGGCGATCTGCTCGCCGGGCTCGCCCGCAAAGGCGGCTGTGCCCGGCCGCGGCGAGAAGGTCAGGGTGGCGGAAACGAGGGTATCGTTGTCGCCCATCGTGCCGGTAAGCACGATGGCCGCGCCCGCCGCGTCATGCTCCGTGACGGCGTCGATGGCAAAGGCCAGATCGCTCGTGGACACGACGCCTTCGCTCACCTTGTCGACGCGGGTATTGATGGCCCAGTTATCGGTGAGGTCCATCTCCCTGTCGCCGGCGTCATAGCCGGTATTGGGCTCCACGGAGACGCCGCCGGAGATGACGGGGAACTTCTCGATGCCCGCTATGTTCAGCTCGTGCAGCTCGAAGCGCACGGTCACCGAGCCGGAGGCGTCCAGCCAGCCGTCCACGGACACGGCATAGTAGGGGTTGCCTTGCGGATCGAAGATGGTCTCCACATCCACGGTATGCCACTGGCCGTCGGCGTCCCTGACCTGGGCCTGCTTGCCCACCACGCGGTACAGGTCCGGCGCGATGACGGCGTAATGCTGCTCATTGGACAGATGGTCATCGAAGCTCAGGGTCTGGGTCAGCGTACCGGCCTCCCTGTCCAGCGCGGGGAAGCCGCAGTGGATCTCTTCGGCCCGGGCCACGGCGTCCACAGCCACCGTGAGCGTGCCCCCCACCTCCGCCGTGCTGCTGTCGGTGATGCCGTCCTTTACGGTCGCCGTCCAGGTCAGCGTGGCGTCGGCATCCTGATAGGGGTCCTGCTTGTGGAAGATCCTGCCTGCCAGGTAGGCTTCCTTCATGTCCACGCCGGTGGGCAGGACATGCTCGACGCCCGCCTCATCCACATACCAGAAGGAGCCGCTGCCCGCCGCTCCGGTGAAGATGAGCTCGGTCAGCACATCGTTGCCGTCCATCGTCAGGTCGAGGCCGTTGGCCGGGTCTGACGGGTCCAGCCAGAAGATGTGCTCTTCCGGCGTGCCGGTCTCCTTGACCATGACGGCATTGTCGCCGCCTTCCGCGTTGACCTTGGACACGAAGATGGACAGATAGTCCTCGCGCAGGTTGAGGGAGGTGTTGTTGTCCAGCGTGTATTCCCAGTTGGCGGGCTCGCCGTCGATGGCGGGCCTGCCTATCTGGCCTTCCACGGTCATGGTGCCCACGGTCAGGCGCACGCCGGTATAGAGGTGCCCATCGGTATGCAGGATGTCGTCCCTGACGTACATGGGCGAGAGGAGCTCCTCGTTGACGCTGATGTACAGCGGCACGGTGCCGTCCGCCTGCTCCTGAGCGCTCGGCTCGATGAGGTAGTAGGTGACGCCGTTGAGGTAGACCTCCCGCAGGGTCTCATAGCCGCCGTTGCCGTCGGCATGGAGGGGCAGGACGCCGGGGATCTTTTCCACCAGCAGGTAGTTGCTCTCCGAGCCGTCCTGGTCCAGGTAGGCCACGTCCACATCCACCCGCAGGAGAGAGGTGGGATCGTCGCCGGTGACGCCGTACACGCCGTCCTCATGCTCGGCGAAGGTGAAGTTAGCCCACTGGGCCACGGCGTCCACCAGCACGTCCACCTGACCGGAGGACAGGGTGTTGCCCTCGGCATCCTCCCACCGCACGTCCAGCTGGAAGTCCTCGCCCAGACTGTCAGGCGCGACGAGCAGGAAGAGTGAAGTATCAAGTCCTCCTTCAGGGATATGAATCATATAAGTGGCATTACCATATGCATCAACGCTTACACTGCTATAAAAGCTTAAAGCCGCTCTTGGATGCCAGTCTGGAACAGACTCTAATGTTGGCGTACTCGTTCCATTAATCAGGCGGCTAAAACTGCCTGGAATCGTAATATACAAGTACTCCGCATCAGGATTATCGCCCGTGAGGTAGATGGCCGCAGGAATCACGCCGCCCGCGTAGCGACCTTCTTCAATATGGCCCAGCGGGGTGCTGTTCTCGAAGACCCATTCGATGGCGAGGCCCTGACCGCGCGAGGCTATCCACGGGTTGTCGGAGCCGTCCGGAGACGTGCCGCCACCGCCGCCGACATCGATGTGGCCGCCACCGCCGCCACCGCCGCCAAGCTCACCCCACTTGCCGCCGCCGCCCGGTATCCAGTCCTCGATGGTGCCGCCGCCCTCGATGATGCCGCCGCCGGGCTTCCACCAGCCGGGGCCGCCGCCCACGGGGCCGTCTTCCTTCCAGTAGCCGCCGATGTCGCCGCCACCGCCAGGGATCCACCCCTGGCTCCAGCCGTGGCCGGGGCCGTTCTCCCAATGGATATGGCCGCCGCCACCGCCGGACCCGTCAGGACCGGGCTGCCACCAGCCGGGGTTCTTGTCGCCGTCCGCCGCGCCGTGCTCCATGCCGTTGCGGATGATGACGGAGGTGTTGTTCTCGTAGCTGTATTCGCCGTCCGCACCCTTGCGGTTGATGAAGTTCTCCGCCGTGGGATCGTTGGAATCCCAGCGGCTGCAGGTCTTGTCCTCGGTGAGCGCGCCGTAGGTCAGCTCGTGCGAGCTGGGGTAGTCGGCCACGCCGGGCATGCCGGGCTGGCGCAGGAACTCCACCTCCACCGTGACCTGGCCGGTCACGGGGTCGATGTCCGCCATATCCACGGGGATCTTGTAATAGCGGATGAACTGCTGATTGCCCTCGGCATCCGTCATCACATGGGTGTAGATGGCCTCGTTGTCATTGGGCGATATGCCGGGCTGACCGGGGATGTATTGATAGCTCCCGCAACGGAAGGCGAAGTTGGGCACCATCTCCACAAGGATGTAGTGATCTTCCGTGCCGTCCAGATCGTGGAAGCTGACCGTGAGGTCAAAGGTGGATGTGGTCCCCGTGCCGTTCCAGAGCGAGAACTCCCGCGTGCCGTCCGTGCCCGCGTATTCGATGCTCGCCTGATTGGCCACCGCGTCCACGCGGATGACCATATCCGTGCCTGTGTAGGTCTTCTCTCCACGCCATTCGCCGTTGGGGCCGTACTGATCGGCCCGCAGCTCATAGCTGAAACGGAAGTCATGATCCTTGTGCGTCGGGCCGGTCTCGCCGTGCGCCTCATCGTACGTCTCCTGGGACGGGATGAAGACCAGCATGTATTCGCCGGAACCCTGCGCCGTGGCGGGATCGCCGTTCGGATTGACGCGGTACGCGGACAGCGCCGTGTCCGCGTCGGGCGCGGGGGACTTCGCCATGTAGGCTTCCCACACCGTTTCCGGCAGGAAGTAGAAATCCCCTCTACCCAGATTGCCTTCGATCTCCGTGATGCTGATCTGACGGGTATGCTCCGGGATCACCAGCTCCATGCCCGTGCCGAAATCCCGGCCCGTGGCCGCATCTTCCGGCGTCAGCTCCGGCGCGACGGGGTAGGCGTACTCCACGTCCGGCGCGGGATCTTCCCTGTCCAGGAAATAGGCAGGGTCCCGCTGATGGTCGGCGGGGCGGTCGTTCTCGAAGACGTAGCCCTTGAAGTTCAGGGCGTTGCTGTTGACTTCATCCCAATAGACGTACGCGCCCTGCGCCGCAATGGTGATGGCCGTGTTGTTGTCGGTCACGGTCAGGCCGGGGACGTATTGCTCCAGCTGCTTGTCGAAGGGCAGTTCGTCGTTGGTGATGTTCCAGCCGGCGTCGTATTCGCGCACGGACTCCACATCTTCCGACGCAATGGCCGCAAAGTGCAGGGATGCGCCTTCGGACGCCCATTCGCGGGTCTGGTAGGTCACGTCAAGGCTGATGTCGTCCATACGCTCCAGCTGCCGGCCATCCATCAGCTCCGCAAGGGCGCCGTCCACCGGCAGCTTGATGAACAGATGCGGCTGCCCGTCATCCGCCGTGATGAGCTGCTGCAGAGTATAATTGGCCTCCGTGGGCGGATTGCCGGAAACGTAATGCTCCACAGGGATGGTGACCGTCTCACCGTTGAAGGTCAGGGTCACGCCGTCGGAGTAGTAGCCGTCCTGCAGCTCCAGCAGCAGGAAGTGCCGCTCGGAACCATCGAACGTGTCTTCATAGGACACCTTGCCGGTGATGTGGATGACGCCGCCCGCCTCCACGGGGTTGCCGCTGTCATGGTCCACCACGAAGTTGTCCAGACCGGGAGCCTGCGCCACGGCGTCCACCTTGACGTGCAGGGCCGCGCCGTCGGGAGCCACGCCGTTGCCCCACGCCGGATCGTCCACCGTGCTCTGGTGCAGGAAGGGGTCGGCCACTTCCACGTTGGTGACGGTGATGTCCACGTCGTCGTTGTCGTAGTTGTCGCCGGGGATGAAGTGCAGATCGCCCACGCTGCCGTAGGGATCGTTGGACGTCACGGTGACGATGACCGTTCCCGGCTTGCTGGTGGTGTCCACATGGACGGTCACGTCCGTATTGACCGTGCCGTCGGCATTGAGGCTCTGGATCGTGTGCGGCACGGCGCTGCCGTTGGACGGCATGGCGTACTCGAAAGTGGCGGAGGTGATGACGTTGCCCTCGCCCTGGCCGCTGAAGTTGATGGTCACGCCGTGATCGCGGTCCTCAGGGCTGCCGGCCTCGTGATAGGCCTCGTCGCCCTCGGAGCGGTCGTTCTCATAGGCCCATTCGGAACCCAGCACCGCCGTCACCTCGCCCGGCTCGAACTCGCGCACCACGATGGCAAAACCCATATCGGCCACGGCCACGTTGTTTTCCGCCGTGGCGTCGCGGTTCGCGCCGCTGCCGTCCGCATCGCCGGTGTTCGTCAGGTAGCCGTCATGCTCCACGCTCACGGCGGCCGCATCCACAGGGTAGACGCCCTTTTCGCCCGCCGTGACGGTCATGCTCATGGAGAACCGGCCGTCATTCGCCAGGAGATAGTCCGAACTCACCTTCAGGACGTGATAGTCCGCCGACGCGCCGGGGCCGGACTGGATGCCCGTGCCGTCCGCCTTCGCGATGGCGTTGAAGATGTCCGCGAGGGTCGCGGGATCCGTCACCTCCTCCACGCCGGAGGGGATGCCGCTCAGGACCGGCAGGTGCTCCCTGGCCACGAAGATGTAATGCGCTTCCGTGCCGTCGGCGTAGTCGTCGAACGTGGCGTCGAGGCTCACCGTGACGGTCTCGCCGGGCAGCGCGCCGGGACGTTCGCCGCCCTCCGTGATCACCACGGCGCTGCCGGACGCATCCTGCGCCATGTCGGCCACGGCGTCCACCACCACGTTCAGCGAACCGCTGACCGGGGCCTGCGCGCCGGAGGCCGTCTCCAGCAGCGTGCCGGAGAAGCTGATGCCCACATCGGCGTCGCTGTCGTCGCCCGCGGCCGGCACGTACTTCAGATGCGATGACGTCAGGGCCGCAAGGTCAAGGCCCGCCCCGGCGGCATCCGCAAAGGACAACGTCGCCACGGGAGCCGTGCCGCCCGCCTGCCAGACCTGGACGGACAGGCATCGTGTCGGATCATCCGCGTCGTACGAGAACACCAGACGCGCGCCGTTGCCCAGCGTGACGGACGTCCCGTCCGGCGAGGCAAGCGTCAGGCTGCCGTGGCTGTCGTCGTAGGTCAGCGTCAGGTCGGTGAAGACCTCGCTTGCATCCTGCGGGGACAGCGTGACCGCCGCGCCGCCCTGTGCGGTGAAGTCGCCGAGATGCTGTTCCGGCTGGCTGCCCTCGAAGGCGGGGGCCGCTTCGGCGCTGATGCCGCCGTCCACCACGGCCCAGGTGAAGTCCGCCGAGGCGTCCTCCACGGAAACGTTGTTGGACGCGTCGCCGTCCTGCCCGTGCCCGCCGCCGAGATCCTCGCCCGTCGGGGTCTGGAAGCCCTGATGCTCCACAGCCACGGCCTTCATCTCCAGCGTGAGGGGTGCGCCTTCCGCGCCGCCCGCCTCCGTCAGGGCCGCCGCATCCTTCAGCGTGCCTTCCAGCTGCAGGTCGATCTTGCCGTCATGCGCCTGTAACCACGCATCATCGACGGCCAGCACATAGTAATCATCGGCATTGGCGCCGGGGATGCCGTTCGCGCCGTCCACCTGCGCGCAGACCGCCGCGGCGGCGTCGCCGGCAAGCAGGCTGACCGCACCGCCAAGAGCGGCCGGGATGACCAGACCGGACAGGTGTTCCCTGCTGATGAACACGTAATGCTTTTCGGAACCGTCGCTGAGGTCGCCGCCGAAGTCCGCATTGACGGAGACGGTAAATGACGTACCCGGTTCCAGCGCCGTGCGGCCCGCTTCCACATTGGACGCGCCGCCCGTGGCATCGGGCCGGTCGGCCACCGCGTCCACCGTCACCGTCACGTCATGGCTGAAGTCTCCGCTTTCGCCGGTGGCCGTCTCGCGGGACGTGCCGGAGAAGGTGATGACCACGTCGGCATCGCTCTGGCTGTCCGCGGCGGGGATGTAATGCAGCCGGCCGCCCCCCATGAGATCGCGCAGCTCAAGCTGACTGGACAGGGTATAGACCGTCGTGCCTTCCGGCGTCGTCACGCTGACGCCCGTGCACGTCGTCGCGCCCGCGCCCTCGTTGCGGTAGGTGAAGGAAAGCTGCGCGCCGCTGGGGAGTTCCAGACGGATGTTCCCCGCCTCCAGCGTGGGCAGATCGAGGTAGAGCGAACCCTCGCCGCCGTCATAGGAAACGGCCAGCGTGTCGAAGACCTCGCTTGCGTCAGCGGGGGCAAAGTCCACCGTGGCCCCGCCTTCGGGCAGCGTGTCGCCCACATGCTGGTTGGGCGCGTCGCCTTCATGGGCGGTGCTCACGCTGACCTCGAACCCATTGTCCAGACGGGCATAATGCAGATCGAGGCCCATATCCACCAGAGAGACGTTGTTGGTCGCGTCGCTGTCCTGTCCGTGGCCGTCGCCGAGGCCCGTCCCGTCCACGGGCGTGTTGACGCCCTGATGCTCGATGGCCCCGGCCTGGATGTCCACATGCAGGGCCTGATCCTCCGGCGGCAGCTTGTCGCCGTCCAGATGCGCCGTGAGGGTGACGTCCACCTCTCCGGCATGGGACTGGAGGTAGGCGCTATCCACACGCAGCACGAAATAGCCGCCCTCCAGGCCCGCATCGGCGATGATGTCCGCCGCCTGCGCCGCGTCGACCCGGCTGATGCCCTGGGGCAGGCCCTCAAGCGAGGCCAGGTACTGGTCGCTGATGAAGAAATAATGCGCTTCGCTGCCGTCAGCGTAGTCGGCGAACGTCGCCTTGAGGGACACGTCAAAGCTGTCGATGGCCTTCGCTTCGTTGACGATGACGGTATCGCCCTTGCCGCTGGTCACGATGAGGGCGGATGCCGCATCGGCGGGACGGTCGGCCACGGCATCCACCACGATGACGCCCGTCAGGCCGGCCGTGCCGGTGACGCCGGTATTCGTCTCCAGCGTGGCGGCCTCGATGCTCACCGTCACGTCGGCATCGTCATCGTCGCCGGCATGCGGCACATAGCGCAGGCCGCCGGAGGTCAGTTCCTCCAGCGTCAGGCCGGGGACCGTCAGGGTCGTGTCGCCGCAGGTCAGGCTGACGATGCGGGTGGGGCTGGCCGGATCGAAGACAAAGGAGATCTCCGCCCCGGGAGCAAGCACGAGAGGCGGCTGCGCATCGACGCTCAGCACCAGATCGCCGTGGCCGGCGTCATACGAGAGCGTCATGCTGGTGAGCACTTCCGTGGCGTCCTGCGGCGTGATGGTCAGGGTCGCGCCGCCCGCCACGGCAAGGTCGCCGGCATGCTGGCCGGGCTGGTCGCCTTCGTGGGCGTTTTCCGCCGTCAGATCGAACTGCCCCGCAAGGGCGTCCCACTGGATCTGCGTCCCCACTTCGGTGACGGCCACATTGTTGGTCGCGTCGGGTTCGTCATCGTTGCCGCTTGCCGTGCCCTGCTCGGAGGTGAGGTAGCCCTCATGCTCCACGGCTACGGCCTTGACCTCCAGATCGAGCGGCGTCTTCTCCGGCCCGATGGGCGCAAGCGCGGCGGCATCCTTCAGCGTGCCCGTGACCGTCAGCGAGAGCGAGCCGCCATGTCCCGCCAGATACTCAGGGTCGAGCTTCCAGACCACGTAGGCGTCGTCCGGGCCGGGGATCAGGCCGGGATCCCCGGCGATCTGCGCAAGCAGCGTGTCCAGCGCATCGCCGGCGAGTTGCGTGCCGCCCGTGAAGGGCTGGCCGCCATCCAGCAGCTGCAGGCTGCCATCGGCAAGATACTTCGTGTTGACAAAAAGATAGTGCGCCTCCGAGCCGTCGGCATAGTCCCCGAAGACGGCCTCGACGGCAAAGGAGACGGGGCTGTTCTCCGGCAGGGCCGCAAGAGGCCGGCCGTCGGCATCCATGCCGTAGTCATAGGCCGAGGTCTCGCCGGCGGGCTTGTCGGCCACGGCGTCCATCACGATCTGCACCGTTTGCTGCGCATAGACGCCGGTCTCGCCGCTTTCCGTCTCGCGCGTGGTGCCGGAGAACGTGACCTCCACATCCGTATCGCTGTCGCTGCCCGATGCGGGCACATAGCGCAGGCCGCCGGACGTCAGCTCCGCCAGCGTCAGACCGGGCACGGCAAGGCTGTGCTCCCCTTCGCCGTCCGTGTAGCTGACCTTGATGCAGCGCGCGGGATCGTCCGCGTCGTAGGTGAAGATCAGCGTCGTGCCGCTGGGGATGGTCAGGGATGCGCCGCCGGCGCTCAGCACAAGGCTGCCGGACACGGGCGAGCCGTCTTCTCCGGCATAGCCGACGGTCAGCGTATCAAAGACCTCGCTGTCGTCCTGCGGCGTGATGCGGATGGCCGCGCCGCCTTCGGGCTGGGGGGTGAGGGTGCTGTGCTGGTCGGGGAGGTCGTCTTCGTGCGCGGGACCGTCCACCGTGAACGTGAAGACGTTCTCCAGCGTCGCCCAGGCGATGTGAGCGGGGGCGTCGCTGACGGCCACGTTGTTGCTTGCGTCAGACTCCACATTGCCGCCGCCCAGATCCGTACCGGTCGGGGTGAGGAAACCGTCATGCTCCACGGTGACGGCCTTGATGTCGATCTGCGCGTTGCCGTCCTGGACGATGTCGGTGCGCAGGGTGGCCCCCAGCGGCAGGTCGAGCTGACCGCCGGTCTGCTGGAGATGGGCCGGATCGACCCTGATGACGAAATACGCGTCCGCCGTCGCGCCGGGGATGCCGCCCTGGCCGTCTATCTTGCCGCACACGGCATTGGCCGCGTCATCGTCAAGGACCGTCAGCACGCCGGACAGCGAAGCGGGGATGGTCAGGGAAGACAGGTAAGCCTTGCTGACGAAGAGATACTGCGCCTCGGAACCGTCGCCGTGATCGGTGAAGGTGGCGGCGATATCCACGGTCACGGTGGAACCGGCCACCACGGCCTCATGGCCGCTTTCGGGCGTGATGCTGGAAGAGGCCTCGGCCAGGTCGGCCACAGCGTCGCGGATGATGGTGACGGGGGCCACGGACTCCGTGTCCACGGTGACCAGATCGCCGGAACGCGTATCCGTCACCGTGAGCGAAGATATGCCGGCGTGCACGTCGGCGTCATTGTCGCCGGACGGGATGAAGCGCAGGCCGGATGCCTCGCCGCTCCCGGCGAGATCTTCCAGCGTGGCCGCCGGGGAGATGACGTAGCTCTTGATGACGCTCCCGGCGGCGTCGAGGATGTCCACGCCGGTATAGAGCGCCGCGTCCGTCCCCGCTTCCGCGGAGAAGCGCAGGCTGCCGCCTTCGGGCACGAGCGTAAAGTCCCCACCGATGCCGAAGGCTATCGCGCCGTCCACGGGCGAACCGTCCGCCGTGCTCAGGTTGAAGGAGATCTCCCGCACGGCCTCAAAGGGATCGCCAAGCGTCATCTGGATGGGGACGCCGTACGCCTGTACGCTGCCGCCGATATGCTGGTCGGGCAGGTCGCCTTCATGCACGCCGCCGGTGACCGCAAGCGCCAGACTGCCCTGAGCAAGGTGCACGGTGGCCGTTTCGGCGGTCACGGCGATATTGTTGGCGAAGTCGTATTCCTTGTCCGACGTCTGATCCCAGTTGTCGGGGTTGTTGCCGCCGCCTTCCACCACCACGGTCGAGACCGTGACGGCAAGACTTTCTCCGGCCGCGGCCCTGTCGTTCACCGTGAACGGCAGACGCAGAGCGATGCTCCCGTCGGCGCTGCCGTCCAGCGCGTCCAGTGCGGCGGGATCGTCGATGCGCAGGATGATGTCGTTGGGGCCGATATGGTCAAAGTGCCGTCCGATCGCCGGATCGGGATGTTCGAACGCCTGCAGCTCCGCCAGCGTCACCGGCGAAAGATGGGACGCCAGCCCGCCAAGATCGCCCAGGGAAAGCTGTCCGTCGGGATTGGAGATGACGATATAGTGCGTTTCCGCGCTGTCCTGGGAAAGAGGCAGCGTATAGGCCAGGGTGAAGCCGTCGCTTTCCGGCGGCTCGCCGCTGGGCGCGACGGCAGCCGCGGCGGGGTCGGCCACCGCATCGATGACGACAGGCATGTCGCCGACGGCGTTGAAGGTCTTGGCATCCTCTCCTGTGCCCTTCGTCACCGTGAAGTCATAATGCAGATCAAAGTCCGCATCGGCATCCGATGCCGGGTCAGGGACGAACCAGGCCGTCAGCTCGCCATCCACGATGCCGCTGGAGGGCAGGGTGACGAAGGCCTTGCCCCCGATGGTGGAGTTGACCTTGGAGCCGTTGAAGTAGACGTCGCCGAGGCCCGCGTCATAGCTCAGGGTGATCCACTGGCCGACGCTCTCGTCTTCTCCCATCTCAAACGTCAGTTTGATGGGCACAGCGGAAACGGGAAGGCCCTGGAACGTTTGCGTGCTTTCGCCCGCCGCCATGCCCGCACCCGCCGGATCGGCGTCGGGATTGTCCGCGCTGCCCGCCGCCGCGCCGCTTTCGTACGCCCAGCCGGTGGAGATGGTTATCTTCGCCTCGACGTCCTGGACGAGGACTCGCACGGCTTCAATGTCCGTGACGGCGAAGTTGTTGTCTGTGTATTCCTCCCAGTCCACCCAGGAATTGACGGGATTTTCTTCCGCGACGGCCTTGGCGTCGAAAATATATTCACCGGCTTCCATGCCTTCCGGGAGCTTGATGGGCAGGTTGAGATCGATCGTTCCGCCGTGCGCCGCCAGATATTCGTTGCTGATGGGGAGCTTGATGTATTCTTTCGCGCCGTGCGTCCCCGCTTCCACCTTGGCATTGTTGGCGTCAAGCCAGACGGTCTCCAGCTCGCCGGAATCCGGCAAAGTGAACATGCCGCCGCTCATTTCGGAAAGCTTGGCAAGATCGATATCCCAGTCAAGCGAAACATCCTCGGCGGCGATGAGGATATAATGATATTCCACCCCGTCTCCCGTGCCTTCGGGGTCTACTCTGGGGACGTCGTTATAGTCCTTGAACGTGACGGTGCCGAGGGAGAACATGGTGGAGCCGGTTTCCGCCTGGCTTGCTCCGCTGATGGTCTGCGTGATCACCCCATTGCCGTTGTCGGTCTCGGAAACAGACAGGTTGCTGCCGTCTTCCGGGCCGATGACAGCTCCGCCCGCCGTACCGGTCTCGTAAACAGGCGCATTCGCGACAGCGTCAATGGTGATATAAAGTTGCGAGTCGATATTTTTGGTTTCGCCCTTGCCACTGTCCGCCAGGATGACATAATTCAGTTGCGGATCCTTGTCGTCATATTCAGCCCCGTGGTACCACAGGTTGAGTTGTGACAAGTCTACCGGCTTCCAGGAAGATGACGAACTGTCGATGGTGATGGAAAAAGAGTTTTCGGACGAGGAGATCGTATATATGTTCCCCGCATAATCCTCAAATACCATACCATTCGTCAATTCAAGGATCTGGTCTTCCAGCTTGATGTAAAATACGCCAAAGGGAGAATTTTCATCCATCGGTGAAAATTCCACATGAGACAGATAGCCGTCGATAACTGCGGGCATTCCCGGACGCAAGGATTTTCCCGTCATCGCAACAGTGATTGCCGCCCCTGCGATGTCCTGCTCGTTTTCGTTTTCCGGCTCCTCATACTCCAGAGCCACGCTGGCTGTGATCTCAGCGTTGCTTTGCATATTGGGGCGCGTGGGAGGGGTATATGAAGGGGTGCTTGTCTCTCTCTGCGGAAGCAGGATAGGGGGCTCCGCGGACACGCCCCCTGCCATGAGTCCATCGGCATTCGAGACAAGCGGCTCGCTGCCGAGCGCGGTATCGTTGCTCAACTGTTCGGTGCTGTCGTCAGTATGGGAAAAGCTACTCTGATCCGGCATGGCTTCCTCCTGTGCGAAGCGTTGAGGTTGGGGATGGCGAGAGAGGCGTCCTCACAGTGTGCTGAAGTTTCGGGAAGCTCCCGCAAGCGGGAGGACATATCCAAATATGTATAAAAAATATACATATTTGTTTTACAATATATATAATCAAAAGAGATGGCAAGGGGGGAACTCGATATCCCGTCATATTTTTATTTATATAGTTATTGTGAATCTTATCGGCGGGATATGTCTATGCGGCTGAGCGGCGTCTTTCGGCCCGGTGTTTTTCAGAAGCGCAGGCAAGCGGCCCTGCGGCGAGCTGGAGGGCGCTGGAATGCGAGAGGACACCGTCAGGGCCACGGAACCCAACGGCGCGAAACTGAAGGATGATTTTCGCCGGGATGCATGGCGGCACGGCTGCGGCAAGGAAGACCGGTTTTCCTTTACGGCGTGCGGGCGGCGGGGCAGGGGAGAGCAATATGAAAAAAAGCCCTTCCGCATGTGCGAAAGGGCTTTTTCGTATTTTGGTGGACGTAGTGGTTTACAGGCAGCTCAGGGCTTCCATGTCCTCGCTGGAAAGCAGGCGATCCAGATCCAGCATGATGAGCAGGCGGTCCTGCAGTTTGCCGACGCCGCTCACATAGTCGGACTCCACCCCGGCGACCACCGGTGGCGGCGGTTCCACCGTACTGGCCGGTATGCGGAGCACCTCGGAAACGGCATCCACCACAAAACCCACAATGATGTTATTGATTTCGATGACGATGATGCGCGTATTCTTGTCATGCCCACGAGGCGCAAGGCCAAACCGGCGACGCAGGTCAATGATGGGGATCACCTTGCCGCGCAGATTGATGACGCCTTCCACAAAGTCGGGCGCACGCGGCACCTTGGTGATTTCCATGGTGCGGATGATCTCCTGCACCTTCAGGATGTTGACGCCGAACTCTTCCTCGCCGATGCTGAACGTCACGAGCTGGAGGAGCTGGTCATCCTGCTTTTTCTGATTCAAATCCATAGCTGCTCCTTGTGGGAAAAGCGTACCTAACCTTTGCTTTTCCTTATCGTCAGCCGCGGGCAAAGGCATAGGGCAACAGCAAAAAATAATCCTTTCTCGGCAGGAGCGCTTTCCCGCCTGCCGTCCTGCATGCGCATTTTGGGGTTGAAACGCTTTGCGCTTCAAACCATACGTCTTGGCGTTTCGTAGAAAAAACGCGGTTTTTCCGCTTGGTTTGGGCCGGGCGGCATCTTGGCGCCGCCGCGCATGTTGCCTTTTTCAACGGCAACATGCGCTAAAAGCGCGCTGGGGAAGGGATGGGGCTTGGGGGAAGGGGCCCCCCTCGCGCCCCGGCGGCGACCGAAAGGCGGCCGCAGGCCGTGCCCGTTAGGCGACGCAGGAGCCTTACGGGCATCGACAGCAGAGCGCGACCGAAAGGCGGCCCGCAGGGCCGTGCCTGTTAGGCCGTAAGGCCTTACAGGCATCGACAGCAGAGCGCGAGGGGTTCCCCTTCTTCCCCAAAAACAAGCAGTGAAAGTGCCGTCAGCTTCTACACCATGCGCGTGATGATATCCATGCGCTCGCCGGGCAGCAGCTTGATGGGCGGCACGTCGATGAGCGTGTGGCAGCCGGCTTCCATGCGCGTGGCGGCACGCGCGCAGGAGACGAGGATCTGCGCCGTGAGGGCGGGGTTGTTGATGCGCATGTCGAACTTGAGGATCTGGTTGTCCGTCATGCCGGATGCACCGGTGCGCTCCATGAGGACGCCGTGGGACTGGTCGGCCACGAAGGAGAGCTCCTGCCGGTCGCGGCACTGGCGCACATCGAGCGGGTCATGGGCAAAGTAGTCATCGGCCTTGATGCGGGCGGTGACGTCGGCCAGGTTCTGCCCTTCTTCCAGCACCACATAGACGAGGCGGGAATGGCGGCCGCCGCCCACGGGGATGGTGATGGACACGGCATCGGCCACGCCTTCGATGGCGCGGGCGGCCACGGAGTGGCCCATGCTGCGGCCGCGGCCGAAGTTGGTGAAGGTCACGCCCGTGGGGGCCATAGCTTCAAAAAGGGCGCGCATGACCGAGTCCGTGCCGGGGTCCCAGCCGGCGGCGGTGATGCTCACGGCCTTGCCGCTGCGGGCCGCCTTGTCCAGACGGGCCACGCTCTGCGGGATGTCGGTATGTACGTCGAAGCTGTCCACGCAGTTGTAGCCCTTGAGCAGGAAGGCCTCGGCCGTGTCGGGGATGCTGCGGGAGGGGCCGCAGAGGGCGATGACGTCCGGACGGCCCTGGGCCGCTTCCAGATCGGCAAGGCTGGCGTATTCGGGCAGTCCGCGCAGATCCTGCGCACGGGTCCCCAGCGAATCGGCACGGCGGATGACGCCGAGGCAGCGGCAGTCAGGAGCCGCGAGGGCGGCTTCCACCACCTTGCAGCCGATATTGCCCAGACTATGCACGGCAAGCGTAAATTCTTTCATGGTCGTTCCTTTGGCAAAATGTCGGAAAAATCCCGCCGGGAGGCGGGAAGTTTTTTGTAGAGGCAAGAGCCGTGCCGCGTCAAGAGACGGGAAAGCGGCTGGAAAGGAAAACGCGGGGAGCTGCCCTTAGGGCGAGTTAACACTATTCGTTGCCTGTTTGGGGAAGGGAAACCCCTCCGCCGGCGCGGGAGCGGGTTTCCCTTCCCCCCAAGCCCCCCATCCCTTCCCCAG